>Ga0160472_100068_pt1 | contig 170818 bp, 152 predicted proteins | sample HID1973M_E11MG_FD_108267 | JGI IMG/M metagenome (GOLD analysis project Ga0160472, IMG submission 108267) | Enriched mosquito-associated microbial communities from UW Madison campus, WI, USA - HID1973M_E11 MG | ecosystem: Host-associated > Arthropoda: Insects > Digestive system > Unclassified ... | reverse complement strand
ACCAAAGGTAGTGCAATACTCAGTCGACTCATACTCTACTAAAACAGGCGAGTCAGTATAAACTGTCCGCTTAATAATTTTATTCAGTTCCATTTCCTTAAGCTCGCGTGATAGCATGCGTGTGGTAATGCCGGGGATGCTGCGTTCAATTTCTCTGAAACGTTTATTGCCATTGCAGATGGAGTTGATTATAGGCAAGCGCCATTTACCACCAATTACATAAATGGTATCCTGCAGCGCTCGTACTTCTTCGGCTTGATCTCTTGGGTTGCTTAAAATGTTTTCTATTTCTTTCATTGGTATACTCTGTGATACTGGTTACAAAGTTATATCAATTTGTAAATATCTTTGTCAATAAATTAATAATACGATGGCAAAAACAATTTTTATAACTGGAACAAGCAGCGGACTTGGAAAATTAACCGCTAAATATTTTGCCCAACAAGGCTGGAATGTAGCCGCCACCATGCGCAGCCCCGAAAAGGAAACCGAATTAACAGCTTACGGCAATGTCAAAATTTTTAAACTGGACGTAACCGATATCGAACAAGTAAAAACTGCGACCGCACAGGCCATAGCTGCTTTTGGAAAAATCGATGTAGTAGTGAATAATGCTGGCATGGGTACTTATGGTGCATTGGAACTGGCTAAAGAGGATGATATTGACTGGCAATTTGCCGTGAATACACGCGGACCAATAAATGTGATCCGTGCGTTTTTACCACATTTGCGTGAAGTTGGTGGTGGCATGTTCATTAACATCAGTTCGTTTATGGGCATTACAACAGCTGCTCCGCTTGGGTCACTATATAATATGTCTAAATTTGCTTTGGAGGGACTCACCGAAGGACTTTATTACGAATTGAAACCACTGAATATTGAACTGCGATTGATAGAACAAGGGGGCTCTAAGGATAATAATTTTGTAGAAAATGTAATTTGGAATACTGATCCTAAAATTACTGCTTATGATGAACTGACAAGTAAACTAAAATACCTGTTTGCTACTGCTGGCGATGAGCATAAGGACGATCCAATGGTAATTGTTAATGCCATTTATGGGCTGGCTACTGGCGAAAGCAAAAAATTTCGCACTGTGATAGGCGCCTCTGGTAACTATCTGGTTAACTTACGTAATTCTGTACCAATTGAGGAATATTTGAAAACCGTAGCTGCTAATTTTAGCTAATTTACGCAATAAATTATTTCATTATCGAACGAATGACGACTGTAATAAATTATTAAATTAAAATTTATTCTCCTTAAATTTAACTATAATTATTCCCCAAATATTTCGAGAAACTGCCTACTTCCTTCAATTCTTGCACAAATCGTTAGAATTACGCACCATCACTGACTAGTGAGCCCTTTAAGATACTTTAAAGGGCTTTTTTGTTTTTAAGCGATTTTCAAATCGTTGAATGGAGCTAGTGAAAGCTGATTTTTATCTCCAAGCCATCTTCCCGCCTAAACTGTTCGAAGCCTTCAAGTTTTGTTGGTTCGCTCTACAAATGCCTTCTTAGCTAATAAGTTATAGTATATTCCAATTTTCTTGGTTCGAAACTTATAAACCTATCGCCTATAATTTTTAACTTGCTCATAATCTAAACATTTCCTTATCAACTCACTAGCTTTGGCCTTTTTAACAAAGTAAATTAAGCCCTTAAAACAAAGCTGTTGCTAATTTGCTGACCTATCTTTGAGTATATAAAAAAATTAAAAAATGATAGATCATATTATATTAACAGTAAGCAGTTTCGAGCGTTCAATAGCTTTTTATGCTAAAGCTTTTCAACCAATGGGAATCTCAATGTCTATGGATTTCACAGGTGAAGATGGCCACCCTGACTTAAAAGGCTATGGCGATGGCAATACGATTTTTTTCTGGCTAAAAGAAGGCAATCCGAATCCGAATGGTGTGCACATTGGATTTGTGGCTAAAGACCACGAACAGATTAAATCATTCTATAAAGAGGCAATAGATGCTGGTGCTGAATCGATACATGCACCAAGAATCTTCCCAGAATATTATCCAGGTTATTTTGCGGCCTGGGTATCGGATCCTGATGGCTATGAATTGGAACTTGTACATAAAAGCTAGGCAGAAATCGGAATGGAAAAAAATAATTATAACGGTGAATTGCAGCATCCTTTGCATTCAGGATTTGGTGCAGCTTCAACCACTAACGATGTTATAAAAGGCATTAAACTTGCTGGCAAAATAGCAATTGTAACAGGTGGTTATGTAGGTATTGGATTAGAGACGGTAAAAGCATTAGCGTCTGCTGGCGCAACAATCATAGTTCCTGCAAGAAATGTGGAGAAAGCAGAAAAAAGCTTGGAGGGAATCTCCAATGTAGAAGTAGAAGCAATGGATTTATTAGAACCGCTTTCTATTGACGCATTTGCAGAGAAATTCGTGGCTTCTGGGAGGTCTTTACATTTGCTAATTAACAATGCAGGTATCATGTGGGTTCCCTTGCAACGTGATGGCCGTGGATATGAATCTCAATTTTCTACTAATTATTTAGGGCATTTTCAACTCACAACAAAACTTTGGAGTGCGTTGGTTAAAGCTGAAGGAGCAAGGGTTGTTAATGTTTCTTCGTGGGGCCATCATTTTTCTCCCTTAATATTTGATGATCCCAACTATCTTAATAGAGAGTTTGATTCCTTCGCGGCTTATGGGCAATCAAAAACGGCAAGTATTCTATTCTCTTTAGAATTAGATAATAGAGGCAAAAAATTGGGGGTTCGATCATTTTCTTTGCATCCTGGAATTATATCAGCAACTGAATTGGGAAGAAATGTACCGCATGAAGATTTGATGGCCTACGGGGTGTTTGATGAAAGTGGGGAGATGATTAATGATCCTTCAAAAGGATTAAAAACAATTCTTCAAGGTGCTTCAACAACGGTTTGGTGTGCCACTAGCCCTAAACTTAATGGATTGGGTGGTGTGTATTGTGAAGACAACAATATTGCGGAGCTTGATGATTCATCTCCAAATGAAACAACAGAAACAGGCTTAATGAAAAGGGTAAGTCCTTATGCATTGGAAGAAAAATCAGCTAAAAAACTTTGGGTATTAAGTGAAAAGTTGATAGGCGCTTCCTTCGCCATTTAAACTTAATTATTAAGATGGAGCTAGGTTAGACTCCATCTACTTTATTGTGTAGATTTATATTTTAATTGAGATGTCTGGAAAACAACAAAGCGGGAATGCCGAAATATTATTATCCTGTTTGGAGGAGAAGTATTTTAAGGATGAGATTGCCATGGAGCATCATTCCTTTGCAAGGATTATTTCTGGAGAAATGAAGGTGGTACAAGCAGATCGTTCCTATCTTTTTGGTCCAGGCGATACGTTGCTTTTTCCCAGCAACCAACTATCTACACTGATTAAGAATCCAAAAGATGGACTGCCTTACAAGGCAATAGTCATCTTTTTTAGGCCGGATAGATTGAAAGAGTTTTATAACAGCAATCCCCCACAGCTTACGCAGGGTAATCATCATCAGGTGAAAAACTATGAGAAACACCCAATGCTAGAAAGTTTTTTTGCCTCGTTGATTCCATATTATGACCTAGAAAGCGAATTGCCAGAAAAAATCATATCCGTTAAGATTGAAGAGGCTATAACAATCCTTAGGGCACTTGATCCTAACATAGATAATGTATTGGCCGATTTTTCCCAATTGGAAAAAATTAACATTGTAGATTTCATGGAACGGAATTACATGTTTAATATGAATATGGAAAAGTTTGGTCGAATGACAGGCAGAAGCCTAACCACATTTAAACGTGACTTCAAAAAATCTTTTAATACTACACCACAGAGATGGCTTATCCAAAAGCGGCTAGAGCTTGCCCATTATCAGTTGTTCGAGAAAGGGAGAAAGCCAATTGAAGTATATCTTGAAACCGGATTTGAAAACCTTTCACATTTCTCCTTTGCATTTAAAAACATTATGGATATCCACCAACAATGCGGGGTGAAGAAAAAGAGGTATTTACATAAATTATCAATTGGTGAAGGATGCTTTAAGACTTTTAAATTATTCTAAATCATTTTCATAAATTCCTAATAGTTCTGGTAAATCGTTAAATAGTTTTTTAGAAAGTATATAGACGCTTAAACCAAATCGTGTATTGCATCTGATTTTTATGAGTACAAAGCTAATCTTCTTAAATAGCTGGTTGCAAAATAGTCTAAATGCTTTTCTGTTTCGCTTCTGTTATCGGATAAATTAAAAAACTGAATAATCTCAATTCTCTAAGAGTTTGGGATACTCTTAACTACTGGCTGATATTTAATTCAAATTCCTGTATTCTTTAGGGGTTGTACCGGTTCTTTGCTTAAATAATCGATTAAAATGTTGCGTGTACTTAAATCCTAAATCATAGGCAATCTGGCTGATGGACTTATCCACATCAAACACACGTTCTTTTGCTACATCTATGATTTTATTCTGAATGTATTCCTGGGCGGTTTTTCCAGTTTCCTTTTTGATCAGATCACCGAAATAATTTGCAGATAAGTGGAGCTCATCTGCACAGTAGGCAACGGATGGCAAACCTATAGAATACGGTTTTTCTGAGGAAAAATAACTGTTCAGCAAATCTTCAAATCTTTCTAGTACGCCACTAGTGATGTGCTGGCGTGTAATAAACTGGCGGTCGTAAAACCTTTCACAATAGTTGAAAAACAGCTCGATGTTTGATGCAATCAACTTTTTGCTGTGCTTATCAAGAGATTGCGCAAGTTCTGTACTGATTTTTGAGAAAAGATATAAAACAAGTTGACGCTCTTTGGCTGATAAATGTAAGGCCTCTTTAGTATGGTAACTAAAAAAATTGTATTCTAACATGCTTTTGGCTAACGAAGTTCCTTTAATAAAATCTGGATGGAAAACCAATCCATGGCCCATAGGTTGATAGAAATCCACCTTGTTTTCTACATCCAATACCTGCCCCGGAGATACAAAAACCAGCGTACCTTCCTGATAATCGTAGGTGGCACGACCATATTTCAAATCTCCACATTTCACATCCTTAAGAAAGATGCAGTAAAGATTGAAGTTCATTTTTGAGCCCGTTCTTTGATGTGCTTTAGAAAAATCGATTACGCTTACTAAGGGATGTAATGTTTCATGATTATTGAATTTATTATAATCATCAACTGTATTAAAATTCACCACTTTATCCATTGCTTTTGTTTTGATAGGTTAAAGTTACACAATCAAAACGCTTAAATTATTACTGCACTTCACTATCCGTAATAATGGTTATAAAAGCAGTAATCTGTATCACCAATTGCCCATTTTAGAATTTGATATTTGTATTAATCAATTTAAAAGACAATGGAGAAAAGAATATTAGGCGACAGTGGATTGGAAGTTTCAGCATTGGGACTGGGCTGTATGGGATTAACATTTGGTTATGGTCCAGCAACTGATGAAGCCTCTGGCGTTACGTTAATCCAAAAAGCATACGAGCTTGGCATTACATTTTTTGATACTGCCGAGGCGTATAGTCAAGGTGCAAATGAAGCTTTGTTAGGGAAAGCGGTGAAAAGTTTTCGTGATGATGTAGTTATCGCTACAAAATTTGGCTTTCAGGATGGAGATGCTTCTAAAGGTTTGGATAGCCGACCAGAAAGAATTAGGGCTGTTGCAGAGGCATCACTAAAACAGTTGAATACAGATCGGATTGATTTATTTTATCAGCACAGAATAGATCCTAATGTTCCGATTGAGGATGTAGCCGGTACTGTAGCAGAATTGATTAAAGAAGGAAAAGTAAAACATTTTGGTATGAGTGAGGCTGGGGTAGACAGTATACGCAGGGCACATGCCGTGCAACCCTTAGCTGCGTTACAAAGCGAGTATTCGTTATGGTGGCGGGAACCAGAAAGGGAAATTTTGCCATTGTTGGATGAGTTGGGAATAGGCTTTGTGCCTTTTAGTCCACTGGGTAAAGGTTTTTTAACTGGGGCAATTGATGAAAATACCAAGTTTGACAACACTGATTTTAGGAATACTGTACCACGTTTTTCGGAAGAGAACAGAAAGGCCAATCAGAATATGGTATTACTTATTCAAGAAATTGCACAGCATAACAATAGTACGCCTGCGCAAATCGCACTGGCTTGGCTGTTGGCACAAAAACCTTGGATTGTTCCGATCCCGGGAACGACTAAACTGCATCGATTAGCAGAAAACGTAGGCGGTTCATCTGTTCATTTGTCTGAAAACGAGTTGGCAAAAATCAATTCTGCGTTGGAGGAATTGGAAATTGTTGGAGCAAGATATCCAGCGCATCTTCAGAACAGAGTGGGCAAGTAATTTTAACTTAATAACACATTTAAATATGAAAAATTTATTATTTGTCTTCATTTTCATTGCTGGCCTACAATATGCCTCGGCTCAAGAAAATACAAACACTGTTAAGGCCATCTCCAAACAGGAGCAACAATTGTTAGATTTATCCAAACAAAAATGGCTTTGGATGGCAGATAAAAATGCAGATACCCTTGCTCATTTGTCCCACGAAAAAGCTGTTTTTGTGCATATGGGCGGCTCTTGGGGTAAAGAACGTGAGCTCAATGTGATCAAAAGCGGTGGCATTTGGTACAAAAAAGCAGATATATTCAACGCATCTGTACAGGTTATTGGAAATACGGCGGTATTGCTTAACAGAATTACACTGCTTGCTGTAGTTGGTGGGAATGAGGTAACCAATCCCTTTATCGTAACCGAAGTTTATGTTAACGAAAATGGCAGCTGGCAACTTGCTTCTCTATCCTTTACCAAAACGTCTACCTAATTTTAATCCACTAAAACGGAAATCATGAATGTAAAATTAAGTTCAGCGATATTAGTTACAATATTGAGTGTATGTACCTATACATATGGACAAAAGCAAAAACCATTAATTTTATCCTCGCAGGGCACTTTTTCTGCAGGCGGCACAGTGGCAAAAAGCGAAGGAACATTTGATCCCTTAAAAGCTTGGAATGTACCACAGGGCGGACAAAGTCGCCATGGTGATCATGCTGATGTATTTTATCAAATTCCTATAAAATCTAAAAAGCTTTCGATGGTGTTTCTGCACGGTTACGGACAATCTCGCCGAAGCTGGCAAACTACGGCCGATGGTAGGGAAGGTTTTTCGGATATGTTCCTGCGTAAAGGTTACAACACTTACTTAGTAGATCAACCCGGTCGCGGTTTGGCAGGGCAGGCTACCAAACCTGCACAGATAACAGCTACACCAGACGATCAAACTTGGTTTACCCAGTTCCGTATTGGATTGTATCCAAATTTTAATGAGGGCGTACAATTCCCAAAAGACAGCTTGTCGCTCGATAAGTTTTTCAGAATGATGACACCGAATACGGGTGCTGTTGAAGAGGCCACAATAGTCAATTCTATGTCGGCAGTGTTTGATAAATCTGGTAAAGGCATTTTATTTACGCACTCTGCAGGTGGTGCTCCGGGCTGGAAAACAGCAATCAAAAATGAAAATGTAAAAGCAATTGTGGCATTTGAACCTGGTGGCTTCGTATTTCCGGAAGGACAGGTGCCAGAGGGCAATCGAGGCGGTAGGGGTATCCCTATGGAAGATTTTAAAAAACTGACTAAAATTCCTATCGTAATTTATTTTGGCGATTATATTCCGGAAGCAGAAACAAATGCTGCATCGTTAAATTTTTGGCGTAATGTATTGGCTACGGCTAGGCAATGGGCCAAAGTTGTTAATGCAAATGGTGGCGATGCTGCTGTAGTTCATCTTCCGGAAATTGGCATTAAAGGCAATACGCACTTTATCATGTCAGACTTGAACAGCAAAGAAATTGCAGACCTCCTGACGAGGTGGCTAAAAGAAAAAGGGCTTGATAAGTAGCATTAAAAGAAAACAGTGATACAAATAAGACATTTAGGTTTAATTGCAATGATGGTAGGCACGTTTCATTTTAGTAGCCAAGTAAAAGCCCAAGGACTTAACGCGAAGGAGAAAAGCATTATCTCCATTTCTTCACTTACCGCAAAAGGTAAATTAGAAAACCTCAAAACAGAACTAAATATAGGACTCGAGGCAGGTTTAACGGTAAATGAAATTAAAGAAATATTGGTGCACTGTTATGCCTACTGTGGTTTTCCAAGAAGCATTAGCGGATTGCAGACTTTTATGAAAGTGATGGAAGAGCGTAAGGCAAAAGGAATAGAAGACAATATGGGTGCTGAAGCTTCGCCGATTACAAATGAAAGCAGCAAATACGAACGCGGTAAAAAGATACTAGGCGAACTAACTGGTGTGCCTCAACCAGAGCAACTTTCGGGGTATGCCGCATTTGCACCAACCATTGATGTTTTTTTGAAAGAACACCTATTTGCTGATATTTTTGAAAGGGATATTTTAACCTATGCGCAACGCGAACTGGTTACCATTTCGGTCATCAGTGCCATTGGTGATGCAGAGCCCATGTTGCAGAGCCATCTTGGTATTTCATTAAAAGTAGGTACAGCACCTATGAAATTGAATGAGTTTATAGAAGTTATCAAATTAAAAGTTGGAGAAAAAGAAGCGCATTCAGCTCGTAAAGTGTTGGATGAAGTATTAAAAGGCAAAAGATAATCTCAAATGAAAACTTCATAATTTATCCCATGAGAATGGGAAACAATTATCGCTTCATCAACGTTAAAAAACAATAAATAGATGAAAAAATTAACATCAATCATAGCAATAGCCATATCTATGTCGGGCACAGATATAGCCAACGCACAGTCTGAACAAAAAAAGAATCAGCAAAATCCCTTTACATTGGTATATGATGGTGCAATTACCAAGAATGAAAAGGGTAAAGTAAATATCCATCCCGTTACATATAAACTTAATGGTATAAAAATCGCTGCCAATGTATATACACCAGCAGGTTATGACACGTTAAAAAAATACCCTGCAATAGTTGTTGCACATCCTAATGGTGGTGTAAAAGAACAAACTGCGGGATTGTATGCGCAACATTTGGCAGAAGCAGGTTATATCACCATTACGGCAGATGCAGCCTATCAAGGCGCAAGTGGTGGGGAACCACGCCATACCGATAAACCTGCGTTTAGAACGGAAGATATCAGTGGCATGGCAGATTTTATTAGCGGTTACGCAGGTGTAGATGCTAAGCGTTTGGGTGCATTGGGGATCTGTGGCGGTGGCGGTTATACCTTGAAGGCGGCACAATCGGATAAACGGCTGAAAGCTGTTGCTACACTGAGTATGTTTAATTCAGGTGAAGTAAGGCGAAATGGATTTCAGAATTCCCAGCTGGGTACAATTCAAGAACGCTTAAGGGAAGCAACTGATGCTCGTACGCAGGAAGCGGCTGGTGGTACAATCATTTATGCGGGCGTTGCAAGCATCACCTACGAAGAAATTGCCAAAACCCAAACAGATTTATATCGAGAAGGATATGAGTACTACTACCGTACCCATGCGCACCCTAATTCTACGTTTTTATATACCAAAAGTAGTTTGCTCGATTTGATGGCCTGGGATGCAACTGCTGGTATCGACTTAATTAATCAGCCACTATTGATGATGGCAGGAAGTAGGGCGGATACAAAATATATGACTGATGAAGCATTCGGCAAGGCGGTTAACGCAAAAAGTAAGGAGCTTTTTATTATAGACGGTGCTTCACATATACAGACGTACTGGAAACCAGCTTATGTTGCCCAGGCCGTTGGCAAATTAATAGATTTTTATCAGCATAATCTGTAAAACTTTATAGAATGAAACTTATATTCAAGTGTTTGGACCCACTATTATTTCTTGCAATAACAGCAAATGGTCAAAAGAATAAATCGGAAAATCCTCCTGTTTTTCCACTTGGCAATAAAGTGACCAATGGTAATTTCACAGGAAACGTTTGGTTGCAGATGTTGGTTCTAAGTGATACCATTTATAATAGCAATATCGGTTCAGTAACCTTTGCTCCAGGAGCAAGAAGCAAATGGCATTTCCACCCGGGTGGGCAATTGTTATTGGTTACAGAGGGGAAAGGGTTATACCAAGAGAAAGGAAAGCCCATTAAATTGATTAAGAAGGGTGATGTAATCAAATGCCCACCAAATGTTGTACACTGGCATGGCGCAACGCCTACCGATGATATGACACATATTGCTATTGGTACAAATTCACAAAAAGGGAATGTAGTTTGGATGGATTATGTTTCCGATTTCGAGTACAAGTCGTTAAATAAACATTTTTCTGATTATTGGCTAAACGACTAATTTGCTCAATTTACGTACTCAAGTCCCCATTTATAAAGTTCGATAATTGAAGGCTTTAATTTTTCACCTTTTGGTGTTAGCGTATATTCTACCGTTGGCGGAACGGTTGCGAAAACGTGTCTGGTGACGATTCCGTTAGCCTCCATATTTTTCAATTCCTTTACCAACATCCGGGTATTAATTTTCGGGATCATTCTTTCCAATTCGCTGAAACGCTTTTTGCCCTGAAACAAAGCGTAGATGATTGACATTGACCATTTTCCACCGATTACATCCAAGATTTCCTGAAGTGCGCACCGTTCATCGTTTTCTAGAATTTTATTTTCTTTCATAAGTAGCTGGTAACGAGTAAAGCTTTACTTTATGGTATTACTGTACATAAGTGTTCCTACTTTCAAAAGTAAAGTATTGTATTTTACTTTGCAACTCATTTAGAACAAATCATATGGAAACAACATTAAAAGGGCAGGTTGCTTTAGTCACCGGCGGAACTAAAGGCATCGGCAAAGCCATTGCCGAAAAATTGAGCAGAAGAGGGGCTCAAGTGGTGGTGACTGCCCGAACTGCACCTGAAGAAAACACAAACGGACATTATTTTATTGCCGCAGACCTTACCCAGCCGGATCATGCTGGTGCTATTGCTAAAGAAATCTTTGAAAAATATGGTAGGATAGACATTATTGTTAACAATGCAGGCGCTAATTTAAGTCCAGGCGGCGGTTTTGATGCACTGCTAGATGAACATTGGTTTAATGATTGGCAATTAAATTTTTTATCGGTTGTACGAATTAATAAGGCTTTATTACCTGAAATGATTAAAAAGAAAAGTGGGGTAATCATCAATATTTCTACCGGTGCCGCGAAATTGCCCATCTGGGAGATGACAATGTCGTATTCCTCCGCAAAAGCAGCATTGAATGCCTATAGTAAAGCATTGGCAAATGAATTGGGACCCAAAGGAATAAGGGTTAATGTTGTTTCGCCTGGTGTTGTAAAGACACAGTTGATGATGGATTTTATCGAGAATATTGCAAACTCTTCCAACATTACGGTTGATGAGGCTTTTAAAGCTGTAATGGATAAAGTTGGTGTTCCGGTAGGCAGAATGGCAGAGCCGGAAGAAATTGCTGGGCTGGTAGCCTTTCTGGTTTCCTCAGAGGCGCAGTACATTACCGGAACCAACTATTCAGTAGATGGAGGCGCTTTACCGACAACATACTAACGATTAGCTGTTTAATGCGTGAAGGATAAATTTAAAATAATAAACTTATCACCAAGTATATTGAAAAAGTATGGTGGGGATAAAAAAGCAGCTATTTTTAATGGCTGCTTTTTTATAAAAATGAAATGCTTATATACTAAGGTTTCATTGGTTTAAAGATTGCTTTCTGAATGGCGAATTTTTTAACGGGAACCTGATTGCTGTCTAACAACTGGTTAAATTGCGCATTCATTACCCAAATGTCTTTTCCGTTCTGTGTTGCGGTAGATGGATAGGTAAAGCGATCTGTTGAAAGCGTAGCGGCAATTACTTTTGCAGTCTTCCAGCCATCAGTCGATTCCAACTGGTAAATTTTATCACTGCCGCCATTAACAACCATATTCAAGGTGTTTTTGTCCGTAAGCAATAGTCCGTCTGCACCTAGGAAAAATTGGTCAATTTCTACTTTCGACACATTTTTAGGGTTCTTAATGTCGATTTTGAAAAGCTGGCCCTTAGAACTGTTATCAACAATCAGAAAGCCATCTGGATTAAATACAATTCCGTTGAGACCAACTCCCTCGGTTTTAAAAAGCTCATCCTTAGCAAACACAATGGCTTTTCCATCGGGAGAAACCCTGTACACCGCTCCGGCAAAACTGTCGGTGATGTACGCATTGTTTTGTGAATCGAAAGCGATATCGTTCGGGAAATGTTTCCCTGGCAAGAGGCCAGATAGGTCTACATCAGAAATCTTTTTACCCGACGACAAGTCGATAGACAGCAGTCTGGCCATTATTGTGCGGGTAGCGGGATTGGTAAACTTACTATAATTTGCATCGCCAACACAAGCGAAAAGCCTTTTTCCATCGGGATGAATCTTAAGGCCGTATGTAGATTTAAGGGTGGTATCGCCATGAAAAATACTATAAGCTCCCTGGGGGGTTACCTTGCCAATATTTCCAAGCCTGGCCGAAGAAACATAATAGACGTTAGCTGATTGATCAAAAACAATCCCTTCCGGATAACTTTCCAAGGCCTCGAATTCTATCCTCGGGCTGGGTTCGGGTTTCATTGCGGCAATGCCTGCCATACAGGCTAAACCCATTGCGATATAGGTAATTTTTTTCATCTTAATTCATTTTTTTAACTGCATAAATATTTCCAGAGGCATCATCGGATATATAAACGGTGCCATTTTTTGCTACGGTGATACCGGCAGGTCTGCCGAACCGAGCATTACCCTGCAAAAAGCCAGAGAGAAAATCCTCTGCTTTTATTGCCCTGCCATTTTCAAAATGAATCCGTTGAACCTTAAAGCCTACGGGGGTTTCTGCATTCCAGGAGCCGTGCCAGGCCACGAGCCCATCTTCGGCCCACTCTGTAGGGATATTTGCTGCACCCCTAAAAAAGGTAAAAGCGATTGGAGCCATATGTGCCGTAAGTTCTAGTACAGAAGGTTCAGTACCCTTAACAACTTCTTCCTTAGTATTTCCTGCAGGGTCTTCGCGACTTTTATCTACCTCCCTTTTACCATAAGCATAAGGGAAACCATAATCTGCACCCTGCTTAATTTGGTTAACCTCTTCTGGCGGCCATTCGCTTCCTTTTGCATCGCCACCATTGTCTACACCCCAAAGCTCCTTAGTCTGCGGATTCCAGTCGAAGCCAATCGTATTGCGAAGACCACTGGCGTAAATTTTTCTGCTCCAGTTTTTTGGATCTACCTGAAGAATTACGGCTGTTTCTTTATCGCTTTCTTTACAATCGTTGCATAAGGAACCAACGCTGATATAGAGTAAACCATCTGGTCCAAAATCCATTGTACGGTTAGGATGCTGACCACCATCAGGTAAATCTTTAATTAGTGTTTCTTTAGCATACACATTTAAAGTTCCATCTGGTTTTACAGGATATCTTCTCACTTCATTGCTGTTGCATAGGTACATCCAGTTATCTTTCATGGTTATGCCGTGAACACCCTTGAATTCGGACACCACGGTTATCAGATTATCGAACTTACCATCTTTATTTTTATCTTCCAGAAGAAGGACATCGCCGCCATCTCTTCTGGTAACATATGTATTTCCCGCCGGACTGGTATACAGCATACGGGGTTTCCCTAATCCCGAAGCTGCAAGGGTAACCTGCCAACCCGCGGGAACTTTTAATAGTTTGACCATTTCAGGTTTGAATTCGAGTACCTGTGCATATTTGGTAACCGACATTGATCTGGTTACTTCTTTAGGCGGCAGACCACGCTGTGCCTGAACTCCCATGGCTGGGGTTATCGCCAAGCTCAGGAGGATAAAGCGTAAATGTTTGTTTTTCATACTTAGATTTTTCTTTGTTAACACTCCCTTTTGCACATAGGTTTTGCTAATATGAAAAAATCATAGCCATATGGGCCTACCGTTGGATGGTCTGTGGATTTTTGGCATCTGTTTTAAAATATCCATTATATAATGAAAATCCTCCATTTTCTATGAGGGGCCATCCTAAGATCTTTGCTGGCAGACAAAGATTAAGTTAACCCAAAAAAAAATAAAAAATGTCTGTTTCCGATTTATTTAAGCCGTTAACCATGTTGCATGGCCCGGCAATGAGAAACCGTTTTATGATGGCGCCATTGACTAGTCAGCAGAGCAACCATGACGGTACAGCCTCCAAGTACGACAAATTCTGGATTGAGCAACTTGCGGAGAGCGGTTATGGATTAATCCAAACCAGTGCTGCAACCGTTGAAGCTACCGGTATTGCATTTGAGCGCCAACTTGGTATTCATAGTAATGACCATTTGCCCGGACTAAATCAAATGGCCTCTGCCATTCGGGCGGGCGGTGCGCTATCTGCGGTGCAACTTCACCATGGCGGGCACCGAGCCAAACCCTTAGTGGGCGGAATACCAGCGCCTGCTTCTTCAAAAACAGTAGCGAATATTAGGGCAATTTCAACTGAAACGGTGGAGCGCATCCGTGAAAGTTTCATCACTGCCGCAAGGCGTGCACAACTGGCAGGTTTCAACGGAATTTCGGTGCACGGTGCTTTTGGTTGGATTCTCTCAGAATTTCTTTCGCCGAATTTAAACGATCGGAAAGATAAATACGGCGGAAGTTTAGAGAATCGTGCAAGGTTTACCCTAGAGGTTATTGAAGGTATTCGTAGAGCCTGTGGTGAAGATTTTCAGATTGGTTGGAGATTATCAATTGAACGTCATGGATTGCTCCTTGAGGAGTTGCGTGATCTTACTGCCTATATCTTCGATCGAGAGTTGATCGATTATTTGGACCTTGCTCTTTGGGACTCTGCCCAATTGGTTCGGGAGGGCTCATTCCAAGGAAAAACCATGCTCAGCGTTTTTACAACCATACCGCGTAAGAGCGTTCGTTTAGGTACGGCCGGAAAGATTTACAGTGCGCAACGTGCAGGAGCCTTACTTGATGAAGGATGTGATTTCGTGCTGATTGCAAGGGCAGGGATTCTTCAGCGAGACTTCCCGCTTCAAGTAAAGGCAAATCCATTTTATGAAAGTCCGAAAATGCCCGTAACGGCCGATTACCTGCGTGAAGGTGGGCTCAGCGAACGTTTTATTGAGACCATGCGGGGCTGGCAAACTTTTGTTCAGCCGGGTACTTAAGAAATGGTCAACACCAAAGAGCGCTTAAAAATCTCCATGTATTGGTATAAATCGTCCATTCTTTAAGAGGCAAAATCGCCACAACTTTGTATAAGCATAACAAAAAAAATAAAATGAAAAAAACAGCAATAATTATTCTTTCTGATCCCAAGGCTGGTTCGGAAGAAGCATTAGGTCGGGTATTTAACGCTTTGGCGTCGGCTTATGAATTTAAACATGCAGGTGAAGAGGTAAAGATTATTTTTCAGGGTGCGGGTGTGAGGTGGCCCGAATATCTAGAAAAACCAGAGCATCCGGTTTACGGTTTATACAAAGAAGTAAAAGACCATGTTCACGGCCTTTCTAAAGGCTGCGTTGCCGTATTCGGCACAGAAATATCAGGGTATGATCTTTTAAATGACAATGGAGTTCCCGGTACGCCTGGCTTGCCTAGTTCGCTTAACCTCCGAAATGAAGGTTTTGATATTTTAATCTTTTAATTGTATAAAGCTGTTCGCTGTTTTTAGGGCGGACGGCTTTTTTAAGTATTTTAGCTACCTAGTTATCAATATCGCTTTATGGAAGAGAATCATCAATATTATATGAGACAATGCATTAAACTGGCAAATATGGCTTTGGCAAAAGGCGATCCCCCTGTTGGTGCTCTAATTGTTTTGGATGGCAAGGTAATTGGTACAGGGGTAGACGCAGGGAAATCAACAGGTGATGTCACCAACCATGCAGAGATATTAGCGGTGCGGGAGGCGGTAAATGGTGGCTATGCGGATCGTTTAAATTTATCAACCCTGTACACCACGCATGAGCCATGTATCATGTGTTCTTATTTGATTCGGCATCATCACATTTCCAGATTGATTTATGGTGCACCTGTTCCTTTTGTGGGCGGGATTACCTCTGACTTTAAAATCCTATCTACCCGCGATATTCCGAAATGGGGACAAGGTCCAGAAATTATTGGTGAAATCTGTTTGAATGAATGCATGCAGCTCAATGAGGATTTTAAGAAAACCTTAGCTAAATCATAAGCATTATGTTATCACAATCGGTATATACACTGGTAAATCAACAAAATGGAAATCTGGCCTTCAAGCTTTTTGAGTTTGATAACAATAGTTATTTTGACCATATCCAGCGTAACAATTATTTCACCCTGATATTAATTACTTCAGGAGAGGGAATTGCTACTGTTGATCTTTCTGATTACGCTTTTCAAGAAGATATACTGTTTGCATTTTATCCTTATCAGCCGTTTATGTTGTGCTCAAAAAAGCCTTTAATGGGGATTTCCATACAATTCCATCATGATTTTTTCTGCATATACAGACACCATCAGGAAATTGCTGCTAACGGTATCCTGTTCAACAATGTTTACCAGCAGCCCTTTATCAAGCTCGACGAAAACTGCAAAGGAACTATTTTGAACCTGGTTCAGGGTATAGCAAACGAACTTAAAACGGAAGCTTTCCGTAAGGACGAGGTACTGGTTTCCTATTTAAAAGTGCTGCTTGTGATGGCTACAAGAATAAAGCTCGAGCAGCAGTCTGTTCATGATTTACCCAAGCAGGCTGGGAAACAACAGTTTATCATCCAAAATCTAAAAAATGCTATCGAGAATAATTTTCGAACCAAGCATTCCGCGAGTGATTATGCCGATATGTTGCATCTTGCGCCTGCATCTCTGGCAAGAATTACGAAAAACCATTTTGACAAGACGCTTTCTGATCTCATTATCGAAAGGATTATTATAGAAGCAAAGCGGGAATTATATCTTACGGACAAAACCATCAAAGAAATCGCATATGAGCTTGGGTATGAGGACGAATACTATTTCAGTAGGGTTTTTAAAAGCAAAACAGATATATCGCCCCAGTTTTATAGAAATACAATTGGATTTGGCCGGGGTGAATGATATTGATGTGTATAGTAGCCGATTTTCAACGAATGCTTTAATTACGATAAGTTACATCAACCAACATTATTTTTATCCGACAGGATAGGTGGTTAGAAACCTAAATAGATCTATATAAAAATCGTTTATATTGTTATTGCAATCTTAAATCGGCCCGAAAAACCATAACCTGCGGAGGCATTTAACTGGTGAGGTTTTGTTCTTAGAAATTTTATTACACTTTACAACTTAGCGCCCGATTCATCTTTTTTGTATGCAAGATTTCTTTTGATTCGGCTAAGCGTTTCTGGGGCTATGCCTAAATAGGAGGCAACCATATTTTGTGGTATTCTGCTAATCATTTCGGGATTGGATTCCAGTAACTGAACATACTTTTGTTCTGCGGTATGGGTAATTGAGCTCATCAGGCGACGTTCTTTAGTGACTAAGCTGTTCTGGAACAATATCCTAAAATAGCGATCCATAATGGGCACCTGAATGGTGATTTCGTCGTAATCAGATCTGGAAATCATATACAATTCAGTGTCTTCAATCGCATCTATATTAAAAAGCGCAGGTTCTTTAGATAGAAAGCTGTTGAAATCCGAAATCCACCATCCTTCCCAGCCAAAAACACTCATGTGCTCGTCGCCTTTTTCATCTACATTATAGGTTCTTATTAACCCTTTGGCAACGAATGAAAGATACTTGCAGATGTCACCCTCCTGGAGGAGGTATTGCTTTTTGCGCAATCTCTTTTTAATAAAGAAAGCGGTAATTTTTTCTTTATCAAGAGGGCTAAGGTTAACCTTTTTTTCGATATGATTAAACAGTATTTCGATCATCTTGGAATTCTCTGCCCAAATATAATTTATTCAGCGTAACTATTGTTTCCAAAACCACAAACCGCTTGATTTAGATTAAGTGTTTTAGTTGATTCAGGTCATTTGTGGCTGGTTAGGGCTACATTATTTTTGTTGCATAAATAAACACGTATATCAATAAAACGATAAGAAATGGATAAAATAGCATTGGTAATAGGTTCGAGTGGCATTACTGGAAGCAATTTAGTTGAAAAACTGATCTCTTACGGGTGGGAAACTTACGGCCTAGCCAGAAAGCCCAATACAGACAACAGCAAACTTAAGCCCATATCTGCCGATCTTTTGGATATTGAAAGTCTTAAGCTGGCCTTACAAGACGTAAAACCTACACATGTTTACATTACTACATGGATGCGTAACGAGACCGAAAAAGAAAACATTAAGGTGAACGGGCAAATGGTTCGGAATATTCTTGATGTACTTTCGGAAAAGGGTTCGGTAGTGCATGTTGCCTTGGTAACAGGCTTGAAACATTATTTAGGTCCGTTTGAGGCTTATGCCAAAGCGGGATTTTTGCCTGAGACCCCATTAAGGGAAGAGCATCCTAGACTTGATCTGGAGAATTTTTACTATGCGCAGGAGGATGAGGTATATGCTGCGGCTGAACGAGATGGATTTACCTGGAGCATTCACCGGCCACATACGGTCATTGGAAAGGTAATTGGCAATGCCATGAATATGGGTACAACTTTAGCCGTTTATGCCTCAATTTGTAAAGAAGAGGGTAGGCCTTTTGTGTGGCCAGGATCTGCTGCTCAATGGAACGGCTTATCTGACGTAACCGATGCCCGATTGTTAGCGGAGCACCTGATATGGGCATCTATTACTGACGTTGCACGCAACGAAGCTTTTAATGTAGTTAATGGAGATGTATTCCGTTGGAGCAGATTATGGAATCGTTTAGCGGCTTTTTTTGATATAGAAGCTGTTGGATATGGTAACCAAATTAAACCATTGGAAAAAGAAATGGCCAACGATGTAGACACCTGGCGTAAAATTGCCGAAAAGTACAAACTTAAAGAAACTGATTTAAGTCGCGTAGCAACAGCTTGGCATACAGATCTTGATTTGGGCCGGCCAATAGAAGTGATGACAGATATGACTAAAAGTAGAAAATTAGGATTTTTGGTTTATCAAGATACGGAAGAAACATTTTTCGAGCTATTTGAGGAACTGAGGAACGCCAGATTAATTCCATAATGAGCTGGTATATAGATGAAGCAAATATTTTATTAAAATGTCGTTTTTATCAAATTTCCAAATTTGTCATTCAAAACTAATAATAAATAATAACGGAACAATCGTTCCTGAATAGTTTATATGTTTGCGGAACGATTGTTCCACTAAAGGAATGACAGCGGATAGATATGAAAAAATTAGAAAATAAAATAGCCGTGGTTACTGGCGCATCAAAAGGTATTGGTGCCGGTATTGCTAAAAGTCTTGCAGCAGCAGGTGCAAGTGTTGTTGTAAATTATGCTTCAGCTAAAGCTGGTGCAGATCAGGTAGTTGAAGAAATTAATGCAGCGGGTGGTAAAGCAATTGCCGTTCAGGGCAATGTTTCAAGTGTATCGGATCTTGATAAATTATTTGAAGAAACCCATAATACTTTCGGTGCGGTTGATATTTTGGTAAACAATGCGGGCGTTTATCAATTTGGTGCCATTGAAGAAATTACAGCGGAAGACTTTCACCGTCAGTTTAATACCAATGTACTTGGTTTATTGTTGAGTACACAAGGCGCACTTAAACACTTTAATGCAGCTGGTGGGAGCATTATTAACATTGGATCGGCAGTGACTGCGATAACTCCAGTAGCAAGTTCTATTTATACAGCAACCAAAGGGGCCGTAGATTCCATTACCCATGTATTGGCCAAAGAATTGGGCGCCAAGAAAATCCGTGTAAACTCAATTAACCCAGGTATGGTCGAAACGGAAGGAACACATACAGCTGGTTTTATTGGCAGCGATTTCCAAAAAGAAGCCATTGCTTCTACGCCTTTAGGTCGTGGTGGAAACCCAGATGATATTGCCGATGTTGCCGTATTTCTTGCTTCGGAAGATTCGCGTTGGTTAACCGGCGAGATTCTCATCGCAAGCGGAGGCGTAAGGTAAGGCTTCGTTTTACGAGAATTAATTTAAAATGAATAGCTTTGCTTTATTAAGCAAGGCTATTTCTGGTTATGGCAAGAACGAAAGATTTTGATGAGAATGTAGTGCTGACAAAGGCAATTCAACTGTTTTGGCATAAGGGCTACAATGCTACCTCTATGCAGGATTTGGTGGATGGGCTGGGAATTAGCCGCTCGAGTTTGTACGATACCTATAGCGATAAGCATACCCTGTTTCTAAAAGCATTGGAAAGTTACCAGATGGCAGGAAAGGCAAAAATTAATGAAATTATAGCTCAATCGACTTCTGCAAAAGAAACCATAATTAAATTGATGGAACTTGCTACCAATGAATTGGTTGGCGATAAACAACAAAAAGGCTGTTTTATGGTTAATGCCGAAGTTGAAGTTGCGCCCCATGATCAGGAGGTGAGCAAGTTGGTCTGCCAAAATGAACAGCACATGGAAGCCGCTTTTTTCAAGGTGATAAAAAAAGGTCAAGAAAGTGGAGAAATCAAAAATAATCAAGATGCATTGGTGTTGGCTAAATTCATCTTCAATGCAGTAAAAGGCATGCAGGTTACCGCTAAATCCAGTCCTGACGCCATAAGCTTTGCGAATATTATTAGGCTAACTGTAGCGGTATTGGATTAAGTGGTAAACTTCAGATTGTATTGTAGATTATTATTTATAACCCCTTGCCTGTAAGTTAAAAAGCTCTGCGTATCTGCCACCCGACTTTAGGAGTTGATCATGCGTTCCCGATTCCAATAGCGTTCCCTTTTCCAAAACCAAAATCCGATCGGCTAGGCGAGCAGTTGAGAAACGATGGGAAATCAATACGGCAGATTTTCCGGTTGTGAGCTGCGCAAAACGCTGAAAAACCTCATACTCTGCTCTGGCATCCAGTGCAGAAGTGGGCTCATCTAAAATCAGTACCTGAGCATCTTTCATATATGCTCTTGCTAAAGCCACTTTTTGCCACTCGCCACCAGAAAGTTCGATACCATCGTTAAATTTCCTGCCCAGCCATTGCTGATAAGCGCCGGGTAGTTTTTGAGCAAGCTGATCTGCAAGGCTCAGTTCGGCCGCTGTTTTTACCAATTTTTCGTTATCAATTTCCTTAATGTTGCCAACTGCAATGTTTTGATAAAAAGTCATCTGGTAACGAATGTAATCCTGGAAAATAATGCCCAGGTTATGTCTTAGGTCATCCAGATCATAACTTTTTAAATCTTTTCCGTCCAACAGAATGCGCCCTTCACTGGGATCATACAATCGGGCGAGGAGTTTCACCAAGGTGGTTTTACCTGCACCATTCTCGCCAACAAGCGCTAATTTTTCTCCGGGTTTGAGTTCGAAGCTTAAATTCCTGTTTGCCCATCTATCACTATTGTGGTATTGAAAACCTACATTTTCGAATACGAAACCCGATTGTATCGGATTTGGAAAAGGCAAGGCGTCTTTTGGTTTGGTGATTTTCGGTTTTATTTCAAAAAAATCAATAAAATCTTGCAGATAGATGGCGCCCTGAGAAACCATCGTAAACCTGGAAAGCATGGTTTCCATTAAACTGCTCAGTTGACGAAATGATCCGGCCAAGAAGGTTAGGTTTCCAACCGTTGATTTTCCGGTAACCGTTTCGTAAACAATAAATCCATAGGCTGCATAATAGCCGATGGTGCCTAAAATGGAAAAAAATGTTCCCCAAAGCGAACGGCGAACGGCCAACTTACTATTGTCTTTATAAAATTTATCCGATAGGGTTTTAAACCTGTTCATGATGAAATCTGAAAGGCCAAAAATCTTAACTTCCTTTGCAGTTTCATCGCTGGCACCCAAGTAACGCACATAATCGAGTTCTCTCCGTTCTGGTGTTTGACTACGGGATAGCGCATAATTCTTGCTGTTAAAATACGATTCGCCCAGAAATGAGGGAATAATGGCCAGCACCAATAACAGAATCAGCCAGGGGTTAAAGGCAATTAATCCTGTTAGGAGAAAAGCCATAGAAATTAAATCCTGTATCTGGCTCATCACTTGTGAAAGCATGACGCTTCTGCCCACTGTTTGTTGCCTTGCACGTTCCAGCTTATCATAAAATACAGAATCTTCGAATTGATCTAGGTCGAGGGTGGCGGCATGCTCCATAATTTTCATGGAGGTATAATTTGAAAACTGATCACCCAAAAGACTATCCGTCAGGTTGATCATCCGACTCAGCGCATCGTTCATTATGGCTAGGAAGAACTGCAAGCCTACCAATTCCCAAAGCCGATGCATATTGCCACCTGTGGCGCTGGTGCTCAAGGCCACAACTTCGTCTATAATCAGTTTTCCAACATAGAGCAATGCAACAGGCATGGCAGAGCGCAGGATTCTAAGGCTAAAACTGATGATGGTTTTACTTGGACTGCTTTGCCAAACCAGTTTAAATAGACTTGGTAAATTCCTTAAGGAAGAGAGTCGTTCTTTAAATGTAATGTTTTCGACAGGGATAGTATTTATTTTCTTCGCCATAATAATCGGTACAAGGCAAAGCTAATTTATTGAAGGACTAGTTTTTTATATTATTTGTAAAAAATAGGTGGTTTTAATCGAGGTTGTTTTGGATCAGTCGCTGTAAAATGGCTCTTAATTTTCTATTGATTAAGCTTCTGATTTCAGGGTGAGGCAGTTTCCATTTAGCCAAAGCGTCTCGCTTGGATTTAGTTAAATCAAAAACTCTAATCCATCTCTGCAAGCGTGCACACCTTCTAAATCATGTTATAACTTTTACCTGTTTTTTTCCCAAATGGAAGAGCGCTAGGCCAATTAGCGAAAAGGCCAGAAGCGGAATCATGTAATCGAAGTTGCACTGTACAATGTCATAATTTACAACTGTACCGATGGTATTGTCGTTGTAGTTTGTGGTAAAACCACAATTTTCCAAAGTGAGGCCTGTAATGGAAGCATACTGGAACGCGCCACCTACTGGACAGGATCCTCCATAAAGACCAAGAGCTGTTGCGGGATCGCTATCGAACTGTGGACGATTTCCCAGTCCGAAGGGGCCTGGTATATTGGTAATCTTGCCAGTATAAACCACGCTTCCGATTCTGCAACCCTCGGCAGCAATGACTTCGCATAACGGGTGGAATATACAAGATACAAACAGTAAAAAAAATTTCATCATCATTTCCCAAATCGGCCTGAAAGCCTGGTTGATGATCAAAGGTATAGGCCTAATAGGCGCTAATGGGTATTCATTATATTCATTGTAAGCTCTGTTTTAAACAACTGTAGGAATAGCAAAGCGGTTTTTAGATGTGGTGCGTTCTTTTAATCCGTATAAATACGGTTAAGGATACCACAGTGCATGTCGTTCATTATTTTAGGATAAGTGAACAGCTGTTATGATCATTATCTTAACCTATTGGATACTCAGTTAAAGGAATGCCTAAACTCCAGTGGCGAAAGACTTGTTTTGGTTTTGAAAAGCTTGCTGAAAGATTGTAAATGCTCGAATCCCAGTTCGTAGGCAATTTCGCTTACAGATAGATTTGTGGTGGAGAGCTTTTCTTTGGCCAGCTCAATTAGCTTATTATGCAGATGTTGTTGTGTATTTTGCCCGGTTAGGGATTTGAGCAGGCTACTCAGGTAACCTGGGGATAGGTTTAGCTTTTCGGCAATATAGGTTACGCTGGGCAAACCTTGTTTAGCAAGGATACCACTATAGAAATAGGCATCTAGCAGATCTTCCAATTTGGTTAAAACTTCGTGGCTGGCCATTTTACGGGTTATAAACTGGCGCTGATAGAACCTTTCCGAATAGGTAAGTAGGAGCTCGAGTTGGGCAATAATTACACTTTGGCTAAATCGATCGATATTTGCATGGTATTCCTGTTCGATATTTTGAGCGATGGTGGTAATCATGTTTTCTTCCTTATCTGATAAATAAAGCGCCTCGTAAACCGAATAATTAAAAAATTCATATTGTTTAATGCCTTTGGCTAAAGATGTATTCCACAGAAAATCGGGGTGGATCAGAATCATCCAACCCTCGGGGCGATGCAAGGTGGCACCCTTTTCGATTTCCATTCCAAAAACCTGCCCTGGCGACATAAAGAACAATACTCCTTCGTCGAAATCACTGGTCTGTTGCCCATATTTGAATTTGGCGTTTTGAACCCTTTTCATGGAGATGGAGTAAAAGTCGTAAATCAAACTGAATGAACCTTCGGCGAGAGGCCTGTTTAGGTCTTGCATGTTTACCAAGCTTATAAGTGGGTGAGCGGGTTTGGGTAAACCTGCCGCCCGATGATATTCGGTAATGGAATGAAAATGGAAAAGCGGATTGTTGCTCATGTTAAATTAAAGTTCGTTAATTTTTGTGATAAGCTTCGGCAAATTCCTGAGCAAAATCGATGAGCTTAATTTTGCCCATTTTTGGATTATTTTGACGAAAGTTTTCCAGGGCTTTGCCACTGTGCATGGCGGCCTGCATCTCGACCAGCATTTCGGCCAGTTTTTCAGGCAATTTGGCCATCTTAAGTCCTCTTAGCATTTCGTTATCAGAAAGCAAAACCCATTTTAGCCAGGGTTTACCTATTGCATTGCCAATAATCTTGGCTGCCTCATTGCAGGTCATTTCTTCACTGCCCACATAGCGAATGGTTTTCTCTTCCGGCAACAGCAGCAACTCTTCTGCTGCGGCAGCTGCAATATCCTTTGGGGATACAAAAACGATGCGGTCTTCTCCACCGTAATTCCCCATCAGCAAACCGGTTTTACCTGCTAGTAAGGCACGAAGACCAAAGTAACGCAAGGTCAGGAATTTTCCGATTAGGCCTTTTCCCTTGATTAAATCTATAGATTGATAGAAATTGGTATAAAAAGCTGCAGGCCTCAAAATGGTTACCGATGTCTCTAATCCATTAAAGGTATCTTCAATGTTTTCTCCATTAACCAGGTCTGCTGACCAACCGCTTAGGAATACCAGGCGTTTTGTTTTGGATTCCCTTAAGGCCTGTGCATAGTTCTGGCTAATGTTGTGAAAGTAACCGACTAGGTCTGGTTCAGTGAAACTGAGTGGGATCATTGCATAAACAGCATCTGCGCCTTTGAAGGTATTCGTCAAAAACCTAACATCAGATATTGAGCCGATAGCAGGTATTGCACCAAGGTTTTCGATTGCGTTCTGTTTTTTCGGATCGCTGCTCACTACGGTTACTTCATGGCCCTGTCTAATTAGTATTTCTGTTAACGGTAAGCTGATGTTGCCTAAAGAACCGGTTACGATGATTTTCATTTTTGGAAATTGTTTAATGCCATATTTTTAACGGCAAGCCTTTGATTTTTTATTTGGAATATATCCCTTGTTCAATATCAGTAAGTAGGGTAGCATGTGTAGGAATCCAGCTTAATTGATCTTGTGTCCACTTGCTTGAGGCTGGACAATCTATTGCTGCCATGTGCGAAAACCATCCAAAATGTTCTACGGCTGCTTCTGGAGCAATTGATTTTACAGGTAGACCGAGCTGTTTACCAATGGCTTCGGCAATAGATTTGACTGTAATGGCTTCTTCAGCCACTGCATGATAACGGGCGCTTGGGGCAGCATGTTCAAAAGCCAAGCGGAATAAACGGGCAGCATCCAAACGATGTACGGCGTTCCATTGGTTTAGTCCATCGCCTATGTAGGCAGAAAAGCCTTTTTCTTTTGCAATGTTGACCATTATGGGTATAAAACCGTGTAGATCTTCATTGCCATGTACCGATGGGGACAGGCGAATGACTGCTGCAACAACCCCTTTTTGAGCTACAGCATCTGCAGCCTGTTCGGAAGCACGAGGCCAAGCTGGGTTAAAGGCTGGAATGATATCTTCGGTGGCAAGTTCTCCGGGGCTCACCAAAGCGGTACCCGAAGTCACAATAAAGGGACGGTTTGAGCCTTCCAATACATTCCCAATGGTTTCGATCGCAATTTATCGACCTCGCAAACTTCAGCGAATCGGGTAAAATCATGAATAAAACCGGCATGGATTACCCCGTCTGCCTGGGCGGCGGCACTGCGTAAACTATCTAGATCTTCAAGATCACCGCGGTGCACGGATGCACCGGCATCCATTAGTTTTTGGGCCGACGCATCTGAACGGGCCAATCCCAAAACGTGATGACCGGCCTCTATTAACTCCTGTACTATTGCAGTACCAATGAAGCCTGTGGCTCCTGTGACAAATATGCGCATAAATGATTTTCTTTTGTTTATACAAAGAAACATCGTTTTTGCCAGGTCTATTTAGCCAAATCTGTGTTTGTTTTAGCCGAAATCATGAAAGATTAGCCTTGCATAATCATTCATATCGAAAGGTTTGATACAATTGATTTTCTCTTTGGATAAATTGATACGCACCACAGAATTTACATAATTAACGGGCTGGTTTTTTTTGTAGGCGATAACTTGTAGGGGTGGCGTTGTATTTTTCATTGAAGCTTTTGGTAAAATTTGCGAGGTCGTTAAAGCCACAGTTAAAAGCAATGTCGGTAATGCGTTCTGTAGAAGCCAAAAGGAGTTCAGCTGCTTTTTCTAGCTTTTTAGCTTTTATATAATTGGCGGGCGTATCGTTGTATAATCGTGCGAATTCTCTTTTAAATGAAGAGATGCTTAAATTGTTTTGTGCCGCAAGTTCTTCGATCGAAAGTTGAGAGAATAAATTTGCTTCAATGATTTGATTAAAGGTATACGTATTTGGCGAAAATAGCTGTGATAAAATAACTTGTATAGCATTGGCATTCTGTGTTTGAGAAAGCAAAAGAATGATTTCCTTAAATTTCAAAATTAAGATATCCTCGTTAACCAAAGATGGGTTTTCAAAGTAAAACAGTAATCCTTCAATGTATTTTAATATTAAATAATCGTTGCTTATTTTTTCGCTTGATTTGTTCGATACCGGATTAATGGGCGCCTGAAGCAACGTAGGCAATTCTCTCTCATAGATTTTCTTTAAAATATCTGGATAAAAGGTAACGATTACAATTTCACAATTGCGGTTTGAACTGGAATTTTGGATCTGTTTGCCAGAATTGATGCAGTTTAGAAATAATGAATAATTGGTTGGAATGTTTATTTCCTCTTCATCTATCTGGTAATTAACCTCTCCTTCCAATACATACAAAAAGCAGGCCCGATCCGTAACCGGAAATTCAAATTTGAAAGGGGGCTTGAGTACAATTTTTTGTATTAACGATTTCCCAAATAAATCGAATTTTTTATAGTCGTTTACCATATCAACTGAAGTTGCTTTTTAAAATGAACCAATTTGCCAAAAAATTGGACTAATGTACAAAGTTCGGCTTTCTTTTCTTTAAGAGCTTTGTGGTGTAAAAGAAATGAGTAAACACCAAAAATTAAAACAAGGCTTAGCTTTTCTTTTTGGCCACTTATTTCTCAAGCATAAAATTATTTAATCTTTAAAAATAAAACCTCATGGGACTATCAAATTTAGGCATTTTTCACACGGCCGTTGGCGTTGTTGCAATTGTATCGGCAGTTGCGTCTTATATCAAGTTCGGCAAAATCAATTTAGCTGCATGGTCTGGGAAGATCTATTTTTATGGCACTGTAATTACTTCCTTAACGGCTTTGGGCATATCCAAACATGGTGGATTTAATGCTGGGCATGTATTTTCCTTATTAATTGCAGTTTTAGTATCTGTGGCCTTTCTTCTTTATCACAAGAAAGCAGGCCATAACCGAAGCAGGTATTTTGAAAATTTTTGTCTATCCTTTAGCTTTTTTCTATCCTGGATACCTACGGTTAACGAAACCTTTACGCGTATCCCAATTGGACATCCTTTGGCGAAAGCACCAAGCGATCCCATTATCGGCATAACCCTGCTTATTCTTTTGGTATTGTTTATTGCTGGATCTATTTATCAGTATAAAAATCAAAGAAAACTAAATTTAGGGAGATAGGTTTTTAAAATAGTTTCTTAATCATTTGAAAGGTAATTTAGGGTGGCATTGGTTCGGAAGCCCTGGTTCATCGGCACTCCATTGGAGCTATTAGTTGCCAATTCCCGATATAAAAAATCGGGAATTTCCACTATTATCGGTTTTTTTACTTAGCTTCTTCCAGAAGACAAATTATCGCTTATAATTATAACGAATTGTAAATCAACCTTAGCGAATTGTAAAAGGCCGAATCAATTTTGATATTAAATTGTTTTCTTCAGACATTGAAATTAAGATCATTATGAAAAAATACTTACTCCTGTTTATTACCCTCATTTCTTACAACTTTGGTTTTGCCCAAGAAAAACTGATAAAGGATATCGATTTGGACGGTATAAAAGACACTGTTTATATTGACGTTAAAGGTTTTATTGTTTGCCAACTATCGACTCAGAAATTTAAGAAAATAAAAAGTAAGGTAATAGAAATCATGAATGATAATTCTAGAATTTCGGGTACGAAAAATGGTTTTGAGTTCCGCAACAATTGGATGCGAGCGGGTTATGCCAACCAGTTTCGCTACAATAAAGCGTTAAATAAAGTACAGCTTATTGGAATGAGCAGATATGAATTTGGCAACGCTGCAAATGATGGAAGTGGCGAATCGAGCGTGAATTTGCTTAATGGGGATTATATTGGCAATTGGAATTACTTTAGTGTTGCCAAAAACAAACTAATTAAAATTCCAACCATCAAAGCAAAAATGCTTTTTGCGAAAACTTATCTCGAAGATTTTGGAGAAGAAACCTATTTTAATTTTTCTGATAGGTGTACAAAATTATATGAACAGGGCAAGGCAAAAACGCAGAAAGTAAAAGGTTGATGCTAAAACCTACTTATGGATCTAAAGATTGCTTCACTCTGGAACAGCTTTATCTAACATAAATAATAGGCAGAATGAAGCGTATACGTAAGCCACTACTACTGTTTAGTTTTGGGCTTTTAAACGAATACGTTATTTTTTATGTTAATTTAGTGTTACTTTCGTGTTGTGGAATCTCCTTATAACTTGTTGACAGATAATGAGCTGCTTGCGCTTTTGAACAAAGGTGATGAAAGGGCATTTTCTGTTATCTACGAACGTTATTGGCCCTTACTGCTTAGGCATGCTAAACGGATGCTATCGGATGATGAAGACGTGAGGGATGTTTTGCAGGAAGTTTTTTCCAAGCTTTGGAATCAGGCATTCGATCTTGAAATTAACACCGCACTTGCATCTTATTTATATGCGCTGACTAGAAACCGAATACTAAATGTCATCGCTCATCAGAAAGTAAGAATAAACCATATAGACTCGCTTAGTAGTTTTATGGAAAATGAACAGGTTTCGACAGATTATTTGGTTAGAGAGCGACAGTTAAGCTTGTTAATTGAAAAGGAGATTGCCTTATTGCCCGAAAAAATGCGTGTAATTTTTGATTTAAGCAGGAATAAACATCTTTCTTATAAGGAAATTGCTCAAAAATTATCTATATCGGAGAATACGGTTAAAAAACAGATCAACAATGCCTTAAAAATCCTTCGTTTAAAGCTTGGTCTCGTAGCTTTTATTACTTTTTTACTATTGAAATAATTTTTTTAAAAAAAAATATTAATTTCTTCTTATACTAAGCTTCCGCTGAACTGTCTTATACTCGGGCAACATCTTCATTTAAGGATTGCCTCTTTTATATGAGTAAAGAAAAAGCCGAACAGTTATTGAAAAAATTTGTTGAGGGCAGATGCACACCTTACGAAAAGGCAATTGTAGAGTCTTGGTATACTTCTTTTTCTGCGGAACAAAAAGTTTCGATTGAAGACGAAGATTATGAGGGAATGAAAGCCGAGGTATTTCAGTCTGTACTTGCACAAAAAACTGTTACCTCACAGAAATCTTATCGCTTATGGCCACGATGGGTTGCGGCTGCCGGTATCGTAATTGCAATATCGGCAGGGTTGATGCTTATGAAAACTAGAAGCACTCCTGCAATGGTTACAGCATTTGAAACTCGACACATTAAAGCCGGGAGCAGCAAGGCAGTATTGGTTCTCGCTGATGGCACACAGATTAACCTTGGAGAAGCGCTTTCAAGAACACCGGTTTTGATTGGTAAAACTCAGGTTGCATTGGATGAAAGCGGACGACTTGTTTATCAGGCATCGGAAAAGGGGGGAGTGAGTACCGAATTCAATACCATTTCGACACCCTTGGGCGGACAATATGAAATTATTTTGCCAGATCAAACCCATGTTTGGTTAAATGCATCCTCATCCTTACGTTTTCCAACTCGCTTTAACGGAGATTTTAGAACCGTAAATCTTACCGGAGAGGCCTATTTTGAAGTGGCACATAATGCTGCTCAACCCTTTCATGTAAACAGTAACGGACAATTGATCGAAGTTTTAGGCACTCATTTTAATGTAGAAAGTTATACGGAAGGAGCTACCATATCAACGTTGTTAGAAGGAAGCGTTCGCATCAACAACAACGTTCTTTTACACCCTGGCGAACAATCGGTGAATGATGGACTAAAAATTATCACACAACCTGCGATAACTGGTGAGGCAACTGCGTGGAAAGATGGAAAATTTAAGTTCACAAACAAAAACATTAAGGTTATTATGCGGGAGATTGCAAGGTGGTATAATGTAGAGGTAGCCTATCAAGGCGATGTTGACGGCAAAAGTTTTACTGGTAGCGTTTCTCGATTTGATCAAATCCATAAAGTGCTGAACCTATTGGAATCGACAAATACCATTCATTTTAAAGTAGAAGGAAGGAGGATTACCGTTATGCCATAATGCTACCAAACAAAACGGTGACCAAAAAAAAGCTAGGAGCGCTTCGAACCACCCCTAGCAATGAACGGGCATCTTAAATATTGCGACTAAACAACAATCTAATTTAAACCCATACCATTCAAATATATGAATTTTTGCGTTCGTAAGCGTGGGGATAATTCCCACCTTATTCAAAAAATACTGCTCGTTATGAAATTAGTTATGATTATGCTGACCATAGCCATTGTTCAAGTAAGTGCAAAAGGCTTTGCTCAGAAAATCTCCCTAAATGAAAAAAACATACCCTTAGAAAAGGTAATTGATCTGATTAGAGCCCAAAGCGGATATGACTTTGTATACAATGATCAAGATGTAAAAAATACCAGTTTGGTAACTGTTCACTTGAATAATGTTGATCTTAAAAAAAGTCTGGAAATCTGCTTTAAAGGGCGTGATCTAGATTTTGAAATCAAAGAAGGAACCATTGTAATCAAAAAAAAGGTAAAAAACATCGAGGATAAACTGTTTAATCTCTTCTCGGCCTTTGCCAGTGTAAAGGGAACCGTAATCGGACCTGATGGCAATCCACTCCCAGGGGTTATTATCCGAAATAAGGATAAAGTAACATTGGGTTCATCAAACTCAAACGGAGAGTTTTCTCTCGATGTACCAGAGGGAACGGTATTGTCCTTTTCGTACATCGGTTTTAAAACACAAGAAATTGTAGTTGGCAAAACAAATAAAACCTTGGTGATAAGCTTAGAACAAGATATTTCTAAGTTAGACCAAGTATCTGTAGAGGGTTACCGAAAAGGTTCTCGGCGTAATGGTACTGGTAACCTATCCGTAATTACCAGTGAGGATTTAGAAAAACAGCCAGTACAAAACCCATTGCAAGCATTAGAAGGCCGAATTCCGGGCATGATTGTAAATCAGACCAGTGGAGTTCCGGGAGCCAGATTAAATGTTCAGGTTCGAGGCCGATCAAATTTTGATAAAAATCTATCCTCTGATCAGCCCTTATTTATTTTAGACGGTGTACCAATGGCTGCGGGCAATGAGAAAGTTAATTTATCTGCTGGTCCTTTTGGTTCTGCCTTAACTGACGGTTTAAGTGCTTTTTCGGGTATTAATATGGCCGACATAGAAAGTATAAATGTTTTAAAGGATGCCGATGCTACTGCGATTTATGGAAGTCGAGGTGCTAATGGTGTAATCCTCATCACAACCAAGAAAGGTGCACCCGGACGAATGTCGATTACCGCAGGCGTTTATTCTGGAGTAAATACTGTTACTAAACTCACCCCAATGTTGAATACCGAGGAGTATTTAACTATGCGGAATGAGGCTTTAGCTAATGACAAGCTGACTAAAACCAATGGCAATGCATACGACCTTTTGTTATACGACCAGCACAGGTACACGAACTTTCCAGAACTTTTGCTTGGAGAAAAAGCCTCGACAACCGATGCCCAGCTTACCGTATCGGGTGGTTCTAAATACAGTCAATATCGGATTGGCGGTGGCTACCATAAAGAAGGAACGGTTTGGCCTGGAGATAAAACCAGTGATCGGGCATCATTAAGTTTTAATATGAACTCCATGTCGAACAACGAAAAGTTTACGGCAAACCTTTCAGGCATGTACAGTGTGGGCAACAGTAATTTAACCGCTGTAGATTTAGCTAGTGCTGTGATTCTGCCTCCTAACTATAGGCTTTATGATAACAATGGCAACCTATCTTGGAACGAGGGTAACTTTAATGATGGAAGGACCAATCCGTTGGCGCAACTTAATCAGTTATATGTTTCCCAACTCTCTAATCTCAACGGTAATCTGGTACTCAACTATAAAATTATTAAAGATTTGGTATTAAGAAGTAGCATGGGATATAGTGCTACCTACAATAACGATAGAAGAATTACGCCGATTACAGCATGGAATCCATTATCGACCAATACTGGAACAATGACACTGGGTAACAACTCTTTCAAAAACTGGATTATAGAACCCCAAGCGGAATATACCCACAATATTTCTAAAGGAAAGTTAAATGTGCTTGCTGGGGCTACCTATAACAAAAGAAAAACAAATTCAGAGGCCACCAGTGCAACAGGTGCCACCAGTGTAGATTTAGCCGGTTCTATTAAGGCTTACACAACCTATACCCCAACAAATACCATTACACAGTATAACTATCAGGCATTTTTTGGAAGGATAAACTACAACTGGGAAGATAAATACATCATTAACTTTACAGGAAGAAGAGACGGATCGAGCCGTTTTGGACCTAATTACAGGTTCTCGAACTTTGGCGCTCTTGGTGTGGCCTGGGTGTTCACCAACGAAAAAGCTTTAAAATCAAATACCACATTAAGTTATGGTAAATTAAGGGGCAGTTTTGGTACCACGGGCAATGATCAGATTGGTGAATATACTTATTTAGATAGCTGGGCCGGAGGAAGTACCTATAACGATTCGACAACTTTAGCCACTACAAAGCTTTACAACCCAGATTTACACTGGGAGCGTAACAACAAAATGGAACTGGCCTTAGAACTTGGTTTCTTTAAAGACCGAATTTTATTCTCTGCATCTGCTTATCGCAACCTCTCATCCGATCCTTTGGTAAGCTATGTATTGCCACGTACCACAGGATTCGGATCAATTGTAAGAAACCTAGATGGTGTGGAAGTAGAGAATAAAGGATTGGAAATTACCCTAAGTACCCAAAATATGGTTAAAACCAATTTTAGATGGTCTACTGATATCAACTTAACCATCCCAAAAAATAAATTAAAAAAATATCCAAACTTAGCCAATTCTTCTTATGCCAATAGCTATATAGTTGGTGAATCATTAAATAGTATTATTGTTGGGCAATATCTAGGTGTAGACCCAAATACAGGTTTGTACACCGTAAAAGATGTTAATGGCGATGGACTGGTTTCCAGCGCAAACGACTGGGCTTTAATGGGCAATACCGACCCAAAATATTTTGGAGGTGTAAACAATACTTTTTCTTACAAGGGCATTAGCCTTAGCTTTTTCCTTCAATTTACAAAGCAATTGGGAAGAGATTGGAGAAACGGCGCTGTACTTACGCCAATTGGCACGGCCAACAATGTACCTACCCTGGCACTCGACAGATGGCAAAAGGTAGGAGATGAAACAAATGTTCAAAAATTTACCACTAATACAGGTAGTTTAACGGGCACATCTGGTTTGTATGCTGGATTTTTCTCAAATCTATATTATGTAGATGCTTCATTTCTGCGTTTAAAAAATGTTTATGCCTCCTATAACGTTCCGATTAAATTGTTAAATAAAGCACATATATCTTCGCTAAAAGTATACGTACAGGCGCAAAACCTTTTTGTAATCACCGGATATCAGGGATCAGATCCTGAAACGCAAAATTATACCATAATGCCTCCACTACGTACGGTTACCGCTGGTTTACAATTATCACTTTAATTATTCCTATTATGAAGATCAATCATATTTACAAAAAAATAAGCCTAAGCATTATCATGTTGGTATGTTTTAGCTTCTCTGGTTGCAAAAAGTTTGTAGACATTCCAGAACCTATTGATACCATTCCATCTGATTTGGTATTCACCAGCGATTCGAAAGCTGATGCCGCCGTGCGCAATCTGTATCTGAACATGGTAGGCGGTGTAAACGCCGGTTTTGGCGGCGGATTGCAAATTGCCTTGGGCGTAAGTTCAGACGAGCTTACTGTTACCGTGGCCACCAACCAATTCAACGATTTTTTTATCCATACTGTAAATGCAGGCACAACAGCCAACGCCAATCAGTACAACCCATTATATTCGATTATTTATTCTTGCAATGCCATAATTGAAGGGATTACCAAGGCACCTGCGGGCATGACTGCAGCAGGCAAGGCTCGTTTTATGGGTGAAGCGAAGTTTATTCGTGCCGCTATGTATTTTTATTTAATTAATATGTACGGAGATGTACCAATGCCAACCACAACAGATTACGTAGCGAATAGCAATATCGCCAAAACGCCACTAGCTCAGGTTTATGAATTAATTATTAACGATTTAAAATTCGCTCAAACCAATTTACCAGCACCCTACTTAAATCCTACACAACGTTTTAGAGCAAATCGCTATTCGGCAAGTGCGTTATTATCAAGGGTATATTTGTATCGACAAGATTGGGTAAATGCCGAGTTAATGGCAACTGAAGTTATAGATGCGTTAAATGGTGCTAATAAGTTTTACGATTTGGAAACCGATTTAAGTAAAACTTTCTTGATTGGAAGCAAGGAAGCTATTCTGCAAATGCCCCCAATATCGACCATTAACTATACTTATGAGGCTTTCTCTTTCATATCAACAGGTGTACCCAACTATCAGATTTCTGATGCACTTTATGCAACATTTGAACCGGGAGACCTTCGAAAAACCAATTGGATTAAAACAAATACAATCACCACTGGAGGTGTACCTAAAGCCTATAATTTCCCCTTTAAATATAAGATCAACAGTGGTGCTGGAGGTGCAAAAACAGAAGGGACGGTATTCTTAAGGGTCAGTGAGGTATATTTAAATCGGGCAGAAGCTAGGGCACAACAAAATAAATTAGCTTTGGCTATTTCAGATCTGGACGTTATAAGAGGCCGCTCGGGAATCACCAAAATTGCCATAACCAATCCTTCAATAAGTCAGGCCGACCTCTTAAGCACTTTGGCACACGAGCGTTTTGTAGAACTCTTTCAAGAATTTGGTCATCGCTGGCTGGATTTGAAGCGTACAGGTAAAGCAGATGAGGTGTTAAAAAATACACCCAATTGGAGACCAGAAGCCAAGCTTTTCCCTTTTCCGGCTAATGAAATTAAATATAATCCATCATTATTTCAAAATCCAGGTTACTCGAATTAATAATTAATTAATATAAAGATCATCATGATGAAAAATATAGTTTATCTTATTTCTTTGTTTGCGTTACTTGCATTTAAAGGTTTTAGCCAAACAAAAACTGCAGATAGTGTGAAGAAACCGGTATATGTACCAAGTCCCGTTTTAAAGGGTTTTTATTTGGTTAAGGGAATTCCCGAACGGCTGGAAATTTACAACAATTCGCTGAAGCAATATCCCGACACTGGCAGGTCTGCTGGAATCGGTTATAATTATGCCCGGATTACCTTGGCAACAGATTATGCAGCACTGGGAGATTTTAAAACAGCGGAGAAGTGGGTAAATCTTACAGCCAAAGATTACCGGAATGACGCCATCCTACATGTAGCGGAACAGGCCACCAAAAACGGAAATTTTGAATACGCAGGTAAAACGCTGAAACCAATAATTGATAGTATTGGCCTGGCGGGATTAAAATCCAGAAAATCTTATGAAGCTTATAATGCCTTAGTAGTGGTTTATGCAAAAGTGCTTAAGCACAATAATCAAAATAGTGAACTGGTTAAATATATTGGGCCATTATATTTAGGGAAAGGTAAGGTTATTTCTTCAGATCAGATGAGTCTGGTAATGACCAAGCCAGAAAATTATGATTTTCAATCCAATTTAATGTTTACATATGCCAATGCTTTGGCAGCAACAGGAAAAAATGAATCTGCACTACAGATTTTAAGCTACATGAGCACAAGCGGTATGTATAGTTCGCCAGCTTTAAAAGAAACGATTTCAAAAATAACGGCAACATCACCAAACGGAAAAGCTTTCTATCAAAAGTTTACCGATTCACTTATTCAGGCTTCTACGAATAAACTTTTAGCTTTTGCTCAGTACAAAGTGGATGTTAATGGAAAGCCGATAGATTTTAAATCGTTAAAAGGAAAATATGTTCTTCTTGATTTTTGGGGAAGCTGGTGTGGGCCATGTAGAGCAAGCCACCCACATTTAAAAGAACTTTACAACAAGTACAAAGGATCTGGATTCGAAATTGTGGGCATTGCTCAAGAATCGGGAAATGACTTGGTAATTGCCCGTTCAAAGTGGACGGAGGCTATTGCCAAAGACGGTTTGACATGGCTTCAGGTTTTGGATAATGAAAACATCAAAGCATTTAGTGCCGTTAACGAATTTGCTGTTACTGCATTCCCAACTAAAATACTTTTAGATAAGCAAGGTAATGTTATTGCAAAATATGTTGGAAATGGTGTAGGGGGCGAAGGATTTACGCAGAAACTGGCCGAGATTTTCGGAAAATAGAATTTATAATCTACCTAAAGAAAAATTCTACATCCTTATTCAAAAAGCAGTTCTTTAAAGAGCTGCTTTTTGTTCTTAAAGGCAATTCCATCATTCGCAACGGAATTTTTATCCCAAACTATTAAATCAATTCAAAATTTTTCTAATTTTTTAAACCAGATCCTTTTTCATTGAGATTAATCTAATTGAAGCCTGTTTAGGTTCGCCGAAGCGGCCGCTAATGTCTTCAAATGCAATTGATGTTCCGGTTGGCACATAACCATGGCGTTCATACCATGCTATAAGTTCTATGCGTGTACTTATAACCGTTATAGCGATGTGGCTGCACTCATTTTTTAATGCGAAAGCTTCTGCCTCAGTTAATAATAATTTACCGATGCCTTTGCCCTGTGATACTGGAGATACAGCAAACATGCCTAAATACAGCTCTGGCTTTTTTACTTCAAGATTAACAGTGCCTAAAATATGGCCATTATGATCGGTGTATTTTAATATGCTGATGTTGTTCTGCTTAAAATAACCGGCTAAACCAGGTTCATCAATTCGAATGCCACCTAAAATTTCTTCCTCGGTTGTCCAGCCTTTTTTAGATTCTTCGCCACGGTAAGCAGAATTGATTAATTTATTTAAAGCAGGTATATCTGCTGTTGTTGCTTTGGTAATGGACATATTGTAGAACTCTAGGCCGCGAAAATAACAGAAATTATTGACGCTCTCCATCTAGCTCAGGAAAGATTTTTTTACTTCCATTTTAAAATGTTAAACTTATGACCATCAGGATCAGCAAAGGCACAGCCATACATTCCCTGAAAACTTTCTGGCTGACTAAATACATTGCCACCTGCTTCTTTTACTTTTACCGCCCAATCATTTACTTCAGCTTCGGTTTCGGCAGAGATCGAAAACATCACCTCATTTCCTTGCTTTAAATCGGCCAATTCGCCCTTCATTCCATTTTTTAAACTATCTTCTTTAAAAAAATGAATCACAAAATCCTTTTCGCCAAATAAAAAGCTGGTTAATTCTTCGCTTTCTGGTCCAGTGTTTTTCTTAAAGCCAAGCTTGCTGTAAAAAGCCTCGGTTTTCTTTACATCTTTAACACCTAAATTTGCCCAAATTTGTACTTTCATATCCGTAAATTTTATTTTGTTACTGTAATATAGAACGCTACCGCTTTTAAGTTATTGGATATCAAAAAGCTTGACCTTAGTTTTAAACGTAGTTGTTCATCACAAATTTCTATAAAATATCCATGCAATGTAGGTGGCATTAGCGCCAAGTTGTGGGTGTAAAGATGACAAGTAATTGATCGGATTTTATACGAAAAAAATTTATTGCTATGCGTTTTTTAATTGCGAGGCATATTCTATCGGATTGATACCGAAGTACTTTAAAAAGTTTTTTCCAAAAATACTTTGCGAGCTATACCCAACCATCTGAGCTACCTCGAAAAGCTTTAAGTCGCTTTCTGCAATTAATTTGGCCGCCTTTTTTAGGCGAACTATATTGATAAGATCCTTGGGTGTAACATCAGAAATTGCCTTCACTTTGCGGTAAAAGGTGGGGCGACTCATATTCATGTGATAAGCCAATTGATCGATTTCTAAATTTGTGTCTTTTATGTTTAGGTGAATGTATTCTTCTACCTTTTTCATAAACATTTCATCTGTTTTAAGATGCGTAGTAATCCAGCTATCTTCAAAAGGCGTGCTGGCAAAATGTTCTCTAACTTTGAATCGGTTTTTTAAAAGATTGGCCACCTGAAGTAAAAGGAATTCGGGAGAAAAAGGTTTTTGAACGTAAGCATCTGCACCAACTTCCAAACCAGCAATTTGTGCCTGATAGGTATTTTTAGATGTTAAAAGTATTAGCGGGATGTGGCAATAATCGATATCTGATTTTATTTGCTGGCAAAATTCAAAACCATCAATTCCGGGCATCATAATGTCGCTAATAATCAAATCGATAACATTGTTCTTTAATATGGCTGAAGCCTGTTCTGCATCTTCGGCCGTAACCACATCATAGCCATCGCTAAAAATCTCCGTCAAAAAATCGAGTATGTCTTCACTGTCATCAATGATTAAGATGAGATCGGTTTTTGTTAAATTTTTTTCCACTTGCTTAAATTAAACTCGATTGAGTGGTGAATAGGCAATGTTAATTCAAATATATTTAATCCATTTTGGTATTCGGCTAAAATTAGCGTACCGCTGTGCAATTCTGCCAAAGATCTGGCAATTGGCAAACCAATACCCGTTCCGGGTTTATCTATATTTCTGCTCATTCGGTAAAATGGCTCAAAAATTTTCTCCCTTAAATCTTTAGGGATGGGATCGCCATCAGTTGCAAACTGAATTATAAATGCATCCGTACCTTCTAAACCTGGCAATAGTTCAATTATGATTTTAGAGCGAGCATATTTGAGGGCATTTGAAAGGAGGTTGCTAATTATTTTTGTAAATGCTTCATAATCCACAAATGCTATTAAGCTCGTTTTAGGGAAATTCAGTCCCAGCTTAATGTGCTTTTTTTCAATTTCTGGTTTAAAGGCAGTAACCTCCTGTCTTAAAACCTGAGTGATGTTGAGCTTAACAAAGCTTAGCCCGAATTGATCAATTTCTGTCTTTCTGAAATCGAGTAACTGAGCGGTGAGCGCAAGAAGCCTGTTGGTATTTTTATCAATCATCTGTAAGCTCCTTTTAATAGAGGGCGCTTCATCTATACGATCGAGAATACGCTCTACCGGTCCTTTAATTAAGGTTAATGGGGTTTGAATTTCGTGGGTAATGTTGGTAAAAAACTCAATTTTGGCCTGATAAATTTCCCTATCCTTTTCAAATTCAAACAGCTGAAGTTTTCTCTGATTTTTGGATTCAAGCATTTTACGGTAATAGTTGGCCGAAAGGTAAAATGTGAGCAGAATAAGCAGGATGTAAAATAGATAAGCATAACTGCTTTTCCAAAATGGAGGATGTATCTGAATAACCAACCTGCGAATCTTGCTTTCCCAACCTCCTGCGTTATCAGTGGCTTTAACCATAAAGGTGTAGGTCCCTGGCGCTAAATCAGTAAAATAGGCTTTTTGATTATTCTTTAAGTTTGTCCAACCATCGGTGCCTACGCCAGCCATGCGATAATAGTAATCTATGGTTTTGGGCGAGGGGTAACTGAAAGCAGCAAACTCTATATTGAAGCTCGATTGGTTATAATTTAAACTCACCGTATCGGTATAAAGAATAGACTGCGCCAGTACAGCATTTTTTTGACCCGGAATCACTTCTTTATTATTAACCTGAAACGCCGTTAGATAAAGAGGGGGAGCAGTTGATTTTACTAAAATATCAGCAGGATTAAAGGAGATAAGTCCTTGAACAGTACCAAAATACATCTTTCCATTAACGTCTTTATAGGCCGAATTGTAATTAAACTGATCGGTAATTAAGCCATTTGCCTTGGTAAATACCTTGATTTTTTTAGTATATAAGTTTAAGCAAATCAACCCTTTAAGTGAGCTGATCCATAAATTGTGTGCATCATCTTCGAGCATCCTAAAAAGATAATTGCTTGGCAAACCATTGCCAGTGGTAATTTTTGTAATTTTTTTTCGATCTGGATCTATGCTAATTAAACCGCCACCTTCACTAGCCAACCATAAAAAATGGTTACTGTCTTCTAAAATACCCTGAATTTGATAGTCGAAACCATTTCCCTTATTAAATTTAATATTGCCTTTTAAGCCGCTTTTTGGGTTATAATAAAACACACCGTTTTGCAAACTGCCAACCCAAATTGTGCCATTATGATCTTCGAATATGGCGTAGATATTGGAGTTTTCAGGGATAAAATTAAGCCGCTTAAAATTGTCCTTCTTTTCATCGTACTCAAAAAGTCCACCATGAATGGTACCGATTAAAATTTTCTTATCAGAAGTTTGATAAATAGACATCACAAAATCGCTTGTGAAGCCATCGCCAGAATCTATAACACCGTGTCTTTTCATAACTTTACCGGTTTTTAGATCCATAACATCCAAACCGTGCACAAAGGGACCAATGTAAAGCTTATCTTTTGTGGCAAAAAGGCCATGAATGTTTGGGTAAGAAAGGCTATTAGACAACCCGGTTGTGGTAAACTGTGTAAATTTCCCTGTGTTAAGATCAAGCCGATTTAAACCTGCATCTTCGGTACCGATCCAGATATTTTTGTTATCATAACTGCAAATTTCTCTAACAGCATTACCAGATATGGAATTTGTTCCCTTAATGTTGGTATATTTGGCAAACTTGACGTTTTCTGGCGAAAGGTAATTCAAACCGCCGAAAAAAGTACCCGCCCAATATCCCTTTTCCTTGTCTTTTAATAAACAATATACCGCATTATCAGAAAGTGAATACCGATTGCTCGGAACTTTCTCCAGCTGTGTAAATTCTTGTGTTTTAAGATTATATACATATATTCCAGATTCTGTAGCTACCCAGTAATTTTCTTGTTCTGCCGAAATGATGTCTCTCACATAAATATCCGTATTATCTTTATTTTTAGATAAGAGCGCTTTAATTTTCTGGGTAACGGGACTATAAGTTAGCAAACCGTGTTTGGTGGTGCCAATTAAAATCTGATCCTTCAATATCAAAACCTTGCTGATAAGTTTTTGGTTATATGGCAGGTTCTTATCCAGTGCCTGGATGATGTTTGAAACGCTGTTTTTTTCTGGATCAAACTTGAAGATTTCACCATCATGATTTCCAATCCACAGTTTACCGTCAGCATCAAATACCATTGAATTTCCGTTAATGCCAGGGAAATAGGTGAGGTGTTTTTTTAATTGATTATATCTGCAGAGCGTATTGCTTTTCAAAAACCAAATGTTATTGGCCGTATCAACCTTAATCTGTTCTATTCCATCGGCAACATCAAAGGGAATCTGAAAGAAAACTTCATGAACAGGATCAAAACGTAAAATGCCACGGCCCGTTCCAATCCAGATCATTCCATTTTTATCCTCACTTAAGGAGTTAATAAAATTGTTTCCAATGGTACCATAGCTGTTGTTGCTATTAAAGTACGATCTGAAATTATGCCCGTTAAAAGAATTTAAGCCCCCTTTTGTACCTACCCAAATCATTCCCTTACGATCTTGCAGTAAACTGATTATGGTATTGTGCGATAAGCCCTCGTCTACCTGATAGTGCCGAAAGTAATAGGGCTGAGCGAGTGCTGGCCCAATGGCAAACAGTAAAAGAATAAAAAGAAAAATTCTGGTCTGAAGGCGGCTCATAGTTGGTATCCAAAGTTAAAAAATCGATGATGAGTTGCAAGTCTCCTTTAGAGAATTTGATTCTGTTGGAATGTTAAAAAGCTTATAAACCAACTTAGAATATCAGAATGAAAGATAAGCATTCAGTTTTGAGACAAATCCGCTAAAGATTGATCAGAATGTAATACACCAATTGTTTTTATTTGATTGATCAAATATTACTTTGATTAACCTACAACCAAATATTAAACGTTATGAAAAAAAAATTACAAAAGAAGCTTCTTGATGAGCTCCAATCTGGTGGCGTAGACTTTTGCTCTACAAAAAAAAGAGAGACCTAATTTCCTGAAATTACTTTCGGTTTTAAGCTTAAAGCAAAAATGAAATATGCTAAGATAAATGGTTTCTGATTAAAAAACTACAAAAACTATAGACTTTGTATTGTTTTTATATATTTGCGCCTCAATCCTTATTTTATGAATACAATTTACACTTCTAAGTCGGCAACTTTTTACGCTTTATATCCAAAATTAAGCTGTTGTTGTACCAGCTAAAAACCGAATTAATCTTAATTAATTAAATTCTTATTGCCATGTATGTAGCAACGAACAATTGTTGGTGCTATTTACTTTACCTAAATCCCTTAACCATCATTAAAAATGAAAGAAAAAATGAAAACTCGAAAGTTTGATTTTTCGAAAATGGTATTCAAATTTCCGCTTGCATACAAAAACCAGCTGTTTAAATTGCTTGGGTTACTGTTAATTTTATGTGGCAGTTTATCTAACGCAGTTTATGCCCAAACCTCGCGTGTAACAGGTACTGTAAAAGACGAAAAAGGAGAAACCATAGTTGGTGCTACTGTAAAAGTTAAAAACCAACCCATAGTAGTTAGTACAAATGCCTCTGGAACTTTCGCAATCGATGCAGCTTCGAATGCTGTTTTGCAAGTCAGTTTTGTTGGCTACAAAAACATTGAAATTGAAGTAAATAAAAGAACCAACGTAAATATTGTTTTAGAGCCAGAAGCCGGGAATTTAGATGATGTTGTGGTTGTGGGTTATGGTACCGTTCGTAAAAGCGACTTAACAGGTTCAGTAACATCATTAAAAGCCAGCGACCTTACAAAAGGGGCTAACATGAATGTTCAACAGGCCTTAGTCGGTAGATCTTCTGGTGTTCAGATTTATCAAAAAAGCGGCGAACCAGGCGCAGCCATGAGCGTGCAAATTCGAGGCATTACTTCAATAACTGGTAACAATAGTCCGCTTTATGTAATTGATGGTCTACCAGTTAACGATGCATCGGCAATAGGCGGATCAGCTCCAGGCGGAACAACCAATAATCCAAATCTTCGCTCTGCGATGAACAATTTAAACCCATCGGATATTGCCTCAATAGAAATTTTGAAAGATGCTTCGGCAACAGCAATTTATGGATCGAGGGGTGCAAATGGCGTAGTGATTATCACAACGAAAAAAGGCGACACCGGAAAATTGAAGGTAAACTATAATGGTTCTGTTGGTACACAAAAGGCCACACGTTTACTCACCTTTATGACTGGCGATGAATATACGCAGGCCATTAACGGAATTATTGATTTGGGAAATTTATCTACAACCAGAGTTACAGGTGCAAATGCCAATACCGATTGGCAATCTTTGTTGCTAAAAACGGCCTCGCTCCAAAGTCATGATGTTTCCTTTTCTGGTGGTGGTGGCAATACTAAGTTTTACATTTCAGCTGGATTGTACGATCAGGATGGAATTATGTTAAATTCTGGCAATAAGAGATACAGTGGCCGTGTAAATGTAGAGCACTCGGTGGCGCAGAAATATGCAGTGGGCATTAGCTTGGAATCATCTTATAGCAGAGATAATTACAATGCTACAGGTGTAGGTTTAAATGATAATGCGAGCGCATTGTATATGGCTCAAAATTACGATCCAACTGCTGCACCTTATACTGCAACTGGCGGTTACAATCGTTCGGCATTAATGAATCCGATGGATAATCCCCTTGCCGTAATTAATGGCCAATATGGAATGGGCGATACCTACAGAACAATTGGAAATATTTATGCAGAGTATTATTTTATTCCTTCTTTATCGGCTAAGGTTAGGGCAGGTGCTGATGTGAACGATAGCGAGCGTTATTTCTGGATTGATCCAACTACTTTAACCGGAGCCTCGTACAATGGTTATGCTGATGTTCGCGATGGCAAGCGTGCCTATTATTTGGGTGAAGCCACTTTGAATTTTAATAAAACCTTTGGCGATCACAGCATCGCTGCCGTAGCAGGTTCTACTTATGAGCGTTACACTTCGAGCGCATTGATTGGAAGCTCAAGGTCTTTTGCATTGCCAGATTTAACTTATGATGGTTTGGGAACAGGCGATAATACCTTAAATGGGGTAAGCAATAGCCGACAAGAAAATATTCTGGTTTCATTTTTGGGCCGGGTTAATTACGCTTATAAAGGAAAATATTTATTAACGGCATCACTAAGAGCCGATGGTTCTGCAAGGTTCGGACCGAACAAGAGATTTGGGTATTTCCCATCGGCTGCAGTAGCCTGGAAAATCCATGATGAAGATTTCTTAAAAGACAACAAAATTTTAAGCGACTTAAAGTTAAGAGTAAGTTATGGTGCCACAGGAAATCAGCCCAATGCCAATTATATTTATTTCAGTACCTATTCTGCAGGTAGAAATGCCATTTTTGGCGGAACGAGATACAGCTCTTTAAATCCTACAAGGAGCGCCAATCCGGATTTACAGTGGGAATCGGCCAATCAAGTAGATTTGGGTTTAGATTTCGGTCTATTTAGCTCAAGAGTAACTGGAAGTATCGAATATTATAACCGTAAAACATCAGATTTACTGTATGATATTCCTCAGGCGGCCAGTACAGGTTTTGGTTCACAAACCCAAAACGTAGGCAGTATGCGCAATACAGGTGTTGAATTCTCGTTAAAAGGCTCAATTCTAAACAGAAAAGATTTTACCATTGACGCAGGTTTTAACATTACCACCCTTAAAAATCAAATTTTAAGCCTTGGCGATTTAAGTCAGGTAATTTATGGAGGTGTAGGTTCTATAGGAGCACTGGGAATTTTAAAGCCAGGTGAATCAATTGGTTCTTATTACGGATATATTGTTGATGGCGTTTGGCAAACAGGCGATAATTTTTCAACAGCTCAAGCTGGCGTTCGCCCAGGTGACTTAAAATACCGCGACTTAGATGGCAACAAAATTATCGATGCTAACGACCGTACCAGTATTGGTAAATCGATGCCAGATTTTTATTATGGTTTTAATGCAAGTTTTGGATATAAAATTGTTAGCCTAGATGTATTTTTAGAAGGATCACATGGTGCAAAACTGTTAAACAGCAGTTTGGTTGATGCCCTTTATCCTGTAGATCTTCGTAGAAATAAATTAGCGGAGCCCTATTTAAACCGTTGGACACCAACTAATCCCACAAATGATTATCCATCCTTCCTGCCAAACGATGTTCAGGGCCAAAGACAGGTAAACACCAGAACAGTAGAAGATGCCTCGTATTTGAGATTACAGGCAGTGAGATTAACCGTTAAAGTTCCACTTCCCAAAAACAAATTTGTAAGCAACTTATCGGTATTTGCAAATGGATCTAACTTATACACCTGGACTAAATATTCTGGATCAGACCCTGCAGCGAACTCATTGGGAGATAACATTCAGAAGGTAGATTATAACTCTTACCCACTTTCTAGAACATACACTTTCGGGATAAATCTTCAGCTTTAAAATTTAAAAATTGATTGACATGAAAAGAATATTCACATATATATTATTATCGGGAATGGTGGTATCGATTACTTCGTGCGAAAAATCGCTAGAGGTATCTCCAAATTCGGAATTCTCTCCAGATAATGTTTTAACCTCTGATGCAGGTATAAAATCACTGTTATTTAGTGCCTATGCACAGGCGCAAACCCAAACCAATTCACGCTGGGTAATTAATGGTGCAGAAATGAGTACCGATGTTGGCTATGATACAGGTGGCGCTGAAAATGGTGGTTTACTTACACTCATTAACTACACCTGGGATCCAACAACAGGAACATTTTTTGATGACCTTTGGGCACCAAACTACAGAGCCATTCGCGATGCCAATAATGTGATCCAAAACATTGCTGCGGTAAACACGACTGATGCCAATAAAAAATTATATACTGCCGAGGCAAGAGTGATAAGGGGACAAGCCTATGCGATTCTTTACAACAATTTTGGTCCCGTGCCATTAAGAACTCCAGAAACACAAACGGGCGCTTTAGCTAAAGCAACTAACCAGCAGATGTTAGATTTTATCGAAGCTGATATTACCTCGTCGATTCCTGATTTGCCAAATCCCGGAGCGGAGGTTGCCTTTGGCAGATACAACAAGGGTGTGGCTTACGCAATTTTGGCCAAATTTTATTTAAATACAAAACAATGGCAAAAAGCTGCTGATGCGGCAAAGGCTGTAATCGACTTTAACTATTACTCTTTATTTCCTTCATTTGAAGGCTTGTTTAGAGTTGAAAATGAGCGAAATAAAGAAATTATTTTAGCCTTGCAATGCCGTCCTGAAGATCCGTTTGGAAACTGGTTTCAGGCAGGTGCTTTACCGCCAGCATATAAAAGCAGTCCGCAGTTTCCAAACTATGTTTACACAGCATCGATGTCGAATTTCGCTACGATGTATCGCTTAAGAACAGCATTTACAAATACATTTGCTCCAACAGATAAGCGTCTTTCTTTAATCTGCACAAGCTATGTAAACACAAGCAATGCAACAGTCGATTTATCGACAGGAGACAATGCCAGAAGTTTCAAATACTGGGATAATGCAACTGTAGGAAATAATAGCGGAACGGATGTGCCTGTTTTGCGTTATGCAGATATTTTGCTAACCCGTGCCGAAGCTTTGAACGAAGTAACAGGGCCAACAATTGAGAATATAGGTTTGCTTAATCAAGTAAGAACAAGAGCGGGAATTGTTAGCCTTACTTTGACAGATTTGGCATCTAAAGATTTATTTAGAGATGCCATATTAAGAGAAAGAGGATGGGAGTTTGTATCCGAAGGTAAACGCCGAGAGGATTTAATCCGTCAAGGAAAATTAATAAGCAATGCTGTTGCAAGAGGCATTACCAATGCAAAAGACCATCGGATTTTATTTCCAATACCGCAATCTGAATTAGATGCAAATAAACTTTGCACACAGAACCCTGGGTATTAAAACGTTTTAGTTACATTAGCAACAATAGATAATACATTATGAGATACCTACTTATTTTAATTACGTGCTTGAGCATAAGCACTTCCTTTGCGCAGAGCAGATGGACAACCGAACAGGCAAATGCCTGGTACAAAAAACAACCTTGGATGACGGGCTGTAACTATCAACCGGCATCAGCCATTAACCAATTGGAAATGTTTCAGGCCGCTACTTTCGATCCAAACCAGATTGATAAGGAATTGGGATGGGCACAGGAACTGGGCTTTAATACCATGCGGGTATTTCTTCATCACGTAGCCTGGACATCCGATAAAGAAGGTTTCAAAAAAAGATTGGATAACTATTTAGACATTTCTTCGAAACACAATATTAAAACCATCCTTGTTTTTTTTGATGATTGCTGGAACGATAAATATGCCCCGGGAAAACAGCCAGAGCCAAAAATTGGAGTACACAATAGCGGTTGGCTACGCGATCCTGGAACAGATATTAGAAATAATCCAGACAGTTTGAAAATGCTTGAGGCTTATGTAAAGGATATTATTACGGTGCATAAGGATGATAAACGAGTAGCCATGTGGGATTTGTATAATGAGCCAGGAAATAACGGTTATGTTGATAAAAGTTTAAATTTATTGAAACAGGTTTTTGCCTGGGCCAAAGCTGTAAATCCAAGTCAGCCCCTTACAGCAGGTGTTTGGAATTATGGCAATAACTTTGAAAACCTCAACAAATTTCAGTTGGAGAATTCTGATGTGATTACCTATCACCATTACGGTTATATCGATCGTCATCAGGCTAAAATCGCTGAGTTGAAAGTTTATAAAAGACCTTTAGTGTGTACTGAATATATGGCCAGAAGAAACGGAAGTTTGTTTCAAACAATTTTACCGATGTTAAAAGCAGAAAACGTTGGTGCCATAAACTGGGGATTTGTATCGGGAAAAACCAATACAATTTATGCTTGGGATACGCCAATGCCGGGTGGAAAAGAGCCCGAATTGTGGTTTCACGATATTTATAAGCAAGATAAAACACCTTTTAGCGAAAACGAGGTGAAAACCATCAAAGCGCTAAACGGTAAAAAATAAAATCTTTTAACATATATCTATTAAAAATGAAATCGAAAAAACTATTCCTCTCCTTAGCCGTCGTCTCTGGATCGGCGTTGATATTTTTGAGTGCTTTTGACAAAAATCCAAAGAAAACCAAAGTGGAAATAAAGCCAGAAAGACCAAACATTGTAGTCATTTTGGCCGATGACATGGGTTTTTCAGATGCCGGTTGTTATGGTGGCGAAATTAGTACGCCCAATCTAGATTTTTTAGCAAACAATGGTTTACGTTATAAGGAGTTTTACAATACTTCTAGATGTTGCCCAACAAGGGCATCTCTGCTTACTGGCTTATATAACCAACAAGCGGGAATTGGCAAAATGACTGAAGCCGAAGATGAGCCTGGCTATTTAGGCCGCCTTGCGGATAATACGGTAACCATTGCCGAAGTGTTAAAAACTGCTGGTTACAATACGGCGATGTCTGGGAAGTGGCATGTATCCAATACCTTTGTGCAGAAAGATCCAAAGGAGCAGTTGGAATGGTTAAATCATAAAAAGGATTTCGGCGATTTTTCTCCAATAAGCCAATATCCAACAAGCCGCGGTTTTGATCAGTTTTTTGGGACCATCTGGGGCGTTGTAGATTTTTTCGATCCATTTAGTTTAGTGAGCGGAACAAAACCGATTAAAACGGTTCCGAAAGATTATTACCAAACCGACGCGATTAACGATACCGCTGTAGCTTATATAAATTCATGGAAGAAAACCAATAAACCCTTCTTTTTATATGTAGCTCAAAATGCACCACACTGGCCTTTGCAGGCAAAGCCAGAAGATATTGCAAAATATAAAGACACGTATAAAGGTGGCTGGGATGTGATTAGAGAGGCGAGATACAAGAAAATGGTTAAGCTTGGTCTTATTGATTCGAATACAACAAAATTGTCTAAGCCACTGGGCCGTACCACTACTTGGGAGAACAATCCGGATAAGATTTGGGATGCAGAAGCAATGGCTGTACACGCGGCTATGATTGATAGAATGGATCAAGGAATCGGTCGGATTATTGATGCTTTACGCAAAACCGGAAAGCTAGATAATACCATTATTATTTTCTTATCGGATAATGGAGCAAGTCCAGAAAATGCAGCTGCTTACGGTCCAGGATTTGATCGTCCAAGCGAGACCCGAACAGGATCTCCGATTGTTTATGCCACTAAGAAACAGGCCATGCCAGGCCCGCAAACTACCTACAGTTCTATCGGACGCATTTGGGCAAATGTTGCCAATACACCATATCAATATGCTAAGGCAGAATCTTTTGAAGGCGGTATTCACACCCCAATGATTGCTTATTGGCCTCAAGGCATAAAAGCCAAAAAAGGAAGTTATAGCAATCAACGCGGACATGTAATGGATTTTATGAAAACCTTTGTTGAATTGGCTGGAGCAAAATATCCGACTACCTTTAAAGGAAAAAGCATTCTTCCGACTTCGGGCGTAAGTTTAGTTCCATCCTTAAAGGGTAAAGAGAGTGCTGGGCATGCCACACTTTTCAATGAGCATTTCGGTGCCCGTTATGCCAGATCCGGGAACTGGAAATTGGTTTCGTTAAGTAATGACACCACTTGGCATTTGTTCGATTTATCAAAAGATAAAGCAGAAACAATCGATGTGGCCAAACAAAACCCAGCAAAAGTTAAAGAATTGGAAGGACTTTGGAGAAGCTGGGCAAATACAAATCAGGTATTTCCTAAACCAGGGCGTTCGAAATAGTATTACAGCGATACTTTTTAAATGCTTTTATTATTAAAAGGAGCGAGCAATCGCTCCTTTTAATTTTTATAAAACAATTTTTATAAGTTTGGTAATAATTGTTTAGGCCAGAGATCATTTCTATTTAAACTTATGAAAATTAGCACTTTAATTTTTTGTTTCTTAATTTCTTTTTTAAGCTTAACCGCAAATGGCCAATCGCTTCCACAGCTTGGTGTTGCAACAAGTTTAGATCAAGATAGCCTTGCCTATTCTGCAGGCTTTAGAATGATTACCGAATCGGCACAGAAAATACTTTCTCCCAATTTAACAGATGAAGAATTTCAAACCCATTTAAAAAAGATAAAATCTGCAAAATGTAAGGTAATGACCTGCAATCTCTTTTTTCCGGGCAACTTAAAAATCGCCGGGCCAACCGTAGATGAAGACCAGGTGTTAACCTATGCTGATGTTTTACTTTCCAGAGCAAAACAAGCAGGGGTGAAGTTTATAGTTTTAGGAAGCTCAAATTCAAGAAGAATTCCTGATGGTTATGATTTGGTTAAAGCAAAATCAGACTTTGTTAAATTGTGTTATAAGTTAGGGCAATTGGCTAAAAAACATCAGGTTACAATTGTGCTAGAAAATTTAGAAACCACAGAAACCAATTTTATTACCTCACTAAAATCGGCAGCAGAAATTGTAAGAATAGTCAATCATCCTAATTTCAGACTTAATGTGGATGTATTTCATATGATGCGTGAAGGCGAATCGCCTGATGAGATTAAAGCAGCAGGAAACTTAGTTGCTTTTTGCGAAGTAGCAGAGAAACAAAAGCGTACTTTCCCCGGAGTTAATGGAGATGATTTTAAACCTTATTTAAGCGTTCTGAAAGAAATAAATTATAAAGGTTTTATTTTTATTGAGGGGAGCACAACAAATATTTCAGTAGATCTGCCACTTTCTTTTAAATACTTGTCTGGCCAAATCGCTGAGATTTACAAGCAGAAAAAATAAGAATGAAATAATTATCGTAAATAATTTCTTTCATTAATCTTAATTATTTTAAACATTTTCTTTTTGAGCTTGTTCATTTTAAAAGCACAATGAAAATGGAATTCCAGAACGACAGCAATTTTAATCATACAGAGCCCAACTTAAATGCTCAAAGTGTAAATCTAGATTTTAGCAAACTAGAAAAAGGCATTAATGAAATTAGTTTATCTTTTTGGGAAGAAATTAACAATGAGATGCAGTTGAATGATGTGCCTTTGTGGAGAATGTGGCGTTAAATAAAATAATTGAATTTTTTAAAAACAATTGGATCAGAGATCCGTTTATAAGATAGTTTGTTTGGTTTAGTTTTATCGGTGGATACTTATAAAACATTCAATATAGCCTCATAGTAATATGAGGCTTTCTCATTTTAAGCCATTCTCATAATCCAATCGGCAGATAATCAAATACTTTAAAATATTCTAAACTTTTAACCCAACAATGTTGTTCATAATCTAAACATCAAAAATACATTATGGAAAATACAGAGAAAACAGTAGCAGTTTTAAATGATCTTATCGAGATCAATAATGACAGAGCAGATGGGTTTGATAAAGCTGCAAAAGATTTAAGTGAAGAAAACATTGATCTAAAAGCGGTATTTGAAAAATTCTCTTCTGAAAGCAGAACCAATGTTACAGAATTGGCTGGATTAGTAGGTAGAAATGGTGAGAATCCAGATACAGGAAACACCATTTTAGGAAGCTTACATAGAGCTTGGATAGATATTAAAGCAAGTTTTGGTGGCGATGACCGTCATAGTATTTTAGCAGAATGCGAACGTGGAGAAGATGCAATTAAAAAAGCATATAGAGAAGCGCTTCAAGAAAACGAGCTTGGGGAAAACATTAGAGAAGTTCTTTTGGGCCAACAACAAGGTATAAATGCAAGTCATGATGCCATTAAAGCTTTAAGAGACGCACAGGCAGCATTATAGTCACTGCAAATAATTTTAAACCGTTTATGTTCAATCATAAACGGTTTTTTATTTTAGGGCCATTTACTGGGTGATTTTTACTTTTGGATTATCCTTAATCCTTGTCATTTAGAATGGAGCAATGTACCTTTATTTAATCAAATTTGATATATATGAACACTGAAAAAGCCATTTTAGCAGGCGGTTGCTTTTGGGGAGTAGAAGAACTGATTCGCCACTACCCGGGCGTAACCTCAACTGTTGTGGGTTACACGGGTGGAGATGTTCCAAACGCAACATACCGAAATCATGGAACGCATGCTGAAGGTATAGAAATAACTTTCGATCCATCTCTACTTTCTTACCGCAAGTTACTTGAATATTTTTTCCAGATTCATGATCCAACAACTAGAAACAGACAAGGAAATGATGTTGGAACTTCTTACCGTTCTGCAATTTTTTATTTAAATGAAGCACAGCAAGATACGGCTAATCAACTGATAGATGAAATGAATGCATCTGGTGTTTGGCCAGGGAAAATAGTAACAGAAGTTGTTCCTGCCGGTGATTTTTGGAATGCGGAAGAAGAACATCAAGATTATTTACAGAAAAATCCTTACGGATACACCTGTCATTTCGAACGACCAGATTGGAAAATGAGTTAAATCTTTAATGCCAGTTCAAAATATATAGAATGGTGTACCATAAATCATTTTCCTATAGATTTTTGTCACATTGAGCTTGTCGAAATGCTTTATGTACATTTCGACAAGCTCAGGATGGTAATTCTTATTATGATACAGCCTTTTTTATTTGTAAGCTGATTAAAACGGCTCAGCGTAAAAGGTTTCGAGATTTGTACATCTATAGCCAACCTCATTAAAAAGAGAAATTACCTCTTCGTTTTTATTGGTATTGGAATCAATTCTTAAGATCTTATCAGAATCCAATAAATCTATATTCCAAATAATTTCTGAGATGCGGGCATTTAAATAAGAAGCAATTTTTTGCAACTCATTTTCGGAGTGGATGTTTGTTTTAAAAATAGAAATCATAATTTTTGTTCTCTTGGTTTAATAATGGTTTTACATTGTTAAAACTTTAAGGTTTTTAGGGTAGACGAATGAGTCTGAATATTACTTTAAAAAAAAACATTTTATTTAATGATTTCGGAAAATGAAATTAAAAGTGAATTTAAGTAGAGCCTGATGTAAAAAATTCATTAAAAATCTTTTGTTAATAATTCGCAATTTTCTTGTCCAGATACTATGTGTTTTGTCTGATTTAAAAAACAAAAGCTAACTTTAAGGGCTTTAATCTTGAAGAAGAGCAGGACAGAACAAATTTTATGGAGGATCAATTTTTAAATTATCTTTTTGATAAGCCGAACCGAAAGGTCAGCATTCCATCAAATGAAATTATTTCAGAATGGGCAAAAAAGGTAGTGCACTTTCTTTTTCCTGAAAGCTCTGGTAAAATATTTGCCAGTGCCGAAGAATTAAAAAAATATGCCATTGAACTTGAGCATGATTTGTTCGGAATTATTTCAAAAAGCTGCGAATTGCAACACACCGATTGTAAGGAAACATCAATGCGGTTCTTTGATCAATTGCCAGAACTCTACCGAATTTTAAATACAGATATTACAGCCATTTACGAAGGAGATCCGGCCGCGGTAAGTAGATTTGAGGTGGTAAGATCTTATCCAGGTTTTTATGCCATTTGTTTTTATCGCATTGCTCATCTGCTTTTCAATCTTGGTATTCCAATTATTCCCCGCATACTAACCGAGCATGCACATTCCAGAACCGGTGTCGATATTCATCCTGCGGCAATAATTGGCGAATATTTTTATATCGATCACGGAACAGGCATTGTAATCGGCGAAACAGCCGTAATTGGCCAGTACGTTAAACTTTATCAAGGCGTAACACTAGGTGCGCTAAGTGTGCGAAAGGTTTTGGCAGGCGTAAAGCGTCATCCAACAGTGGGAGATCGGGTTGTAATTTATTCTGGAGCAACGATTTTAGGCGGAGAAACCGTAATTGGTCATGACAGCATAATTGGCGGCAATGTTTGGTTAACCGAAAGTATCGAACCATTTTCTACAGCTTATCATTCTCCTATAATAAACATTCGCAACACGAAACAAACCAGTTAAAAACCTTATGGCACACCTAATAGATCTAATCGGAAATACTCCAATGGCCGAACTGGGAAAACTTAATCCAAATCCCGCAGTTAAAATATTTGCAAAACTTGAAGGCAACAATCCCGGCGGAAGTGTAAAGGATCGGGCTTCGCTGAATATGATTCGGAGTGCCTTGGAACGTGGAGAAATTAAGCCGGGTACCAAATTGGTAGAGGCAACAAGTGGAAACACCGGGATTGCCTTAGCCATGATTGCCAGTTTATTTGGATTGGAAATTGAGCTTGTGATGCCAGCAAATTCTACCCGAGAACGGAAAGTAACCATGGAGGCATTTGGGGCTAAGGTAACTTTGTTGGAAAGCATAGAAATATGTAGAGACTATGCTGAGGAGAAAGGTGCAAGGAATGGTTATTTCCTGCTTAATCAATTTTCAAACCCTGATAATTATCTTGCACATTATAAAACCACTGGACCAGAAATTTGGCGGGATACCGAACAAAATATCACACATTTTGTAAGTTCTATGGGTACAACGGGCACCATTATGGGCTGTTCCCGCTTTTTAAAGGAACAAAATCAAGCCATTCAAATTGTGGGTTGCCAGCCAACGGAAGGATCATCTATTCCGGGCATTAGACGATGGCCAGAAGAATATTTACCTAAAATATTCGAACCAGAAAGGGTAGACCGGGTTATGGATATAACGGAAAATGAAGCGGTAGAAATGGCCCGTAAACTTGCAAGAGAAGAGGGTATTTTCGGTGGAATGAGTACAGGTGGTGCTTGTGCTGCCGCAATTAAACTGGCAAAAGAAATAGATATGGGTATTATCGTTTTTATTGCCTGCGATCGCGGAGATCGTTATTTAAGCAGTGATCTTTTTGGATAAATGCAATTAGCCAAAAATTAAGGTATCAATTTATAAAGATTAAAAAGAAATACGTTTCCTCCAATTTTGTGGCTAAAAAAAATGTGTCTTTTGTGGAGAGGTTTTACCACAAAAGACACAAAAGAAAAAATAGTTTTTCGAGTCAAAAATATTTCTGATAATCGAACATTAGCAAATAATTTCCTTGATTATTCTACAATAGGTTTTGCCGTTTTTCGCCTCAGTCTTTTTAATTGCCCCATATGTTCTGTCGGAATATTATCTCCCAAAAGCTTGCCCCAAGGTTTTAAGCCGTCAATTCTATCGAAAATAATTTTAAGCACCGCTATAAACGGTATGGAAAGAAACATACCTGGAACGCCCCAAAGTGCGGCACCCAGCAAAACAATTACAATAGAAATTAAAGCGTTAATCTGAACCTTTGATGATACAATTCTGGGTACAAGAATGTTATTGTCAATAAACTGAATTAATGCATAAGCGCCTATAATTAACAATTGGGTACTAAATCCATCCTGGGTTAAAGTAGCCATTAATACAGGTAAAGCTATTGCTATAATACCGCCAATGTATGGTAACAAGTTTAAAATTGCGCCAATTACTCCAATAAGAATGGCATTTGGCACGCCTAAAGCAAGCAATGCAACAGAATTAAGTACAGCAACTATTGATGTTTCAATTAGAAGGCCAACTATATAACTTTGTATTGCAGCCTTCGTTTCAGCAAGAATTTCGCCTACCTTTTTCTGGTTTTCTTCTGAGAAAACTTCATATAAAAAATTTAAAATCAATGTTTTATACAACATGATCAAAAATGTATAAACAGGAATTAAGAATACAACGCTGAGCACACCAAGAACGCCATTTAGTGTTTGTCCAATTACAGCTTTGCTTCCGTTTGCAGCTTCGTTAAGCATTTGTACCTGTTTGCTCGAGCTAATTCCGAAAGTCTTTTCTAGCCATTGCTGGATTATATGAAGAAGTTCGGAAAACTTCTGCTTCATGGCATCTACATTATCAAAAAAGTGTGCAATTTGAGAAGAAAGAAAATACATCAATCCCATCACAATTAAAAGCGCTATTAGCATGCTAATAATAATGCTTATAATTTTGGGAATTTTACGCTCAAGCCTATTCGATAAGGGATTAAGCAGAATTGCAATTAACGCTGCGAAGGCTAGAGGCACCAAAATATCGCGGAGCACGCTAAGCATAAACACTGTAATTACCAGTCCCAGTAATATAACTGGGGCCTTAATGTAGAAAGGGTATTTTTTAATCATTTCAAGATATTTCATACCCTAACAAAAAATAACCTGCAATGTTCTACATTCATCATTATATTAATCTTTTATTCGCAACTTTAACAATCAGAATCAAATCAGAATTTAGCCGATCATCTCACCGAACAAATATTTAATATGAAAAGAAAACCAATCCATTTCTATAAAAACATAATTGGTATAACCTTTTTGATCATCATTTTAATATCCTGTAAGGTTCAATTGGCCAGTCAAGCATCAAAAACTAGCCTCTCGGCAATTCAAAATGTTTTTTCTAACAGCACGGATACCGTTCAAACCAGTATTTATTGGTATTGGATGTCTGATAATATTTCGAAGGATGGTGTTGTAAAGGATCTTCAGGCCATGAAAAGTGTTGGTATTAATCGGGCTTTTATAGGCAATATCGGATACCCAACCACGCCTTATGGCAAAGTGAAAATTTTCTCAGCAGAGTGGTGGGATATTTTACATACGGCATTAAAAACAGCTTCCGAACTAAATATAGAAATCGGGATTTTCAACAGCCCAGGCTGGAGCCAGTCTGGAGGGCCTTGGATTAAGCCAGAGCAGTCTATGCGTTACCTTAGCTCATCCGAAACAATTATAACCGGAGGGAAGCAGGTAAGTGTTCAGTTGCCTAAGCCCAACAAAATTTTTGAAGATGTCAAAACCATGGCCTATCAGGTTCCTAAATTTTATGGTGATCGTTTAAGCGAAAAAAACACAAGGGTTACAATCGATATATCGGTAGGCCAATTGAATAAATTGGTTGATGGAGATACCATAAACGATTTAATTTTTCCAGTTGATAAAACGTTTTATATAGATTTTAATGCTGAAAAGCCCATTACTGCTCGGAGTTTAATCATTTATCCAGCTCACTTTACCATGACTGCAGATGCTGAAATTTTAGCCCTTATTGATGGAAAATATACCTCCATAAGAAAGTTCTCCATTGATAGAAGAAATGATAATCTGAATGTTGGTTTTGCGCCCTATGGTCCGATAGCGATTTCTTTACCTGAAACTGAATCGAAAAGTTTTAAGCTGGTGATAAGCAATGCCTCATCTAGATTTGGAATTTCAGAGGTTGAGATCTCACCATCTCCTAGAATAGAATATTTTACAGAAAAAACACTTGCGAAAATGTTTCAATCGCCATTGCCATATTGGAGCGAATATCAATGGGGTCCGCAACCTAAAGTCTCAGATCAAGCTTTGCTAATTAAACCAGAAAGCGTTTTGGATCTTTCTAAATATTTAACGGTTGACGGACAATTAAGTTGGAATGCTCCAGCTGGAGATTGGATTGTGTTAAGAATGGGAATGACAACTACAGGTGTAACTAATGGACCAGCATCAAAAGAAGCCACCGGACTTGAAGTTGATAAAATGAGTAAAAAGCATGTAGAAAGCCATTTTAATAGTTTTCTTGGAGAAATTATAAAACGGATTCCGGCAGAAGATAGAAAAACATGGAAGGTTGCCGTTCAGGATAGCTATGAAACTGGCGGACAAAACTGGACGGATGGAATGGCAGAATATTTTAAGAAGAATTATGGCTATGATCCCTTGCCATACTTGCCAACTTTATCTGGAAAAGTAGTTGGAAGCCCTGAAATTTCAGATCGATTTTTATGGGATTTACGTCGGTTAATTGCAGACCGCGTGGCTTATGATTATGTTGGCGGTCTAAAGGCTGTCAGCCATAAATATGGTTTACATACTTGGTTAGAAAATTATGGTCACTGGGGTTTTCCGGGAGAATTTTTGCAATATGGAGGTCAATCTGACGAAATTGGTGGCGAATTTTGGAGTGAGGGAGAACTTGGAAATATAGAGAACAGGGCAGCCTCTTCTGCTGCGCACATTTACGGTAAAACAAAAGTTTCTGCAGAATCTTTTACAGCGGGGGGTAGGCCTTATGTGCGTTATCCGGGATTTATAAAACAACGTGGCGACCGCTTTTTTACCGAAGGCATAAACAATACGCTTTTACATGTTTACATAGAGCAACCTACTGATGAGCTCGTTCCTGGAATTAACGCCAACTTTAGCACTGAATTTAATCGCCACAATACCTGGTTTAGTTATCTTGATCTTTTTACGGCTTATTTAAAACGCTGTAATTACTTATTGCAACAAGGTAAATATGTTGCAGATGTTGCGTATTTTATTGGAGAAGATGCACCAAAAATGACAGGTGTTTGTGATCCCGCGCTCCCGGCTGGATATTCTTTTGACTATATAAATGCAGAAGTTCTTAAAAATCGGGTCACGGTAAAAAATGGAAGACTATTCTTGCCAGATGGAATGAATTATGGTTTGTTGGTATTGCCAAAATTGGAAACGATGAGACCAGAACTTTTAAAAAAGATTATGAAACTGGTTGAACAGGGAGCGCATGTTTTTGGTCCACCACCATCAAGGTCGCCAAGTTTGCAAAATTTTGACCACGCTGATCAAGAAGTTTTGAAAATGGCAAAAGAGCTTTGGGGAAATAGCAACGCTAACAGTGAATCGCATCAATACGGTAAAGGAACGGTATCGCAAGGAACATCTCTTCAGCCTGTATTAAGTTCATTGAATTTACAGCCAGATTTTATAGTAAAACCAAATGATCCAGTTTTATTTATTCATCGGAAACTGCCTGATGGTGATTGCTACTTCATTAGCAATCAGAGTAAAAATCCAATTTCAATTAATCCACAATTTAGAATTGAAGGCCACATACCTGAAGTTTGGGATCCCATTACAGGAGAAGTTCGAGGCTTGCCTGAATTTAAAACAATCAATGGCTTAACCTCAGTACCTTTAAAATTAGAAGGTTTACAAAGTATTTTTGTAGTTTTTAAAAAAGGTATCATAAAACAACCGGCAGAAATAACCGAGGTTCCTGTAGAACATACACTTTTAAGAATATCTACGCCATGGACGGTAGAATTCGAAAAAAATAGGCGAGGACCAGTCGAACCAGTTCAATTTGATACCTTAACAGATTGGACGGAAAACGCTCGCATAGACATAAAATATTTTTCTGGGACGGCAACGTATCGTAACGCATTCACATCAGAATCTCCAAAACTTAAAGAACATGTTTTTTTAAATCTTGGTGAGGTAAATGTTATTGCCAAAGTAAAGATAAATGGAGTTTATGTTGGTGGCGCTTGGACAAATCCCTGGCGTGTTGAGATTACTAAAGCCCTTAAATCTGGCATCAATACTGTAGAAATTAGTGTGGCAAATACGTGGGTTAACCGACTTATCGGCGATAGCAAATTACCGGAAAATGAACGCAAAACCTGGACAAATGATAACCCTTACAAACCAGATAGTAAGCTTGAACCTTCTGGATTGAAAGGCCCGGTTTCAATTAGTTCGATTACTTATTAGATTGAAATAACCTTTTACTGTTTTAAGATTTCGATTTTAACATTTTTGAAATGATTTCCATAAATTTCATTATCAAAAGGCTGAACATTTTGTAAAACAGGTGAAGGGTATTTTTTTACATCGAATTTTCCTGTCCAGTCGGCATTTTTACTGTCGCCAACTAAAATTCCGGTATCGGCATTTGAAATTGTATTGTTCGTGATTTTGCAGTTGCTTGCACTAATGTAGAATCCGGTTTCGGTTTTGCCTTTCGCCATTCCATACATTAACCTAATGGCTGTTTTTATACCGGTTATTTTGTTGTTTGTTACTAAATGGCCGGTTCCATTTATTCTAATTCCGCCTGTTCCTCCTTCAAAAGTATTATCAGAGATTATGCAATCGTGTCCGCCACGCATTACCAACTCCCCATCATTATTCTTGAAATGATTTTTGGTGTAGCTATTGCCACTACTTTTATTGCTAATGACCTCGTTTTCTCCATTACATGCTGTAAAAGTATTTTCAGATACAAAAGTTTTTGGCGTCTGATTTCCAAGTAGAACAGGATCTTGCCCAACCTGAACACATTCGCCACCATTACCATTTTTCCAGCTCACCTTATTTTTAAAGGAAAAACTATTGTGTATAATTTTAGTATTTAATGGAAAAGATTCTTTAGTCACCTTAATTTGCACATCTTGATTATCAACGTTTGATGTAAAATTACAGCTGTCAATTTTGTTCGATTCTCCATTGCCCGAAATAACCACAAGAGGCATAAATTGAGACTTTACCACATTACTTTCAAAATTACAATGGCTAACTTTACAGTTTGATGTACCATTAAGTTCGATTAAAACCCCTGTCGATTTTTCTGCTTTTTTTAAGACACAGGTTTTAAAATTAATGCCTTGTAGGTAAATAAAATTGCCAGTTATTTTAAAGATAGTTCTTTCTACATCGCCAGAGAATACAACCTGCCCATTAGTTTCTGCCATTATGATGATAGGTTTTTCTGCTGTACCTTTATTGTTAAGTTCGATAAACCAATTCGTATAGTTCCCATTTTGGATAATTACCTTATCTCCGGCAACAAGCTTTTCGGCTATACTTTTAAAGTCCTCTAAAGATTTCACCTTGTAAGTTTCTGCGAAGGTGATTGTAATGGAGCATAAGAAGATCAAGGTGATAAGGATATTTTTTTTCATGCGATTTGGTTAAAACTCGAATGGTAAAGTTAAATTATAAATCGCTTTGACTGAAGTTTCAACGCTAATTACACACATTTTTTTCTTAAAGAAAAAAAAATTAAATTCTTTGCAACATTTTGAACTTCACGTTGTCTTATTGATAGTTTGGTTTAGTAATCAAACGATCTGAAAAAAAGGGTGGTCATGGATTTGACTGCCCTTTTATGCTTTTCCTAAAATCCCCACTGTTTTTTCGTCCTTTTGCCCATCAAAATATTTTTCCAATACCTGTTCAAAAATGGTATCGCTATGCGGAACTAAAGAAAATAAGGTCATTGAAGATTTTAGTTTGAGATCGTCTGGGCTTCCGAAGATTTTATGGGCATCCGTTCCTGTAAGTTTAAGTAATTCTTTACTGATGGCCATTAATCTACTTCCGAGAATTGGATGTTTGAAAAATGCTTCTGCTTCTGCAAGATTTTTAATTTCGAAAAACCTAGCAGTTTGACTTTGACCCAACCCAACAATCTGTGGAAAAATGTACCACATCCAATGACTTTGTTTTTTACCTTTTTGAATTTCTGAAAACGCGATTTGATAATCTAGTTTTTGCGCATCCAAAAATCTTTTCAAACTATCGTTTTCACTCATATTGAATTTCTAAGCTTCATAATCAACAACTGCCAACAAAAACTTGTTTCAAGAAATATAGAATATCACAATTTGTAGGTTAAGGTTATCTTATTTAGTCAGTTTAAATAATTCGCAGATTAATAAAGCAGTCTTGTACCAATAGATTGTTTACCAGTGATTTATATTAGTTTATGTAAGATAATTAATAAGTTGTTTAAACTTTTTAAAATATGAATTGTTGTATACCAAACATCAAAACCAAGAATATGAAAAAATTAATTTACGCAATAGCACTCACAGGAGCTGCATTTGCATTTCAGGCATGTAATAGCGGAAACAAAGATGCCAAGGAAACAGCCGATAGTATGAATAAGGCTAAAGACACTACAAATAATACAGCTGCTACTGGCGGTATAGCCGTAGATCAAAAAGATGCTAAATTTGCAACAACCGCTGCTGGCGGTGGCATGGCCGAAGTTGCTTTGGGTAAACTGGCGCTAGAAAAAAGTACAAATGCACAAATAAAAGAATTTGCGACTATGATGGTTAACGATCATGGTAAGGCAAATACTGAACTTATTGGAATTGCACAAGCGAAAAATATTACTTTACCAGATATGGTAGATGAAGAACATCAGAAAAAAATGGCCGATTTAGAAAAGAAAACCGGAAAAGATTTTGACAAGGCTTATGTAGATGCAATGGTAGATGGTCATAAATCGACTTTGAAACTAATGCAAGATGAAGCAAAAGATGGAATGGATGCAGAACTTAAAGCTTTTGCCTCTAAAACTGCTCCGGTTGTTCAGGGTCATTTAGATATGATTAATAAAATTCATGATTCCCTAAAATAATCAATTTTATAAGAACACAATTAAGAATCCTGATTGATAATCAGGATTTTTTTTTGTTGACAATTTTGCTCAGAAATACATTAATCTCAAACCCGTTTTTAAGTCTTCCCGACCTAAAGCAAAGCTCACCTTTAGTTTTTTTCGAACCACTTCGGCACGGGAATGTAATCATCATTCCAGGTTACCTCATTTTTTTCATTTCTATAACCCGATGAAATGTAATCAATTCTAGGTTCTGTCTCAGAGATTTCACTCTTAAACTGATAAGCATCTATCGTAAGGTGATGATAAAGCTTTTCCTGCTCATCTTTATTTTCGGCAAGTAGTATGAGTGCCTTTTCACCATTTTTTAAGGTGAATATCATTGATCCCTGAACTTTCATATCATTCTTTTATTTGTAAGACACAAAATAATTGGTAAAGTTTTCCATTTCTTCATTGTTTGTCGAACTAAAACTTTGATGGGTTAATAAGTGTTATTCATAAAACCGGATTTGAACTATGGAGCACATTGCACAAGCAATAGAACAAGAAACTAGGAAAAGACTTTATGAAAGAAATGAAGCATTGATGTTTTCGTTGAGGAATTACATCCGTTTTGCAAAAACAGATTTAAACGCACAGGTAGAATTTGATTGTGAAACAGCGATAGGAACATTTGAGCGGATGGTAGAAGAATTTAAAACATTGCTTCAACATACACATGATGAGGTTAAAGCAGAAATGCTTAACAGATAGTATCTATTAATGATTATTATAACATGAAAAAGCAAACACCAGCAAAACAAAATAAACAACCTGGGATAGAATCCAAAATGGATCCAAAACCCGAAGTTATAAAATCGAGTTATAAAGGTGCAGATAAGCTTAAAGGTAAGGTTGCATTAATTACAGGTGGCGATAGCGGAATAGGCAGATCGGTTGCTGTACACTTTGCCAGAGAAGGTGCAGATATTGCCATTGTATACTTTAATGAAGATATTGACGCCAAAGAAACGAAGAGCATGATTGAGGCTGAAGGTGCATCATGTTTGTTGATTAAGGGAGACGTTAAAAAGTCGGAATTTTGCAAAAGCGCCGTACAGAAAACTGTAAAGAAATTTGGTCAGCTCAATATTTTGGTCAATAATGCAGGTATTCAAGTGCCTCAGAAAGATCCCAAAAAAATTGATGATCAACAATTGGATGATACTTTTCGCACCAATATTTTTGCATATTTCTATTTTGCCCACGAAGCGCTTGAATATTTTAAGGCGGGCGATTGTATCATCAACACCACATCTGTAACCGCCTATCGTTCGTCTCCAAACTTAATTGATTATTCATCTACCAAGGGAGCAATAACTTCCTTTACGCGTTCTTTGGCAACGAATTTAGCTAAAACCGGAATTCGGGTTAATGCAGTTGCGCCTGGCCCGGTTTGGACCCCACTGATCGTTTCTACATTTGATGAGGAAAAAATAAAATCCTTCGGATCTGAAACGGCAATGAAACGTGCGGGCCAACCTTCAGAACTTGGGCCGGCTTATGTTTTTTTAGCCTGTGATGAAGCATCATTTATAACAGGCCAGGTAATTCATGTTAATGGTGGCGAAGTTGTAAATGGATAATTTAAATAGCGCTTAGATAATATAACTATGGCTTCAGAACCAGATCAGGATTGGCGATTTAAATTGCACGAAATCATTTACGAATCAAATACTCCAGCCGGAAAAGCATTTGATGTAGGTTTATTAATCGCAATTTTTACCAGCATTATCGTGGTTATGTTGGATAGCGTAATCAGTATCCATCAAAAATATGGCGATTTATTCAAAACACTGGAGCTGATATATTCTGTACTTTTTACCATAGAGTATATCCTTCGGTTAATTAGCATTAGAAAGCCATTAAAGTATGCATTCAGCTTGCTTGGAATTATTGATTTAATCGCTTTAATTCCATCCTACCTTAGTATTTTCTTTATTGGAGCCCAATCATTATTGGTATTTAGAGCATTAAGGTTGCTGAGGGTTTTTAGAATATTTAAACTCGGAAATTTTTTAACAGAGATTAATTTTTTAACTCAGGCGTTAAAAGGAAGTGTAAGAAAAATCAGTATTTTTCTACTTACGGTTTTAACCATTACGGTCATATTGGGTTCAATTATGTATTTGGTAGAAAAGCGTGAAAATGGTTTTTCTAACATCCCTGAAAGCATCTATTGGGCCATAGTCACCATTACAACAGTTGGTTATGGAGACATTTCTCCAGTAACTCCAATCGGTAAATTTGTTGCTTCGGTTGTAATGCTAATTGGTTACGCCATTATAGCTGTACCAACGGGAATTATTACGCATGATATCGCGTTAGCCTCTCGCCAAAAAAAGGAACTTCCAGAATCTTGCCCAAGCTGCAGTAGGGAAGGCCATGATACCGATGCGCTGTTTTGTAAATACTGCGGATCTTCTCTCTATCGATAATTTTTGAAATTTCTACCTGCTTACAACTTGTTTTGCTAAAATTTTTGGTATAAATTTGAATTCCCTAATTACAGCAAAAATGGCATTCCTATTTCAGCAGGATCAAGAAATTGAAAACGAAATTGTTTCTAATACTATTGAAGGCCAAATAGCTATTAATGATTTATCAACAGTTCCCAAAACACCAAGAAATTATCCCGGAGAAACACCATGGCATAGAAACTGGAAAAAAGCCTTTCCTAAAAATTACCGTGAAGTTTGCTTTTATGATAAGCAATTTGGAGAAACGCACCGAGCAGATGTACATACTCCATGTGGGACAACGATAGAATTTCAAAATTCGCCCATAACTTTAGCTGAACTTGAAAGTAGAGAAGCATTTTATCCCAACCTAATCTGGATTTTAAATGGCAAAAAATTTAAAGGATTCCGAATTCTTAAAAATTTGCCCGATGTTGATCACCCTAGATTAATGGATTACGAATTTTGTCATTCTGATCATTTATCCATGGTTAGAAAATCTGAAGTCGCCATTGGGATGATTAAGCCTAAAATTCTTAACTTTTATCACCCAGAAATTAAAGGAATTCCATTCACTTCACATTATTACTCCTTCTGTTGGAAACAACCTCACAGTGTTTGGTTTTCTGCAAAATCTCCAATTATCGTCGATCTTGGTGGTCATTTTTTGTACCAATTAAAAAAGAGAGAACAGTTATCCGGCGATTATGCTTATTTACAGATGATGACACGAAAATCTTTTATTGATCAGTATTCGATTCTTGATAGGAGTTGCAAGTTATAAAAAAAATGCGCCTCGATATTAGAGGCGCATTTTTTTACAATGATTTAAATTGCTCATCTTCAGAATCTGGAGTTTCGTCCTCATCATCAATCAGTTCATCATCTTCGGTTTCATCTAGGTCATCTTCTGATAATGAATCATCATCCAGTTCTTCACTTTCTGTTGATAATGGGCTTTCTCCGTCTTCATCTTCCTCGTCGCCAAATTCTCCTTCTTCTTCTAAACCATCCACTTCTTCGTCTAATTGTGTTCCTTCGCCATCAGCAAAGGGTACCTCATCTTCAGTGTATTGACTCTCTTCAGATTCATTTTCAGCCGGCTCTTCAGCCTCCGAACGTGAGATTTGAAATTGATCGATGTTTTTGATTTCTTCTTCTTGATTTTCCATGGTTGTAGATTTTAAGTTTAGTTAGACAACCATACAAAACAGGGATAAGTTTCCTTTAAATAACTATTCCTTACAACTTTTAGTTGAGATAATTTTAACTCGTAAGAAAATCCTCCTGTTGTTTGTAGTATATCTACATTTTATTATCGTTCATCGATTTTCTATCCAAAATGACTTTTAAGCCCAAACAATTCACGATTTTAGATGTTCCAAACTTGCAAAAACAGCAACAAAATAAAATGGAACAAGGTAGGTCTAAAGCTCAAATCGACTCGAATAATAAAATGATGGCAACTTTTTTAATTGCCATATTTGTATTTGTTGTTTTCGCATTTCTGGTAAGCTTTATTAAAACAAAAAATCCATTTATTTTAGAAATGCAAGCTCAAATTGCTTTGGTAAAAAAAATAGCTATTTAGCTGGTTTCCCCATAATCATTTTAGCATAAAAATAATCCACCAATAAAACAACGATTAGAATTAATAACCCACCAAACTCCCGGGTTTCCTCAATCCAGGGTTTTGTGGCTTTCATGCTCTGCACAATATTTTCTGCGTGATGATTTTCATACCAATTCAAAACACCTGTTTTATCGAATAGTAAATAAAGCGCATAGATAGCGTAAACGGCAATGCCGATTAAATATGCACGAGGATAAAATTTATTTTGAAAAGCGCTGAAGCATAGCCAGGCACCATATAGATAAATCGGGGCCCAGATATAGGGATCAGGGTCGTTATATTGAAGACCAGCGCTTACTATAAATAAAACACAAAAAATAAGATTAAAAACTTTCATGGGGATTTAGGAAAGCGTAAAGAAAATAATTTTTTTCACAAAACCGAAACGGATTTGCAAGCTTGAAAAATTTTATAAAAAACTGGGCTATTTTTATACTACAAGTTTATTAAATCGATTTAGAAAATGTAAATTAGCATTTCTAATCATCATTAAACATATCTATGAGCAGTTTTAAATACCGTTTATTCGCCTATCTTGCTATTTTTATTTTTAGCCATCAATTGGTAGAGGCAAAAGTAGTTTTACCATCTGTTTTTAGTGATAACATGGTTTTGCAACAAAAAACGAATGCTTCAATCTGGGGCTGGGCCGGTGCTGGTAAAAAAATTACAGTCACAACCTCTTGGAATTCGAAACAATATAATACCACGACAGATGCAAGTGGAAATTGGAAACTTAAAGTTGCAACACCGTCTTTCGGAGGACCATATACCTTGACAGTATCTGATGGAGAAGAGGTTAAATTAAATAATATTTTAATCGGAGATGTATGGATTTGCTCAGGTCAATCGAATATGGAAATGCCATTGGCAGGATGGGGCAGAATTCAGAATTACGAAAAGGAAATAGCTGATGCAAATTATCCAAACATTAGATTGTTGCAGGCAGATCATGTTACGAGCAATACACCTTTAGATAATGCTAAGGTTCAAAATGGAGGCTGGCAACCCTGTAATCCTCAGTATATTGCAGAATTTTCATCTACAGCTTATTTCTTTGCCCGGGAGGTTTACAACAAAACAAAAATTCCAATTGGTTTAATTCATACTTCTTGGGGAGGAACAATTGCCGAGGCGTGGACAAGTGGCGAAGCACTTAAGAAAATGCCTGATTTTGTTTCGGCAGTAGAGAAAATCGAGGCCTCCTCAAAAACTGCTCCAGCAGTTCCATACGAGCAAAAACTCCAAAATTGGTTAAAATTGGTGGCAGATAAAGATTTAGGATCTCAAGTGGGAAAAACCTGGGCGTTAACAGATGCTTCGGCTTGGCAAAATATGCAATTGCCTACGATTTGGGAAGATGCCGGATTAAAAGATTTGGATGGAATTGTGTGGTTTACCAAAAAAGTTAATGTACCTGAAAGCTGGATCGGTAAAGATGTTAAGCTTAATTTGGGCGTAATTGATGATAACGACGTGACTTGGGTTAACGGAATAAAAGTTGGCGAAACTCAGGGTTTTAATATCGGGAGAAAATATGCTCTCCCTAAGAATTTACTTAAAGTTGGAGAAAACAGCATCACTGTTAGAGTATTTGACAGTGGAGGAGGTGGAGGTTTGTATGGAGATGCAAAAGATATTAATTTGATAAATGCCAATAACGAAAAGATTTCTTTAGCTGGAGATTGGAAATATAAAGTAGGCCTAAACTTTAAAGATATAGCACCAGCACCAGCATCGGATAATAATCCTAACCGCCCAACGGTTTTGTATAATGCAATGATACATCCTTTTTTACAGTTCTCTATTAAAGGCGCAATCTGGTATCAAGGAGAAAGTAATGCTGATAGGGCTTACCAATACCGAGAACTTTTCCCAACCATGATTAAAGATTGGCGCAATAAATTCGGACAAGGAGATTTTCCATTCTATTTTGTTCAGCTCGCTAACTTTATGCAGAAAGAAAGTCAGCCAGCAGAATCTGCATGGGCTGAGCTAAGAGAGGCACAGCTGAAAACGCTTTCATTACCAAATACAGGCATGGCAACGATTATTGATATTGGAGATGATAAAGACATCCATCCGAAAAACAAACAAGAAGTTGGTAGAAGATTGGGACTAATTGCCGATGCAAATACATACAAGCAAAAAGTTGGCTTTTCTGGACCTCTTTATCGCTCGCAAAAGATAGATGGCAATCAGATAAAATTAACATTCGATTATTCTGATGGATTAAAATCTGCTGATGGAAAAGAACTTAAAGGTTTTGCCATAGCAGGAGCCGATAAGAAATTTTATTGGGCAAAGGCAGTAATTCAAGATAATGAAATTATAGTAAGTAATGATCAGGTTCCTAACCCCGTTTCGGTTAGGTATGCTTGGGAAAACAACCCGGCAAATAACCTAACAAATGGATCTAGTTTGCCAGCATCACCTTTTAGAACAGATATTTGGGAAGGCATTACTTTTAATAAAAAGTGATCTCTAAATCAGTTTGAAAGCCTTAATTTTTTAATTAAGGCTTTTTTTATGCCCAATAGTTGTAAGCTCTAAAACTTAAAGGCATCAATTTTGTTACGCTATAGTCTTTAAACAAAAATAAGATTATGAAAATGTACAAATCAATCCCAATAGTGCTCTTTTCTATCATCTTGATAGCAGGTTGTGTAAGTAACAAAAAATATGCTGAATTGCAAACCACTTATGCTCAACTTCGAGAAAGAAACCAAGAGTTGAGTAATAAATATCAAGACAGTCAAAGAGAATTAACTGGCGCAAATAGCCGGGTTAAAAGTTTAGAAGAACAAATTACATCAGAAAAAGCAAATGTTGTTGCCTTGCAAGATGCTTTAAACAAGTGCTTAAGTTCAAGCAATCAAGGCAATGTTAACATTTCCAAGTTGGTAGATGAGATCAATTCATCTAATAAATACATTAAGCAGTTAATTAACGCAAAAAACAAAAGCGATTCGCTTAATATGGTGTTAACCAACAACCTTACCCGATCATTAAGTAGAGAAGAATTGGGAGATGTTGATGTTCAGGTTCTTAAGGGCGTAGTTTATATTTCGCTTTCTGATAACATGTTATATAAATCTGGCAGCTACGAAATCTCCGATAAAGCCGGTGAAACATTAAGCAAAATTGCCAAGATAATTAAAGACTACGAAGGCTACGATGTACTAATTGAAGGTAATACCGATAATATTCCAATTGCTCAAACCAATATTCGAAACAACTGGGATTTAAGTGCTTTAAGGGCATCATCGGTAGTTCAAACCTTACAAAACAAATATGCGGTAGACCCTAAAAGATTAACTGCAGGTGGTAGAGGAGAGTACAATCCAATTGCGGATAACAGCACGCCGGCAGGTAAAGCTAAAAACAGACGTACGCAAATTATCATTACACCTAAGCTAGATCAATTTATGGAATTGATTGGTAAAGCGCCTGAGCAAGCTCCAAAACAATAATAAAAATGTATTAATAAAAAGGCAAAATCTAATAAATTTTGCCTTTTTTTAGTTTAATTAAATTTAAAATTCAATATATTTAATAAATAATTGGTACTGATTTAAATATATTGTAACCATTTTAATGCTAAATCGTCTAATTTGAAACCAATTTACTATTTTCAAAGCGTAATGGGTAAACAGATTTAATTATGATACAGCTTGAGAATATTAGTGGGCTGTACAAACGAGAGCGTGGTCTAGATGCCTACTTTCCTATGCGGGTGCTTATAATTAAAGAGGCATCTGGCTTTTTGTGTATGAACTCTGGCGATTATGAGTTAAGGCCAGGACGGGTTTTTTTTATCCCTGAAGAAGGCATAATCAGGCTCGAAGCAAACATAAAATCTGCCTATTGGTTAAGCTTTACGAGTTATCTATTTATAGAATTTTTGCAACAACACCCAGATCCGCAGGCAAAAAATCTTTTCCTCACATTGTCTTATAAGGACCTTGATCAAAATAAGCTGATCAAAATGGTCAACCTGATCGAACAGCTTAAAAAAGACATTAAATTGAAAAAAGATATTTCCCTACTTTCTCAATATATTTATCTTTTTCTTGGATACGCATCGGGCTTAGATGTAATGCTCAAAGTGCTTACGCCTGATGAAATGCAACAATTACTTCGCTTTAGGGCAATTTTAGAGCAATATTTTAAATCAGAAAGAACTACTGGATTTTATACCGAAGGCATGGGCATGTCTACCAAGAAATTAAACAATTTTTTGGAGAGTATCCTTGGTAAAAATTTACTCACCATTATTAAAGAAAGATTGGTTAGAGAAGCCGAAGAATTATTAATAAATAGTGATTATTCTATTGCAGAAATATCTGAATCATTAGGCTGTGGGAGAGTTTCTGCCTTTAATGCCACATACAAAAAATATAAGGGAATTTCTGTTGCTGAATTTCTGCAGGGAGCAAAAATTGAAAATTGATGCGACTACAAAAAAATGTTGTATCCTATCGATAAATCACTTCTTTATTAGCAGGTATTCCAGGCCCAACGCAATTGTTGCTAATGCTTCAATCACATGAGGATTTGCTTACTGTCTCTCTTAAATTCAGTCGCATCAATTTTGCACCACTAAATTAATAAATCTGTTTTAAAATTAAAAATACCTATTCTTTGATGTTGTAAACATTTTTTAAATTTATTTCATTAACCCGCTTCAAATGTGTTTTTGTGGATATTATATGTGGATAAGTAATCATTATAATGCGCTTTTAGTATCTTTCCTCCTCATTTCAATAAAATTGTTGAATCCTAATTAATCCAATCATGAAATACATCGTAATTATCCTTTTAACATTCTTTATTCCGATAAAAAAAACTTTAGCTCAGGAAAAAATGACTAAACCTAAATCTATTCTCAATCATATTGCACTTTATGTATTCGATTTAAATAAGGCAAGCGCTTTTTACGAACAGGTTTTCGAATTGGAAAAAATTCCAGAACCTTTTCACGATGGAAAACATACTTGGTTTAGCTTAGGTCAGGCAGGACAACTGCATCTTATTCAGGGCGCTGTAGCTGGTCGAATGTTTGACAAAAATGAACATCTGTGCTTCAGTGTTGAATCTGTTGATGCCTTTGTTAAAAAGTTAAAATTAGCCGACATAAAATTTGAAAATTGGGCTGGAGATGCAGGTGGAATAACTTTAAGGGTAGATGGCGTTAAGCAAATCTATTTTAAAGATCTTGATGGACATTGGTTAGAGGTAAATGATGCGAAGTAAACTTTGTAACAACGTTAAAGCGAAATTTTGAATTTTATTTTCAATCCATATATTTAAGCTTTATCCTTAATGTTATGAATCGATTTATATTTTCAAAATTTATAGTTTGCGTTTGCATTCTTATTTCCTGTTCAATTACCGGTTTTGCACAAATTGATAAAACCGAAACAGAAATTAAGGAAATTATGCAAAAATACAGTGGAATCGGTGTTTCGGTGGCTGTAGTAAAACAAAATAAAATCATCTACACGCATTCATTTGGATTAAAAAACGTTGAAAACAATATTCCTTTAACTGATCAGGATATTTTTAGGATTGCATCTATTTCAAAATCGTTTTCAGCTACATCGATTATGCAATTGGTTGAGGCCGGAAAACTTTCGCTCGATGATGATTTTAGTAATCTAGTGGGTTTCAAAGTTCGCAACCCTAAATTTCCAGAAACAGTTATTACCTTAAAAATGATGCTTTCGCATCGGTCTAGCTTAAATGATAGCCAGGGATATTTAAAACTAGATGTGATCAATCCTGATAAAAATCCCGATTGGGCTAAATGTTACAACAGTTATGAACCTGGAAAGGGTTATGAATACTGCAATTTAAACTTCAATTTAATTGGTACGGTAATCGAAAAAATTTCTGGCGAACGTTTCGATAATTATGTTAAAAATCACTTGTTAAAACCAATGGGATTATACGCAGGTTATTGTGTTGACTCTTTAGACTCAGCCAAATTTGTAACGCTGTATGAGTATCATAACGATACCAAAACTTTTACCCCGGCACCAACAGCTTATGCGCCCAGAAGAGAAGAGATAAAAAATTATGTAATGGGTTATTCTACGCCTATTTTTTCGCCAACAGGTGGCATGAAAATTTCTGCAACAGACCTAGCCAAATACATGACGATGCACATGAACTATGGTAATTACAACGGTGTTAAAATTATGTCTAAAAAACATGCAAAACTCATGCAGACCAAGATTTCAGAAGAAGAGGGCTACGCAATGGCAATGAGGAGTGTAAATGATTTAATACCCGGATTAACCCTAAAAGGTCACACCGGATCGGCATATGGATTATATAGCGCGATGTTTTTTGATCCCAAAGAAAAATATGGAATTGTTGTAATCACCAATGGCTGTAATCCAATTTATTCGAAAGGATATTGCGATTTAATTCAAGCATCTATAAATAGCTTATATACCAATCTGATAAAGTAAATACATTCTACAACAAATTATATAATCCATTTTTTGGATGAAAAACACTTAAAATTCTAATTTCTTTTTTGATCGAAAGATTTCCTTCGTTCTTATTAACGAAGAATTGATGGTTTGTAGCTGGTAAATCAATTAAATGGCTACAATCCGATATCGCTTTAGTAGGAACTTCGGCACTAGGTGTTTTTTCTTTGATTTTGGTATTCATATTAAAATATTAAGGTTTAAATTAATGGACTAGTTTATGGCCAGCCTTCGTTGTACTTAAATATTCCTTAATTTTAATAAGTTCCAGATTTCGAATAGCCCTTACGGCAGATTTTAATCTTTCACTGCTAACGCCGAGTCTGGCAGCCCAGTAATTGCGGTCCTTTTCATCGGCAATATCGATAAGCTCGTTTTTTTGGCCCATCAAAGTTTCTTGATATCTCATCGGTTTATATATTGGTTATTAGGATAACACAAAATTTTACCTGTTGGTTTGTAGAGAAAAACCAAAATATTGTAAACTTTTACTGTGTTTTAATGCTTACTATAAAGCAAGATGTTTTGCCCTCAAATTAATATGAATCATGGAAAATCAGAATACAGATCCAAGAGACAAGGAAAATGAAAACAGTTTAGAGCGTGCTTTCGAAGGAAATGTAGATGCTACAAATTTTGGCGGTTCACAGAACGAAGATCAAGATCAATCAGAAGATAACGATTCTGTAGGTACACTCGAGGGTAAAGATTACCGTAAAGAAGGTACAAATTTAGATGGTCAGGATTTTGATACCGATGAAAGTACGGGTGGTTCTGCCTTAGAAAACGATGCGACCGCCAATGATATTTAAAAACTTTTTTTGATTGATTACTGTTTTAAGTGCATCTAATCAATATGTTATGGATGATAAATCAAAAAAAAGTGGTGCTGATCGAGCTAGAATCAACATCAACGAAAGTTATGAAGTAGATTATTGGTCAAATAAGTTTGGCGTAAGCAAAGATAAGCTGAGGGCGGCAGTTCAAACGGTTGGCACTTCTGTAGTAGATGTAGAAAAGTATCTAACAAAGTAAATTTTTAATTATGAGTCTGGAAAAATATGTAGCAAAGAGAGACTTCTCTAAAACGGCAGAACCAAAATCAGGTAAAAGTAAGGACAGTGAAAAATTGATGTTTGTAATCCAGAAACACGATGCATCTCGCTTACACTATGATTTTAGACTCGAAATGCGTGGCGTTTTAAAAAGTTGGGCGGTTCCGAAAGGACCATCCCTCGATCCTAAAAACAAGCGTTTAGCCATGATGGTAGAAGATCATCCATTTGATTATAGAAATTTTGAAGGCATTATTCCACAGGGTGAGTATGGTGGTGGTACTGTGATTGTTTGGGATGAGGGCACCTACGAACCTATCGAAGAAATTAAAGGAAAAAAAGCGCAAGAAAAGCACTTAATTCATCAGCTTAAAGAGGGTTCGTTAAAAATTAAACTCCATGGCGAAAAACTGAATGGCGAATTTGCGTTAGTTAAAACACATGGAATGGGCGAAAATGGCTGGCTCTTAATTAAGCATAAGGATGATTTTGCCTCAACCAAAGACATTACCAAAGAAGATAAATCTGTTCTATCGGGAAAGACAATTGAAAAGATGGAAAAAACATCAGAAACGGTTTGGAAGGAAGGACATGAAGAAAAGTTAAAACCTGAAAAAAAAAAGCCAATAAACAAAACTAAAATCAAGGCCAAAACCGTTGGAGAAGAAGCAGAAACTGATCCTAAAATTCTTTTAAAAAACGCACCCAAATCGGCAATTCCAGAGGGCATCAAACCTATGCTGGCAACATTGGTTGATGAACCTTTTGATGATCCAAATTGGCAATACGAAGTAAAATGGGATGGTTATCGGGCTTTGGCCTTTATCAATAAAGGAAAAGTAGATCTGTTTTCCCGCAACAATAAATCTTTTAACGAAAAATTTTACCCCATATACGATTTACTTCAAAAGTGGAAATTAAAGGCCGTTTTAGATGGTGAAATTTTAGTGCTTAATGAGAAGGGTGTATCTAATTTTGGCGCATTACAAAACTGGAGGAGTGAAGCAGATGGAGAATTGGTTTTTTACGTATTTGATATCCTTTGGTATGAAGGGAAAAACTTAATGGAAATGCCATTGTCAGATCGCCAGGCAATTTTAAACGATGTTTTGCCAAACGATGATGACAGGGTTAGGCTCGGTAAGGTTTTTAAGGCAAGTGGGATAGATTTTTTTGCAGCAGCACAAAAAATGGGGTTGGAAGGAATCATTGCCAAAAAAACCAACAGCACCTATGTTCCAGATCGCAGATCCAAAGACTGGCTTAAAATTAAGGTCCATAAAAGACAAGAAGTTGTAATTGCAGGCTTTACGAAAAATGAAGATACATCTAAATCGTTTAGTTCACTGTTACTTGGCGTTTACGAAAAAGGAAAATTACAATACGTTGGTAAAGTTGGAACAGGTTTTTCTGATAAAACTCAACGAGAGATGATGAAACAGTTTACACCCTTAATCGTAAACAAAAGCCCCTTTGATGAGATCCCTGATGTAAATAAACCTTCCAGATTCAGGCCAAATCCTCCTAAAGCAAAGGCTACTTGGCTTAAGCCCGAATTGGTTTGCGAAGTTGCCTTTACCGAAGTTACGGATGATGGCGTGTTTCGGCATCCTTCATTTCAAGGTATGAGGGAAGATAAAAAAGCTAAAGACGTTGTTCGAGAAGAGGAAAAATCGACCGATGAAATTGTAGAGGATAAAGATAAAAAGGAAAACAAGCACGATAGCGCCATAAGCCCACCAAAAGGTAAAGAACCAAAAACACTACTAAATCCGAAAGACGAAACACAGGTTAGGAAAATTAAAGGCCACGAACTTAAATTTACCAATTTGAGCAAAATTTACTGGCCTGAAGATAAAGTAACGAAAAGGGATATGTTTAATTACTATTATCAAGTTGCCGAATATATTTTACCTTATTTAAAAGATCGTCCACAATCCTTAAATCGTTTTCCAAATGGCATTCATGGCCCAAGCTTTTATCAAAAAGATGTTAAGGGAAAATCGCCAGACTGGGTTAAAACTTTTCCCTATGAGACCGGCGATGGAGAAAAAAAGGAGTATTTAGTGGGAACCGATGAAGCCACCTTAATGTGGATGGCAAGTTTGGGCTGTATAGAAGTAAACCCTTGGTTTAGCCGAATTCAAAACCCCGATAATCCCGATTATTGTGTAATTGATTTAGATCCTGATAAAAACACTTTCGATCAGGTAGTGGAGGCAGCACTTGAAGTAAAAAAAGTTTTAGATGCTATAGATGTTCCTTGTTTTTGCAAAACATCGGGTTCTACAGGAATGCATATTTACATACCATTAAATGCAAAATACACCTATGATCAGAGTCAAATGTTTGCCAAATTAGTGGTAAATTTAGTGCATGACCAAATTCCTGACTATACTTCTTTGGAAAGGATGATTTCGGCTAGAAAAGGAAAAATGTATTTGGATTTTTTGCAAAACAGGCCAGGAGCAACCATTGCAGGTCCATATTCCCTAAGACCAAAAGTTGGTGCAACCGTATCGATGCCCTTGCATTGGGATGAGGTAAAAAAAGGTTTGCAAATGAAAGATTTTAATATTTTCAACGCAATAGATCGTTTAAAGGTTGAAGGTGACTTATTTAAGGGGGTATTGGGAAAAGGTATTGATTTGAAAAAGGCAATTGGTAAAGCAAAAAGCGTTTTCGGTTAAGAATTATCAAAGTTGTGATCAATTATTATATTTGAAAAAAATATAAAGATGATATCCCACCACGTTTTATTTTGGCTTAAAGCCGATACCACTGAAGATCAAAAAATTGCTTTTCGTAAGAGTTTAGAAACACTTGAAAATATAGAAGTTGTTAAAACATTCCACGTTGGAACACCAGCACCAATTGAGCGAGCAGTTGTAGATACAAGCTATACCTTTAGCTTAATTTTGTTTTTTGAAGATTTGGCTGCACACGATGTTTATCAGGTTCATCCACTACACAAGGCATTTTTAGATGAATTCAAAGTGTATTTTGATAAAGTTATTATCTACGATGCCAACTAAAAACCCTTAAATAAAGAAAGCCGAATCATAACTGATTCGGCTTTCTTTTGCTATCAAAATTCTGATTTAGAACTTGTAAGAAACAGTTGTTACAAATTGACGAGGCGCAATTGGATTTACGCTATAGTTCTCGTGTACAAAATAGTTCAATTCATTTGTAAGGTTCGATACCTTAGCTAAAAGAGATAATTTTTTCCAGGTATAACCAGCAGTGAAATCAACTGTTGTAAATGGGGTTAATGGAATTAAACGACTCGCCGTTTGAACTTTTGTATCAATATAACCGCCATTACGAGTGCCTGTATACAATATAGTTGTGCCTAACTTCAAGCCCTTTACCGCCCCATCCTGGAAAGTATAAAATATTGTTGCATTTGCTTTGTTTTTGGTTGTGCCGATTAAACGCTGGCCTTCAACCGCACCTGTAGGCAATGTAGACGTGTATCTGTAAAAATTGTAGCTATAACCTGCTAGGAAATTCAAGCCAGGTAAAATTGTTCCGGTTAAATCTAATTCTAAACCATCACTTTTAGTTTCACCTGTAAATTCTTTAATCGTTGCATCGGCGTTTGCAGTTCCATCTGCCTTAAATAATGCCGTTTGGGCAAAGTTGCTGTTCTGAATTCTATATACAGTTACATTTGCTGATAGTTTTCCATCAAGAAAATCGTTTTTTACACCAGCTTCGTACTGATCAATAATTGATGGTCTCATTGGATTTAAGTAAATATCCGTTCCTGTATTCGAAGTAAAATTACTGGCGTAACTTACGTAAATTGAAGTCGTTTTAATCGGTTCGTAGATCAAGCCAAATTTAGGAGAATAGGCCTTGTCAATTTTATCCGCGGTTGTACTAGGCGTTTTAACTCCAGTGGCTGTAGAAGTTGTAAATATCGAAGGTGTTTTTTGGAATGTCCATCTAACTCCAGCTAAAACTTTAAATTTCTCAGTAATGCTAACTAAATCCTGTACAAATGCACCCGTTCTAAAAATTGGAGAAAATGTTGAAGAGGTTGAAGTTGCAATAGGTTCAATTCCTGAACCATAATATGTAGATGGATCTAACAAATTAACACTTCCATAATTGAAGGTGGCAGCACCATTATAAGTCCAGTTTCCCAAAGTTGTAGTTCTAGATTGATCAGCATCAATACCTACCAATACCGTGTGGCCAATGATTCCGGTTTTAAACTTTCCATTTAAGTTTATTTGTTCATTATAGGTAAACTCTTTGGTTTTTGAACGAGTTACGTTACGAAGTGCTATTGCGTTTGCTGCAGCAAAAGGACGTTCGGCACTAAAGTAATTTCTGTTATAGGCTTGACCAGAAGCAATAACATTCAACTTCCAGTTTTCATTAAACTTATGGTTAAAGCTTAGTTGTGTAGTCGATGTATTGGTTTTGTTATAAGCCCAGGGAGCATTTACGTACGAATTTATTCCAATATCAGGTATCGAATTTGCAATTGTACCAATACCGAAATCAGGAGTGAAATCACTTTTTAAATAATCTCCTTGTAATAGGAAATCGGTATTTTCATTAATTTTATATAGCAACGACGGGTTGATGTAAAGTCTTTCAGATTTAACTTGATCTCTAAAACTTCCTGCATTTTCGTATGTTCCAATAACCCTAAAAGCAAGTTTTTTTGAAATAGGACCATATAAATCTAAGGTTGGTTTATATAAATCATAACTGCCAACTCTCATAGATACTTCGCCACCATATTCAAATTTAGGTTTTTTGGTAACCATGTTAATAACTGCACCGCCGGTAACACCACCATATAATAACGCTGCACTACCTTTTAAAACTTCAACAGATTCTAGTGTGCTCACCTCTGGCATTCCTCCTGTACTTGTGCGGGCACCATTTTTAAAAACGTTATTGCCTCCAAGACTGTAACCTCTGGCAACAAATGTTTCGCCGCTTACCGATCCACGGTTTTCTGAATATGCAACACCGTTAACGTTTGCCAACACATCACTCAAACGCAAAGCTTGCTGGTCGGTAATAATTTGATTGTTTATCACCTGTACAGATTGAGGCAAATCCTTTGGTGCTATTGCAATTTTGCCCAAATTTACCGGTTTTTTGTTGGGTGTTCTATAACCATTAACCGCAACCTCATCTAACTGAGAGGAAGATTCGGCAGTTGTAAAGGCAACTTCTGAAACTTGATTTGCCGTAACTGTGATTTGTTTTTCTTGAACAGATACACCAACGGCGGAAATTTTAATGGTATAAGACCCAGGATTTACATTTTTAATTAAAAAGTTTCCTTTTTCGTCGGTCTGGGTTGTCTTTGATGTGTTTTTTAAACCAACACTAACGAATGAGGCGGGATTACCATCACTTGTTTTGATTGTTCCGGAAACTGAACCGTTTTTACTTTGCCCCTGTACATTTCCAACAAAAAGGAAAATAAGCGCCACGAAATTAAAGAATAGGGTAATTTTTTTATACATCTTATTTAGATTAATTCTTAGTTGGCGCAAAGGAAGTAATTCTGCTTCAGTAAAACAAATTATTTTTAATTATTCTAAATAATAATAATTTCAGATTTGTTTCATCTTGAATACACATTCTATTGGTTTACGTATATTAGATTAAACAACAGAATTTAACCTATGTCGTCAAACAGTGATTCGCATTTTTATTCTAATCTCCCTACAAATAAAATGTCGCTTAGCAAACTATTGTTAGAGAATAAGTTGTTTGAAAATATCCCAGATGATTGGTTTGTTGTCATTACTGATATTAAAAGTTCGACCAATGCAGTATTGGCAGGATTGCATGAAAACGTTAATCTCATTGCTACAGGAAGCATTGTAACGTTATTAAATATTGCCTTTAAAGCCAATATTTCTGTGCCTTTTTTCTTTGGTGGAGATGGTGCTACTTTTATAATTCCACCTTCTATTGTCGATTCAGCGATGAGCGCCTTATCATTATATCGGGTAAATACACTTACCAATTTTAATTTAGAATTGCGCACTGGAATTATCTCAGTTAAAGAAATTTATGAAGATGGCCACCAATTAAAAATTTGCAAGTTTAGCAGTACCGAAAATTTTTCTATCCCCATTGTTTTGGGAAACGGCTTAAATTATGCTGAAAAGATTATAAAGGGAGATGATTATCTAGCTACAGATCCCGATACCGAAAATCAGGAACTGGATTTAAGTGGAATGCAATGTAGGTGGGATAAAATCGCACCACCAGAATACAGTGAAGAAGTGGTTAGCTTAATTGTAATTGCGCAAGATTGTAATAAACAAGCGCAAGTTTTTAGCAAGGTAATTAATCATATGGATAAGATTTATGGCTTACCCGAAAAACGACAACCGATTTCGATTCCAAAACTTATTTTTAAAACAAGCTTTAATAATTTAGGAAAGGAGATGAAGAGCAGGATTGGAAAAATTGATTTTTTAGAACTGGTAAAGAGTTGGTTTATAAATCTTTACGGATACATTTATTTTCGGACAGATAGCGGCAAAAATTACCTTAAAAAATTAGTCGAAATGTCTGATACCCTAGTTATAGACGGTCGTATAAACACCATCATTACGGGTACAGAAAAACAAAGAAACTTATTGCAGGAAGCATTAGACCATATGGAAAGCAATAAGGATATTTTATATGCGCTATTTGTGAGTAAAGAATCTGTAATGTCTTGTTATGTTCGTGATTTGGAGGATGATCACATTCATTTTGTAGATGGATCAGAAGGTGGATACACAAAAGCAGCCGGAATATTAAAGCAAAAACTCAAAAAAATAGGCTCAATTTAATTGCGCTAAAACTTTCGTTTTCAAAATCAAAACATTTCGTGGCTTTGGGTGTAGTTTACAGTACCGAATAGTACGCAACGGTAAATAAGCTAAAATCATTTAATGAACACCGAAAGCCGAAAACTTAGTAACGACCAACTTTTGCAAGTTCTTGCACTTTCGAAAGATGCTACGGCAATTTATACTTCGGAAAACATTGTTATAGAGATGGCTAATGATGCCATGATCAGTTTTTGGGGGAAGGATAGAACCATCATCGGTCGTCCGTTGGAAGAAGCTGTTCCCGAACTTAAAGGTCAGCCTTTTATCGGGATGTTAAAGAAAGTTCTTCAAACCGGAATTACAGATTCGGGAGAGGCCGTTCCTGCCGAAACCATGATAAATGGTGAACTTAAAATTTCTTATTACAGTTACGAATACCGAGCAATAAAAGATGAAACTGGTACGCCCTATTGCATATTGCATACCGCATCAGACGTTACAGAAAAAGTACTTGGTCAGCAAGCGATAGAATTAGCTTTGTTTCAAAAAGAAGCTCTAGAACGAGAGCAAAGTTTAAATGAAGAACTTCAAGAAGCTAACTTTACGCTCGAGCATCTAAATCAAAAACTCAGCTTATCTCAAGAAAATCTAAGTCAATTAAATACAGAACTCGAATCCAGAGTTCAAAAAAGAACTTTAGAGCTTGTAAACAGTGAGGCCAGAATTAGATATATGCTGGCAGATGCTCCAATCGCTATTGCTGTTTTTTCGGGAAAAGAATTGTTAATCGAATCTGCAAATAAAAAAGTTTTAGAAGCTTGGGGCAAAACCGATTCAATTATTGGAAAAACATTGGTAGAAGCAGTTCCAGAACTTAGAGGGCAGGAATTTATTGATATTTTAAATCAGGTTTATTTAACCGGAGAAGCTTATTACGGAAATGAAATAAAGGCGCTGATCGAAAAAAACGGTAAAGTAGAGGAGGTCTATTCCAACTTTATTTATCAGCCTTTAAGAAATCAAGCCGGTTTTGTGAACAGCATTATGTTATCTGCTATTGTAATCACAGAGCAGGTAAATTCAAGAAAAACCGTTGAGCGTGCCGAAGAAATGCTTCAACTAGCTCTGGAAGCTGGGAATATCGGAACTTGGAAATTAAATACTACGACCAATAAATTAAAAATGTCACCCATATTAAAACAGATATATGGCCTTAATTTGGATGATGAATACGATTTTGAAACAAACTTAAGTTTGGTAACAGAAAATTATCGGGAAAAAGTATCAAAACAAATTAATGAAACCATTCAAAGTTTGGGGCACTGCGATATGTCTTACACCGTAAAGCGACCAAGCGATGGTCAGATTATCTGGGTTCGATCTTTTGGTAAAATGGTGAAAGACGAGAACGGCATCATAAATACACTTTCTGGCGTTGTAATGGATATTACCGAGCAAAAACAGGATGAGCAGCGCAAAAATGATTTTATAAGCATGGTTAGTCACGAACTTAAAACGCCTATAACTTCTATGAGCGCTTACACTCAACTTTTGCAAACCAAAAGTAGAAATGGTACAGATGAATTTACATCGATTACGTTAGATAAAATTCAGAAGCAGATTCGTAAAATGAGTACGATGATTAATAGCTTTTTAAATGTTTCAAGATTAGAATCAGGTAAAATTCATCTGATAAAAACCAATTTTGATTTAGAAGAATTGCTTAAGGATGTTGTAGATGAAAGTAGACTTACCGATTCTGTTTATATAATAAATTTTGAATGCTGTGATGCTAAAATTATTAATGCTGATAGAGACAAAATTGGAGCGGTCATCTCTAACCTAATGAGTAATGCCATAAAATATTCTGAAAAAGGTAAAACCATAAATGTTCAATCTGAAGTTATTGGCAATTTGGCCCATGTAAGTATTGAGGATGAGGGAATTGGTATAGAAGAGCAACACCTCGATAAGCTTTTCGATCGCTATTATAGAATTAATAATAATCAAACTAAAACCATTTCTGGATTTGGAATTGGTTTGTACCTCAGCGCCGAAATTGTTAGAAGGCACCAAGGAGAAATTTGGGCTGAGAGTATTTATGGAAAGGGTTCCAAATTTCATTTTACAATTCCGTTAGTTTAGCCTCTTTTGCTCTTTCAATGAAATGTCTTAGCATTTCATTTATATTCTTTAACACAATTTTTTGTTGCCATTTGTTGTTTTGCTAAAACAATTAATCTTTTATGAGGAAGGTAAAGAATACGTTTTTCCTCATTTTGATTAATTGATTATGAACGATATAAATTTAAAAAATATGAAAGCAATACGAATTCATGATTTTGGAGGTCCGGAAGTTTTATCTATTGATGATGTAGAAATTCCTAAACCGGCATCAGACGAGGTACTTATAAAAGTTTTTGCAACCAGTGTAAACCCGGTAGATTGGAAAATAAGAGAAGGACAGCGGAAAGAAAAATTTCCATCCAAGCTTCCACTAACATTAGGTTGGGACGTATCTGGAACCATTGAAACACTTGGGGATTCTGTTAAAAATTTTAAAGTTGGAGATGAAGTTTACGGTCGGCCAGATCCTACTAGAAATGGTGCTTATGCAGAATATATTGTTGTAAAGGCCAATCAAATAAACTTAAAGCCTAATAGTATCGGACATAGCGAAGCCGCAGCTGTGCCATTAGCTGGCTTAACTGCTTGGCAAGGTTTGTTTGACCACGGTTTGCTTAAAGAAGGACAAAAAGTATTAATCCATGCAGCGGCTGGCGGTGTTGGAAGTTTTGCCGTACAGTTTGCGAAGGCCAAAGGTGCTTATGTAATTGGAACTGCTTCAAGCTACAATTTAGATTTTATTAAAAAATTAGGCGCAGACGAAGCAATTGATTATGCAATGGAAGATTTTGAAACGCTATTAAAAGATATTGACTTAGTTTTTGATACCATAGGTGGAGAAACTCAACAAAAATCTATATCTATATTAAAAAAGGGCGGAAGAATAATTACAACGCTGATGCCAGAGTTCCAAGAAGAAGCAAAAGCTAAAGGAGTTCATATAGAAGGTTTTACTGCAAAATCCATCCCAGCACAGTTAGCAGAAATTGCAAAGTTAATCGATAATGGAAAAGTTAAACCCATAATTGAAAAGGTGCTTCCTTTCACTCAGGCAAGAAGCGCACATATAGAAAGTGAAAAGGGGCATACGAGGGGTAAAATTGTTCTCCAAGTAATATAAATAACAGTTTGATAAATAAGGTGCTGGTTTAGCATCTTATTTATCATTTATGCGTTTAATAGATTGTGGTTGAATGATTACAAATTTAATTACATCATATTCTCGCTTCACTTTTTCTCGTAAACGATCAATCGCCATCGTTAAATCTTCGGTATCCAGTTCTGGTTTAAAAGTTAGCACCAATATCAATAGAACTTCACGAGGGGACTGATACATAGAAAGAATGTTTTTCAGTTCTATTACATCCTCATCGTTTTCGATGATAACCTTTATTTTCTTTTGGGTTTCTGGAGTTAAACCTTCACCCATTAGCAAACTTCTACTTTCCCTAGCTAAAATAAAGGAAACAAAAATTAAAAGTACCCCAACCAAAACCGATGCCAAGCCATCTAAAAATGGCATGTTGTAGTTGTGACTTAATACCATTAAAATGAAAACAATTAGCAAGCCTAAAACTGCGGCACCATCTTCAAAAAGAACTAAAAAACCTGATGGATCTTTACTCTTAATTATGGCTTTCCACCACGCAATTCCTTTTCTGGTTTTATTAAATTCTTTAATGGCGATGATTAATGATGCGCCTTCAAAAATAAAAGAGAGTGCCAAAACAATATAATTCCAGCCTGGGTTTTTTAAAATTTCAGGATGTCGTATGTGTTCAATTCCTTGCGAAATTGAAAGTACGCCGCCAAGCCCGAAAATCATGATGGAAACTATGAACGACCAAAAATAAAGTTCTTTTCCATAACCAAACGGACGGTGTTTATCCGCAGGCTTTAAACTCCTTTTTAATCCATACAATAATAACAATTGGTTACTTGTATCAACGGTAGAATGAATACCTTCAGCAATCATAGATGAACTGTTGGTAAAAGCGCCAGCTATAAATTTAGTTACTGCAATAAGAAGATTGGCGGCCAATGCGCTGTAGATAGAATTATTGGCTCTTGCCATAGGTGTTTAAGAATTTAAAAGGATTTAAAACTTAAACGATTAAACAGCTTTTTAGTTTCGATACAAATGTTTTTATTGGGAAGTGCCACAAAAAGCCCAAAGCAATTCAAAAAAAGGTGATGAATTACTTTGGGCAGATTAAAAAATATATTAAACCGATTTTAGTATTTCATCGATTACTTTAAGCTCACTTTCGCTAAATTCGATATTATCTAATGCTTTGATAGAATCTGTTATTTGCTCTGGCTTACTCGCACCGATAAGTACAGATGTTACTCGCTCATCTTTTAAGATCCAAGATAACGCCATATGTGCCAATTTTTGATTGCGAGATTTTGCAACATCATTAAGTTTCGAAATTACCTCAATCTTAGCAGGCGTAATATTACGCTCGTTTAAAAATACGCCACTAGTTGCAACTCTCGAATCGGCAGGAATTCCATGCAAATATTTATCGGTTAATAATCCTTGGGCTAAAGGCGAAAATGGAATACAGCCAACACCATTATTGCTTAAAACATCCATTAACCCATTTTCTACCCATCGCTCAAACATAGAATATTTGGGCTGGTGAATGAGACATGGCGTGCCGTTATCTTTTAAGATTTTAATCGCTTTATCGGCTTCTGCTGCCTGATAATTTGAAATTCCAACGTAAAGTGCCTTTCCTTGCTGTACGATCAAACTTAATGCATTCATGGTTTCTTCCAATGGCGTTTCGGGATCAGGACGATGATGATAAAAGATATCCACATAATTCAGCTTCATCCTTTTTAAACTTTGATCCAAGCTGGAAACCAAATATTTTTTAGAGCCCCAATCGCCATAGGGGCCATCCCACATGGTATAACCAGCCTTGCTCGAAATAATCATTTCATCACGATGGTTTTTAAAATCCTCTTTTAATATTTTTCCAAATACCTCTTCTGCAGACCCTGGGGGCGGACCATAGTTATTCGCTAAGTCAAAATGCGTTATTCCATTGTTAAAAGCAGTGTAGATTAAATCTTTACTGTTTTCATAAACATTTACATGCCCAAAGTTATGCCATAAGCCTAATGATATTGCCGGAAGTTTTATGCCGCTATTTCCACATCGACGATAAACCATGCTTTCGTAGCGGGTATCTGATATTTGTCTATTCATTTTTTTTAGTGCTGATCGGCACAATATTAATCACAATTCGTTAATTTTTAGCTATCAATTTATAGGTATAAGGCAACGATATTGATGTTGTTGACTTCAAATATGAGCGAATTAGCATTAAAGGAATAAAGCGTTAAGTTTTTAAAGATTGATGAATCTTATAATAATTTGAGATATATTCTGTACTATGCCTATCCCTAAATCGATTTATTTGCTTTATAAATCTTTATAATTATATTTAAAAACTTAATTCAAAAATCTAACCCAAATATCAGTTCTATGAATTTGAAATCATTAACAAGCCTGGCAGCAATTGCTGCAATTGGATTTGCATCTTGCCAGTCCGAAACAAAAAAAACATCATCGGGCGATAGCCTTAAAAATGATTCTGTAGCCGTTGTAAAATTAGTTGCAGATTCGTTTAAAAAAGAAATTGACGGAAAGCAAACAGCGCTTTATACATTAAAAAATAAAAACAACGTCGAAGCCATTTTTACAAATTATGGAGGTCGGTTGGTGAGCTTACTTATCCCAAATAAGGAGGGCAAACTGGTTGATGTGGTGGTTGGCTTTAAAAGTGTAAATGATTATGAAAAATCAACCGAGCCATATTTTGGAGCAACTATTGGAAGATACGGAAATCGCATTGCGAAGGGTAAGTTTACTTTAGATGGTAAAACGTATGCTCTTTTTACAAACAACGGTCAGAATACGCTTCATGGTGGTAAAAAAGGTTATCAGTATGTAGTTTGGGATGCCAAACAAGTTAACGATCATACTTTGGAACTTCATTATTTATCAAAAGACGGTGATGAAAATTTCCCAGGCAATTTGGATGTTAAAGTAACCTATACATTAACGGATGATAATGAACTGAAAATGGATTATGAGGCTAAAACCGATAAAGCAACACCGGTTAACTTAACAAATCACGCTTTCTTTAACTTAAATGGCGATGGTAGTGGAGAAATCTTAAATCATGAAGTACAGATTTATGCTGATGAATATACACCTGTTGATTCTACTTTAATTCCATCGGGAAAAATTGAAAAAGTTGCAGGAACTCCTTTTGATTTTACTAAAGCAACCACCATTGGTGCTCGCGTTAATGATAAAAATGAACAATTAACTTTTGGTAAAGGTTATGATCATAACTATGTTTTAAATAAAACAAAAGCAATGAATATGTTTCATGCAGCAACCGTAAAAGGCGATAAATCTGGTATTGTAATGGATATTTATACTCAGGAACCTGGATTACAGTTTTATAGTGGAAACTTTATGCAAAGCAAAAATACATTTAAAACAGGAGCGAAGGATGATTTTAGAACTGCATTTGCAATGGAAACCCAACACTTTCCTGATTCTCCAAATCAGCCAAGTTTTCCAAGCACGATTTTAAAACCAGGACAGGTTTATAAAACAAGTTCAATCTATAAATTTAGTAACTAGTTGCAAAGGGGATTTTACGCTTAACTGATTATAAAAAACGGCCTGTGTAACACACGCCGTTTTTTTTATTAAAATAAGTCGTTTAAAATAGGATCTGTGTAATCTTCTACAAAGGCGAAAACATTATCATAAGCACTAAACTCGTCTGCGGTGTGCATTGTGGTGAGTACTACGCATTTCATTCCTGCATTTTTGGCAGCTTCAACACCTTTTGGCGCATCTTCAAAAACAATACACTGGTTATAAGGAATGCCTAATGTGTCGGCACCTTTAGTAAAAGTTTCAGGATCTGGTTTGCTGTTCACAACATCCTCAGCACTCACAATGGCCTTAAAGTAATTTCTTATATTTAGGTTATCCAACACAAAGTTGATGTTAAAGGGAATAGCCGCAGAACCAATTGCCATTGAAATTCCAGATTGTTTGGCTTTTTCAAGGAAATCGCCGAGACCTGCAATAAGTGCTAAATGCTTTTTATAAGCAGCTTGATATCGATGCTCTTTTTCAATAGAAATCTGATCGATTTGTTCTTGAGAGAAATGACCAACACCAAATACACGTTCTAACAAATCTTGGTTTTTACCGTACATTTCTTTTTTAACGGTTTCAAAACTAATATTTGCACCTAAATCTTTGGTTAAAATTAAGTGCCACGCATGGTTATGAAAAACCATATCGTTTACCATAGTTCCATTTAAATCGAAAAGAAATGCTTTGGGTTTTGCTTCTAACATAGGCGCAAAATTATCAGAAATTATTTAGGATTGAGCTAATTTCAGGTTATTTTAAAACAACTTGATTTGCAAATGCGATTATGTAATAATACCTTGCGTAAAAGTGATCATTTAAGAGGTTTATGAGCGAAATTAAAAGCGGTAGTGAAGCACTTTTAAAGTTCCTGAATGGCTTACAGCCATTGAGTAAGGAGATTATTGATTTTGCGATTGAAGAAACTTTTAGTATTTCGGTAAAGAAAAATACTTTAATAGATTCTGTTCAGAAAAACTATAAAGAATGCGTGTTCTTTGTAATTAGCGGGTTAGTAAGAGGATTTATAATTGATGAGGAAAAGGAAATCACTACGTGGTTAGCTCATGAAAATAGCCTTATTGGTACAATCAGAAATCCTGGGAATATTGCTCCAACCTACTTTGAACATTTGCAAGCAATAGAAAATTCGAATTTACTTGTACTGCCTTATAATTTTATTGATAGGCTTTATATCCAATTTCCTGAAACCAATATACTGGGTAGAAAATTATTGGCCATTCATTTCAATATGTCTCAAGAGCGTTCAATACTCTCTAGAATTCCATCGGCTGAAGCCAGATATAAACAGTTTAAAGAAAATCATCCTAAAATAAAATTTAGAATCCCCCTTAAATACCTGGCAACATATTTAGGTATGCGAATAGAAACACTGAGCAGAATTCGGAATAAGACGAAACTTAAACCTTAATTTTTTTCTTTGGGGGTTTCTTTCTTGAATTTGAAATAATAATATGTTAATGGAAACAGGCATATTAGTCCCAATAAAAATCCCCCCACAGTATCCGTAAACCAATGGGCGCCAAGATAAATTCTTGAAAAGGAAATCGTTATCATTAAAAAGGCTGAAATATAAGTTACTATATTTTTTGTTGTTTTGGACACCGTTTTTAAGGTATTCATAAGAATAATTAAAAAGCCAAAAAACAAAATATATGAAAGTACGTGCCCACTCGGATAACTTTGAAATCTATTTACTTCCACCAATCTTACATAAAAAGAAGTAGGACGAGGTCGATTTATGATATTTTTTACCCCTAATATAATTAGGCCGGAAATTAACGTAGCCGAAATAAAATAGGCTTCTCTTTTATATTTGTAATAATAAAATATCAAGGCAACAATTACTACTGATAGCAGTGAATACGGCAATTCTCCAAAAAAGCTAATGGCCAGCATAATTTTATCCATAAAATTTGAATGATATTGTTGCATAAAAACTGATGCTTTAATATCAAGTGGCAATAACGGATGGAAATTTATGAATATGCTCAGCGCAATAAACATTGCAATTAATAATGTAAGTAAAAGAAGAAGGGTATTTCGTTTTAAAAGCATAGGTAATAAATAATTTTTCATTCGTAGTCGATTTCCAAATTTATCGATTTTTTATGTTTAGACATTACCAGTTATAAAATACAATCTTAATAATATTCAAACTAACAGCTTCTTGGAAATTTAGTCACGGATAAAGCGGTTTTAATCAAGGTTTTTTTGTCTTATGTCCTAAATTTTTTTATCCTCAAAGTATTGGGGTAAATTAATAGAACATACACCTAATTAAATTGAATAATATGCCAAGAGGAATTGTAAAATGGTATAATCCAAATAGAGGTTTTGGGTTTATCAGTCCTGAAGATGGAACAGAGGTTGTTTTTGCCGATTGTGAAGATATAGTGGGCAAATTTAAAGAGCTTAAAGAAGGGCTTGAAGTAGATTATAAAGTTTTAAATTTTAAAAAGGGGAAACAGGCTGTCGAGATTAAAATGTTAAATAGAAACTAGTTTATTCATCAGTTTCGTTGATGCTCAAAATAAATTTTATCACGGTAAAACAGATTTCTGTAACGGATTTCATGCCATCTGTATAAGTAGCTATGAGATGTAAAAACCTTTTGCAATCTTCGAATTAGATAATAAGGATATCTATGCTTAGGAGGTTGGCGGGATTTATTTTCTGCCAACCGAAAAGGCAACTGCTGAGAAAACGTAATAACATACATACAAAATATTAAAGAAAACATACCCTTAATGTTAACGCTCCAACCAAAACTGCCCTCTTTTAATTTAAAGAGGTGCAGATAGGTTGATTCTCGATCAAGTCTCTTTTTTCTAGCCGAAAACAAATCTTAAATCTTCGAGTTTATAAGTATATGGAGCCAAAGCCATATCCTAAAGAGAATGAAATTATTAAAGTTCCTCGCTTTGAAGAAAGTGCCGGTTTTTACACGACCGAGCAGCGAAGTAAGAACATGGCCAATATTCGTTCAAAAAATAGCGTTCCTGAGCTAAAACTTCGAAGGGCACTTTGGGCACAACACATTCGATTTCGATTACATCCAAAAACAGTTCCGGGTAAGCCAGATTTAGTTATTAATAAATATAAACTAGCCATTTTTGTTGATGGCGATTTTTGGCATGGCTATAATTGGGAAAAGCGCAGACAGGATTTAAAGAAGAATACTGGTTTTTGGATTCCAAAAATTGAAAGGAACATGCAGAGAGATCGACATATTAATGACCGATTAAACTTAATGGGTTATACCGTAATGCGATTTTGGGAACATGAGATTAAACAGAACATTGGCGCTTGCGTAAACCAAGTGTTATTATATGTAGAAGCAGCTAAAACGGGTAAAGTGCCCATTTCTAGTCTTTAGATTTTACTTCTCCGGTTCAGATTGAAATAACTTAATTATTTAACAACGATCTGTTTGGGTTCCGTTACAACAATCTGCGTTTTTCCTTTAAACTCAGTAATTACGCCAGTTACACAAATATTATTTCCCAAATACATGCTTGCAGGTTCGGCAGAAAACTTACCGATGTCTTCCTTATTAACTACAAGGGTAATCAATTCTTTCGGAAATGCGCCTCCAAGATTAATCAGGCTTATTTTATCTAACGCTTTTGTACTGTAAACAGAATCGCAAATGGTTACAGTTTTACCAATGTAATCCTTGGCATCTTTGGCTAATATTAAAGTTTGTGCTTTAGCAAAATAACCTACCGAAAGCATAAATAATAGGAGAGATAACTTTTTCATAGAGATGGATGATTGGTTTGCAAAGTTAGAACGTTTAAAATCGAAAAAACTTATGAAACAAATGTAAAGACGATTTTTTTTAAAAGCAATTATCAATTGAAATGAACACTAATATTACCGAAAGGAGATTTTATCTTAACCTGAATATTTATTAAATTGTACAATTAATTTTTTCTGTAATCAATAACAGGGAAATTAATCTAGCCAAGTATTGCCTTACCATCCTTATATATGAAAGTAGATTATATCGCTTTATCTGTTCCTGTTTTTTTTATCCTAATTGGGATAGAGCTCGTTTATAATTTTTATAAAAAACTAAATTATTATCGATTAAATGATAGCATAGCTAATTTAAGTCAGGGAATAGGGCAGCAGCTAACAGGAATTTTCATGAAGACGGCTTTGTTTTTTGGTTATAAATATATTTTTGAACACTGGCGCTTTTTCGAATTGCCCAAAACCATATGGGTTTGGATTTTGCTCTTTATCTGCGTAGATTTTTTCTATTATTGGTTTCATCGTATGAGCCATCAAATTAATGCACTGTGGGCTGCGCATATTGTTCATCATCAATCAGAAGAATATAATTTAACGGTTGCTTTGAGGCAAAGCTGGTTTCAAGGTTGGTTTAGCTGGGTTTTTTATTTACCGTTGGCATTTTTGGGTTTTGATCCGATTATGTTTTTAACCCTGAGCTCATTCAATACACTTTATCAATTTTGGATTCATACGCGTGCTATAAAAACCATGGGTCTCTTAGAGTATATTTTAAATACCCCTTCACATCATCGGGTACATCATGGTTCAAATCCAAAGTATATTGATAAGAATCATGCAGGTACTTTAATTATATGGGATCGGTTGTTTGGTACTTTTCAAAAAGAAGAAGAGGAGGTATACTTTGGCATAACAAAACCTCTGGCCAGCTGGAATCCAATTTGGGCAAATATTCATTATTGGGATGATTTGGTTAAAACAGCTCGGCAATCGCCTAAAATAACCGATAAAATAAAAGTGTTTATAAAACCTCCGGGATGGTTTCCGGCACATTTAGGTGGATTTCAAACTGCACCTGAAATAAATCCGATTACTTACAAAAAATATAATCCCATTTATCAATCTAAATTAACAGGTTACATATTGGTTCAATTTGTGGTGGCTTTAGTGGCCGGATCGGCAATTTTGTTTTCTTATACCAAAATGCAAACCATCCCATTAGTAGGCGCTACGCTTTTTACAATGTTTACTTTAATCAGTTGCGGCGCATTATTGGAGCAGAGAAAATGGCAAATCAGATTTGAATATGTTAGGTTGTCTCTCGGCATTGCAATGATAATTCTACTAAAATTCCCAATTAGCTATCAAGTTATTTTTGCAGGGATTCAGCTAATATCCGTAATTTGGTTCTTCAATCTTCAAAAAGCAAATCCAAATCCCGATGAAAACTAAAATATTTTCATTTCTATTTTTAATAATATTCTTCACTCAACTTTATGCTGAATACGCTGGTAATTCCACTTTGCGAACTTTTTCAAAACCATTAATTGTAATTACGCTTTTAGTGTGGTTGTTTGTAAGCACAAATTTAAAGGGCCGTTTCCATAAAAGAATCTTTGTTGGATTAATTTTTGGTTTAGCTGGAGACGTACTCTTGCTCTTTCAGACAGAGCAACCAAGTTTTTTCATTTACGGTTTAATTGCATTTTTACTTTGTCACATATTTTATATCCGAGCGTTTACCCTAGATCATAAATCAAATCCAAATCAGAAAAATCCGTATTTCTTATGGGCTGTTGGCGCTTTTGGAATCTTTTGTTCTGGTCTGTTTTTTTATCTGCAGCCAAGTCTTGGCGCAATGCAGTTCCCGGTTTTAATGTATGCCATTATTATCACAATTATGGCCATAATGGCTGTAAATCGTTATGGAAAAGTTAACGTTTTAAGCTTCAAAATGATATTATATGGTGCATTGTTTTTCTTGCTTTCAGATAGTGCTTTGGCAGTGAATAAATTTGCTTATCCAATTTCACAAAGTGGAGCGCTTATTATGGCCAGTTATATGATTGCCCAATACCTAATCGTTTATGGAACGATTGAGAGAAAGTTGGTGGTTACTCGTACGGAAATTTAACTTTTTTTGTACCGATCTGGCTGAAGCCATAGTTTATTTTTTTTACTTGTTAATTGACATTTAAAGGCAATAAATATTATTTAGATTCTTCATCTATTTCTTTTTTTCCTTATCCAAAACTGTAAATACCTGAACTAACCGTTCTCCATTTTCATCAACAAGAGTAAGTGTATGTTTGCCAGGCGGCGGACTTATAGCCAATTGATGGTAATTGGTTGTCGTTGCTACAAACTCATTATCTACGTGCCAGTAAATTTTAGACGATGAATTTCTATGTGCTGCATTTAGAACAATTTTACCTCTGGTTCCATCTAGTTCTAAAGGAATGTAAACCGTAGCGCCATTTTTAGGATAAATTAGTTCCATTACATTATTTCCTCCAGAATTATCGCAACCGGCCATAAATGGTGGTAAAACCTTATAATCGCTGTTTTTTATTTTGTAATAATATTCCATTGCTGGAGGCAGGATAAACCAGCTTTTATGTTGCATGTTCGCAACACTTTCGCACTGATCCGTTACCCTAAAACTTCCTGTACGGTCTAGATGAATCAATTTATGGTATGGACAAACTGCAGTTTTTTCCCCAGCAACTGGAACCAGTTCATCAATTAAATCTGTGCAATTATCACCAGCTTTATAACCACTTTGTCTGCAAACTTTAATTTTTTTAAGCTTGGTAGTTGGTGTTTCGAACCATTTTCCGTTAGGTAATTGTCTAAAAATATCAAAAAGAACAGGTGCTGCAGCTTCGATACCAACCAAACCCGGCCTACCTTCGCCATCGGCATTACCCACCCAAACACAAACCACATAGTTTGGTGTTAGTCCTACTGCCCAAGCATCACGAAAGCCAAAGCTTGTTCCTGTCTTCCAAGCAACACGCTGAGAAGATGAAAATTGTTCCCACAAACCTTCGTCGCCAGGACGCATAACTTCTTCCATGGCATTAAATGTGGCCCAGATTGAACCATGGTCGAGTAAAGAATTTCTTTGATAATCCTTATCCTCCGTTTTTTCAGTTTTAAAATAGATGGCAGGTTTATAATCTTCGGGATTATATAAGCCTTTGTAAGTGTTAAAGTGATTTAAGGTTCTAACCATTCCCATATAGGTATTGGCTAAATCCCACATGGTAACTTCGCTACCACCTAAAATTAACGATAATCCATAATGATCTGCGGGTTGATTTAATGTGCCAATTCCAAGTTTTTTAAGTTTATCGTAAAAGCGCTCGTATTTATATTGCTGGAGCATTTTTACTGCGGGAATATTTAACGATCGGCTTAAAGCTTTATCGGCCGCTATGGCTCCATCATAACCAAGATCATAATTTTGGGGGGAGTAGCCCGCAATTTGTGTTGGAATATCAGGCACGAAGGTATGAGGCAGAATAAAACCATCGTTCATCATACTGGCATATAGTAAAGGTTTCAATGTGCTTCCTGGACTTCTGGGCGCCTTTATCATATCTACATGACTTTCTAAAAATGCCTGATCTGGCTGATAGATATTTCCAACATAAGAAATAACGCTTCCGGTTTTAACATCAAGAATCAATGTTGCAATATTATTGATGTCGTTGGCTCGGTATCGATTATTGTATCTCCTTAAAATGGAATTAACCTTAAGCTGAAGGTTCTCATTTATTGTGGATGTAATCCGAGTTGTTTTTATCTCCAATGTTGCTCTTTCCGCTTTAAACCGGTTAAGCAAATGTGGTGCATTCTGAGGAAGAGGTAAGGGTTTTCCGGGAACAGGTTCAAGCTTGGATAGGTTGGCAGTAGTTTGATCTATATATTTAAGTTTAACCAATTTATCTAACAAATCATTCCGTTTTCTTATTAAACGATCTGAATTTTTTCCAGGATGAACTAATGATGGACTGTTTGGAAGTACTGCTAAAGTTGCCATTTCACCCCAAGAAAGAGTTTTAGCATCTCGTCCATAATATCGCCAACTCGCAGCTTCCAATCCTACTACGTTGCTGCCAAAAGGTGCATTAGAAGCGTATAGATTTATAATTTCCTCTTTTGAATATTTAAGTTCTAACCTAAATGCGAGAATAATTTCAAACAATTTTTGCCAAACAGTTCTATCCTTTTTTCGCGATAAGCGGATCACTTGCATGGAAAGTGTACTGCCACCACTTACCACGCCTTTTGCCTTAAGGTTTTGCTTTATGGCTCGGCTCATGGCCAAAAAATCCATCCCAATGTGATTGTAAAAACGCTTATCTTCAAATGCGATAATACAGTCTTTAAATTTAATGGGGATACTATCAGCTTCTGGAAATCGCCATTGGCCATCGCTAGCAATAGATGCGCTAAGTAAATTCCCATTACTGGCTTCGATAACAAAGGAGGTAGGGGACTTAAAAAGTTTTGAAGGTAAGGAAAAAAGAAAACCTAAAAGCAACACAAGAAAAATCAAATCTGTAACAAGAAATATTCTAAGCGCTTTTATCATTTATTCTGTTGCTGGGTAACATTTTCATTTCAGATTAATATTTACTAAAATACATCTGTTATGAAAAAATTACTACTTTTTTAAAATTGGGTTTCGGTTTTATTCGTTTCTTATTGATTAATGTTTGGCCAAGGCTGTAAAGGGATTCGTGTTAACGACTAGTCGTAGCGTCTCGCTACGACTTACGATTATCATCAAAACTAATTTTCTTTGTAACGAAGTACAACAAAGAGTAAACAATAATGGCATAAATTACAACTCAATATCAATAAAAATAATATCTATTTTACTTTTTCTAATTCCATAATAATCTCCTGCACTACTATTAACCCAATGTTCTTCACTTTCAACATAACCAGCTTTAACCGGGTTTTGATGGATATAATTTAAGCGCTGATCTAATAAGAAATTTGTATTAAGTTCTATCGGATGGCTATGTTGTTGCCAAAATTGAAAGTCGTTATTTCTAACATTTTCTATTCCCAATTTTGTCATAATTTCAAGCAACCATAGTTTCCTGCTTTCAGAAATATTATTCTCAATTGATTTTCTAATCTGTCTTGATGTGTAGCTTTTAAAATCTCTAACGATATCTGATAAAATCCCAATTTCAGATCCAATAATCATATGAATATGATTTGTCATTACACAATAACCATAAATTTCTAGTCCTTTATTTTGTTGGCAATATTTTAAACTGTCATAAATGATGTCAATATATTCCTGCCTTGTAAAAACATCAATCCAATTTACAACTGTAAAGGTTACAAAGTATAGTTTTTGATTATCATGGAATTTATATTTTCTTCCCATTAAATGTTTTAAAATTAGAATTAAGGTCGTAGCGAGACGCTACGACTAGATTTTTGCTATTCACTAGATTTTTGCTATTCACTAGATTTTTGCTATTCACTAGATTTTTGCAATTCTCTATTTCACAAACTGAACCTTCAACTGATCGTAGCATCTTTCAGCTGGTTGTAGCGTCTCGCTACGACTTGCATTATCTTTACGTTTCTCCAAATATGTTTAACTAAACTACATCTTGGAGTCTTAGCGAGTTTTTGATTATCGTGGAATTTACATTTTCTTCCCATCAAATATTTTAAAATTAGAACTAAGGTCGTAGCGAGACGCTACGACCAGATTCTTCAGGCATTTGATTTACTTTTTAATCTCGCTATGGTTCGTGTCCTCACGAACCATTTTCCATTACTTCACAACCTGTACCCACATTCCATTTTCGGTTGCGGAAATATTGTTATTATACATCGCTTCACACTGTACTGCAGATAGATAATATTTCCCTAAATAAGATGCATTTAGCAATACTTTATAAACAACACTTTCATTTTCTTTAATGTTGAAATAAGTGAAAACTCTATCATCTCTAATATCCTGATAAGTAAAAGGAGATGAAGCCAGAGCGCTCTGATTATCATTTACTCGGGTATTTATTATTTCCCATCCTGAAGGGAAAATTTGCGTCAGTGCCATTTGTTCATAATAGCCCATTTTTCCTGGGTTCTTAATGGTTACCTCTGCATAAAAATCAGTTCCCTGTTTTAACAACGCTGGGTTTAAAGGCGTTCCGTTCAGTTTTTTATAAACTACGCTCATACCTAATACATCAGGTTTGTTTGGCAAGAAATTGTTCTGCCCCGCAACAGGTTGACCTTGCAGAACCAATCGAACAAAGAGCACATTGTTTCCATTATTTGTTACGGAAGTAGAATTGCCTTTAAAGTTCACAACAGTACTGTTAATGTATTGATTTGAATTAACTGGGGCAGATTTTCCATCCAACGTATATTGGTACTGCAATTTGTTTGAAGATTGGTTAGTTCCACAGAATTTAGCTATTGCCAATAAACTATAGGCAGTTGTTTGTGTGCTGTACCAAGTATCTTCACCCAGTTTGGCCGCTAAGGGTTGTAGTAAAGATGCTGCTCTTGCTTTTTGACCAAGTAATGTTAAGGTTTCTAAAATCATAGCCTCATCTCTAACATCCGATCCATAAGTACCACCAAGTTGGTTATAGGGCTGAACCATTGCGTCCAAACCTTTTATCATATTTTGTGCAAGATCATTTTGACCAGCAAGTTTATACGCTGCTGCCAAACGCCATTTTGCTGCAACAGATAGGTATTGAAATGCCCTTAATCTATTCATAGCTGCCATTTCTGGTTTCTTAGCAAGGGCCAGCACGTATAGACGGTAAGCCTGTGACAAATCTCCGCCATAAAAATTATTGCTATTTGGAGCCCAGTTTGTCGCTTTTGATTTTTCGAAACGCAATAATTCATCCATTAAACCAACAGGTAAGGTATAACCGGCAGTTTGTGCTTCAACCAAAAAGTGACCGCCATAGTTAGTTCCCCATTCATCAGAACTGCCTTCGCCGGGCCAGTAAGATAAACCCCCATCTGGGGTTTGGAAACCTTTTAATCGGTTAATTCCTGCTTTTATGTTTCGTTCAGTAGTTGCCTTTTGTTGTTCACTTAAAGCACTTAACCTATCCAAATATAATTGAGGAAAAATTCCCGAAGTGGTTTGTTCGATACATCCGTGCGGATATTGAATTAAGTAACTTAATCTTTTGCTCAAATTAATTGCAGGAATTGAAGATACCTCAAGTGTACCAGAATTTGTTCCAGCCATTCCAATTGGCAAATAATTAATTGCCCATTTTTGGTGCGGTTGTACCGTGGCTGAAACCACATTTGTGATGTACGGATTTGGATTTCTAATGTCCATTTCTACATCGTACTCTGTTTTTTCTGCACCACTTTGAGCCATAACCTTAACCTTGGCAATGCCCACGGTATTTGGGGCTTTTACTTCAAAATAAGCCATTTGCTCACCAGTTTGCTTATAATAAAGCTGTTGTTTATTTATACCTTGAACAATTAAATTGCTTGTTTGCAACTGAACTGAAACATTTTTTAGATTGTTTTCTGTAGCGAAAACCGTAACCGGTAATGTGAAACTTTCTCCCGGACCAATTACCCTCGGTAGCGTTGCGAGTACCATTAATGGTTTTTTAACCTGAACAGATTTTTCTGCAAAACCATAAGCCGCATCTTGTCCGGCAATAACCATTGCCCTAACAGATCCAATGTATTGTGGGAGTTTAAATTTATGAGTTTTACTTTCTCCTTTTCCAATAGCAAATGGCCCCATAAATTTAACAACTGCCTTAAAGCGATTTGCTTTTGCTGGATTTAAATTTTTATTGATGCTTCCATCACCACCAATACTTAAAATCCTTTCTAGGTTTCCGCCCCAGGCACCAATAACGTAATCAAATAAATCCCAGGTTTTAACACCTAAACTTTCTCGAGCATAGAATGCACTATGCGGATCAGGCGTTTTAAAGCGGGTTAAATCCAACAGACCTTCATCTACCAAAGCAATTGTATACGTCATGGCCTTACCATTTTGTTCCCCAACAGTAATGGTATTTTCGGTTTCTGGCTTAATTTTATCAGCCATTTTAATGGTTGGTTTTAATATAGTTTGGGGATCTTCCACCGAAATTGGAATGGCGCCATACATCCTAATTGGCAAATCGTTTACAGTTTGAGCATGTGGCTGGAGTAAAGTAATGTTCGCGAAAACATTTGGTGCCATGTTTTTCTCAGCCTTGAACGTGTATTGGGTTTGTCCGGATTTGGTATCAATCCAAAACGTTTTTAAAACCCGGCTACCGTTTTCTATTGAAATTAAGGCTCTTCCGTTTTTACCTGTTGGGATGGTTAAGGTAATGTCTTCACCTACTGTAAACTTCTCCTTATTGGCTGTAAATGATAACATAGAAGCTTCAGTTGGGTTGTTTCCCTGCTCACGCTGTGCCCAACCTGGCCAATCTACATATACCGATTTTCCGGTTACGTGACCACCATTTATATCTCTAACCAAGATTAAATATCGTCCCCATTCAGGTTCATCAATTCTTAAATTCCAGCTTCCCTTTCCGTTTGTTAGGGTAACTTGGTTAGTCGAAATAAGCTTATTGAATTGATTCTGAGTAAAGTTGGCATAGGTATACTGACTATCTTGTTCCCACCACCAGCGCCATTGCGTTTTATAAAGTTCTACCTGAACCGTTTTACTGCCACCGAGCAGTTTTCCATCTGTATTTACATTTACAATTTCTATTTTATGGTCTTTACCAGTAACCAACATGCCACTCAATTTATCGCCTTTTTCTGGTTTAACACCTAGATAACTGCTGTAAACATGATAAGGAATACTAAAATTATCAATACTGAAATTACCTCCTGGCTCGAAAACCTTCGTCGTAAAGTTTGCCCTTAAAACACCAGGTGCTGTATTATTCTCATTTATATTTGTATTGATTTTGGCCGTTCCATTTTGATTTAAGGTTCCTTCGAAAATGGTTTTAATTTGCGATTGGAAATTAAGTGTTGGGTTATCGAAACTAAAGCCTTCAAAACCTTTGAATTTGGTTTCAGTGGTATTTAAGTTTACATCAACCTTTGCTTTTAAGTTTTGTGCAACAGCACCGAAAAGCCACTTGGCAGATAGGGTAGAGGCCGATGTACCTGTTGTTAAATAAGCTTTGCCTCCAACATTAAAATCAATTTTTAAACGGTTTGGCATTACCGTTTCTATCTTAATGGTTTTTGTAAATGTTGCACCGCCAGCTTTTACTTTAGCCATCCAATCGCCAGTTGGAGCCGTGTTTTCTGTAGCCGTTTTAAAAGTGTAAAATCCGTTTAGCGGTTTGCCATTAATTAACCTTTTGTAAAGCTGTCCTTTAGGATTATAAAACTCCATCGTAACCGGATAATTTGCTGGGAGTTTCTTTAATTTATCTTCCAATACGAAGGATACAAAAACACTATCGCCCGGACGCCAAACGCCTCGCTCTCCATATATAAACCCTTTTAACCCGCTTTGTACTACATCACCACCAACATCAAATCGGCTTAAAGGCAACGAACTTGCATCATCTAATTTTAAATATCCTCTTTCTGAACCATTTTTGGCTATCAATAAAAACGGCTGTCTTTTTAAATCGAAGGAAGCTAAACCATCTCCATCCGTTTTTGCAGAATAAATAATCTGCTTCTGATAATCCATCAGATCTAAACTTACTCCGCTTAGCGGTTTCGCTGTTAACAAATCTGTCGCAATAATTAGCATGCTATTATCATTACCGCGTTTTGCAACTAAACCAATATTCGAGGCAATTAAATTTCTACTTGCCCAACGTTCTGTTGTGTAGAATGATGGTGTACAAGGATTATCTTTATCATTCCAGCGATAATTATCAGGATAAGCGTTATTATAGTGTTGCCAAAACTCATCATCCTCATCAATTTTTTCGCCATAACCTTCATCGCCACCATAGTATCCACCTTCTTCGTCTTCATCGCTTGAACTTTCTTCTTTGGCCTTACAGTTAAAAACATTGTATTCTTGTCTAAAGGCAATTGTAACCCGATACATTGCGCCTGGTTCTGTGCGAATCATTTTATCCAGATCCAATGTAAAACGATTCTTTTTATGCAGATTGAGTGCTTTGTCTTCATCCAATCGAACTGTTTTTTGAAGAATTGGTTTTGCAACTCGTCTTAATTCGTTTCCATCTTTATAACTATTGGCTTGGAAAAACTGTGGAATATTATTCTCGTAAATCTTAATTACCGTAACATCAACAGCCTTTAGATTAATGGCTTCGAACGGAAGGACTAATTTTCCGGAGTTTGGTAATATAGAACCGCCACCAGCAATGGTTACTGAAGGGATTTTATCTTCGAAATTAAGATTTGCGGTTTTTCCCGCCTGTAATGTTTTTTGATTAATATTTTCTACGCCAGCGTTAACGGTTAGCGTATAATCGCCCTTTAATTCTTCTGGTGCATAAATTTTTACCTGACTTGCATCAATCGTATATCTTAAATCGCTCAGATTGCCTAGCGTAACCATACCTGTTAAATCCTGGCCTACCCCAACCGGTTCAGAAAGCTGTACCAAAGCATAATCTTCTTCTCCCTGAATGGCTTTCATATCCAAAATTTCGAATTTGTTTATTGCAGGAATGCGGATTTCTTCTTCTCCTTTTTGGTCTGCATCAATTGCATCGCCGTCCCAGGTCAATTTTAAAGTTTCATCACTACTTTTCTTTTTAATGCTATCTATTGTGAATTTTGATGTATTCTTGGCTGGATCATGTTGCCATTTAACGTGAAGTTTTTGATCGAAATCTATTTCAATGGTTTTTTCAATAGCCTGTGTTTCTTCTACATCAGAGGTTGAAACCTCTCCGGTTAACTTCATGTAATCCAAAGATGTATTGTTTTGAGAAACCAATCCATTTTGAGTAAGCATAATGCCCGGAGTAATTACCTTGAACTCGAATTCAAAATCTTCCAATCCTTTTTCTGTTGCCGAAACTTGAGCAAGGTTAAAGGTTGCCTCATATTCTTTTCCGGGTTTTAAATTTTCATCAGGACGAAACTCTACCGTTTGTGGATCGATCCAATAGGTTTTTCCCGAGATAGAAGGAGAGAAGTCAAACAAATCTCTAGAATCTGCCTTGCCCAAATCTTGCATTCCTTGAGCTGGATTGGCTAAATGAACTCGAATAAAACTTTTTTTGGAAATTGTTCCCGAGGTGTAAGCCTCAATATATTTCGCGTAGGCTTGATTTATCTCGTTCGTTTTTTTCTTGCGATTAAAGTAAACAAACACAATCGACGCTATTGAAACAACAAGAACGGCAATAAAAATAAATTTCTTTTTGTTGGATGATTGGTAGGTAGAAGGCTTTTCCATATCTGATTAAATGTTATGAAAAATAACTAAAATTACCGTTAAAAGAAATTTTTTTAAAACTTTGAAGAATTGATTTGTTCCTTAGCTATCATTTAGATAAGTTTACATTCATCAACCCGATAACAACCAAATATGATAAAGAAATTATTGATTTGTACCATCTTAACCTTCTGCTCGATAGGTTTTTGTTTAGCGCAAAAGACGGAAGTAGAGGAAGCTGTTTCTAAACTAACGAAATTAATGATTGCGCCAGATAGCCTGGCCTTGAATAAAATGATTTTGAACAATTTAAGCTATGGGCACTCTAGCGGGAAAATCCAAACCAAACAAGAGTTTATGCATTCTTTGCTTTCGGGCGAATCTGATTTTGTAGATATTAATTTAACCGATCAAACTGTTATTGTTCAGAACAAAACAGCTTTGGTTCGCCATACTTTAAATGCCAAAACAAATGATAAAAATGTTCCAGGAAATGTGAAACTGTATATTTTATTGATTTGGAGCAAGGAGAAAACAGGATGGAAGTTGCTTGGAAGACAAGCGGTTAAGGTACCTTAAATCCCTAACGTCGCTATAAATTTATTTTAGAATCTTCAAATAAGATGCTGAAATAAATTCAGCATGACGAATTTTCTTCGAGAAATCACTTTATCATAACCCCAGGTCTATTAACCAACGGAATTTTGATCAAATTAGAATCGATTATGCTTTCTGGTAGGAAGATGAATTTTTTATCGTAAATGGTAGAACCGATGTAATAGCTTAACCAATATTCGTTTGTTAAACCAAAAACTTGTGGATCAATTGCTTCAACACCTTTAAAATCATTAGCCTCCATATCGCCTAATGAATGCCTTAAAACAGAAGTTTTTACTTGCTTACCATCCTTTTCGCCATAACCTTTGGAGCTGATTAATACATTTGTGATGGGCTCGTTTTTTAAATTAACAAGATAAACTGTCCAATTTTTAACTTCTGGAGTTTCGCTCATTAATACCACGGCTATCGCGATATCTTCAACTGTATTTTCTGGTAAATCTGCTTTCATGTTGGAATAAGGATAAAGGAGCAAGGAACAAAGAGGAAGGAGTATGAAACAGTAAAACCAGTTAGCTTTTATATCTTTTGTCTTTGTTCCTTATTCTTTGTTCCTCGTTATTCTTTGTTCCTCGTTATTTTTTCTTCGCCACTGCTTTTTTGGCTGGAGCTTTTTTCTTCGCTGGAGCTTTTTTCTTTGTTTCAAATGCTTTAGGCACTTGCTCAACTATCATTTTTTTAATTACCTCCAAATCCACATCTACCAATTCTTCTGGTGTGTACTTTTGTTTTGTAGCTTCGTTATATCTAAGCTTAAGCATTAATTTTCCGAAACGGATAAATGGTCCCCATCTTCCATTTTCGATAGAGATTTTTTCTTCATCCCAGGTTTTTATAAAGCGATTGGCTTCTTTTTCTACTTTCTTCCCGATAAGGGTTTCAATATCTTCTTGCGATAAGTTGTCAAAATCATATCCTTTTGCTGGGATATTGATAAACAAATCGTTCCATTTTATAAACGGCCCGAAACGACCTTTTCCTTTTGTAACGCCTAATCCTTGATAGTGTGCAATAGGCGCATCATCATCCATTTTCTGCTTGATGATTTCAACGGCTCTTTCATAAGTAACGGCTAATGGTTCTTCGTTTTTTGGTAGCGAAATAAAAGCTTCTCCCCATTTAACATAAGGACCGAAACGGCCAACCCCAATCATTACCTCTTTGCCTTCAAAATCAGGGAGTTGGAAAGGTAGTTTGAACAATTCCAATGCATCATCCAATGTAATTGTTGCTACAGATTGATTGCGCATTAAACTCGCATATCGCGGTTTTTCCTCTTCGTCTAGTTCGCCAATTTGAACCAATGGGCCAAACTTTCCAACTTTGGTGTACACGTTTTTGCCACTGGCGGGGTCTAAACCAAGTAAGCGTTCGCCTGTTGCGCGTTCTGCGGTTTCCAAAGTTGTTTCTACTTCGGTATGAAAAGGATTATAAAACGAATGCAACATTTTTGTCCACTCTTGTAAGCCTTGCGCAATCTCATCAAATTCTTTCTCCACTTTGGCAGTAAAGTTAAAATCTACAATTCCCTTAAAATGTTCTACCAGAAAATCGTTTACTACTTCACCAATATCTGTTGGGAAAAGTTTCTGTTTCTCTGCACCCGTAATTTCAGATTTAGTTTCCTTGTTTACTTTGCCGTTAGCTAAAACAATCGCCGTAAATTTCCGTTGCTTTCCGTCCCTGTCTTCCTTAACTACATAACCTCGATTTTGAACCGTAGAAATTGTTGGGGCATAAGTTGATGGTCGGCCAATGCCTAATTCTTCTAATTTCTTAACTAAACTGGCTTCGGTATATCTTGCCGGCGGACGGGAATAACGTTCCGTTGCCTGCATTTCTTTTAAAAATAGTTCTTGTCCTTTTGCTAATGGAGGTAAAATTGAACCACCTTCTTTTTCCTCACTTTCATCCTCATCGGTAGATTCTAAATATACTTTTAAGAAACCATCAAATTTTAAAACTTCGCCTTCAGCAATTAAATGCTCCTTTCTGGTCGATGCTGTAATTTGAGCAGTAGTCTTTTCAAACAACGCCTCGCTCATTTGAGATGCAATGGAACGTTTCCAGATCAAATCGTACAAACGTTTCTCAGAAATATCGCCATCTACAGTATGTCTATCAAAGTAAGTAGGACGGATGGCTTCGTGAGCTTCTTGCGCACCTGCCGCTTTTGTTCTATAAACCCTTTGCTGATGATATTGATTGCCATAAGCAGATTTTATTTCTGCGGCAGCTGCATTTAGGGCCGTTTCGGATAAGTTTACCGAATCCGTTCTCATGTAGGTAATCTTACCAGCTTCGTAAAGCCTTTGTGCAACCTGCATGGTTCTGGCTACAGGAAAGCCTAATTTTCGAGATGCTTCTTGTTGTAAGGTGGATGTGGTAAATGGTGCGGCCGGATTGCGTTTTGCAGGTTTGGTTTCTAAACTTGTAATATCAAATTTTGCGTTTGCACAATCTTGAAGGAACTTTTCAGCATCTGCTTCGCTTTCGAAACGTTGTGGCAATTCTGCCTTTACCATTTCTTTTCCCTTACCTGTGGTAAATTGAGCGGTTATTTTGTAAGCTGCAGCAGCATTGAAATTTTGAACTTCTCTTTCTCTATCTACTATTAAACGTACAGCAACAGATTGAACGCGGCCTGCAGAAAGCGATGGTTTAACTTTTTTCCATAAAACCGGCGAAAGTTCAAAACCTACCAATCGATCTAACACACGGCGGGCCTGTTGTGCATTTACTAAATTATAATCTATTCCTCGCGGACTTTCAATGGCTTTTAATATGGCTGGCTTGGTGATTTCATGGAAAACGATTCTTTTTGTTTTCTCTACTTTTAGGCCCAAAGTTTCGAATAAATGCCATGAAATTGCTTCTCCCTCACGGTCTTCATCGGATGCTAGCCACACCATTTCGGCTTCCTTAGCTAATTTTTTGAGTTCGGCTACCATGCTTTTCTTATCTGCAGGCACCTCGTATGTTTGGGCGAAGTTATTTTTTATATCAATCGCCATATCGCCTTTAACTAAATCCCGAATATGGCCATAGCTAGATTTCACAAGAAAGTCTTTACCTAGATAGCCTTCTATAGTTTTTGCTTTAGCTGGTGATTCGACGATTAATAAATTTTTGGCCATGAAATACGTTTTTGTGCAAATAAAGCTATAATTAAAGTATAAATCCAAACTTGAACACTATTTAATACAAATTTTTTATTAAATTTTATAAAAATCAGAGTTCAAAAAAATCAAAAGCCTTAAAATTATTACTTAATTTATCACCGCATTTATTTTCTGCCAAAGGCTTTCATCAAAGCCTGAAACTGCAAAAGAAGGGTTCGCTGGATCGGATGCATTTCCCATTCTTACAATCACCATATTCTTGCTAGGGATTACATAGATCCGTTGATCTGATGCGCCCATAGCAGCATACATATCACTTGGAGCGCTGGGAATTAAATTCCCCTGAAACACATTTTGACTACCTGGTATCATATAACTGCTTTTACCATTAAGCCACCATAAATAACCGTAAGATGGATTTATGTTTTGTGAGGTTTTTATACTTTCAGAAAAAAAGGATTCGCTTATGATTTGCTCTTTATTCCATTTTCCATTGTTTAGAGCAAATAAACCGAATCTTGCCATGCTCCTGGTATTGCTGTTGTAAATTTTGAAAATAATTCCATCATCCCAAAAACCATCCATTCCTATTTTGTTTTTCAATTTGTTATCAAAATAACTTTCGAAAGTTTGTTTGCTCGCTGATGAAACCACATCCATTAATTTTTGGAAAACGTTAGCATAAGCCCAGCGTGTTCCTGCATCAGCTACATAAGTTAATTTAGATTTTATTACAAGATCGCTGCTTTCATCCAATCCCGATGTCATGGTTAGTAAATGTCTCACCGAAATTAAATTTTCTTTTGTCAAGGGTTCGCTTGTCCAGCCAGTACCTAAATATTGATTTGCGGCCGTATTTATATTTAACAAACCTTCCTGTTGGGCTAAGCCTGTTGTTGTTGCAACTAAGGTTTTGCCTGCACTATTCCATTGCCAGCTGGTGTTTTGCGAATGGCCGTTAAAATACTCTTCTAAAACAATTCTCCCGTTTACAAGAATCATAAACGATTTTGAATTTTTCTCTACGAGAAATTTCTTTAAGTCATCTATCGCAGTTTGTTTCCATCCTAAACTGGCAGCTGATTTGGTTTCCCAGTCTGTAGCATTATTTGGGGGATAATACATCTGTTCAGAACTCGTTGGAGTTGGTTCATCAATCTTTTTTTTACAGGCTAAAAACGATAACGTTATAAGTAACAGTAAAATTTTAATTTTCATAACAATAGTGGTTTGGCTAGGTATACGACAGTAGATTGTCTCCAAGGTTTAATTTACCTGTGTACGAAATAAAATGAGCATTTAATGTTGCTTCTCATTTTATTTACAACTTCATTACCGATCTAAAAACTATTTCTCCATATATTCGTATATAAAATAAAACAGCAATGATAAACACCATCCTCATCCTATTAAACTTTTTGGTAAGTACACCTCCAAAAAACGTTTACGATTTCAGCTTCAAAACCATTGATGGCAAAGAAGTAAAACTATCAAAATTTAAAGGCAAAAAAATTCTGATTGTTAACACGGCTTCAAAATGTGGTTTTACGCCACAGTACGAAGATTTGGAGAAGCTACATAAGCAATATGGTAAAAAAGTAGTTTTAATTGGTTTCCCGGAAGGTAATTTTGGCGGACAAGAATTCTCTACCAATACCGAAATAAAAGAATTTTGTACCGGAAAATATAACGTTACTTTTTTATTGGCTGAGAAAAGCAGTGTGAAAGGTGATGATATTAGTCCTTTATTTAAGTATTTAACCACGCAAACCAATACAGAGGAGCAAGGCGATATTAAATGGAACTTCGAAAAATTCTTAATTAATGAAAAAGGAGAATTGGTTCACCGCTTCCGTTCTAAAACAAAACCTTTGGATGAGGCGATTGTAAAAAATTTATAATGAATTAAAAATGTGAGATAAAATAAGATATTTCATCTCGCTTTATATTTGAAAGGTAAAATGGATAGTGGACTGTAAATCCACTATCCATTTTACCTTTTTGTTTTAAAATTAGTTTCTTTCCAGTACAAATCTCCAAACTATTGCACTTAATATGGCGCCGATAACTGGCGCAACAATAAACAACCACAATTGGCTAAGTGCTTCTCCACCTACAATTAAAGCTGGACCAATACTACGCGCTGGATTAACCGAAACGCCCGTTACAGGAATTCCAACAATATGAATTAGCACTAAACTTAATCCAATGGCCAGGCCAGCAAAACCGCCATTAATATTTTTGGTAGAAGTAGCGCCAAAAATTACCAATAGAAAGATAAACGTTAGTACAATTTCTGCTAAAAAGCCAGCATGTAAACTATAATGCTGAGGAGATAAAGCATCAAAACCATTTTGCCCCAAACCGTTTACCGCTAAAGAATATTCGGGCTTTCCTGATGCAATATGAAGTAAAATACATGCGCCTGCAATTGCACCTAATATTTGAGCTACTATATAATATAATGCTTCGGTAATCTTCATTCTTCCTGCTACAACCATACCTATAGAAATAGCTGGATTAATATGGCAACCAGAAATGTGGCCGATTGCATAAGCCATTGCAATAACAGATAAGCCAAAAGCAAAAGATATTCCCAATAAGCCCACGCCAGTAGTTCCATTTGCACCAGCTATTACGGCGCTTCCACAACCCATTAAGACTAATACTAAGGTGCCGAGAAATTCGGCTGTAAATTTTGAAAATTTAGAGGTTTCCATATAATTGATTTTTTAAAGTTTTAAAAAAAATTACAGGGATGATGTAAACCAAAAGTAAATAAAATTTAAAGATTATAGAGGTATTGGGAATATTTATAGGTTTTTTGAAAATGTAGTTAGCTTTTTGTGGTACGTGAGGACACGTACCACGGCTTGATTGGTTTTTTGAAAATGTCAAATGCCCAGGTTCGTGTCTCCACGAACCAATCGATCACCCAAAATTTACCAAATAAAAAAATCCCAACCAGATTAGCTGATTGGGATTTCAATTATATTTTTCTAATGATTAAACTAAGAAACCACCACCAAGCAAATCGTTTCCTTCATAGAAAACGGCAGATTGACCAGGCGCAATTGCTGAAACATTGTGATCGAAAACCACACGCATTCTATCTTTTTCTTGAACAATTGTACTTAACATACCAGCATCTTTATAACGGATTTTAGTGATCACATCATTCATTGGTTCTTCTATGCTTGCATATTTTACAAGATTGATGTTTCTTACCATTGCTTCTCTGCGCTCCAGTTCATCGGCTTTGCCTAAAACAACGGTATTGCTTTCAGGTAAAATCTGCGTAACAAACATGGGTTCTCCAAAAGCGATACCTAAGCCCTTACGTTGACCAATAGTGTAAAATGGATAGCCCTTATGTTGCCCAACAACCATTCCATTACTTAAAATGAAATTTCCACCAGCCACTCTGTCTTCCAAATCTTCCACTTTGTGTTTTAAGAAGGCTCTGTAATCATTATCGGGAACAAAACAGATTTCGTAACTCTCAGATTTTTTTGCAAGTTCTTCTTGTCCCATATCTAAAGCCATTTGTCTGATTTCAGATTTGGCAAAACTTCCCAAAGGAAATTTGGTACGCGAAAGATTTTCCTGTGAAACGCCCCAAAGAACATACGATTGATCTTTGTTTTCGTCTTTACCTTTAGAAATTACATAACGGCCACTGTCTTGCTGGCGAATATTGGCATAGTGCCCAGTTGCAATAAATTCGCAATCTAGTTTATTTGCACGTTTTAACAAGGCTTCCCATTTAATGTGGGTATTGCATAAAACACAAGGATTAGGTGTTCTTCCGGCTAAATATTCGTCAACAAAGTTGTCGATCACATAATCGCCAAACTCATCACGGATATCTAATATATAATGTGGGAAACCGTAATTTACCGCAAGGGTACGGGCATCGTTAATGCTATCTAACGAGCAACAGCCGGTTTCTTTGCTGCTTCCACCAGAAGTTGCATAATCCCAGGTCTTCATGGTTAACCCAATAACCTCATAACCTTGCTCATGCAACATTACCGCTGCTACAGAACTATCAACCCCGCCACTCATGGCTACCAGAATTCTACCGTGTTTACTCATTTTAAAACTATTGGTTGCAAAAATAAGGTTTATTTAATTGAAATTATTTAAAGGAAGTCAGTAACTTGTAAAAAGCTGATTGTATTTTTTATGTTGATTAAACGTTTTAGTTTGACATTTTTCGCAGATTTACGCAAAAATTAATACCTTAGAATTTTCAAAAAATAAGCTAAATTTTAAATTGATATGATTAAAAAAATTATCCTGCCTTGTCTTTTGCTTTCGGCTCTTGCAGCATCAGCACAGCAGAATTTGGTGCAGTATGTTAAACCCATTATCGGAACCGAAAAAATGGGACATACTTATCCCGGTGCAACTGTTCCCTTTGGTGCAGTGCAGTTGAGCCCCGAAACCGATACTTTATCTTATGAAGTTGGTGGCAAATATAACGGCGACGTTTACAAGTATTGCGCTGGTTACAAATACGAGGATAAAACCATAACTGGTTTTAGTCATACTCACTTCAGTGGTACAGGGCATTCAGATTTAGGCGATTTTTTGATTATGCCAACGCAAGGCAAACTTCAGTTAAATCCAGGAACGGCATCAAATCCTAAAGGCGGTTATCGTTCTGCATTTTCTCATGCCAATGAAGTTGCAGAAGCTGGCTATTATAAAGTGAAGTTAGATGACGATAACATAACGGCCGAGCTAACCTCAACAACTAGGGTAGGGATGCACCAATATACTTTTCAGAAATCAGATCAATCACATATCATTTTAGATTTGATGGCCGGAATTTATAACTATGATGAAAAAACAGTGTGGACATATGTTCGTGTGGTAAATGATACCTTATTAACAGGTTATCGCCAAACCAATGGATGGGGCAGAACCAGAACTGTTTATTTTGCCATGAGTTTTTCTAAGCCATTTAAAAGTTACGGAAGAAAAAGCTACGATGCCAAACAAGCTTATAGAGGGTTTTGGGGCAAATTTAATCAAGACCAAAACTTCCCTGAAATTGCTGGTAAAAAGTTAAAGATGTATTTTGATTTTGATACTCAGGAAGGTGAAAAAATTAAGATCAAGTTTGCACTTTCTCCGGTAAGTCAGGATAATGCCTTGCAAAATATGCGTACGGAGATTTCTGGATGGGATTTTGAAAAAGTAAAAGCTCAGGCTCAGGCCACATGGAACAAAGAATTAAATAAAATTCAGATTACATCCTCAAACAATAATAAAATCAATTTTTATACCGCACTTTATCATGCATTCATCAACCCAACTACTTATACTGATGTAAATGGCGAGTATAAAGGTTTAGATCAAGGTGTGCATAAGGCAGATGGTTTTACAAATTACACCACTTTCTCGCTTTGGGATACTTATAGGGCTTTGCATCCATTTTTCAACATTATGCAACCAAGCAGAAGTAATGATATGGTAAAATCTATGATGGCCCACTACGACCAGAGCAGTTTGCACATGTTGCCAATTTGGTCACACTATGCAAATGATAATTGGTGTATGAGCGGTTATCACAGCGTTTCTGTAATTTCTGATGCAATTATTAAAGGCACTTATAATGGCGATCCAAATAAAGCCTTAGATGCTTGCGTAGCAACAGCAAAACATCGTGATTACGAAGGAATAGGTTATTATATGGACTTGGGTTATATTCCTGCTGAAAAAAGTGGCGTTTCCGTTTCGAACACGTTAGAATATTCTTACGATGACTGGGCGATTGCACAATTGGCTAAAAAGTTGAATAGAATGGATGTTTATGATGAATTTATCAAACGTTCTGGAAACTGGAAAAACAATTACGATAAATCAATCGGTTTTATGCGCCCAAAATTAGCCGATGGAACCTTTAAAAAAGCATTCGATTCAAAAGATACGGAAGGACAGGGTTTTATTGAGGGAAATAGCTGGAATTATAGCTTCTTTGTTCCGCATGATCCTACTGCGTTAATTGAAATGATGGGCGGAAAAGCAAAATTTGCAAAACGCTTAGATACCTTGTTTACCATGCATTTGCCTGATGAATTTTTCGCACATACAGAAGACATTACCCGCGAAGGAATTATTGGTGGTTATGTGCATGGAAATGAACCTGCACATCATATTGCTTACTTATATAACTGGACCGATCAACCTTGGAAAACGCAGGCTCAAATCCGTCATATTTTAAATATGCAATATAAGCCTACGGCTGATGGATTGGGCGGAAATGATGACTGTGGACAAATGAGTGCCTGGTACATGTTCTCATCGCTAGGTTTTTATCCAGTTTCTCCAGGGTCTGATGTTTATGCACTGGGCAGTCCATCTGTAAATAATGCGGTTTTAAATTTAGAAAATGGAAAAACCTTTACAGTTGAAGCGATTAAGCAAAGCGGCAAAAATGTTTATGTAAGCAAAGTTTTGTTGAACGGCAAAGCGTTAAGCACACCTTTTATAAAACACTCGGATTTGACAAATGGCGGTAAACTTACCTTCTACATGTCTTCTAGCCCGAACAAATAATTACACATCCCAAGTACAACGCCGCTGGTAAATTCGCCAGCGGTTTTTTTTTTGATAAAATTTATTGTGTTTGAATGTAGCGGATTAGTTATTTAAATTTAACCAACTGATAACATTGGTTCTATAATATTGAATTTAAATAAGCTTTAAAAATTTTACATGTCAAACAGACGATTTTTTATAAAAAGTAGTGTTGCCGGAGTTGTGCTGGCAAGCTTAAGCCCTGCGGTTTCATCTTTTGCATCAACAGATCTTCATGAACCTAAAATCTCAAGCGCAAAAACCAGGCTCCGTTTCGCAATAGCTTCTGATGGGCATTATGGCCAACCGGGAACTGATTTTAAAACAGATCATGAAAATATTGTTCGTTGGTTAAATGAATCGCACAACAAAAACCCGCTAGATTTTGTAATAATAAACGGTGATTTGGTTCATGATCGACCTGAACTATTATCGGAGGTAAAGAAAGAATATTACGATCGGTTAAAAGTTCCGTTTTATGCAATTCCGGGAAACCACGATCATGCAGATGCGAAAATCTGGAAGTCGGTATTTGGGTATGAGGATAATTTTTCTTTCCAAAAAAACGGAATTGGCTTTGTGCTGGCCAATACTTCTGATACCACTGGAAAATACATCTGCCCAGATAATGTATTCTTAAAAAATGAGCTGGATAGATTTAAATCTCTAGAAACCATTTTTGTTATTTTACATATTCCACCACATTTTTGGGTGCCCGAAAGTCCCTTTGTAGAATGTCCTGATACCATTAAATTGCTCCACAGTTATCCTAATGTTAAAGCCGTTTTTCATGGCCACGATCATAGTTTGGATGCTGTTTTTTACACCAATAAATTACCGCATTTTTTTGATGCACATATTGGTGGGAACTGGGGTACGGCTTATAAAGGTTACAGGATTGTAGAAGTTGGGGAGGATAATAAAATCTCAACCTTTCAGGTAAATGCGAGCCAAAATCCTACGCTTAACGAAACTAAACTTTAATCTAAAATAACATTATAGCTCTAGTTTTAAGCTGTAAATATTTGGTTATCATATTATACTGTTTACTTATTGTACAAGTAAGCCTCGATGGATGTCGAGGCTTATCTTTTTAATATATTCTTAGTTTAAGTAGAGTTGAATGCGTATAAAAGCTACTTATCCCATTCGAAATTCATAATACTAACATTGCTCTTTCTAGATGAACTTACCGCAATCCCTTTTTCTTGAGCATCTGTAAGGGTAAATCCCTCCAGCTCGTCGGCTTTATCAGTGTCTACGATTTTTAGAGTAGACTCATGTCCCGTCTCCAAAGATTTTTCTAAATCAAGAAATGTCAACCTCCATTTTTTGCCTTCAATTTGGTTTTGAATTAATACGAGAATGCCTTGGTTTGCAATCCAATGTAAGTTTTGTACCCATGGAGAACAGGTGAATTTTTTAAAAAGTACATTTTTATCGCTGGTTTTATTCACTCTCGCCAAAACATTTGGGTCGTATAATCTTACCTCGTTATTTTTGTTTCCGTAATCTGCAGTGGCCACAAACCATTTGCCTTTATATTGTATGTATTCTGGCCTCGTACCCTGAATACAGGCATCATCTTCAATCGTATTAATTAAATTACCATCTAGGGTTCTCGTTTTTAAAAAGCCTTTCCAATTTATGTTATAAATAATCGCCTTCCACAAAGATCCCTCTGCATTTTGCCTTACTGAATTTCCTATAAAAGTCGGCATTCCTTTGTGGTAAGCTAAACCGGTTGGATGTTTAATTACATTTTTGTTTTTAATTGTAAAACGATACTCTTTGTGTTGATAAATTAGTGAATCCTCATATAAAATGTATTCTCTCATTACGCCAACTTCTCTATCGCCATACAAATAGTATTTATCATTTTGATGAGAAATTCCTTGACATGCACCCAAAGAATCTAGAGTGAAATTCTTGCTTATTCTTCCAGAAATAGAGTGTGAACTCGTTATAATCAATAGAAAGCCGAAAACAAAAAATGGGGTAGATAATTTCATAACTAAGAATTTTAATGCCGATTAATCAATCCGATTAATGGGTATAAATAACATTATCGCAAACTAAGTGCAGTTCAGTTAAGCCAATATTAAGTTCACATTATTTTTCCTCGTTATTATCCAAATCTAGAACAAGGGTTTGGTTATATAATTAATGTTGACTTAAAAATAGGGCTTTGATATTCTTTCAGACTTAACACTGTAGATACATAGTGTTAAAAGTACACACCTACATTTGGCGAAAGTAGAAACACTCAATACACCTTGTCGATAATTATAATTTAAGCCTATGTGATTCCGAAATCTACATGCCTTTCAAAAACACAAAATCAAATCATATTTCTCAAACGATTACTAAGAACAAAAAGATGACATCATTTTTAACCGCAGGTATGAGAAGTACCTGCAGGAAATTGCTTTTACCATTAGGATTAATAGCAATTTGTAATACCTCTTTAATGGCAATGAAAAATTCTTCTTCCTACTACGCCATTGATAATAATAAAGCAATAGTTACTATAAACGGAACGGTGCTAGATCAAAGTGGGCAGCCATTGCCCGGTGTAAATGTTTATGAAAAGAAAACCAAAAAAGCTACCGTAACAGATGGAAACGGTAAATTTTCAATCTCGGTTGAAGATGGGGCTGTTTTGGTTTTTTCATTTATAGGATACGATAGTCAGGAAGTTTCGGTTAACGGACGCCAGACATTGAAAATCACCTTGAAAGAAAACAGCAATACTTTAAACGAAGTGGTTGCAATTGGTTACCAGAAAATTAGAAAATCGGATGTAACTGGCGCCATTAGCAGCGTTAAAGCAAGCGAACTAAATTTAACATCAGCAACGGTTGGCCAGGCATTGGTTGGTAAAGTGGCGGGTGTACAGGTTTCGCAAACAAGTGGAGCACCTTATTCTGGGACTAAAATTAGAGTAAGAGGAGTAGGCTCAATCAACGCAAGTTCTGATCCATTATATGTTATAGATGGTTATCCGGCAGGAAATAATGTATCTATTAACCCTGAGGATATTGAAACCATAGACATTTTAAAAGATGCGGCATCAGCAGCTATCTATGGATCAAGAGCATCGGGTGGTGTAGTCTTAATCACCACAAAACGCGGTAAAGATGGACAAGGCCGTTTTGAATATGATGTTCAGGGTGGAATTTCCCAACTGGCAAAAAAGGTTAAACTTTTAGATGCAAATCAATTTATTCAATTATTAATTGATGGGCGTAATAATGCTTACAAAGATTTATGGGTAAATGCAGGAAAAACCTGGAATGATTCTATGTTTGGCGATAACAACGCTACGCGGATTACTAATGTTGGAAATGGAGCCAGTGTGAGCATACCGGCCGATCTTTATAATTTCAGTACACAGCAAGCAATTCCAGCAACCTATAATACAGATTGGCAAGATGAACTGTATCGTAACGCGGCCTTTCAGCGTCATAATCTTTCCTTTTCGGGCGGAAATAAAGATATAAAATACTTTCTAAGCGGTGGCTATCAGGATAACGATGGAATTGTAGACAATACAAACCAGAAAGTAATCAACTTTAGAGCCAATATAGATGGTAATGTGAGCGAACGCTTACACGTTGGCGCAAACGTTGCTTATACTCAAAATACAAATGCCGAAGTACAGGAAGGACGTTACAATTTAAGTCCGATGATGTCTGCATTGATTTATCTGCCTTACCTTCCCGCTAGAGACGCAAATGGAAATCCAATTCAATTTGGAATGGGTGCAATTTCGTCTGCTTTTGGAGTACAGAATCCTGAAAATCCATTGGCTACGGTAGAACAGTTAAAAATTACCAGAAAAGGAAGCAGAAGCTCGTATAACGCAAACGCAACTTATAAAATTATTGATGGTTTATCTTTCAAGGCAAATTTAGGTACGCAAACCTATAACGAAAAGTACGATTACTATTTACCAACCAGTTTAAGCAATGGTAATAATCCACCATATTCTACGGCTTCTTTAACGGCAGCGAATGCAATTGCACAAACATTAAGTCAAGTAGATCAATTGGCCGAATTCACTTTAAATTATAACAAAACTTTTGGTAAGCATAGTTTAGATGTTTTGGCTGGTTATTCTGCTCAGAAAACAACGAGCGATCAGATTCGGGTTTCGGCTACAGGTTTCCAAAACGATTACATTGGAGAAATTACAGACAAAGGCGCTGATGCTGGATTTTTTACTCTGGATAATACAAGAACAGGCAAATCTGTAAATACCTTACTTTCTTACTTCGGTCGTTTTAGTTACAACTATGCCGGAAAATATTTCTTAACAGGTTCATTCCGTCGCGATGGTTCATCAAGATTTGGTCCGCTAAATAAATATGGAAATTTCCCTTCGGTAGCGGCGGGCTGGAATTTATCTGATGAAGATTTTTATAACAACTTTTTAGGAGAACAATCTAAAATTAAAATAAGAGCAAGCTGGGGCTTAAGTGGAAACAATAACATTCCGAATTACAGAACTGCTCAGGAACTTAGTGCACCTGGAGGTGTTGTTATTGGAAATGCAATTGCCACAGCGATTTGGCCAAACGCTATTCAAGATCAGGGCTTGGGTTGGGAATCTACATCTCAATACAATTTCGGAACAGATATCAGTTTGTTTAAAAACAGGGTATCCATCATGGCCAACTACTATTTGAGTTATTCTTATAACTTATTATTTAATCAGCCAATCTCGGCAGTATCAGGTGCATCATCAATTTTAACCAACCTTGCCGATAGTAAGGTTCGCAATAAGGGTTTTGATCTTCAGATAGATGGAAGAATTATCCAAAACGAAAACTTCACGTTTGGTGTAAGTGGAAACATTGCTGTAAACCGTAATAAAGTATTAAATATGGGAGGAGCAAGTACCATATTTACAGCAGGTGCAGAGCGCTCTTACATCACCCACATTACACAAGAAGGACAGCCTATCGGGATGTTTTACGGATTTAAAGTATTGGGTAGAGTTACTGCAGATAATTTAGGAAAAGTTGCTCCTTCAGCCGCCTCTACAAATCCCCTAAAAGTAGGTGATTTATATTTCCAGGATACCGATGGGAACGGTGTGGTTAACGACGCGGATAAAACCGTGATCGGCACACCTTACGCTAAGTTTACTTATGGTTTTGCGTTAAACACATCTTATAAAACGTTCGATTTAAGAGCTTCTTTTAATGGTTCTTATGGCAACCAAGTGTTAGACGGGCAGGATTATTATTTGTACAATATGGAAGGATCGGGTAATCAGTATGCAGATGTTGCCGATCGTTACCGTAATGAGGCAAATCCGGGATCGGGTTTGGTTTATCGTGCATCGAGAGCAGGAACGCAGAGTAATAGTACACGTTTATCAAGTTTCTATATTCAGGATGGTTCATATTTCAGATGTACGAATATCACCTTGGGTTATAGCTTCCCTAAATCTTTAGCCAATACTTTAAAAGTGAATAATATTCGCATTTATGCAAGTGTAGATAACGCATTCACCATTACCGACTATAAAGGTTACAACCCAGAAGTAGATTACAGTGTAGGTAATAACCTTGCTCCGGGTGTGGATTATGGAAATTATCCACTGGCTAGGGCTTATAATGTTGGTATTAAACTTACTTTTTAGAATTAAGGAAATGAAAAAGAATATTTATAAAATAGTAGCCCTAAGTGTTGTTTTAAGCTTGGGTGCTTGTAAAAAGGATTTCTTGAATCAAAGCAATCCGAACGCGATCGCGGTAGAGAATTACTTCAAAACAGAAAATGATGTTTTATTAGCGGTTAACGGTGCTTATCAATCTCTTAGAAGTTCAAATACGATAGGAGAGAACAGCGGTTTATTTACCGATGAAAGATCTGATGATGCAGGTAGAAACGATAACCAAAGTAATGCAGGCGAACCCTTTCAGTTTAACGATTTCTCATTACTTCCAAGCAATTCGTATCTTAAAAGTCATTGGTTAGCACTCTATCAGTCAATTACCAGAAGCAACGTCATTTTAGCAAATATTGATAAAGTTGCCTTTACCAACGCGGCAAACAAGGCAAACTACAGCGCAGAGGCAAAATTTATCAGGGCAATTATGTACTTTGAATTGGTTAGAAAATGGGGACCTGTTCCATTGGTAACTAAGCCATTAAATACACCTGCAGAGGTTACTGAAAATACTTTTAGGGTACCTGAAGCAGATGTTTATAATTTAATTGTTTCCGATTTAAAGGATGGATTAAACAGTTCATTGCCAAACTTTCAACCAGTTTCAGGAATTGGACGTACCTCCAAAGCAGCCATTAATGCCTACCTTGGAAAAGTTTATTTAACCATGGCGGCCACTTTGCCTAACAATAAAGCCGAAAACTTAACCAATGCCAGCACCTACTTATTGGCTGCATATAACATGCGTACTTTCGGTAATTTATCTGAAATTCCATATGCTGATGTTTTCGATGTTACCAAAAAAACAACCTGTAAAGAATTACTTTTTGTGATCTCGAACAAACAAGGCGATATCAGTTATAGCTCTAGTATTGCAGCTAATAATCAGGCAAAAGGTGAAACCATAAACTCGTTGAAAGTTTCTACAGGTATTGGCGGAAACGTAAAGTTAGACTTGATTAACGAATATGAGTCGACCGATTTAAGAAAAGATTTTTCGGTTAAATTTGCAAATGATCCAATCGTTAAAGATTGGTTTATCACCAAGTTTCGCGATGCAAGTTCTTTGGCAACAAACAACGGCTATGGTGGAAACGATTGGATTTTAATGCGTTATGCAGATGTGATCTTAATGCTTGCAGAAGTAAATATGTTGCAGGGCAATGATGCAGTAGCCATTCAATATTTGGATATGATAAGATCAAGAGCAGCCATGCCTGTATATGCCACAGCCAAACTAAATGCAGCTTATGCTGCCAATTTCCCAACCTTAAAACTTGCAATCCTGCATGAAAGAAGAGTGGAGTTTGCCTTTGAACATCAAAGATGGTTCGATCTGATTAGAAATTTCACCGCTGCAGAACTGGTAACTTATTTAAAAGCAAAGCCACAGGCATCATACGGTATCGCAAAATTATCTAACGTAACTTTAAAAGATCGTTTTTATCCAATTCCTTTTGATGAGGTAAAATTAGATCCAGCTAAAATGTATCAGAATCCTGGATACTAATCGTTTAGATTGATATAAAAAAGGTGACTGATGTTAATTGGTCACCTTTTTTTTTGAGAAAAATTCGAGATAATTATTAAATAATATCATCTTTAACAAATTGATTATATTTGAGTTATGAAAAAATCATTTTTATTTTTCTGCTTTAGTATATTGATGGTAGGTTTTGCAAATGCCCAAATTATAAAAGGTAACTATGCAATTAAAAATGTTCAAACAGGGATGCTTTTAAGGGTTAAGGATGCGAGTAATAAAAACGGAACACCTTTGGTGGCCTATGATCCTCAGAATTGGAAATGCATGACATGGGATTTCAAAAATGTTGATGGAAATACCTATCAACTCAGAAATCTTTTTACAGGCAAAACCTTCCAGCCGAAAAAAAGTACCGAAACATTGTTTAATTTAGAAGAACAACCATTAGTAACTGGTGATGTAAACCAACAATATGAGTTTATAGCAGTTGGCAGTGCTTATATGATTAAGCTAAAAGGAACAGAACTTTTTTTAACACCCGAAGACAAAAAAGGAAGTACAAATTCCAACATCGTTTTAGCCAAAAAAACCAACACAAAGGATCAGTATTGGACAATTTACGAGCAATCACCCACGATGTAAATAAATTTAAAGCAACTCTGGAGCATTTTCTCCTGCGCCGAAGGCTTTAAGCACCTCTCTTTGGTAGAGTTTTCCGATAGGCAGTTCTTGATTTTCGATCTGTACATGCGTTGTTGTATATGACTTTAGTTTTGAGACATTGATTATAAAAGAACGATGAATCCGTAGGAAAAATGGAAATGGCAACATTGCTTCTAACGCGGCCATTGAATATTTTGTAATTACCTGTTCTTGATCTGTAATGATTTTTACGTAGTCTTTCAGACTTTCAATATATTTTACTTCCTTCAAAATTACTTTAACCATTTTGCGTTCAGCCCTAAAATAAAGGAATGCATCTGATGCTGTTTTCTCCTTAATTTCCATAGTTGATTTATCGGGCTGTTGGCTTAAGGGCATTGGGAACGCTTTATTTACAGCCTTTATAAATCTTTCAAGTTTAATGGGTTTTAAAAGGTAATCAACAGCATTAAGTTCGTAACTTTCCAGAGCATATTCAGAAAAAGCAGTAGTGAAAATGATTTTAGGTGGATGGCTTAGACTATTTATAAGCTCCAAACCGCTAAGTTGTGGCATTTGAATATCCAGGAACATTATGTCTACCTGTTCTGTACGTAAAAAATCATACACTTGAAGTGCATTGCTGCATTCGCCTATTAACTTTAGCATTGGCATGGTTTGAATGTAGCGGGTCAAAACTTCCCTTGCTGGCGGTTCATCATCAACAATTAGGCAATTAAATACTTGCGACTTCATGGATTTCATTGGTTGTTGCTGCTTTTATATTTAGGTCAATCTGCAAATTAACGATATATATTTCATCCTCTTCTATAATTGATAATTGATGCCGTTTTGGGTATAAAAGAACTAAGCGTTTTCTAACATTTTCAATTCCAATGCCGCCAATCTGTGTCTTTATATTTCTAGCTTTGCCGTTAATGCACTTAAGTTTTAAAGTCCCCTCACTCATCCTTAAATCTATGCTTATCCAGGGTTTATCAAGCATTCCGCTTGTACCATGTTTAAAACAGTTTTCTACAAACGGAAGGATAAGTAAAGGTGCAATCATCAAGTTTTCATAGTGGTCTGGAACCTGAATTGAGATTTCCAGCTGATTGTCATAACGTTTCTTTTCAAGCTCAATATATTCCAGCATCATATTGGTCTCCTGCTGTAATGGCACTAGCGGAGCGTTACACGAATAAAGAATATATCTAAGCAAGGTAGAAAGCCCAATTACCATATTTGCCGCCTCAGGTGCTTTTTCTTGCGTATGCGAATAAATGTTGTTTAAGGTATTAAAAAGGAAATGAGGATGAAGCTGTGCTTTCAAAGATTGAAGTTCGGCCTTTGTTTTTTCCTGTTCCAACATTAATGTTTGCTGCTGTTTATGGTAAAAATATTTCATCAATTTAATTGAAGCCGCAAGTCCGCCGATTGTTATACTTCCCCTTAAACCAGAAATAAAAGCCAGGTATATCTTGATGTTCAATGGGGTATTACTAATCCCCGGAAACATCCCCGAATGATTTGCCAGATACCTCAATCGGAAATATTCGATGATGGTGATGGAGACAAAAGAAGAAACCAAACCTGTTGCAATGATTAAAAATAACACAGCAAAAACGGTTTGCAGATACTTGGCAGGGATAACAAGTCTTGGAATTACCCAATATACCAAGAGGTAACTGAGGAAAAAGTTCGGTATCAGGTACCAAAAACTTTCTCCTGCATTAATCTGAATTCGAGCCCAGAAACCCAGTTTGTTAAAAATGGGAGAGGGTGTAAAGGAATATAAATAGACCTGAAAAATATACCAACTAAACCAAAAGCTAAAATGCCGCCATAATCGCCATTTTGGATGGTTAGAAAGCAGAAATTGCATCTGTGACATCTGAATTCTTTTTTTAAAGATACAAATCTGAAAAAGCGAATGAGTAGCAAAACACAATTATTAGACAATCTTCCAATTTTTGAGGATATAATCATTTTATCGTCGATGAAATTCGATCGTGCTTAAAAACCATCTTTATAACAAGCTATTTGGGAAGCTCGGCTAAATGTGAAAAAAGTCATATATCCATCTGCTAGTTTTGAGGAGGTAAATAAAAAACAATAATTATGAAAAAGTTCTTAAAAATAACCCTTGTCTTAGCATTAATTTGTGGTTTCTGCAAAGCACAGGACAAAACATCAGACGAAGCTGGAGTTAGAAAAGCCTTAGAAGGTTTTGGAAAAAGCTGGATGAATGCCGACTTCAGTGATATGGGAAATTATGTAACGGAAGATTGTAATTGGATTAATGTAGTTGGGATGCATTGGAAAGGCTTAAAGGAAGTTCAGTATGCGCACCAGGTTTTTAGCACGATGTTTAAAGGTGTTAAAGCCGAAAACCTTTTTACAACCATTAGATTCATAACTAAAGATGTAGCCATTGTTTATAAAAGTGCTCATATTGGGGCTTTCTATCCGCCAGACGGTGTTAATCGGGGTTTTAATAAACAGGGCGACTCAGACGATTTACTGACCATAGTTTTGGTAAAGCAAAAAAATGTCTGGAAAATTACCTCTGCAGAAAACGTTACCATAGTTAAACAGGCGCAAGCAAACAATCCTGTTCTAAAAATGAAATAGATTTAGCTAATGGTGGTTGATTTAAACATATCTCAGCCACCACTTAGAATGTGTTTCTTTATATTTCTTGAACCATTTACAAGGATAGTAAAGCGCAAGAACAACCACAATCCAGATTAAATAAACACCCCACAAATCAAAACCAAATTGGGTTGGGCGGAAAAGAAAAGGGACGCTATAAATATCTTTAGAGGTATATCCTGAAAGAAAAAATACAATGACCAAAATGGTGTGTAACAGATAAAAGTGAATTACATAATAGAAAAAGGGCACACTTCCGTACACAGAAAGTACCTTGGTAAATTTGTTTTTAAACTTTTCTGAAATTGCCAGTAAAACCAGTGCAACGCCAATTGTTAAGCAAGTATATTGTAATGAAGGTGGATATTTGCTTACATTAAAAAACGACAGTAGGTTTTTAAAAACGTCCTGATATTCTTTTCTTGGTGCCGGATCGCCATAAATGCCAGCTATTCTAAGCCCTACAAATAGAATTAGAGCAATCGCTCCAAAGTTTAATAAATTCGTTTTTCGTTTCTTCGGATCGTAATCCTTACCAAACCATTTTCCGGCGCCATAGCCTAGAAACATAATCCCTGTCCAAGGTAAGATGGCGTAAAACACACCAACAAAATGATTTGCACCCAATGGAACAACAGTTCCGGAAGCGGTAAAAAATACTTTAAGAATTAATCCACCAGTTGGGTCATTAGGTGCTGGAAATAAATCGAATATATTATGTCCCAACACTAAAATTATCCCTATAACCAAAACTGTTCTATAAGATATTCTACTGAATAAAGCCAAAAAGACCATGCTGAAACCAATTGCCCAAATTACTTGAAGGATAACGAAATTGTAAAGCGGATTAAATGTAAGCCCAAAAGAAATGATTACAATTTCTACCACAACAAGCCAAAGACCTCGCTTAAGCAAGAATGTACTTGCCTCTGCAGGTGTTTTATTTTGAGCAGACAGATAAGCCGACAAACCCGATAAAAAAACAAAAGTAGGGGCACAAAAATGCGTAATGAAACGTGTAAAAAACAACATTGCCGTTGTGGTATCAGGGTTGAGGGGGTCGCCAGTCATGGCCTCCATGTGAAAAAAATCACGCGTATGGTCAAGTGCCATAATAATCATTACTAATCCTCTAAGAATATCTATAGATAATATCCTTTTAGAAATTTGTGCATTACCAGAAGTCATTGCAATAGGGATTTGGTTATTCTATTTTGTTTGTTTGGTCAGTGTTTTCGGTGCCCTGTATTTCCAAGCTTCGGTTAGTAAGTCCTTAAGCTCTTGAGGGTCAACGAGCTTTAAAGATACGAGCATATATTTATAATTTTCGTAATGTGGGGTAATAAAATATATAATCGGATTTCTTTTCATCCAAAAAGTTCGGTTTTCCGTATAAAGCACCAAGTTCTCGCCATCTTCTTTCAATCTGGCAAACAGCTTTTTGTTTACATAAAAAGCGGGCGTACCATGGCATATTTTTTCGTTAACGGCTGGTAATTCCAAAACGGTTTTTCTAATAAAAGTTAAAGCCTGATAAGTTGCCTCTGTGAAATCTTTCATTATTTGTGCTTTCGTTTTTATTCTTATAAATTTAATATAAATATCTGTTTCACTGGATTTTAAATTATCCCATAAATTAATCTAAATTATGCCAGACTATAGAACTCCGGGAGTATATATAAACGAAATCCCTCATTTCCCACCTTCAATTTCCCAAGTTGAAACGGCTATCCCAGCATTTATTGGATATACTCAAAAATCCGGAGACGGACTCTTTATCGCAAAACGGATCACTTCGTTAATTGAATTTGAACAAATTTATGGCATAGCCTATCCTGAACGAATGGAGGCAAAGCTAAGTGATGCAGCTTCAGAGATTTTGCCCAAAATTGAGGTATCAATTCCCAGTGCTTCACCCTATCTACTATATTATCAAATCTCGATGTTTTATAACAACGGTGGTGGACCTTGTTACATAATCGCTGTAGGGAGTTATGATTCGACATTTAATGTAGATAAAACAGCATTACTTAAAGGATTAGAGGCTTGTAAGGTTGTTGATGAAGTTGCGTTGCTGGCCATACCTGAGATTGTAAATTTAATTGAAGATGAGGATATAAAAGAACTGAATGATGCAATGCTTGCCCAGTGTAATCTGCTTAAGGATCGGTTTGCAATATTGGATGTTCCAGAAAAAAATGAAGGGAGAATGAGTTTAGTTACCGAAAAATTTAGAAAGGATTTTGTTGGCGCTGATAATTTAAAGTTTGGCGCTGCTTATACACCAAAACTCGAAACCATTTTAAACTATAATCGGGCAGGGGATGACCTGATTTCAATTAATGATCAACGAATAAATAAAATTAAAGTAAATGGATTAGATGATAATATTAAACTCGCTGATATTAAACTTCTTAACTACGTTGACTTATATAATCTAATTACAACTGAACTCCATAAAATTTCCGTTTCACTTTATCCAAGTGGTGCGATAGCGGGTGTTTATTCACTCGTAGATTCGACCAGGGGCGTTTGGAAAGCACCTGCAAATGTTAGCCTAAACAACGTTGTAAAGCCACTAATAAAAATTGATAATGCTGATCAAGATGACTTAAATATTACGCCTACTGGCAAAAGTATAAATGCCATCAGGACTTTTACAGGAAAGGGTACATTGGTTTGGGGAGCCAGAACACTAAATGGAAATGACAATGAATATCGTTATATTTCGGTAAGAAGATTTGTCAACATGGTTGAAGAATCTATAGCCAAAGCAATACAGCAATTTATTTTCGAACCTAATGATGCCAATACCTGGAGCAAAATTAAATCCATGTGTGAAAACTTTTTATTAATACTTTGGAAGCAGGGCGCATTGCAAGGTGCCAAACCAGAAGATGCCTTTGCGATACAGATAGGCTTAAATTCAACAATGAGCAGTTTGGATATTTTAGAAGGAAGACTAATCATGCAGGTTATGATGGCAGTCGTTCGACCTGCAGAATTTATAATTGTCTCGATAACGCTAAGGATGCAAGAATCATAGTATAATTTTAATTTACCTTTATTAATTTAAACTAATTTATTACTCTAAATTAAATTATTTTTTCCATTGATTAATAATAAGTTATTAATTTTAATTGATATTAAAAGTTTGTTGTGAAGCTCATAAGAATTGATGTCTTATGAACAAAATCCATTGCATTAATTAGCATTTTGATCTTAGTTATTTGAATCATTCAAGGATTGAATTCTGTAAAAATGCTAGTGATGCTCTAAATTAAATCAGAAATATTTTTGCTTTAGTTAAACGTTTTACTACTTTCGAGTTGTGATGTGCTTTGAGTTAAAGTAATTGCAGATAAGTTTTGCTAACCAGATTTAATTATAATGAAAATGTTCTAACTGATGCTTCTTCAGCTTCAAGTATCGCTCTTAGTTTAAAGCCTAAACACAAAAACACACATAAACACATGAAATTAAATTTACTTTATACTTTACTGCTGTTAACCGCCGTTCAATTATCCGTTAAGGCACAAAAATATCAGCTACTATCGCCGGATAAAAAAATCACCGTTAACTTAAGTATTGGTAAAGAAATTACCTATCAGATTCAGCAAAGCGGAAAAGTATTAATCGAAGAATCTACAATTGGATTAACTACCGATAAAAGTACAACCGGATGGAAGGTTTCCAAAAAAACAGTTAACTCAGTTCAAAACACCTTAAAACCGGTAGTTTGGGTAAAATCAGAAACCATAGATAATCAATATAACACAATTGTTTTAAAGTTTTCCAATGGATTATCGCTAGAATGGAAAGCATTTAATAATGGTGTGGCTTGGCACTGGCTTTCCGATTTCAAGGGTAACTATAAAGTTTTATCAGAAACGGCTACTTTTCAGTTTGCTTCAGGCGCAAAATCCTTATTTCCAAAAGAAGATCAATTTTTCTCACATAACGAACGAGAATATAAACCTTTCAACGTAAATGATTTAGATTCGACCAAACTGGCCAGCTTACCTACGTTATTTGATGTTGCTGGAACTAAAATAATCTTAACAGAATCTGATTTATGGAATTATGCCGGCATGTGGATTAGAGGAGGCGGAAATGGCAAGATTAACGGAGTTTTCCCACATCATCCGAAAGAGAAAAAAGTAACAAGCGATCGTGATGAGCACGTAACAAAATATGATGATTACATTGCTGATGTAAATGGATCAAAATCGTTTCCATGGCGGGTCTTAATGATCAGTACGGCCGATAAGGATATTTTAAGTAATCAATTGGTGTATCAACTGGCAAAACCTGCAACAGGGGATTTTTCTTGGGTTAAACCGGGTAAGGTGCAGTGGGACTGGTGGCATTACAATAATTTATATGGTGTAGATTTTAAGGCTGGAATAAACAACGATACTTATAAATATTACATCGATTTTGCCTCCAAATATCATATTGAATATGTTTTATTGGATGAAGGTTGGTGTGATACCCGAGACTTAATGAAGCAATCGCCTGATATTGATGTAGAAGAACTTGCAAAATATGCGAAAAGCAAAAATGTAGATTTAATTTTATGGACCAGTTGGCTCGTATTGGATAAACAATTGGATCAAGCTTTAGATGTCTTCGAAAAATGGGGCATAAAAGGTATTAAGGTAGACTTCATGCAACGCGATGACCAAGACATGGTTAACTATTACGAAAAGGTTTCTAAAGCTGCTGCAAAAAGGAAACTCATGGTCGATTTTCATGGTGCCTTTAAGCCAACCGGTTGGAATAGAACTTATCCAAATGTGATGACATCTGAAGGCGTTTTAGGTAATGAGATAAGTAAATTTGCAGGCTCCATTACTCCAGATCATACCACAACCATTCCTTTTATTAGAATGGCTGCCGGACCAATGGATTTTACACCTGGCGGAATGTTAAATGTACAAAAAAATGCATTTGCAGGTGTGCCGTCAGAACCGATGACACTAGGAACACGTTGCAATCAATTGGCTATGTATGTGGTTTTCGAAAGTCCGTTGCAAATGCTTTGCGATATTCCAACGCATTATTATAAAGAGCCAGAAGCGATGGAGTTTTTAAAAGAGGTTCCGTCCGTTTGGAAAAATACGGTGCCATTAGATGCCAAAGTTGGCGATTATATTGCTGTAGCCCGTCAGGCAAAAAACAACGATTGGTATATTGGCGCAATGACAGATTGGACGGCTAGGGATTTAAATTTAGACCTTTCTTTTTTAGGCGATGGAAAATATAAAATGATGATTTGGAAAGATGGTGTTAATGCCGATAAAAATGCGAAGGATTTCAAACAAGAAACCCTCGAGGTGGATAAAACCACTAAATTAACTATAAAAATGACAACCGGCGGTGGCTATGTGGCGAGATTAGTAAAAATATAAATAAGCCATAATGGTATTTTAATTAGAAACGAGAATAACCAAATTGATATACACATAACAATGAAAAGAAGAAAATTTATACAAAACACAGGTTTATTAGGTGCCGGAGTATTGGCATCGAAATTCTCCTTTGCTGCAGATTTAGTTCCGGAGTTTCCGGTAGTACGGGTGGCAGCCGGTAAGCGGCATTTTGAAAGCAAAGCTGTTGATGCAGCAATTAAAACCTTTCAAGCCAATGTTAAAAACCCAGAGTTAAGTTGGTTATTTGAAAACTGCTTTCCAAATACGCTAGATACAACAGTTTATCATTCTGAAAAAAATGGCAGGCCCGATACCTATGTTATTACTGGCGATATAGATGCCATGTGGCTTCGCGATAGTTCTGCACAGGTTTGGCCATATTTGCAATTTGTTAATGAAGACGAGCCACTAAAAAAACTAATTGCGGGTGTAATTATTCATCAAACACAATGTGTTTTAAAAGATCCTTATGCCAATGCATTTTATGGCGATGCAACCAAAGTAGGTGAGTGGAAAACAGATAAAACGGCCATGCAACCTGGGGTTCACGAGCGTAAGTGGGAAATTGATTCTTTATGTTATCCCATCAGATTGGCTTATCATTACTGGAAAAAAACAGGTGATAAAACCCCATTTGATGCAGATTGGAAAAAAGGAATTGATGCTACTTTAAAAACATTTAAAGATCAACAGCGCAAAACCAATAAGGGTAACTATCATTTCCAAAGAGAAACCACGCAACCAACAGATACTCAGCCAATGGCAGGTTATGGATTTCCTGTAAACCCGGTAGGCTTAATCTGTTCTGCTTTCCGTCCGAGTGATGATGCAACAATTTTTCCTTTCCTAATACCATCAAACTTTTTTGCGGTTACAAGTTTAAAACAAGCTGCAGAGATGATTAAAGCTTTGCAAAGTGATTCAGCCTTAGAGAGTAGTTTGTTAAATTTAGCTAATGAGGTAAGCGCAGCAATCCAAAAACATGCTATCGTTATGCATCCAAAATATGGCAAAATTTATGCTTTTGAGGTTGATGGTTTTGGAAGTTCATATTTAATGGATGATTCTAATGTTCCAAGTTTGCTAAGTCTTCCATATTTAGGCGCAATTAAATTAGACGATCCGATTTACATAAATACTAGGAAGTTTGCCTTATCGAAAGATAACCCATACTTTTTTAAAGGTACGGCTGCCGAAGGCATCGGCGGACCACACGTTGGGCAGGATATGATTTGGCCAATGAGCATTACCATGCGTGCCCTTACTTCGAAAGATGATGCAGAAATTAAGTATTGTATTGATACCTTGCGTAAAACACATGCAGGAAAGGGTTTTATGCACGAATCTTTTCATAAAGATAATCCGGCAAATTTTAGTAGAGCGTGGTTTGCATGGTCAAATACCCTGTTCGGCGAGCTGTTATGGAAAACATATCATGAGAAACCAGCTTTATTAAAGGCATAATTAAGGCGTTATATTGATACAAAAGCCTCTTGATTTAAAAATTGAGAGGCTTTGTTATGTAAGCTTTATCGGATAAAATTTTAGTTCATAAGCATAGCGTTGGAGTGCCAATTTAATTTCTGTTCGTAATAATAATTTTATAGATACTGATGACTTGAAATCACGTATATTTATTTAAATTGCTTCGATTTATTATTTAATCATAGTGAAAAATTCTCCCGAAAGCATTCTCTCAGATATCAATGCGATAAGCAAAATTCCTGCTGTAGCTAACATATTGGAAATTGTATGTCAATCAACCGGAATGGGTTTCTCTGCAGTTGCTAGAGTAACCGAAGAAAAGTGGATTGCCTGTGCTACGTTCGATCAAATTAACTTTGGCTTAGTTCCTGGCGGAGAACTTGTTTTAGAAACAACAATCTGCAACGAAATTAGGGAACATCAAAAAGCGGTTGTAATTGACAATGTTGCTGAGGATGAAAAGTATGCACACCACCACACACCATTAATGTATGGTTTTCAAAGTTACATTTCGGTTCCGATAACGCTTAGAAATGGTAAGTTTTTTGGTACGTTATGCGCTATAGATCCAAATCCGCATAAGGTTGATACACCGCAAACTATTGGCATGTTTACCATGTTTGCCGATCTTATTGCATTTCATTTTGACGCTTTGGATCAGGTATCCATATCAGAGCAAAGACTTCAGGAAGAATTGGAAATTTCGCAATTAAGAGAACAATTTATTGCAATTCTAGGTCACGATTTAAGAAATCCATTAAATGCGATTTCAAATAGTGCCCAGCTTTTATCTCGATTAAATCAAGAAGAAAGGGTACAGCGCTTGGGCGATGTAATTAAAAACTCATCGTTTAGGATGAATGGCTTAATCGAAAACATGCTGGATTTTGCTAGCGGTCGTTTAGGTGGAGGAATAACCATTACCAAAACACCTGATGAAGATTTGGGAAAAGTGTTGACACAGGTTATCGAAGAGCTGAAGATGATTTATCCTGAGCGTTCCATTAAAACGACATTCAGTTTGGACTACCCGGTTAGTGCAGATGGGAAACGAATAGCCCAGCTGTTTTCTAATTTATTAGGTAATGCTTTAAGTTATAGTGATCGAGAATCGGAGGTAGAGGTTACTGCTTTTAGCAACAAAGATGAATTTAATTTATGCGTAGCAAATCCAGGCAAACAAATTCCAACAGCCACAATGGAACGACTATTTCAACCGTTTTCTAGGGGAGAAGTAGAGCCAAACAAACAAGGTCTTGGCTTGGGTTTATACATTGCCTCAGAAATTGCCAACGCACATGGCGGTAAGCTAGATGTATCTTCTACGCCAGAGAAAACCTGCTTCACATTAAGCATCCCAATAAGCAATTAATTTGTTTAAGGGTTAAGTTTCTAAGCATGATTATTGTAAATGAAAATGTTCCGACCTCTAATTTATTAGAAATTAAAGTTGGCGATCAAATTAACAACGAAGGGAAATCTGGAACTGTTGAAATAATCAATCTGCACGAAACCGATGAATATCTTCTGTTCCTTTTCGGTTTAACAAATGGACTTGAAATTGAAATTAGAAAATTAAAGCAAGTTTGTTAGGTTAAAATAGGTCGAGGATCGAAAATCACCTTAAAAGATTTGATCTTCTCATTTTCAAGAATATACCAACCGCTCGAAAAGATTTTCTTTCCACTCATATCAATATCATAAAAAAGGCACACTTCCTCATTATCGGTGAATACCTTTTTTACATCATATTTCAATTTCATTTTCTTCATGTCTTCGATATAGACATCGACGCCATTTCTTTCGCCCATAACACCTTTAAAATTCATGTCGTTATGAAGCTGTTGCCTAGCCAAATCAAAATCTTCGGCATTCAGTGCATTAATGAAATCTAATACAACAACCTTAGCATTGTGCTCGGTAAGTTCTTTATTTGAAATTGCCATAATCAAAAATAGGTTTTATAAATTTTTAAACGATTATAAAATCTAATTTGTTTGGCTAAATATTAGGAGATAAGAGGAAGTTATTATTTAGACTATTGCTCAACTACGATTTTGTAAGCATATCTGGATTTTGCCTTGAAAAGAAAGGTAACAATTCTTCCTGCACGTAGGGTATGGCCCGCCGAAATTGATTTCTTGTTCAGTAAAATATCATCTCCAACTGATGAAGTAATTAAACCGCTTCCAAATTTTTCGTCAAATAACTTAACAATTCCCTTGTGCCTACTCATTTTGCTCTATTCTTAATTAATTTAAAAATATGCATTAAAATCCATTTTACACTGGCCAAATAGATGAATAGTCTTAATTAATAGATATTGCCTTGGTTTTCGATTGATTATCCTAAATGAAGAAAGATTTTCAAACCAATATGGTCGAAGCATACTTCCTAAAAGAAAGCCCCACATTTGTGAGGCCTAAATTTTAATCATTATACTTTTTTTGGCGGAAGATCAAATGCAATTGCTTCATGTTCAAAATGCCCGTTATGGGCGCCATCGCAAAAAGGTTTATTCTTAGAAAGTCCACAACGGCAAATGGAAAGTACAGTTCTACCCTGCAATCCATATTCATTTCCATTTCGATCAACGATTTCAAAATCGCCTTCTATCTTAACCGAACCGTTATTGTTGATTGTTAATTTTGTTTTAGACATAATGTTTTGTTAGCTGATGCAAAACTATAACATTGTTTAAGCTTTATGCAATATGATGCTAGTTTAGAATTATTCCTGTTACGACGTTGACTTACGAAGTTCTGTAGGGTTTTGCGTTGGGAAACTTCGTCAGTCTCTGGAATTACATCTTAAAACTGACGAAGTCCTTCCAGGCTCTTGGCCATTAAGATTTTGAAAGTTGACTGATTGACTTACGAAGTTTTGTTGGGTTTTGTGCTGGGGAACTTCGTCAGTCTCCAGAGGTTATATCTTAAAACTGACTAAGTCCTACCAGGCTCTTGGCCATAAAGACTTCGTAAGTTGAATGATTGACTTACAAAGTTTTGTAGGGTTTTGCGCTGGGGAACTTCGTCATTCTCCAGAAGTGGCGTCTTAAAACTGACGAAGTCCTCCCACGCTCTTGGCCATAAAGACTTCGTAAGTTGACTGATTGACTTACGAAGTTTTGTTGGGTTTTGCGCTGGGGAACTTCGTCAGTCTCCAGAAGTTGCGTTTTAAAACTGACGAAGTCCTACCGTGCTCTTGGCCATTAAGACTTCGTAAGTTGACTGATTGACTTACGAAGTTTTGTAGGGTTTTGCGTTGGGTAACTTCTTCATTCTCCAGAAGTTGCGTCTTAAAACTGACGAAGTCCTCCCACGCTCTTGGCCATAAAAACATCGTAAGTTGACTGATTGACTTACGAAGTTTTGTAGGGTTTTGCGTTGGGTAACTTCGTCAGTCTCTGGAGTTACATGTTAAAACTGACGAAGTCCTACTACGCTCTTGGCCATTAAGATTTCGTAAGTTGACTGATTGACTTACGAAGTTTTGTATGGTTTTGCATTGGGGAACTTCGTCAGTCTCTGGAGTTACATCTTAAAACTGACGAAGTCCTACCGTGCTCTTGGCCATAAAGACTTCGTAAGTTGACTGATTGACTTACGAAGTTTTGTTGGGTTTTGCGTTGGGGAACTTCGTCAGTCTCCAGAAGTTACATCTTAAAACTTACGAAGTCCTTCCGTGCTCTTGGCCATTAAGATTTCGAAAGTTGACTGATTGACTTACGAAGTTTTAGAAGGTTTTGCGTTGGGAAACTTCGTCAGTCTCTGGAGTTACATCTTAAAACTGACGAAGTCCTTCCGTGCTCTTGGCCATTAAGATTTCGTAAGTTGACTGATTGACTTACGAAGTTTTGTATGGTTTTGCGTTGGGTAACTTCGTCAGTCTCTAGGGGTTATATCTAAAAACTTACGAAGTCCTACCAGGCTCTTGGCCGTTAAGACTTCGTAAGTTTAAGCTGAAAAATTATAAACTTTTCCTATTTCAGTTTTGAAATTATACCGATAACCAGAATTTGAACGGTTTGTGTTTTTTAAATTTAAGCCAGATTTTAAGGCGTTTGGTGTTCTAACAATACAATTACCGCCAGACAAAGACTTGATTGATAGCTTTACGATTTTTCCATTCTTCCACTCCAGATTTGTAATTTCGAAATCGCCTCTAGCTTTGAGGCCTTTAATATTTCCATTAGCCCACTCTTTCGGCAAGGCTGGTAAAAACTGCAACTCGCCGGTTTGGCTTTGTAAAAGCATTTCTGAAACACCAGCAGTGTAGCCGAAATTTCCATCAATTTGAAAAGGAGGGTGGGCACAAAATAGATTTGCATAAATACCGCCACCGTTGTTATAATCCATTCCCGAACCGCCAACTGGAGTCATAAAGTTTTTTAGAATGGTATAGGCATGATTGCCATCTTGCAATCTTGCCCAAAAATTAATTTTCCAGGCCATAGACCAACCTGTAGAGGCATCACCTCTGGCAAGAAGACTTACTTTAGCCGCTTGTGCCAATTCGGGCGTATTAATGGTGCTAATTTCTCTTCCAGGATGTAAGCCAAACAAATGAGAAACATGCCGATGGTTATCCTTGGGATCATCTCTATCGGTTTCCCATTCCTGTAACTGACCCCATTTCCCGATTTTCGGCTTTAATAAATGGTTTTTAAGATCAAGAATGTGATCTCGGTAAGTTTTGTCAATTTTTAAAATATCGGCAGATTCGATATAGTTTGTAAAAAGATCATAAACAATCTGTTGATCATGTGTTACCCCATCTTCAGTGGGTCCGTGTTCTGGCGACCAGCCCAAAGGCGAAACCAAAGTGCCATCTGGCCTACGTTTTAAATGATCGTCCCAAAACTCTGAAATCTCTTTAATTATCGGGTAAGCAAAATCCCGTAAGTATTTTGTGTCTTTGGTAAAAGAATAATGATCCCATAATGCTTGCGCATACCACGCACTTCCGGGTGTATTCCATAAAAAACTCTGTCCGCCGAAAATGTTATTTTCTGTCTTAACGGTCCAGCCACGAACGCCCGGATATTGTTTTTGCGTGCTAATTTTACTCACTTCACGCATACTATTAATGTAATCCAAATAAGGGATTTGGCACTCTGAAAGATTGGTTGGTTCAGCTAGCCAATAATTCATTTGAATATTAATATTTGAATGGTAATCACTTCCCCAAGGTGGATCGTTGGTTTCGTTCCACAAACCTTGCAAATTAGCAGGTAAACCACCTTTTCTTGAAGAGCTGATGAGCAAATATCTTCCATATTGAAATATAAGTGCTTCCAAGCCATGGTCAGGTGTATCTTTATAGTTTTTTAATCTTTGATGGGTCGGCAATAAAAGGTTTGAACTAGGCGTAGATCCAAGTTTAAGAGATACTCTATTAAAAAGATTTTGATAATCGGTAATATGGCGATTTAATAATACCGGATATGGCTTTGCTGATACATCTGTTAAAATTTTTTGAATTTTAGATTCCGGTTCCTCGCCTTTCCAGTTCTTTTCTCTAACATTTAAATAATTAGTGGCACCGGTAAGTAAAATCGTTACCACGTCAGCATGGTCTATTTTTAGCTGTGAATTTCCTTTTTCATCGGTTACAATTTTGCTTGTTCCGTTTTCTATTTTTAGTAAAGCTGTGGCTTGATATGTCAATCCGTTTGCCAAACTTCCTTTAAAAATTAATTGATTGCCACTTACCGAAACCTGCGATCCATGCTGGTCCTTTAAGCTAACGATTCCAGAAAATGTACCTTTTTTGCTGGCTGTATAACGTAAAACCATCACCTTATCTGGAAAACTGCAAAAGTATTCTCGCTTAAAATTTATATTATCTTTTGTAAAGGAAATCTGTTGAATGGATTTTTCAAGATCGAGTGTTCTGCTGTAATTGATAAAAAAACTTCCATTGTGATCAAAATCAATAAATAAATCACCAAAAGCCTGATAGGCACCACGGTCATTTTCATCACCGCTCCAAAGTGAGTTATCATTAAACTGAATATGTTCTTGGTCTACGCCTCCGAAAACCATACCTCCAATTCGGCCATTTCCAATAGGATACGCTTCAGTCATCCAAGTTTTGGCAGGGAGATTATCCCAAAGCTTTAAATCGTTAGTAAAATTGACTTTGCTTTTATTTTGCGCAGAAAGATGAGCTGCAAAAAGACTTAGTCCTAAGAAGCAGCAGGAAAATACGGCATATTTTAAGTAGGAAAACATTTGGTCGGGTTAGATTGTGTGTATTCCAAATATAAATTATAATCTGGCAAAAACACGATCAAAAGTTTTTTTAGGGCTTGTTTATTTTAAGATAAATAAAATTACAAGAAGTATTGAAACGGTTGGTTTGTTCCTGTATTTGATTGGCTATTAGCAGATTGTTGATTCAAAAAATCTGCTGTAAAATCATATTTAACCTGCTCGTAAGCTGTCGCAAGATTGTGCAGATGATCCAATTCATAAAGATGAACGGCGTCTTTATTTTCACTTTGAGTTAAAGACTTAATTTTATCAATTACTTGTTTATATTCTTCGTAAGAAGCGACTGGGTTCATGGCGATAATTAAAGGATTGCCAATTTAACATCGTCGATTTAAATTTGTTTTGGTTTTTTTTCACATGCTGTTAAAAACAACTTTTTAGAATAAAATTAAGTTCTTTAATTAATTGCTTTATTTTAATAACAAATTTTCTATTTTAGTTTCTTGAAAAAATCGCTAATTAAAATTTATCTATTAAAATGAAAAACGGTACAGTAAAATTTTTTAACACAGAAAAAGGCTTTGGATTTATAAAGGAAGATAACGGGGGAGAACTTTTTGTTCACGCATCAGGATTGATCGATGAGATCAGAGAAAATGATACGGTAGAGTATGAAGTAAAGGATGGAAAAAAAGGACCAAACGCAGTAAACGTTCGCGTGGTTTAAAAACGGGTTAATTTCTCCCGATTTATTTGGGAGAAATTAAATTTTTATTTAATCGCTAAAACTTAAACATTAACCATTAGCGAATTGCATTTAAGCTTTGGATTTGAATACCCTCAATCTTATGGCTACATTTAATCATTCCAATTAGGAGTAAAAAGAAATCAATCTAAGCTTAAAGCTAATCGCATATTTATTAATTTTGTGTTATCCCGAATCCAAAATTTTTAAGTCTTGCATCCCATTTTTTTGAGCGTTATTGGCGCAATCTTTATTTTCTCTTTAATTATCATTAAACTTTTTCTGTATGGAAAAAATAAAAGATATTTAAATTTTTGGCTCTCTATTTCCATAACTGGAATTATTTGGTTTGCCTTAATCTATCTGCTTACAAACTCCGGACAAATTAAAAACTACCCATTTCTATTTAATAAGGGTTTGCCTTTATATTATCTAATCGCACCTGGCTTATTTTTATATATCCGTGGCTCTTTAAATACCAATTATTCTAACTTTAGAAAACAAGATCTTGTACACTTAATCTTAACCATACCTGCTTTTGTTTCGATTCTACCCTATAATTTACTTAGTTATAATCAACAACAGGAAATTGTAAGCCACATTGCCAGAGATGTTCACTTTGCTTTTAGCAAAAGCGAATATATTGTAAATCCAATGCATTGGTTTGCTTTTCCAGCCTCAGCATGTGTTTATTGCTTTTTTCAGTTTAGGGAAATTTGGAAGGCTTCAACATTAAAAATTGATGGTTTAAAGAGCATAAAATGGCTGTATGTTTTTACCGGTGTATGTGCTGCAATTTTTATTGGCATGCTGGCCATGAACATTTCGGTGTTTAAAAACTTGGGCGAGGCCTGGTTTATTCTCCAAAATAGTAAAATTGTATCTTTCTTATGTCTCAGTGTACTTGTTCTAAGTTTCCTCTTTTTTTTACATCCAGAATTTATATATGGCTTTAAAAGAACAGCGGTTATCAACCAAATCTCACCTGAAGCAGAAAATATTGAGCTGGAGCCTTTATTAAAATCAGAAAAAGGTGAAGCTAAAATCCGTAAGATTGATACGAATTTGGTACTCCGCGTAGAATCTTTCATAAAAGAAGAAGAAGTTTTCAGACAGGCAGGTTTAACATTAAGTGGTTTTGCTTCGCTGATTAATATTCCCAATCATAAATTAACCGAACTTTTTAACCACCACTATAAACTTAACTTTAACAGCTACATTAACAGTTTACGGATTGATTACGTGAAGACCAGACTGGATGGCGGAGATTGGAAGCAATTTACTTTCGAAGCCATTGCAAACGATGCGGGTTTCTCTTCAAGAAATACATTTTTTTTAGCCTTTAAAAAAGTAACAGGTTTAACTCCTTCTGGCTATATTTCCAGTTTAAAAAACGATAAACTGTAACGATTTAGAAAATCGATACAAGCCAAACATCCGCAACGTAACGAATTAATCCTGCTTTTCTGATTTTTGTGCGCCAAATTATTGTGAATTGTTTGAGAATCAATTTTTCATTTCTTGATGAGCAGTGCTAGGCGGCGTAACCATTTACCAAACTATGCTAAACTCAAAATTTAAATCAGTAATGTTGTTTAAACTTTCATCAGAAAAAATTACCGAACTAAATCGCTTCATTTATTCAGATTCCAAATCGATTGTTGTTCTTACCGCTGTTCAGGATGTACCGAGTGGAGCAGTTTTTGAAGAAAAATCCAGCTTAGAAATTCTTTTGGAGGAATTGGAAAAAGCGGGTTAAAACCTGAATAAATTTTTGCACTTATTTAATTTTCCAAACCATTTTAGAAAATGCAGTGTTTTTAAAATAAAAGGATCATTATGGAAAATTCAAATCACGACCCAAAGGAAAGAGAAAATCTATCGCACGAAGAAGAAAGTAAGGAGAGATCAGAACATTCCAATCAAGACAAAGCACTTGAAGATAATCCAGTTCAACGCGGATTAACAGGTGAAAGCGATGAAGAAGAAGGAGCGGGAGACTTGGCGGGCAATGCAGCCGGAAGTTCTGATGAATAAATATTTGCTAGAAATTTATACCTAATTTCTAGCAAATTCATTTTTCTACATAGGTCAAAATATCCACCAAATAATTAAATTCGATGGATAGAACTACATTATTATGTCGCAAAAGTTAGAAGTATGGCAAAGAGGGCCATTGCCAAACATAATTCCAGTATTGCAACCTGTAGCGCATGCATTGCTTCAGGCAAGAGAAGAAATTAATGAATACCTAGATGGATTTCCTGTCGAACTTCTTTGGGTAAAAGTTGCCGGAATGGCTTCTGTTGGTTTTCATCTACAACATTTAAGTGGCGTACTGGACCGTGTTTTTACTTATGCAAGATCAGAAAGCCTTACCGAATTTCAATTTGAACAATTACGTGAAGAAGGAACAGATTCTGTTGAAGGATTTACTGTAGGTCAGCTGGTTAAACGCTTTGATCTACAGGTAGATTTAGCGCTCGAGCAAATAAAAAATACAGATGAAGCGACCTTGGCAGATTTTAGAGGAATTGGACGTGCAGGCTTACCCTCTACTGTAATCGGACTGCTTTTTCATGCTGCTGAGCACACCATGCGCCATGTTGGTCAACTCATGGTAACAGCAGCGGTTGTAAAATCGATGAATTAAAATCTGTTTGAGCATAACTGCTATTAACGTCATCCAATATTTTAATCTTATAAATTCTATTATTTCCAATTCTGAATTTTCAATTCATCACCTACAGAAATTATACCCGAACCACTATGAATTAAGTTTTGACCAAATAAAATCTTCTTATTAAAAGTACGGTATTTGGCCAATGTTCTTAAGGGTTCCTGACCCTTAATTCCAGTTTGTTGATCAATGGTAATCAATACACATCTTGCACATGGTTTTACAGCTGTGAAGGCAATGTCTCCTAAACTAAATGAATTAAATTGATCTTCAAGGTGAGGTTCACCACCGGTAAAAACAAAATTAGGGCGAAAACGATCCATCAAAATTGGCTCGGCAAGTTTTTCGTTCAATGCATTCAAAGATGATTGTCCAATGATTAAACAGGGGTAGCCATCAGCAAAGCTAACCACTTCATGATCTGTTGCATATCGTGGATCAACCAATCTATTTTCCGTAGGAGCCATTTTAACCAACCTTACTTTAATCTTCATAAAATTAGAAAACCAATCACTTACCTCGCGGCTTACTTCAACGCCCTTAGAAATATCGTCCCAAATTTTAACCGTAATATTTGCTCCTGTTTGTTCCTCCAGATCAAAGGAAATGTTTTGATCAAAACGGGTTTTATGATTAATGGTTAATCTACCTTCAGCAATATTTACCTGTAACTGGGAAAGTTCAAAATGTTTACGTTGGGTAATAAATGTGCCCTCATCGTCAATTAACATCCATCTTCTGTCATATTGCAGACCTCTGTCTTCCATTTGGGCACTTTGTAAACTCATGCCTCCAAGAGATTTTATAGGATAAATGTTGATTTCTGAAAGGTGAAGCTTGTTCATGTGTTAAAGATAAAAACACGCGGTGTCTAATCCTAAATGTTCTTGCCAAAAAATACAAATGTTTATGGTTATACGATAGAATATAAGTGAGATTTCTAATTTAAAATTCCGCTTAAAACGTAATAATAGAATTATTTGGTAGCAAACATTGTGTACCTTCAGCTGTTACATATTTGTACAAATCCTTAAATCTTTATTATCGCCTTTATGACAGTTACCGATATTCTTGGGTACACGCCTGATTCAAAATACAATACATCAGTTGCTTATTTTTCAATGGAGTTTGCTATCGATCAATCACTAAAAATTTACAGTGGTGGTTTAGGCTTCCTTTCCGGTTCGCATTTACGCAGTGCGTACGAATTAAAACAAAACCTTATTGGTATTGGAATGCTTTGGAAATATGGTTATTATGACCAAGTTCGAGATCGCGACAATAATATGGTTGCCGCTTTTATTGAAAAGGATTATTCTTTTCTGGAAGATACCGGAATTGTTTTTTCAGTTCCCGTACACAGCACCACGGTTAAAGTTAAGGCCTATTTGTTAAGGCCAGAAACCTTTGGTTCTGCACCATTATTTTTGTTGAGTACCGATTTGCCTGAAAATGATGAGGTAAGCAAAAGCATTACACATCGTTTATACGATCCGAATGAAGCGACAAGAATTGCACAATCTATTATTTTAGGAATTGGTGGTGGTTTACTTCTGGAGCAGTTAAACATTACCCCAGATATTTATCATATGAACGAGGGACATGCTGTTCCGCTTAATTTTTATCTGTATTCGAAGTTTAAAAACCTCGATGAAATTAAGAAAAGGATGGTATTTACCACGCATACGCCTGAAGTTGCTGGAAATGAGGAACATGATTTTGCCCTTTTAAAAGAGATGTCTTTTTTCTACCATCTGCAGGATCATGAAGTGAAATATATACTTGGCCTAGAAGGCGATAAATTTAATTATACATTGGCTGCGCTAAAGTTTTCTGGCAAAGCCAACGGTGTATCTAAACTTCATGGCGAAGTTGCAAGAGAAATGTGGGGCGGTTATGATGGCATTTGTGAAATTACATCCATAACCAATGCCCAAAATAAACAGTATTGGCAGGATAAAAGCTTCGCAAAAAAAATGGGCGAAAACGATCAGCAAGGAGCGGGAAAGCGCAAGAAGGAAATGAAATCCTTCCTGTTCAAAGAAGTTGCCAATCAAACCGGAAAGTTGTTTGATGAAAATGTTTTAACCCTGGTTTGGGCAAGACGCTTTGCCGCATATAAAAGGGCAGATCTTTTAATGCACAATTGGAACCGCTTTCTTGATTTACTTGAACAAACAAAGTATCCTGTTCAAATTATCTGGGCTGGAAAACCTTATCCTGAAGATACTGGCGCAAATAGAATTTTCAATGAAATTATCAATAAAACAAAAACCTTTAAAAACTGTGCAGTTTTAATAGGCTACGAATTGGGCTTATCTGAATTGTTGAAAAAAGGTGCGGATGTTTGGCTAAACAATCCTAAAATGTACCGTGAGGCTTCGGGAACGAGTGGGATGACAGCTGTGATGAATGGCGCCATCAATCTTTCTATACCAGATGGCTGGATTCCTGAATTTGCTACGGATGGCGAAAACTGTTTCATAATTGAACCCGCATCGGATGATCTTTCAGAAGCTGATCGCGATGCTAAAGAAAATGCCAATTTAATGGATGTTTTGGAGCAAAAGGTTTTGCCTACTTATTATAGCAATCCTTCAAAATGGTATCACATGATTCAGAAAGGTATTGAAGATGTAATTCCCGAATTCGAATCTACAAGAATGGCTAAGGAATATTATGAAACAATGTACGACAAAACGGATAAAAGTTAAAGCTGTTTCTTAATTGAACCATAAGCATAATTTCTTCTTTATATTAAACTTGCTTATGAAAAAACCTTCAAATTTTAAAATTTGAAGGTTTTTATTTATAGTAATCTTAATACAATTTTAAGATATGGTTTTCACTTGAATTATTCTACTTCCTAAAAGGTAAGGTTATTACATCGAATAATTTTTCTGAATTTGGATATTCCCCTTCATTAACTACCCCTAATTTTTCAGGAACTATATTTGGTTTGTAGTAAAAGGTATTAAAAACAATATCCCAGATGGCTAATGTATTCCCAAAATTTTTGGCTTCATTAATATTGGCACTGTGATGAAAACGATGCGTTTCTGTGCCAATAAAAATATAATTTAAAAAACCGGCCTTTATGTTCACGTTAAAATGTGATATCAAACTCTGCAAATCGATAAGTAAAGTTGCGATCAATGCGGCTTCTGGTGGAATGCCCATCAGTATTAATGGAAGCTGGATTATAGATGTAGTCAAGAAAGCATTTATTGGATTGAATACAGCATGCATAACTACATATACTTTGTCTGGCAAGTGGTGCGCAACGTGTACTTTCCATAAAAAAATGCCAATACGTCCCTTTCCTGTATGGCTTAATCGATGATACCAATATTGAAAGAATTCAAACACCAATAAAAATAAAATAACACTTAACCATATTGGTAATTTGGTGAAATAGCCAACGTGTGTTTCACTATAATAAATGGCCAAAATACCGAAACCAGCCTTGGTAAGTGCAATTATTGGGGCGTCGACCATAATAAATTTTAAATCCCTCCAAAAACTTTTGCGGGTCATTTGCCATTCTTTTTTCAGTGGATAGATACGCTCAGCCGTTATCAAGGTAAAGACAAGAAATATTGTGGTTATGCCGTAAACCATTTTGTAATCGGAATTGAAATTAATCGCTAAAAATGCAATTGCCAATACAGCAAAAAGTAAAAATGGATATAGAGCGTAGGTAATTATCTTTTTCATTTTTAATTTTTATTCTTTTTATAAGTAATATTAATTTGTTGAACTTGTGATGAAGCTGAATAGGTAAATGCTAGTTTTTTAAATGAAGGCATACCTGTAAAAAAACCGAGTTGCCAATTATTGCTATAACCGAGTTGTTCTGATGGAAGACCTAAAAAGTGATCTATTTTTCCGTTGTTATTTTCATCATGCAGGAGCAAGGCAGCATATTGTCCATATGCTAAATCTGAAAATTGAAACTGGGCTTTTCCGTCTTTTATTGGTGAAAACAAAGTCTTGAAAGGAGATTTTGGAATTTCATTGCCCTTTTCAAACAGCATAATAATTGCCTTACCATTGTTATTGTTGTATCCAGTGGTGTTAATGTTAAGAGTTCCCTGGGGATGTTGCCCAAAAACTGTTGTTGATGATATTAAAAGAAAAAAGATAAATAATTTCATAATGGACTTTTGTTTATTTTTGAACACTGTGTATTGTTATGCAAACCTAACCGGTTATATGGTTGGGTACAAGTAACATAAACCCGCAAGTGCCCAATAGTGGACATTTGATCTAAAAAGTTCAGTATTATGAAATCTGTAAAGGAAAAAGTTGTAGATAGGAGAATAAAGAAAACCAAAAAAAGCTTAACAGAAGCTTTAATCAGTTTAATATTAGAGCAAGGGTATGAAAAGGTAACCGTGCAGAATATTATAGACCGAGCAAATGTAGGCCGATCAACCTTTTATATACATTATGAAGGAAAAGAGCAGCTTTTACTTGATGGGCATAATAACTTGAATGTGAAAATGTTTTCCGATGATTTTGATGATGATCAACTGAACAATGATATCTCTTTTGTTAATCTATTTGAACATATTTTAGAAAATGAAAGACTTGCAAAAGCGATGCTTGGAAAGCAGGGCGGTAATATGATGACAGTTTTTTTTAGGAATAGCATAGCGCTGAAGATTAAGAAGCATTTTAAATTTCGTTTCGGGAGCAGTAAGATAGAGCAAAAACTTCTTACTTATTTATCTGATGCCACAGGAGCAGCAATTGTAAGTCTGCTGGTATCTTGGCTGGAAGATGATATGCCTTTCACAGCAAATGAAATGTCTATAAAGTGCAAAATGCTGGTAACGGCAATCTTCGCTTAAAGGTATTTTTAGAATTCCCATTTTCTATTAAGTGTTGATTTACAAACGTTATACTCATTATGCTCAATTTGGCTACACCTATCCTCATTTGGGCTACATTTGGTTGGTAACCGTTCTCGACATTTGTTGTGTTAAATAAAAAATAATTATGACACAGCAAAATAATCAATCCGATACCAACAAAGTTTGGTTTATTACTGGCAGTTCGCGAGGGTTTGGAAGAGTTTGGACGGAAGCGGCACTTAAGCGTGGGGATAAAGTAGCGGCAACCGCACGCCAATTATCAAGCATTGCAGATTTCAAGGAAAAGTATGGCGAAAACGTGCTTACATTAGAATTGGATGTAACCAATGCAGAGCAAGTAAAATCTGTTGTAGCACAGGCGCATGCACATTTTGGAAAACTGGATATTGTGCTCAATAATGCAGGCTATTCTTTAGTCGGTACCATCGAAGAATCGAGTGCAAGCGATATTAAGGCCATGTACGATACCAATATTTTCGGCCCCATTTCTGTAATTCAAGCAGCCTTGCCCTTGTTGCGCAAGCAGGGTTATGGTCATATTCTGGGTACTTCAAGTAATCTTGGTCATGTTACCTTACCCGTTATTGGTTACTATTGTTCATCTAAATGGGCATTCGAGGCCATTCATGAAAGTTTAGCGCTAGAAGTTAAAGCCTTTGGAATTAAGGTAACCATTATAGAACCCGGTGCTTATGCAACTGAATTTGGAAGTCCAGAATCTTTAAAGTTTGCCTCTGGAATGGATGTCTATCAAGATTTTAAAACCCAATTTTTTGGCACCTTAGGAGAATTGGAAAGGGGCGATCCAAATGCAACACCCGATGCCATTTTTAAAATAGTAGATTCAGAAAACCCACCGTTGCGGATTAATTTAGGAAGCCATAATTTGCCTTGGGTACGAAGTGCTTATGCAGAAAGATTGGCCAGTTGGGAAGAATGGGATGCTGTTTCTTCAGCGGCTCAGGGCAATACAAAGTAATAACTTGGTCAAAAATTAATTATAACTGGCAATGCTTTCCCTTGCCAGTTATAATTGCATTAAATTTATTCTATGAAAAAGGAAGAAAATATTCACCTGAGAACGGATTCTTTATCTGATATGCATCGTGCTTTTGGTTTACCTGCTCCGGCTCATCCTTTAATAAGCATTATTGATGGCGCTACCAATCGCATTATCTTGTCTCAGTTGCCAAGTTCTCATGTGCTCAATTTTTATAAAATCTCCTATAAACCCAGTATTGGCGGAAAATTAAAATACGGTCAGGACTATTACGATTTTGATGAAGGCGGTTTATTGTTTGCTGCGCCTGGTCAAATTATAGGTGGCCACGGCAATAACGAGGGCGAAATCTGTTCTGAATTTACCTTATTAATCCATCCTGATTTTTTGTGGAATTATCCTCTGGCAAAAAAGATTAAGCAATATGGTTTCTTTTCCTATTCGGCAAATGAAGCCTTGCATCTATCCGACAAAGAAAAGGCGACCATGATTTCTATTTTTAAAATTATTCAAGAAGAACTAAACAGTAGAATAGATGATTTTAGTCAGGATGTAATCATTTCTCAAATTGAATTGCTGTTAAATTATGCCAACCGATTTTATAAGAGACAGTTTATTACTCGGAAAGCTGTAAACAACACTTTACTCGAAAGATTGGAAACCATTTTGGACGAATATTTTTTGAGCGATAAATCCGTAAGTCAGGGCATACCAACGGTACAATACCTTTCTGATAAACTGAATATTTCTCCAAGCTATCTAAGCGATGTATTGCGTTCGTTAATTGGGCAAAATACACAATACCTTATTCACAAGAAAATAATAGAGAAGGCAAAAGAAAAACTTTCAGCAACTAATTTATCAGTGAGCGAAGTTGCTTATGAGCTTGGATTTGGGCACCCGCAATCGTTTAACAAATTGTTTAAAGCAAAAACTAATATTTCGCCATTGGAATTTAGGAGATCGTTTAATTAATTCAAATTTTAGATGTTGGATTAAGAAACTGAATTATTGGATTGATAATTAGGCATCCGGTAGGATTGGTTTTGCCAAGGATACAGAAATTTTTGACGTTTTTCTAAAGCTCAGGCGCTGATTGAACATTTTTTTATATTCACTCTATTGCACGGAATTTATTCAGCTATAAGCTTCAAATTACCAGATGGCACATCTAAAAATTCTTGATAACTGGCCGGATTGGTTGGTTTTTCATTTTCCTTTGTGTGTTCGGCAACCCTTACAGATACAGTTCCATTATCGAGCATTTTCCCTTTAACCCGATCACCTACGGCAAAAGATTTGTTAATAATCCCCACGACACCTCCAACCGTAATCACAGAACTATATGGTTTTGTAAATTCATATGTATATTCTTTGTTGCTAGCTTTCTTGCAGGTCATCGAAAGGAATAAGATCACCATAAGGCTCAGAATTTTCGTTGTTTTCATAAGTTATATCAATTTGCCTATACAAATCCGTTGTCGATATGAAATCTCAATTATACATAAGTTAAAATGCTATTTAAATTGATTACTTTAATGGTAAAGTAGGCCATATTTTTTATTATCAATTAGGTCAAAGTTTTCCATCTCTTAACTTAATTACTAAGATAATCAGGGTTTAATGCGGAAGCAAATTATGTTTATGTTAAGAAATTGGTTTTTATGCCGGTGTGATAACAAGCTGATAACAAAATTTAATCTTCATGTTGTTGTTTTGTAATGCTTTATCTAAATTTAAACCTTACCTGTCCGTGCGTAGATCATGAGTGGTAAAAAAGTAGAATAATTTTTCAAAATCAAGAACAATAAAATAGAATCATATGAGGAAAATAATTTCGTTTATGCATATATCGCTTGACGGTTTTGTTGCTGGACCGAATGGAGAAATGGACTGGATAAAAGTTGATGAAGAAATCTTCGATTATGTTGGTAAGCGAATCGGCGAAACCAATACGGCATTGTATGGGCGGGTAACTTATCAAATGATGGAGGGTTACTGGCCAACAGCAGGAGACGAACCGACAGCGAGCAAGCACGATATCGAACATTCAAAGTGGTATAAGGAAGCTTTCAAGATTGTTTTATCAAAAACGATGGAGGAAGCGGATTTGACCAATACAAAAGTCATCAGCGAAAATCTTTCTGATCGTATAAATGAAATTAAACAATCTGATGCAGAAGATGAAATACTGCTTTTTGGTAGCCCCACTGCAACCCATTCGCTTATCCAGCAAAACTTGATTGATGGTTACTGGCTTTTTGTTAATCCTGTTGTTTTAGGGCAGGGGATCCCATTGTTTACAGATATAAAAGAGAAAATAAAGCTAAGACTATTGCCCATTACTCGCCAATTTAACTGCGGCGTAACTGAATTGAATTATTTGGTGGATAGGGGGTAATATTGAGTTTAGTTAGAAAAAGATTATGACACTATTTTAAGTGTTAACTAATTTCAAGAACACTTAAACACAGTATATAAATTTTCTAGCCTGAATCATCAGAAATAATATGACGATTGAGAATGACGATTTGATAGCTAATATTTATTAGATAAGTATAATGCCGAGCTCATGCTGCACATAGGCTTTTTTAATAACTAACTTCTTTTTGAAAAACTCAAAAAATTGAGTGTAATGAAGTGGTCAAATTAAAATAATGTTTATCTTGCTAATCTTTTATGCGCTCATTCAAACTTACCATTTTTACCTTGCTACTTTGTAGCTCGTCGCTTTACGCTACAGTATTTACTGTTACTAACAAAGCTGATGCTGGCATTGGAACGTTACGAGAAGCTATTGGTATGGCAAATGCCAATGGGACCACAGAGGTAGACTATATTCAATTTAATTTTTCTGGAAATACGGAAGAAGATCGGACGATTGTAATTCAATCGAGTTTACCAACTTTAACTTCAAAGATTACTATTGATGGTACCAGTCAGAATTCACCAAACATCGGTTATAGTCACGCTAGAATCATCATCAAAACGTTAAGAACTTTTACTAACGATTCTATTATATTATTTTCCGGCTCAGGGATAGAGGATATTGCGCTTTATGGTCTTTATTTTTTAGATACAACGGATCCATTTCTAAGCTATGCTGGCGATGTGAAAAGGGCAATAGATATTATTAATGGAAAAAATATTATTATAGGAGATAGAAATAAAGGCAATGTAATTACAGGTTATCGAGGTTATTGGGGAAGTATAGCCATCGAGAATACGGATGGCTTAAAGATTAATGACAACTTGATTAGCGTGAGCCCTTATACCCAGGTATCGGTAAATACAGAGGCTATTGTACTCAAAAATGTAAATCACATCGAAATTGGAGATATTGATAAACGTAATATAATTTTTACCACATTCGTTATAACCTATTCTGATAAAAATACTCTTTTCGAACTTAGTATAAAGAATAATAATGTTTTGGTTCATCAAGACGGTGTGACCACGGAATGGGGCAACAACGAAACTCTTTTTAGAATCACAGGTACCATCGTTCAGGTCACCGACGTACAAAGTAGAGTAAATATGCAAGTCAGTGATAATCTGATGTCTCATGGAACAGGCAGTGGGGCTATTCAGTTAAAGTTTTTAGATGGGCTTATACACATTTGGCACAATTGGTTCGGAATTGATCGAAGTGGCACAGTTGCCTTAGATAGTAAAAACCCACATGGCCCTGGACAGGTACCTTTTTTTGCAGAATATGTTAATGCGCCGATTACTTTTGGAGATGAAGACCCTAAACTAGGCAATTTGGTAGGATATAGCTTGGGGGTAGTTAACAGTTTTAACAACAAAAGTGTAAAAGTAATAAGAAACTCTTTTAAATGTATTTCAGGTAAGGCTTATACAGCTTCATTTACCACGATTCCTTTTGTAGAGGTTTTGGAAAGAACACCAGGTTACATTCGTGGAAAAAGTACAGCCTTAGCTATAGTAGATGTTTTTCTGAGCGACGATTGCCAAGGCTGCTCTCCAGAAACATATTTGGGTACAACTAATGCCGATGGTAATGGAGATTGGAAATTTGATTTGGCAACAAATTACACCAGAAGTATCCTTGTTAATGCCCACGTAGGAAACCAATCTTCAGAATTTTCATATCCCATAATCAATTCTGCCAAAATCAAGATTACCGATTTTGATTGTGCTACCACAGGTAAAATAGAAGGTGTTGTAATTGCAAATACCGATCAGTTACGATGGCTAAACGAAAAAGGGGAAATAGTATCTAAGGCTTTGATACTGGAAAATGCAACTCCTGGACGTTATAAGCTAGTAATTGGCGAATATTGCCCAACAGAATCTGAATATTTTACGATTAGGGATTTAAGACCGACAATATCTTCCGGGTTTGCTTTGATTAAAAACCCAACCTGTGGTCTCGCCGACGGGAGCATCACGAATATCTTTGCATTTTCGCCAGATAATAGCGCTTTAACTTATTCATGGAAGAATCAAGAAGGCACAGAAATTGCGACAACTAGAGACATTAAGAATCTTTCAGCCGGTAGTTATATACTTACCGTTTCCTCTCAAAAATGTCAAACTGTTGCGCCATCCATTCAATTGAAATCTACCAATTCTCCATCCATAAACAGCTTGGCTATAGTAAAGATTAACACGGCATGTGGTGCCGCTACTGGTAGCCTTTCAAATATTCAGATTACAGGTACTGGAACTGTGAAGTATACCTGGAGAAATGCAATGAATATGGTAGTTGGAACAGATAAAGAATTAAAAAACATACCTGCAGGAATTTATACATTACAAATTGTGGATGATGGTGGTTGTGGACCCGTTTTTTCTGATCATTTTGAAATTATAGAAGTTAATGGAATTACAGGTGATTTACAAAATATAGAATATCATCAGGCGAGTTGCAAAAACAATGATGGTGGCATTAGTGGTATTGTTTTAAATGGCGCTACAGATTTTAAATGGATTAATGCGCAGGGTAATATCGTTTCTACTACTTTAGATCTTACCGAAGTGCCTGTAGGAAGCTATAGACTTGAAGCAAAAAATTTGACTTGTAATAAACTATTTGGCCCTTATCAAATTACCCAGAAACCTAATCTCATTCGGATTGGTGGAACCACCAAAAAATTGAAAAACGCAAGTTATTGTACGGATGATGGTAGGATAGAGGTGATACTTATGAATCCGGAGGTATTGCCAATATCTTATTTTTGGAAGGATGAAGTGGGCACCACTATAGAAAACAATAGCTTAATTTTAAGTGGTATAGGTCCAGGTACCTACCAGCTGTTTGGAATAGATGCAAATGGTTGTGCGCTAAATATTGCTACATATAGCATTAGCAGAAGCGAAGCCTTAACTCTTTCATTGTCTAGCTTGAAAGTAGAAAATACAAGCTGTGATCAAGCTACAGGAAGTATTGCTGGTTTGAATGCAAAAGGGGGTAATGGTATCTTAAGCTACCAATGGATAAATGAGGCAGGCTTAGTGGTTGGTATTGTTTCTCAAATTTCCGGGCTTTCGGCTGGAACGTACACCTTTAAGGTTAGTGATGCTTCAGATTGTCCACCCTTAACTCAAAAATTTGAAATTATCAATCAATCCGTTCAACTTGACGAACCCCAGATTGACCCAGTTGCAATGTGCATGGCTGGCCTAGCCACAATTAATGTTAAAAACCCATTACCTGGTATCAACTATTACCTGTATGAGGATCAAACTACTACGCAACCTATTAGTCGTTCGGAAACAGGTGTCTTTAAGCTTTTCGTTAATAGCCACAAAACTTATTTTATATCTGCAAAAATCGGTAGTTGTGAGAGCATAAGAAGACCAGTTAATGTGCAGATTGGACTTTCCACTCTTGATATTCCCAATAGTTTCAGCCCCAATTCGGATCAAATTAATGATAACTGGATAATAAAAGGTATTGAAAATTCTCCTCTGGTAAAAGTTAAGATTTTCAATCGGCTGGGTACCTTAGTATTTACCTCATTGGGCTATCAGGTTCCCTTTGATGGAACGCGAAATCAGGAACCCTTACCAATTGGAGTATACTACTATGTTATTGATTTTGGCTCAGACTGTAAACAGATTTCGGGGAGCCTAACGCTAGTTAGATAGTAGTTATAAGCAAAATTTATATCATTTGGAATCTGTATTTATTTTGCTCTATGCATGCAGAAGTAAAAAAAAATCAAAATCTTATATAATATCCAATTGTAATTCATTAACTATTATTTTTAATTTGATTACGGTAAATCGCAATCGCATTATGCAATAAACTCGCCAATTTAACTGTGGCGTAACTGAATTGAATTATTTGGTGGATAGGGGGTAATATTTTATTTCCTTTATCAGATTAGGTGAATTGATTGCCGATAATTCTATATTTAACAAATGAAATGGACTGGGCCACTTAGAATTACAGTAGGATGCTTTCTTCTGTTACAATTGCTTGTTACTAGCTCCATAGCACAGGTAAAATGGCCTAAAGGTCAGTTGCTTCCATCTTTTTCATCTCCTGCAAAAGTGCAGGATTTGATTACACTTCGACAAAATTCTCCATACTCTTCAGCAGAAATGTATTTGTTTGCTTCGTTAAAGGGAATTGTAAATAATACTAAACCGCGGATTTTCTCCTATGAAGGTGATTCGTTTGGCGAAGGACCGCATACCTGGCTGCAATCTTTGGGTTTAAAATGGTTAGAACCTAAGGATAAATGGGATTTGATTATCAAATACCGGAATGAAATCTCAGGCTTAATCGTTTATGATCCCGCTCAAACGCATACCATTAATCTGGCCACTGTACTTGCCAAAAGTAAGGGCGCATTAATTGCCTCGCCTTTGTTATTGGCTAAATTAACGGCTCCGCCATATAATCTGCCAGTTTTGCTAGATCTTCAAGGGAAGTTTAACAGTAAGTTGGAAGTCTATCAAGCACTTTATGATACGTATTGGCCTCAGCTAGATCATCGCTTGCTGATTGGATTAAATCCCAATGCACATAAAGCTGCGCTCCGCGAATATGCTGTGGCATTGGGTGCAACGGTAATTTGGCTCGATCCAAAAATTGCTGATGAAAGTGAATTGCTGAACAAATTTCTATCTTCTATGGCACCGGGTTCAAGTTTTATGGGCTGGTGGCCACAAGAAGGGCCGGGAGTAGAGCGGGCCTCGAAATATGGCATTGCAACGATAGCAAGCGATTGGTGTTCCAACTTGACGGTTCACAGCGGCACATCAAGAAATATAAAAAAGAAAGCCATTCCCCCAAAACCGGCATTAGAAAATAAAATCTATGTTGCATTTATACTTAGTGATGGAGATAATTTGCAATTTACCGAACATTTAATGCGCAAACTTTGGAATAATCCAGATAGGGGTGCAGTGCCCATGGGATGGACGGTGTCGCCAGCAATGTTAGATGCCATGCCGGGTGCGCTAAACTACTATTATAAAACCGCTACCAAAAATGATAATCTAATATCTGGACCTTCTGGCGTTGGTTATACTTATCCGAATGCCTGGCCTAACGAAAATTTACTCAAACAGTATGTTTCTAAAACCGAAGACTATAACAATCGTGCGGGTTTACGGGTGATCACGGTATGGAATACCATTACCGGTGGCATTAATAAAAATGTTGGAGAAATCTACGCTACAGAAGCAAAATCTTTGCTTGGCCTAACTGCACAAAATACCGGCGGTGGGCTTACCATTTACAATAACAGCTTACCGGGAATGGCGCTTTCCTGTAATTATTGTACAAATGAACAGGCGATGAAAAACCACATCAGCGCTGCGTCTAATGGCTGGAATAAAACCTCTCCACGCTTCATTATTATACAAGCTCAACCTTGGACGAATATTTCGCCAACCAGTTTTAAAAATGTAGCCAATTCACTGAATGCTGATTATGTAATTGTTCGCCCAGATCATCTTTTTCAGCTCATTCGAGAAGAAAGGGGTATGGAAATTGATCCGAAATAGAAACATACAAGCTTGTTCGATAAGTGTTTAAATCAAAATTATATCAAAATGTAGAAGCAATAGAATCTATTGCTTAGAAACCATATTTCCAAAAAGCTGAAATAAATTAGTCGATAGAATCCTTATCTTAGTATTTTGCAAAAGGTAAACAATGACAGGATTTAGTGCTAAGAGGCGTTTCTTTAAAATGGCAGCTGGATGCGCGTTGTTGATGGGTTTCTTCTGTTGGAGTAGCGTCTTCGCACAAAATGCGCCTGTAATTTTGCATCTAGATACGCTTTCAAACGAAAAAGCTGAATATTCGTTATTTAAACAAAAGTGGGCCTATCAAAATGGTGATCAGATTGCATGGGCTCAACCAGGTTTTAATGATGAAAACTGGCCAAAAACGTTGACCAATTTCGGAGCAGGAAAAGAACTTGCCGGTTGGCAGGGAATCGGCTGGTTTCGACTTTGGGTAAGTGCTGACTCCGCCTTGAGCCAGCGCACCTTAGGGCTTCGCATCAACCATGATGGCGCCTCAGAAATTTATGTTGATGGAAAATACCGTGGTGGTTTTGGAAAGGTGGGCCAGTCGGCGAAGGAGACCCAGATTACCCGAGCGCCATTTGAGGTAATACCAATAGAACTGAACGATACCAAACCGCATTTAATTGCCATTCGTTATGCAAATTATGGCCATATTTTTCCAGATTTTGTCGGATTTCAAACCTGGGTAGGTGAATATGACAGATTGCACAAAATGACTAAGCGCAATTACGATCTGCTCAATGATATGAACATTTGCTCGGCTGCCCAATTGGCCTTAGCACTGCTCCATTTGTTTTTATTTTTATTTTACCCGAAACAAAGGCTCAATTTATATTATGTAGTTTTCTCGCTACTTTTCGCCGGAAGTAACTTAGCCGTGTGTGGCGACAACATTACAAGCAACCCCCTAATGCAATGGTGGTGGCAACATATTTTTTGGGTCTGTGGCGTACTGGGTACCATTTCTGCATGGCACTTGCTCTATGCTGTTGGGCATACTGCCATACCCCGCTGGAAAGCCATTGTAGCCATCGGCTTTATCATGGTATATCTGGTTAAGAAAGTGATCTTTTTTGATTCTAATCTTAACGATGGATTCAATATCCTCTTTCTTTTGATTTTATTGGATGGGCTATGGGCATTATTTGGCGCAATCAAGCGCCGCCAACCTTATGTTTGGCTAATTGGTCTGGGCATGATCCTAATCGTATTACTTTACTTCTTTGTTGGCGCAGATGTTTTCCACCTCTGGACAGGCAGAGCAGAGCGGAACTTAGCTATGAGCATTGGCCTGCTTTCTTTTCCCTTACTTTTTTCGATATATCTGGCGCTTGATTTTGCCCGTACCAATCAAGAACTTTCGCTCAAACTAATCGAAGTAGAAAAACTCTCCGAACAAGCACTGTTTCAGGAAGCCGAAAAACTGGCTTTGATTACCCAGCAAGCTGAAAAACTAGAAGTAACTGTGCTGGAACGTACAGCAGAAGTACAGCGACAGGCAGACCAGCTGTTAGAAATGGATCAGGTTAAATCTCGATTTTTTGTTAACCTTACTCACGAATTCCGCACACCACTAACGCTTATTTTAGGCCCGGTACAGCAGTTGATTTCAGCTGCAGAAAGTGCCACAACCGTTATGCATGGAAAAATGATTCAGCGCCATGCCGAAAGCCTGCTGCGTTTAATTAACCAATTATTAGATCTGAGTAAACTAGAAGCTGGCAAAATGGAATTGCAAAATACTTCAGTGGACGTAATTACCTTATTTAAGCGTAGTATAGCATCTTTTGAATCATTAGCAACTCAAAAACAGTTAATCTTGAGGTTTGATACAGACCTTCCATCTCTCTGGATTCAAGCAGACGAAGACAAGCTAGAACGGATATTGAATAATTTGCTTGCCAACAGCATTAAATATACTGAAGATGGAGGATCCATTGTTGTGCATTTGACTGAAGCAAACCACATTCTTCAACTTAGCATAAGCGATACGGGAATCGGCATAGCTGAAAATAAAATGCCGTACATATTTGATCGCTTTTATCAGGTTGATGCCTCCGACACCCGAGCGCAGGAGGGTACTGGAATCGGATTGGCGATTACGAAAGAGCTTATTAACCTAATGGGCGGCAGTATTTTAGTAACCAGTAATGTCGGCGTGGGTACAAAAATCATAATTCGACTACCGATTTTGCCGGCAGCAGCAGAAAAAATTTCCGATAGCACTCAAATTCCAATTCTTTCTTCAGATGGTTTTATAATACCCGCTGGGATGCCCATTGTAGATGCTAGCCAACCTGTTGTTTTGGTAGTGGAAGATCATGCCGATCTACGAGCCTTCATGCAATCGGTATTGTCTTCCAGCTATCGGGTTTTAACGGCTACAAATGGTGAGGAAGGTATACAGGTTGCGCTTAGCGAAATTCCAGATTTGGTCATTACGGATTTGATGATGCCTTTAAAAGATGGCTATCAAGTCTGCCATGCACTTAAGCAAAATGAAAAAACGAGCCATGTTCCGGTAATTATTCTAACCGCCAAGGCAGATATGGATAGTAAACTGACGGGTATAGATACAGGTGCAGATGCCTATTTAGGAAAGCCATTCGATCAACGGGAACTTTTGGCACTAATGGTAAACCTCATCCGTCAACGTAGGCAACTCCGCGAAAAATACACTAAGAACAATCTTTGGTTAACCAATAGCGAAGCTATTCCTTCAATGGAGCAGGTTTTTCTGGATAAGGTAAGGTATGCTGTAGAAGAGCATCTTGATGATGAACAATATAGCGTTGATCAACTGGGTGAAGATATAGGCCTTAGCCGTACCCAGCTTCATCGTAAATTAAAAGGGCTAATTGGACAAGGGCCAGGCGAACTTATACGAATTGTGCGTTTACAGCGGGCATACGAATTGCTTAAATTCAAAGCAGGAACGGTTGCTGAAGTGGGTTATATGGTGGGTTTCGGAAATCCAAACAGTTTTTCAACCAGCTTCTCTAAACATTTCGGTTTTGCACCAAGCGAAGCTGAAAACCATTAATCTGCAACAAATTCAAACACATTTGCAACTTTAAAAAAGGTCTTTCTTGGACTGGTACGCTTACTTTGTTGTGTAATCTATCAATATTCACAACATGAAAAAATTAATCTTATTGGGCCTTTTGGCTCTTGTTTTATTTTCTGCATTTGTATGGCCTGCCGACCCTAACCCGCTAGTAGGCAAATGGGAAAATGTCAGAACCTTTCAGGGTGCCCAAATATCCCTCATTGGCAATTTTAAAGCTGATGGAAGCTATAGTGCTTTTATCAATAAAAAGGTTTTTGTTACAGGGAAGTATCAAATGAAACACGATACGCTTTATATTGATGATAGCACCTGTGGACCTGGTTATGTTGGCACCTATAAAGTAAAGTTTTACCAACAGGATTCTTTAAGGTTTCAAGTCATCCAAGATACCTGCCAAGGTCGGAGAGAAGGCACAAATAATTTTCTGTTTAAAAAATTAAAGGATTAGAAAATCAGAAACTGAATTATATCACTGTTTTTATCCCAAGCGATTAAATTACTTCAGCAAATAAATCCAATGAAAACTAAAAAATTAATAACCGCTTTTTTTATATGCTTATGTGCAATAAGTTCAAAGGCCCAGACAAATAATAAAGATGAAAAATCTATTTCAAAAGATCAAGAATGGACTTTTTCTAATCAGCTTGATGCAGTAATTGCTGCGCCAAAAAATCATATGATTGTTTATGAAGATAGCGATGTTAGAATTTTAAAAGTGATTTGTCCACCTGGCAATGAAGAGCCTATCCATACCCATCAATATAAAAGCACAATGTGGTTTACGCAAAGTGCACACTTTATCTATTACACATATGTAATGGATTCAAATAATCGTTTGGTGAAAAAAGATAGCGTAGAGGTTAAGGGCTTTCCTACTGAAGCCTTAAATAAGGGACAAATGGTGGGTTCGGAACCTCCTCATTCCATAAAAAATATAGGCGCTGATACTTTAGTGGCTTACCGCATAGAATATAAAAAGGATTTTAAAAAGTAATCAACCACTACTAAATATTGAGATAATTTATAGAAGCTTTTATGAAAAACATATTGTATTTATGCTTTGCATCCATATTGCTATCAACTGCTTTTACAATAAAAGATGGCGAGAATTCTATCTTGGGGCGATGGGAATTGAACTCGATTTTCGATCATCAGGCTTTTTCTTTTTTAATTGTTTTTAGGCCTACTGGAAAATATGATGGTTTTCTCAATAAAAAAGCATTTGTAAGTGGCACTTATGAGATGAAGCACGATACGCTGTATATTGCTGATCCAATTTGTAATATCGATTATAAGGGTACTTACCGTGTTGAGTTTTTTGCCCAGGATTCCCTAAAATTTCACCTCATTCAAGATACCTGCATTGGGCGTAAAGAAGGATTGAGCGAACTGACCTATAAAAAAGTAAAAATATCAGCGCCTAAATGAAAAAGTTTTATGTACTAATTGGTATTTTGGGAGTGGTACTCATTTTATCACAGAGTGCCTTTATAGATCATAGGCCGAATTCTCCTGCCGAATTGGGAAGACAGCTTTTTTTCGATCCTATTTTATCGAGAACAAAAAAGATTAGTTGTGCATCCTGTCATAAAGAAGCGTTCGCCTTTGCAGATACTTCGGCCGTGAGTTTGGGTGTACGCCATCAGAAAGGCATACGCAATACCCCATCGGCAATGAATATGAAATTACAGGTGGCATTTTTTTGGGATGGCAGAGCCAGTACGCTAGAGCAACAAGCTTTGATGCCTATCGAAAATAAAATTGAAATGGATCTTCCCATAAAAACTGCTGTATGGCGTCTCAACAACAACCGTTTATATAGTGCTGCCTTCCAAAATGTTTTTCACGAAGCACCTAATGCCCGCAACCTGGCAAAAGCCCTAGCTGAATTTGAACGCACACTAGAAACTAGCGAAACACCATTAGACGATTGGCTACTCAATGATAATGAAAATGCAGTAAGCGAATCGGCTAAAAGAGGTTATGCACTTTTTAACGGTAAAAAGGCCAACTGTGTACAATGCCATTTCGGTGCGGATTTTAATAATGTTGAATTTCGGTCGATTGGATTATATGATGGTAAAAAGCTGATTGACAGTGGGCGTGCTGCCATTACCAAAAATCCTACAGACCTGGGCAAATTTAAAATTGGTGCTTTACGCAATGTAGCTATAACTGCCCCTTATATGCATAATGGGATATTTAAAACTTTGCGTCAGGTAATTGACTACTATAATGACCCAGACCGGGTGGTTCCACATGCCATTGGTAGAGACAGTTTGTTGGCCAAGCCCTTAAACTTAACCGAGCAGGAAAAAGTTGATCTCGAAAGCTTTCTGGTTGCACTAACAGACAAACGTTTTCAACCTAAGCTAAAAGGAAATAACAAGTAAATCTGGTTAGGTATTAAACATTAACGAATTTTAATTAAGCTCTTATCAAAATGAAAAGAAGAAATTTTATGTTAACGGCATTCTTTATAACGCCCATTGTTGCGTTTAGTAAGCTTAGCTTTTTAAATCGTGACCAATCGAAGATGGTTGTAAAAAAAGGATTTCTGATCCGGGCAGATGAAAGCAGGTTTGGTGGGAAGCAAAAAAAAGTAGGAGGCGATTTGTTAAGGTGTGTTGTTTCGTGCGAAGATAACGATACGGGATTGCTCATGGGTACAACAACGGCAAAATCTTTGGAAAGAAAAGGTGGACCGCCTTTACACATCCATACCCATCAGGATGAGATTCTTTTTGTTGCTTCGGGCAAATTTTTAATTCAGATCGGCACCGAAATATTCGAAGCCAATGCGGGAGATACTGCTTTTATTCCACGCAATACGCCTCATAGCTTTGCCAATCCGGTAGAAAATAACCCAGGCTTGTTAATTTCAATCCATCAGCCGGGCGATAAGCAGATGGAAGCTGATTTTGAAACCATTGCATCCGGAAATTTTCCCAAATCGTGGGAAAATGATCCGACTATTGTTGGGCCACCAATTAAACTGGATTGATTTGGGCAATGATCTGATAGAAATTTTTCGAGCACCGTAACCAACAAGCACGCTATTATAGATGCTTTGATTACAACTGATTCAGATTTTCGAGGCATTCATTCGCCCGCAGTAAAACTGAAGCTTTTAACTCCGGCTCCATTTTATCCCAAATTCGGTAAACCATAGAAAGTCTAGGATTGTGTTGAAGTTTTGCTCTGTGGCGATCATGAAAATTCCAATATAAACTGTTAAAAGGATAAGAATTTTCACCTATTTTTTGGTTACGATCATATTTGCAACCTTCGCAATAATTGCTCATTTTATGAATGTAATTGGCCGAGGCGGTATAGGGTTTTGTGCCAACAATTCCTCCATCAGCATACTGACTCATTCCCCTGGTATTGGTGATTTCGACCCATTGAATGGCATCGATGTAAATGCCGAGATACCAAAAATCTACATCATCCGGATCTATTCCGGCAAGCAGTGCGAAATTTCCGGTAATCATGAGGCGTTGGATGTGATGAGCATAGGCCAAATTCAAGGATTGTGAAATGGCATGTTTAAGGCAATTCATTTTTGTATGGCCCGTCCAATACCAATCCGGAAGTTTGGTTTTATGGTCAAAGTAGTTAAGCTTCTCAAATTCGGGCATCTGCATCCAATAAACGCCACGCATATATTCACGCCAGCCTAATATCTGTCTGATAAAGCCCTCTACCTGATTAATGGCTACTGATTTTTTGTTGTTCTCCCAATAATTCAACGCGGTGTTAATTACTTCCGAAGGCGAAATCAATTTTGTGTTCATACAAAATGAAAGCCTAGAATGGTAGAGCGACCATTCGTCTGTATGCATCGCATCCTGAAAAGTGCCGAATAGTTGCAAACAGTTTTCACAAAAATACTGCAAAAGCTGGATCGACTGATTTCTGTTTATGGGCCACTGAAAGTATTCGGGCTTTATATTTCCAATGGTTTTAATGTTATTTGCTACTATGCGGCCATGCTGTTTGCTCACATTATTATCAAATAGGAGTGGTGGATTTGGTTTATGGTTTTTTGGAAGCTTCTTTCGGTTTTCTTCATCAAAATTCCATTTTTCTCCTTCAGGATCCTGATCATGGTTAATCAGAATCTGGTGTTTTACCCGCATAGCCCGATAAAAACTTTCCATGATTAACTCCTTTTTACCAGAGAAAAATTGTGTCAACTCATCTCTATCGGTATAAAAATGTTCGCTATCAAAACACTTTGAAGCAATTTTGAGTTGGGCGCAAAGGTTGCGGAGTTCTTGATCTACTCTATATTCATCAGGTAATTGGTATTGAAATTCCTCAATATTATACTTTTCAATACATTCGAGTACGTTTCCAGAAATACTTTGTTTGTTGTTTGGATGATCTAAGTTTAAGTAAAGTGTCTCAAATCCGCGGTTGGATAAGGTGTTTTCGAAACTTTCCATTGCAGCAAAGAATGCACAGATTTTTTGAATGTGGTGCCAAACATAATCGGTTTCTGTCTTTACCTCCATCATTAAATAAAGCGCAGTTGGATCAGGTTCTACAAACCAACTGTGCTGTAGGTTAAGCTGATCGCCAAGAATTAGTTTTAAGGTTTTATATATTCTTTTCATGGCAATTTCCGTTGCAACTAATCTTGAATAAAAATTTTGCAAGATTGTTTCCAATTCCTGCACACAGAAATGGGTTCAGTATGAAGAACAAATATTTGTTAATTCAGTTTATGCTAAAATAACTTTATGGCCTATTTCAGAACGAGGTCTTTGTTAGAATAATGGAAATGGTGGTATAACAGATGTTTTTTTGTTTTTGCAACCAATCGATAGGATGATTTCCAGATCTAATCGACGTGAATTATCAAACAATAAATATCGTTTTACGGGAAACCATATTTGATTTAGATAATTAAATAGAAATTAGACTCATAATACAGGTATATGGGTTTGCAATTTAAAAAATCGTTGAAGATTGGATCGATGCGTATCAATTTTTCAAATGGAGGAGTAAGTTATTCTACTGGGGTAAAAGGTATTAGAATAAATACAGGAAGAAAAGGAACATTTGTTACAATTGGTGCTGATGGAATTTATTACAGAAAAAAAATATCTTCTAATGTCCATAATGTTGAGAACCTACCAGTGATTGCAGACTATGGTATTCATACGATTACCTCTTCTCATATTGATCAACTAACTGATGTAGACTCAAAAGATTTTATTGAAGAACTTACGGAGAAAGCAGGAAAAGCTTCATTGGTTAATTGGTTAGGTATCCTGCCGATGATAATTTTTTTAAGCACGATATCCCTATATTCTTTAAAAATCAGAGAAATAATCTTACAGGTGCGAGGTTATAGAAATGTGGTCACAATTGATTCTTATATTGGTTCTAATATACGTTTGTTGCCGGATGCCGATTCTAAAATACTCGGTGTGGCGAAGTATAGTGAAGAATTCCCGTTGGTGAATGAGAGCAACAGAAAATGGCTTAAAATTAACTATCATGATTCAATAGGATACGTATCTAAAAAACTGGCCAAAGTAAAAGTTGTCAATATTCCAATACAGACACGATCGGAAATTTATTCTACTAATCCATACTATTTTTGGATTCTTATATTGAGCGCTTTATTTTTTATCGTGCTTATCAATTTTTTGGCTAAGCGAGATAAAGAAAGATTTGAAATGGAATTGAATTATGAGATGGACGAAAATATGAATGCGGTCTATAAAGCTTTTGGTTCACAGTTTGCGGGCTTTTGTTCCTCACAAAAAATATGGCAATATCTGCATGGGCAAAATACTTATGATTGGAAAAGAAATGCAGGAGCCGGCAAACTAATCAACCGTGTGCCAATTTCTGAAGTTCTAAGGCATAAGGCACCTATTAAATATTTGAAAACAAATGTCGAAATACCTCATATTAAACTTCGCAACACTGATCTATTTTTTTTGCCGGAACGTTTGTTGGTAAAAAGAGGTAACAAATTTGCAGCAGTGTTTTATAAAAATTTAATAATAAATTACGAAAATACCCGATTTATTGAAGATGAAAGTGTAGCTAGTGATGCCGTTATTGTTGACTATACTTGGCGATACGTTAATAGAAATGGAGGTGCTGATAGACGTTTTAATAACAACAGAAAAATCCCAATTTGTTTATATTCAAAATATACGCTTAAGTCGACAACTGGCATTTACGAAACAATATGTACATCTAAGTTGGGTGCTTTTGATGGTTTTTCAAATTATTTAAGACAAATAGGGAACCTCCAAACCTCCTTACGGTATATGTAAATCCTTAAGATCGGTACGTTGCCTGAAAATCAGTGAGCGCTCTAGGCGCCATACCGAACTTTTTCTTAAATGCATTCGAAAAGTGGGATAGACTTTCGAAACCTAAATCCAAATAAATGGATGAGGGTTTTTGTCGCTTCATTTCGATGAGGTGCTTTGCCTCGTTCAATCGTTTATTTAAGAGCCAACGGCGTGGCGGACAATCAAAAAGCTTTTGAAAATCTCTTTTAAAGCCCGCCAAGCTACGGCCGGTAAGTTGTGCGAACTTTTCTATTGGTATGTTAAAATGAAAATTGTTGAGCATAAATCTTTCCAGGTCGATTTTGTGAGGCTCTGAAAAGTCGAATAAGAAGTTTAGCAATCCTGGCATTGCGAGGAGCAGTAATTTTACTCCTTCTTTTACCTTAAGGATCCCCATTTCATCTGTCATGGCCGTTCCAGAACTTCGGGCATACGGCACAACAGACTGAAAATAACCCTGTAGGAATTCATTCACTGGAACTAACAGATTAGGTGGGCCCATGTATTTTTGATCGGCTTTTAGCCTTTCTTCCAATACAATTTTGCGCAACAGATCTTCCTGCAGGGAAATTACAATCGTTTCATAATTGCCACCGGGTAACGGTGTTTTGGTAAGTGTACCCAATTGGTTTCTGCCTATCAGCAGCATTTCTCCTCCCATCATGGAAATGGTTTGACCAACGGTTTCCAAAGTTAGCCGGCCCGAAACCTGAAGGATTAAGGTATGGTGGTTCCATAAACATACCTTTTCTTTTCGTTCTGTAGATAAGTATGAATAGAAGATTACGCCGGGAAGTATTTCTGCTGGACTAATCATTTAGCGTTGTAAGTATGTACCGCCCTGTATGGCACCTATTGCAAAAGTAGTGTTTAAAGTATTTATTTCTTCTGCGGTAAATACAATATTCATAGCCTCGATATTTTCTGGCAATCGTGATCGTCTGCTCATGCTCACCAATGGCATAATGTGATCACCTTGCGCATTTACCCAAGCAATGGCCAGCTGTGTTGGGCTACAGTTTTTATCTTTTGCCAATTGTTTCAATACTTCTACTTTTTCGAGGTTATGGATAAGGTTTTCTCCCTGAAAGCGAGAGAAATGGTTGCGATAATCATTTTCCGCTATTGGGGCTTTCAGTTCGCCTGTTAATAAACCTTCGGCTGTATTGGCAAAGGCTATAATTCCAAGGCCTAATTCTTTTGCTGTTGGCAACAGCTCGCTTTCAATTTGACGATCGGCCAAAGAATAACCAATTTCCAACGCACTTATTGGATGAATGCTATTGGCCTTACGAAGCTGGTCGGCTGTAATTTCCGATACCCCAATGTAACGCACTTTGCCTTCCTGAACCAGATCAGAAACCGTTCCGATAATGTCCTCCACAGGCACACTATCATCCATTCGACTAGGTTGATATAAGTCGATGGTTTCAATGCCTAGGCGAGTAAGGGAATAGTTAATGAAATTCTTGATTGCGATTGGACGGAGATCTAATCCGAGCCATTGGCCGTCATGGAAAATGGCGCCGAACTTTACACTGATGAAGGCATCATTTCTCCTATCTTTAATCGCTTTGCCAATTAGCATTTCATTGTGACCGGCACCGTAAAAGTCGCCAGTGTTCAGGAAATTAATGCCATTATCCAAAGCTTCGTGGATGGTTGCAATACTTTCCGTTTCGTTTGGGGTAGGGCCGCCCCAAATCGATGACATGCGCATACAGCCTAAACCAAGCTTGGATACCAAAGGACCATTTTGGCCCAACTGAATTTTTGTTATGTTTTTCATAATCCAAAGATCAACGATCCAAATCTGAAAAAGTTTCTCCTATAGCTCAAATATCTTGTCTGTATGGCTCACCTTAATATAAAAAAAGGTGACCATCTAAGAATAGTCACCTCTTTACTTAAACCTACATATTGGGTTTAGAGAGAATTATTTTTTGCTTAAAGTTTCCAATAATTCCTCCAAGTAATTCAATGTCATGGTAAATCCGCCTTGGAAACCCATTTCAATCATTTTTTCCATGCGTTCAAGAGATTCGTTTTTAATTATGATACTCACTTTTGTTACGCCTTCTTGTTCGCTGAAGCTTAAGTCCCAATTAGAACCTGGCAAGTCGGGATGACCATCCTTATCTGCAAAAGCATTTAAATATTTAAAATTTGTTTTCGGGCTAACGGAAGTAAATTCCTGAACCGACCAATGTTCATCTCCTTCAGGACTTACCATTGCATAAAATCTACGTCCGCCCGGTTCGAAATTCATTTCTTTTGTTCTTGAGCCCCAAGGTTTAGGTGCCCACCACTGATCCAAAATTTCTTTTTTGGTAAAAGCATCCCAAACTAACGAAAGGTCGGCTGCAAATTCTCTGTTTACGAATACCGTTTTTGAAGCTTTGTCAACGGTAAAATCAAATAGCAAATTGTTTTTCATTTTTTCTGTTTTTTAAGTGTTGATAATACTTGGTCTAGTTGATTAAATCGGCTTTCCCAAATCTTCCGATATTGGTCTAACCACTTATCTATTTCTTTCATTTTTTCAATTTCAAGAGCGTAGTAAATTTCTCTGCCCCGATATTCTTGCTTAACAAGCTCGCACTCGGTTAGGATGCGTAAATGTTTTGATACCGCCTGTCGTGTCGAATTGAAGTTCTCGGCAATGGCATTAGGTGTCATTGCTTGTAAGGCAATTAAGGCGATAATTCCTCGTCTGGTTGGGTCTGCAATAGCTTGAAATATGTCTCGCCTCATTTATTTAAAATTTTAATAAGAAACTAATTGGTTGCAAATATATATGCAACTTTTCGGTTTCGCAATTTTTTTTTAATTTTTTTTCATTTATGACTGAAGAAAGCTAAAGGGTATAACATTACTAAAGAAAATGCCCTTTTGCATGTTCTGAAAGGGTAAACGTATTTTCGTTGTTTTAAAAACAATGAAAACCATTTCATTTGCTTCGTGTTTGAAAAGAGGGTGATATCATGGTGCCCTTAAAATTACAAATATGAATACAGGAAATATAGCCTACATAAATCTCGAAGAATTATCCCGAGCAGATTACAAAATTATTGATGGCGAGGCCGATATTACAGGATGGCCAGTAATAGATGAAAGTGGAAGCACCGTTGGAAAAGTTAGGGATCTGTTATTTGATCCGGAACAAAATGCGATTCGGTATATTATCGTCGATCTTGATGAAGTTTTAGCACCAGAAGAAAAGGCTGTGCTTTTGCCTATTGGTTTCGCAAATCTTGGAGCCGATAAAAAAGAGGTGATCATTCCTGTCTTGCACGAGAGCCAGTATGTTGCTTTGCCTCAGTACATTATCGGTGAAATTACTAGGGAAACGGAAATGAAAATCAGGTCGGCGATTGGAAGTCCTGCCGCATTGCGGATAGAAGAAGAAATTGCGGAGATGGATCCATCCGAATTTTACAATCACCATCATTTTGATCGTGGAAGAGTCGGATTTACCCGTACAGATTCTCCATCCGTTGAACACAGTGAAGAGTTTACGACCAACGATCGTGAGGAAGAACGCAATACCATTCATGAACTTATTAATCATTCAGCACATCATGAAAATGCTCATCAGGTGGATCATCAATTTGAACCATTTGAAATCAACACAGGCGATGACACATTTACTATAGAGCCACAGGAAAATGGTACGTATAGGATTCTTTCTGGAGGAGAAAAAATTGGTGTTGTGTATGCAGAGCCAGGTGAAAGAGGTGTACAGTGGAGAACGATGGATCAATTGGATGATCGATTTGTGGAGGTGATAGGTGAAAATATCAAACTTCATCACTCATCCATCTCGAATTTATAAAATAAGCTAAACTAGATTTGAAAATCGTCAAGCATTGTCTGATTAGGCAAGCTACAAGCTTAAGATTAAACGAAAAAAAAGCCTCACAACATGTGGGGCTTTTGTGGTTTTGTAAGGGTTTGTAGAACTTCATCACTCGCATATTCCTGCCAAAGAAAAAGTTTTCGCTCGCTTAACTCAGTGCTTTTCCGTGTCGGTCAACTTAGTCAAACAAGTTTTACAAATGCTGGCTCCAACATTCATTGTAATGGAAATACAAGTACCAGATTGAGTTTGATTCTTTAAGAAAAAAATTAATTTTTATCCATCAATACCTTTCGGCCTAATAATTCTTTTAGCGCTATAAGCTGGTCGATAATTTCTTGATGCGGCATAAACAATCTTGCTGCCTTTGGGCTAAAAATAATTCCATTGTTAAAATAAACTTTCTGTAGTTCTTGTGACAGAATTTCCATAAGCCCTTTGTTTTCGAAGAAATTAATCCAGCCCAATCTCAAGTCATAAGGTTTTTTCGATACCTGCTCCAGCAACGTTTCAGAAATGATCACGGCATTATAACCATTTACCAACTCCACACATTTTTTCAATAAATTTTCACATAAGATATTGTCCATGAATTTTGGAGCAATAGCCGGAGCTGGAAATTCTATTTTGAGTTGGGATGTATCATCGTTGGCACTGGCCACAAAAATTGAGATTTCCTCACGAGATTCAACATCACAATTTGGCGTATAACTTTGGCTAAAGCCAAAGGGACTTCGCGAATTTTTATGAAAAGAAGTGTCATCCACAACCTCATTGACATAGGTCACCTGCTCATCATAAAGTTGGCGATGCAATACCTGGTCAAAACCTGAATAGTCATCATTAAATACATTCAGCTTTTTAAGATTTCTATCCCAGTTTCCATAATTACGAAAGTAGGAGTCAAATTCGGACAGCCCTTTAAGTATATTTTTATTCAGTGAAGTAAATTCACCCAGTGTTATATCCGAGAGCCGGAATCTAACCATTAGTGTAATCTCTTTCTCCATTGTTTTACGCTCTGCAGTTTAAAAAAAAAACCTAACATCCAAAATGTAGGCCTGGATTATCATTTTTCAGTTTATTCCTGCATTGCACAACCAGATCCATTTCAATTCTGGTACAGAGTATTGGGGCAAGTGGTTGATGGCTAAATACATTAATCCGTTGTTTTGAGCAGGGTATGCAGGCAAGTTCATCTCATTTCTGATGGCCAGCCAGGTTAAAATTTCTACCGGGAAAATAAAATAATCCGAGCTTGAAAACGCAGGGCTAAATTCATTTCCATTATGATCGGTCATTACGTTTTCATCAGCTTGGGCAATATGGTAATCACTAAGTTGCGAGATAATTTCAGATAATAAAGTTGCATCTTTTGTATCCCATAAATCTATTGCTATCTGGTATAACCCCAAGTCCATTTTAACGTTGAATAGTTCGCCTGAATTTGCCATTCCTTGCCATTTGCAGAAGAGCTGTAAAATGAACCATGGATATGGTGGCCATCCCGAAGCATTATTATATTGTTTACCCTCTAACATCTTCAGCAATAATTGGCCGTAACGGATTGCCGTTTCCTTCCAACCCAGGTAAAGCAATTGCCCCAAATGCATACAGGCAAAATTAAATTGAACTGCAGCATCGTAGCTAGGTGCGAGCATTCCAAGAGCATGTCTCCATACATTAGACTCTATTGCAAAATGGGTGCTTTTTGCCAAGTGTTCTGTGTTGACTTTCTGGTGCTGTGCAAAATCATTTAAAAATTTCCAATGGTACCAATAGGATAAGTATTCAAGATTTAAACCCACCGAACTGTCATCTTCTGTTCCGTTAAGATAGGCTTTGATTTCTTGAGAAGGTTCTATGAAAAATAAGTTCTCCTTTTTGAGTTGATGTGTTTTTTTCCTGTCTGTATATATCAGGGCTTGTTTCAGATTTTCCATTTCAGCATCCAAATTGAAATAAATTACCACCTCCTCACAAATCAAAAGATATAAGAAAAAGCATTTGCAAAAATCATTCCCAAAAACAAGCGTTACAGCAAATTATTACTTAAAAAAAACAGGAATAATTGCAGGTTACTATCCGCTGAATAAGCGAAACATAACCATGATATCAGAGCATCTTTTAATCAGGTGCAGGACGTGTTTGGCCTTTGCCTGAACTGGAATATTGAAGCAAGCAGTTGTTGATACATTTGGCAAAATGTCACTACAAGGAAAAGATTGTAATAATTAAAGGAAGCCGAAAAAAGCAACCGAAAATGGAAGGCCTATTGTTTAATAGCGATAAGGAGCAGGCAACTATCGGATAATGAAGGCCTAAAGTGAAGAATTGATAAGGCGTTTGGAAGCAGAAATTTCACTTCATTCAAGGATACAACCGCTGTAGCGCCCTTACTAAAGAAGATATTGGGCGACATTTCACAATTGGATAAAACGGTAAGTATTTTAGTTTGTGTAATTTCGATGTTGAATCGTGTGATCCCGCTGGGATTTTTCGCTCAATCTGCCCTAACACAACCCACTCATGAGGAAAGTTCAAACCCGGGTTCGATCCAGTATATAACAAAAAAGCCCTAAACTTTCGTTTAAGGCTTTCTGTGATCCCGAGCCAGTTGACTGCCTTAATAAAAGCGGACGAACCTCCTGCAAGCTAGTTGATTTTCAACGGAAACAGTAATAATCTTGCCGATGCTTTCAAGCAACTCTATGAAGCTAACCTGATTGTTGGATGCAATAAAAGCCCTATCTTCCCCTCTAAGTAGGCAGTGGGTTATAGTCCATGCCCATTGGGGTTCCATTGGAGTCCTAAGGCATGTTGATTGCATTTTAAGGCATCTTTATAAAGGAGATAAGGATACGCTATGGAATAATGCCACACGAATAGGCATTTTGGTTAGCAGTTTATTTTTTGATTTCCATATCAACCTTTTCAAAAGCAGTCGTGGTTGTGGTGGACGAAAAAGCAAGCCTCGCAAAAAATGCTTTTCGACAAGTATGGACGTCCTTTTTATTTGTGGTTAATTCTCCTTGCATCATCTCTAATTAGAAGCAATCCACTGATCTCAATCTTCCTAAGAAGATGGTTGCTCTTGCATTTAGCGTCTTGGCGGGTATATAACAAAAAAGCCCTAAACTTTCGTT
>Ga0160472_100067_pt1 | contig 172808 bp, 146 predicted proteins | sample HID1973M_E11MG_FD_108267 | JGI IMG/M metagenome (GOLD analysis project Ga0160472, IMG submission 108267) | Enriched mosquito-associated microbial communities from UW Madison campus, WI, USA - HID1973M_E11 MG | ecosystem: Host-associated > Arthropoda: Insects > Digestive system > Unclassified ... | reverse complement strand
GCGTTCATGGGCCTTCGGCCCCAACATTGGCGCGGGATGGAGCAGCCCGGTAGCTCGTCAGGCTCATAACCTGAAGGTCGCAGGTTCAAATCCTGCTCCCGCAACCAACTCATACAACCCCGCTAAGGCGGGGTTTTTTATTGTCCCGCCCGCTGAGCAACACCATTTGGCCGTCCGAAAAAGCGGTCGCCCCTTCAGATCAGCCCTTTCCCCCTCAACCACCCCACGGCCTCTTTCACTCACGCGAGATCAGCCGATTATGATCGTTGCCGAAACAGCATGGTCAGCATCGCCGCATATCCGTATTTGATGGATATCGGGTAGCGGGAGCAGGGCGTGGGACGGCCGAAGGCGATTGATGCGGAACTGACGCGGGAAGGAATTATCGAGGCCGCTCTGCGGATTCTGGACGCTGAAGGCCTTGAAGCGCTCAGCCTAGCCCGGATCGCCGCTGCCCTCAACGTCAAGACGCCGGCGCTTTACTGGTATTTCAAGAGCAAGGCCGATCTCTATACCTACGTCTCGGACGCGATCTTCCGCAACGTTCTGGACAGCATCGGCCCGACCCTGACGGGCCGCGAATTGCTGTGGGCATTCGGCCTCGCGACCAGGGCCAATCAACGCTCGACCAAGGATGCCGCAAAGCTCATCTCGATCGCGGGCGTCAGCGAGGAAATCAGAACCGAGCTCGTGCCGGCGCTGCTCGACCGCGTCGCGCAGGAGATGAGCCCCGTCCAGGCGAGAAAAGCCCTGACCGCGATCCAGGCGCTGACGCTCGGATGGTCGATCTTCGAGGCCAATCCCGCGACCAGCGAGGTCATGCGCAAGTCCAACGACGAGAGCGACGCCGCGTTCCGCGAGGCGCTGTCTCACCTCGTATTCGGAGAGATCCACCGCGAGCCGGACAGCGGATGAAAAATGCCCCGGCCGGCCTTTCGGGCGGTCGGGGCAAGAGCCCGTGCGACAGGAAGTGCGGTCGCCGGACGGGGTTCTGGGCAGGGCTAGAACGTGGTGCGAAGCCCCACGCGGTAGCTGCGGCCGATCGCATCGAACAGCACCGGGTTGCCGTAGAGGCGCAGGAACGGCGGGTCCTTGTCGAACAGATTGTAGACCGAGCCGAACAGCTGCACCTTGCGATTGCCGTCGCTGTAGATGTTGAACGAACTCGTCAGGTCCCAGTATAGTCGCGAGGCAACGCGGTTGTAGTTGATGCTGTTTGCGCGATTGACGCTGTAGCCTTCGTCCTCCGGGCCGACCTTGGTGGGGTCATAGGAGCCGGGGCCAACGTAGCGGGCATGGGTGGTGAACGAGAACCGGTCGTCCGAGTAAGTGACCAGGGCATCGGCCCGCCACTTGGGGACGCCGAACACGCTCTGCACGGTGCCGGGATTGCCGGTCCAGCCGTCATAACGGGTCACGAAGCCGGCGGCGTCCGTCGTGGTCAGCTTGATGGTATAGGTCGCATAGGCGGACACGGCGAGCTTGCCGCCGAGCGACGAGGATATTTCCTTGAGGTCGATTGAATAGTCGCCGACGAACTCGACTCCTTCGGAATGAAGCGAGCTCAGATTCTGGTAGGTCGAGTTGACCTGCGTGATCAGCCCGGCGCCGTTGCGGGTGATGAAGGGGCAGACGCTGGTGTTGCCCTGGCTGCACAGATTGATGGTCTGTTGTCCCGTCAGGATCGCGATCGCGCCGTCAACCTGGATGTTGTAATAGTCGATCGCGAGGTTGAATCCCCTCATCCAGTTGGGCTTGAGGACCGTGCCGACCGTCCAGGTGTTGGCCTTTTCTGGCGCCAGGTTCGGATTGCCGCCGGTCGTGAGGTTCACGTAATAGGTGCCCGCGGTGCCGGGGTTCGGATCGTTCACCGGCAGGTTGACGGTGTTGGCCGCCGGACTGAGTTCCAGCGCCGAGGGTGCGCGCATGTCGTGCGAGCGCGTGACGCGCAGCATATACTCGTCGTTGATCTGGTAGACCGCGCCGATCTTCCAGGTGGTCGCGCCGCCCGTCTTGTCCGTGTGCGTCTGGCGGATGGCGCCATCGATGTTGAACGCCTTGGCGAAGGCGGCATCCTTGATCAGCGGCACGCTGACTTCGAGATACCCCTCGATCGTCTCGTCGCCGTCGGCGGGCAGGGGAAAGGCACTGTTGCTGTTCCAGCCCGATGCGATCGACGTGGGATCCGCATCGCCGCGTGAACGGTCGCGGCGATATTCGGCGCCGACCGCCGCCGCCACCGGGCCTGCCCAGGTTTCGAGCAGATCTCCGCGGAAGTTTGCGGCGGCCGCATGCTGGGTGATGCGGCGCGTCGCCCAGGCATTGCCGGTCACATAGGACACGGCGCCGTTGCTGGCGTTGGATTCGCCGAAGACATTGAACGGCACGCAGCCATTGTTCGGATTGGTCAGGGTCGAGCGGCAGACGATCGTGCCGTTGGGCGCGCGCACCGCATCGATGGCTTGCGCGAAGCGGGCATTGTTCCGAAGCCCGATGATGTCGAGGCGGCTCGATGTCCGGCCGTATTGATAATAAGCGTCCCATCTCCAGCCGGCGAGGAAATCGCCGTTGAAGCCGATCATCGCCCGGACGGTCTCCGAGACGCTGGTTCCGACTGTCGGGACCAGTTCGCGATAGAGCTTGTTGATCGGGATCGTCGCGACATTCGCCGCGATCATGGCGTTTCGGGTCGCCGCCGCCAGATAGGGATTGTCGATCCTGATTCGTGTGCCGCTTCCGCCCGACGCGAGCATGGGGTCGTTGACGTTCACGGTGTTCGCGGTGCTGAAGTCGAAACCGTTCGATCCCTGGGTCGGACCACCGCGCACCTCGCTATAGGAGAGTTCGCCGACGATCTGTAGCGCGTCGGTCAGGTCGTAATTGGCGTGGCCGAAGGTCGCGAAGTGCCGGTTGGCGGTCTTGAGCGGCACATGCTCGGTGAGCAGCGACTTGCCCACGCTCGGATCGCCGCCAACCATCGAGGTGCCGCTGACCAGAGCGCCGAACTGGAACGGGACCGGATTGCCCTGCTTGTCGAAGGTGATGCCGCGCAGCGGCCCGCTCGCGACCACGCCGCCGGGATTGAGGATCGACCAGACATTGTTCAGCAGCAGCGTCGCGGGGAGGCCGTTCCCCTGGCCCGGCGTGGTGCTGAAGGCGGGATTTTGCAGCAGCTGGATGCTCGGCGAACACCAGTCGCGCGTGAAGCAGTCGCCGGCTGCCTTCTCGTTCACGAACTCGCCGCCGAACACGGCGTGTCCGCGACCTCCGCCGAAGCCGAAGCCGCCCGCGGCCGAGAGATTGTAGCTTTCGCCGTCGCCCTTCTCGCTGACACCGAAGCTGCCTTCGCCTCTGAAGCCGGTCAGGTTGGTATCGAGGATGAGATTGACCACGCCGGCCACGGCATTGGCGCCATAGGCCGCCGATGCGCCGCCCGTCACCACTTCCGCGCGCGCGACGAGGGAGGAGGGGATGGCATTGAGATCGACGGTGCCGAGTTCGCTGCTGGGCACGAACCTGCGCCCGTCGACGAGCACCAGCGTGCGGCTGTCGCCCAGGCCGCGAAGGTCCAGCGTGCGGGCAGCGGTGTTGGTGGACTGGCGATAGAGGTTGGTCGCGGGCGAGGTGACCTGCCGGAAAGACGGGAGCTGGTTGAGCGCATCGCCGATGTTGGGCGTGCCGGTTTCCGCGAGACGCTCGGCGCCCACCACGCTCACCGGGGTCGGCGCCGTGAACGGCGAGGTAACGCGCGAGCCGGTGATGATGATGTCGGACCTGTCATCGCTATCGGCGGGCGGATCTTGAGGAGTGGCGGCCGCCGTCCCCTGTGCGGACGCGGCAACCGGATACAGGGTCGCCGCGATGGCGAGCGCCACGGCAGGCAATGACGAGCGGGTCAGCAAACGAGCTTCAATGCGAGCTTGTGTCATATTTTCCTCCCCTAAAGGGCGTGTCCCAATCCCTGAGCCGCCTTTTTCGGACTGTGGGTCGCCCACCGCCGCGTTTGCGATCGGGTGGTTTACGAACCCGTCGTCTTGGTATAGGTTCGAGAAAATTTAATAGCATAATATTTAAGATACCGTGATCTAAAATTGGCATCGTGATTTTATAAGAAATACCTATTCAAGCTAATAATTGAAAGGATACCGGTATCAGGAAGATCGGGTGCCGGGGCAAGACTCAGGCTGTGGCCGCGGTCTCTTGATCGACGGAAAAGGCGGCAGCGAACGGCCGCGGCTAAAATTGGAGAGGCTTGATGAAGGGGTTAGGCGAGCGGATTCTGACGACGCATGTGGGGAGCCTGATCAGGCCCGTAGAGTTGCTCGAGATGGTGATCGACCAGGTCGCGGGCAATCCGGTCGATGAGGATGCGTTCGACGCACTGGTGGCGCGCAGCGTCAAGGATGTGGTGGCCAAGCAGGCGGAGGTCGGCATCGACATTCCGAGCGACGGCGAGTTCTCCAAATCGGACTTTCACAGCTATGTTCTGAAGCGCTTGGGCGGGCTGGAGACGCAGCCGTCAAAGTCCAACGGGTTCAACTATCCCAAGCTGGCCGAGGAATTTCCCGGCTTCATGAAGCAATATGGCAGCATGTATCGCACCATGTGGCTGCCGCCCGAAATCTCGCGCGAGAAGGCCGAGGTGGCGACCAAATCGTTCATCGGCGCCAGCGTGGTCGTGCGCCCCATCGTCTATGAGGGGCATGCGGCGCTCGCGCGCGATCTCGATAATTTCGCGACGGCGCTGGCGGGGCACGACTTTGCGGACGCCTTCGTTCCTGCCGCGACGCCCTCGCGCGACGATGCCTTGTCCGGCGATGTCTACAAGACCCCGGAAGAATATCTCTATGCCCTCGCGGACGCCATGCACGAGGAATATAAGGCGATCGTCGATGCGGGCTACATGGTTCAGCTCGATCTCGGCCTGCCGTCGCGCAACCAGGTGTTGCCGGGCAATCCGAACCCCACGCCGGAGCAGTTGCGCCGCGCCTCGGAGATGCAGGTGGAGGCCTATAATCATGCGCTGCGGGGCATCCCGCCCGAGCGCGTGCGTTATCATATGTGCTGGGGCAGCATGAACACGCCGCACACGACCGACGTTCCGCTGCGCGAGGTGGTCGACCTCATCCTCAAGATCAACGCGAAATTCTACTCGATCGAAGGCGCCAATCCGCGTCACGAGCATGAGTGGATGGTCTGGAAGGATGTGAAGCTGCCGGACGACAAGGTGCTGATCCCCGGCATCGTCAGTCACCAGACAAACGTGGTGGAGCACCCCGAGCTCGTGTCGTGGCGCATCCAGAACTACGCCAGCGTCGTCGGTCGCGAGCGGGTCATCGCCGGCACGGATTGCGGCTTCTCGCAGGGCTGGAACATGCAGCGCGTCCACGAGGAAGTGCAGTGGGCCAAGCTCAGCGCGCTGGCCGAAGGCGCGGCCCTCGCCACCAAGGCGCTCTGGAACTGATCGGGGGGAGGTCGCGCCATGCCAATCGAGATACTGCATGAAAGCATGCTCCGCATCGCCCCGGCCGACCGGGACGAGGAGCAACTCGGCACCGGCTTCGGTGGTCCCACCGGGCCTACCGAGGGCCCGGTGTGGATCCACGAGCAGGGGCATCTCTTGTTCAGCGACATCCACGGCAATCGCCGCATGCGCTGGACGCCGACCCACGGCATCACGCTCGACAAGGACGGCACCGCCAACGGCAACGGGCAGACGCGCGACCCGCAGGGGCGGCTGGTGGTGTGCCATCATTTCAGCCGGTGCGTCGACCGCGAGGAGGCTGACGGCAGCATCACCGTCATCGCCGACAATTATCGCGGTCTGAAGTTGAACCGGCCCAACGACGTGGTCGTGACATCGGACGGCGCGATCTACTTCACCGATCCGCCGCCGAAGATTCCGTTCACGCCGGCCGACCATCCGTCCGAGCTCGACATAGCCGGCGTCTATCGGGTGTCGCCGGACCTGCGGACGATCAATCGCGTGGTCGGCAGCCTCATCAATCCCAACGGCCTGTGCTTCTCGCCCGACGAGAAGATCCTCTACATCAACGACAGCAACACGCATCGCCGCCTCATCAAGGCTTATGACGTTGAGGCCAGCGGGATGCTCGATCTGGGCAGCGAACGGCTGTTCTGCGACCTCAAGACCGATGTGCGGCGCGGCCACCCGGACGGCATGAAGTGCGACAGCGAGGGCAATCTCTATTGCACCGGGCCGGGCGGCATCTGGGTGCTCAATCCAGACGGCGTCCACATCGGCACGATCCTGAGCGAGGCCTGGCCGATCAACCTGGCCTGGGGCGATGACGACTGGTCCACGCTGTATTTCACCGGAGCGACCACGCTCAACCGCATCCGGCTGGGAATTCCCGGCGTCCCGGTGCCGCGGGGGAAGGACAAACAATAAGGTCGAGCTGACGCGGGGATCGATCGGTGCCGGCAAGCCTTGATCGGTCCCGCCGGAGAGGATGACAGAGAGATGGCAGGGAACGCCAGCGTGATTGCACGGACGCCGACACCATCGACCCCCGCCGCTTCGCCGGACGGCGCCAGCCCGCGCGGCTGGTATACGGTCATTCTCCTCGGCGTGGTCTCCATGCTCTCCTTCGTGGATCGGGGCGTCATGGCGCTGTTCGTCCAGCCCATGAAGCGCGATTTTCACCTTTCCGATACCGAGGTGAGCCTGCTCCTCGGGCTGGCCTTCACCTTGCCCTATGTCGTGGTCGGCTTCCCGATGTCGCGCTTCATCGACCGGGGCAATCGCCGCAATCTGATCGCGGGTTGCCTGGGCCTGTGGAGCCTGGCGACGGCGGTGTGCGGCGTCGCGCAGAATTACTGGACGCTGTTCGTCTGCCGCTTCGTGACGGGGGGCGCCGAGTCCGTGAACACCTCTGGCTCGCTTTCCATGATCGCGGACTCAGTCCCGCGTGAAAAGATGCCGCGGGCCTTCGCTGTCCAGTCAGCGGGCGTTGCGGGTGGGGCGGCCCTGTCGCTGCTGCTCGGCGGCGCGCTCTATGGCCTGTTGGCCCACATACCGCCGACCCACGTGGCCGGGATCGGCATCGTCCATAACTGGCAGCTGGTTTTCATGATCGTCGGTATTCCGGGCATGCTGGTTGCCGCGCTGATCTTCCTCACCGTCCCGGAGCCGGCTCGCAAGGGCGGGACGCGGCCGGGCGGCTATCCGGTGCGCGAGGTGTTCGCCTTCGTGAAGTCGCGGCGCGCGCTCCATGTGCCGCTGCTGACCGGCATGCTGCTGCTGGCGATCATGACGAGCGGCTTCGCAGCCTGGATGCCGGCGTTCTACGAGCGGACCTATGGCTGGGGGCCGGAGGTCGTCGGGCCGCTGCTCGGCGGCGTCTCGCTGGTTTCCTCGATCGTCGGTCTCATCGCTGGCACCAAATTTGCCGAGTGGCTGGGCAAGAGGAGGGAGGACGCCAATGTGTGCGTCATGTTCATTTCCCATCTGCTCGCGCAGCCGCTGCTCATCGTCATGCCGCTCATGCCCAACCCTTGGCTGGCTCTCGGCTGCGCGGCGATTTCCCACACCGCTTCGGTGATGGGCGCGCCGGCGTTCAGCGCGGCACTGCAGATCACGGCGCCGAACGAGATGCGCGCGCAGGTCAATGTCATGTATGCCGCCAGCATCACGGCCATCGGCGGCACATTGGGGCCGACGCTCATCGGCTTCCTGACCGATTTCGTCGCGCATAGCGAAGCCGACCTGCGCTACGTTCTGGTCGCCGTGAAGCTCCTGTTCGGGCCGCTGGCCATTTTCATGATCTGGAAGGCGATCGCTCCCTATGGAAACGCCATTCGCCGGACACTCCAGGAAGGTTGAACCGGTCAGTTCGCAGATCGTCGCATGGCGACGATTGCCTGACTTCGGACGTTCGTGGTCCTGCCTGCGTTTGCGCTACCCCTGCGGCATCGCTTCCGGGATGATCGTCTTCACGATCGAGCTGTCCAGCGCCTCATAGTCGTGCAGGCCGATGGTCTCGTATAGCTCGGCGCGCGTCTGCATCCGGTCCACCATATTGTGCGCGCCGCCGTCGCGCCTGATCGCGGCATAGAGGTCCGCCTGCGCCTTGTTGGCGACCCGCAGGGACGAGACCGGCCAGATCACCATCCTGTAGCCCATCGCCTCGAACTCGCTCGCGGTGAAGAAGGGCGTCTTGCCGAATTCGGTCATGTTGGCGAGCAGCGGCACGCCCGGCATGCGCGCGGCAAAGGTCGTGAACATCTCGCGGGTGTGGAGCGCCTCAGGGAAGATCGCGTCGGCACCGGCCTCCATATAGAGCTTCGCGCGGGCAATCGCGCCCTCCAGCCCTTCGCTCTCGGCGGCGTCCGTCCGCGCCACCACGACCAGATCGCGCCGCGCTTTCGCTGCCGCCGCGACCTTCGCCGCCATGTCGTGCGCGTCGGCCAGCTTCTTGTCGTTCAGATGGCCGCATTTCTTGGGCAGCAGTTGGTCCTCCAGATGCACCGCGCCCGCGCCAGCTTCCTCGAACGTGCGGACCATGTGCATGACGTTCAGCGCCTCGCCATAACCGGTGTCGCTGTCCACCAGCAGGGGCAGGCCCGATGACCGCGCAATCTGGCGAATGAAGAACGCGACCTCGTCCACCGTGATGATGCCGAGATCGGGCAGCCCCATCGATGCGGTCATGGCCGCGCCCGAAAGATAGAGCGCATCGAAGCCGGCCTTGCGCGCCTGGATCGCGGCATGGCCGTTATGCGCGCCGGGAAGCTGGAGAATGCCGGGCCGATCGAGCAGCGCGCGGAAACGGGCGCCGGCGCTTTCGCGGGGCAGGTCGTCAGCGATCAGATAGGGCATGCGCTGGTCCTCACTTCCGCCTGATAAGCGGCGTTCATCAAAGAGGTCATGGCAGGAAGCACCGGTCTATGGCCCCGGCCAAGACGCTGCAAGGGTCGCACCAGGCGCGTCACTCCGCCGGACGGTAGAGCGTCGAGATGATCGGCCAGTAGGCCGCGCCCATCCCGTCGGCAGAGGCCTTTTCGAGCAGCGAGGCCGCATAGTCTGCGCTCGGCACTTCCAGCCCGGCGTCGGCCGCCATGGCGAGCGCATAGCCCATGTCCTTCAGCATATAGTCGGTCGGGAAGACCTTCTCCGGGAAGGACGCGGGTGCCACTGCCTTGAGGCCGTGGTTGCGCAGCGCGAAGCTGTCGGCCGATCCCTTGGCGAAGGTCTCGAACAGGGCCGTCGCGTCGATCCCCGCCCCGCTGGCGATGGCTGCCGCTTCCGACAGGGCGACGACCGTGCCCACGACCACCATGTTGTTGAGGATCTTGACCACCTGCCCCGAACTCACCGGACCGCAATGCGTGACCTCGGACGCGAAGCAACGCAGCAGCGGCTCGACCACCTCATAGTGCGCGGGGGTGGCGCCCACCGTGATCGCGAGCGTGCCCGCTTCCGCCGCCGCCCGCGTGCGCGCGACCGGCGCGTCCACATAATCCATGCCGGCGACAGCGAAGTCCTGCGCCAGCGCCCGCGTGAGATCGAGCGGGCTGGTGCCGAGGTCGACGAAAAGCTGTCCGGCGCGCCCATTGGCGAGGACGCCCTCCGGCCCCCGGCACACGGCCTCGAGATGCTTGCCGCTGGGTAGCGAGACGAAGACGATATCGGCCTGCCGCACCACCTCGGCCACCGATCCTGCCGCGGCCACGCCGACCTCGCGGAGCCGCTCCAGCGGCGCGGCCGAGAGATCATGGCCGATCACGGGAAGGCCGCTCTTGCTGGCGAGGTGCCGGCACATCGGCTCGCCCATCACGCCGAGGCCGATGAAGCCGATGCGTTTGCCTTCTGCGACCATCGCGCCCTCCCGTGAGTCCGGCAGTATGCAAAGCACATCGCGAACCGTTTCGCACAATATCAAAATAGGCATCGAACAAGCCGCCAAGTTATTATGTGGCCGCCCGCGCTGCCCTTAGCTTCGGCGAATGTTCGGCTATCGACCACAGCGCGGCGGCTGACGTCATGCCGCGATCCCAGGCTTATCCCTGCGTCGTCATGCGGGGCGGCACCAGCCGTGCCGTCTTCCTCAAGGAAGCGGACCTGCCGCGCGACCAGTCGGAGCGCGATCGCGTCGTGCTGGCCATCTTCGGATCGCCCGACCGGCGCCAGATCGACGGGATCGCCGGCGCCGACCCGCTGACCAGCAAGCTCGCCATCATCGGCCCGCCGCCCGCCGACCGGTCGTTCCCGCAGCCGGTGCATCTCACCTACACCTTCGGCCAGGTCGAGATCGAGCGGCCGGAGATCGACTGGCACAGCCTGTGCGGCAACATCTCCGCCGCCGTTGGCGTGTTCGCGATCGAGGAAGGCATGGCGCCCTCGCTGGCGCCTTTGACCAGCGTTCGCGTGTTCAACACCAATCTGCAGCGCGTCCTCACCATCGAGGTGCCGGTGGCGGACGGAGAGGCGGTGACGGCGGGCGATTATGCCGTGCCCGGTGTGCCCGGCACCGGCGCTCGCATCCTCATCGACTTTTCGGACACGGCAGGCGGCGCGACCGGCCGCCTGTTGCCGACGGGCAATCCCGTCGACCGCCTGGACATACCGGGCCATGGCCCGATCGAGGTCTCGCTGTTGGACATCGGGAATGCGCACGTCTTCCTGCGCGCCGCCGATCTGGGCCTCACCGGCACCGAGACCGCCGCGCAGATCGATGCCGACGCCGGGCTGCGCGCGCTGCTGGAGCGGATCCGCGGTGCCGCCGCGCACCGCATGGGCATGATCGACGATCCGGCGCGATCCGCGCAACTCAGCCCCGCGACCCCGTTGCTCGGCATGATCGGCCCCGCGCAGGACTATCGCGTCGATCTGACCGGTGAGACGGTGTCGGCGGACGATGTCGATCTCGTCTCGCGCCTCATGTTCATGCAGCAGACGCACAAGACCTATGCCGGCACCAGCACGGTCTGCACCGGCGTCGCGGCGAAGCTCCCCGGCACGATCGTGCATCAGCTGGCGCGCCCGCGCGAGGGCAAGGAAGTGCGGATTGGCCATCCGGCGGGCGTGATCGAGACCGAGACGGTGATCGAACGGCGTGGCGACAACGACTATGCCGTCCACCGCGCGACATTGGGCCGGACAGCGCGCCGGGTCCTCGAAGGTCGCGCCTTCGTCCCCGAGCTTCAGCGGGCCGACGCATGAGCGAACGCCTGCCCGAATACAGGCTCTACGCCCTGCGCTACGCGACCCGCGACGCAAAACGGCGCGACCATTTCATCGGCGGAGATCCGCACGACGCCAGCATGCCGATGGACTATTTCGTCTGGGCTGCGGTCGGCGAGGATCGCACCGTCATTATCGACATCGGCTTCACGCAAGAAGTCGCCGCCAGGCGCAAGCGCGACTATCTGCGCTGCCCGGTCGATGCGCTCGGCTTGATCGGCGTGGATGCCGCTGCCGTGCCGGACGTCGTCATCACGCATCTCCACTACGATCACGCCGGCAATTTCCACAAATTCCCGAACGCGCGGTTCCACATCCAGGAGCCGGAGATGCACTTCGTAGCAGGGCGCTACATGCAATATTCCGGCATCTCGCACGGCTATGAGCCGGACGATGTCTGCAGCGTCATCCGCCTGAATTTCGCGCGGCGCGTCGTGCATCATGAAGGCGACGGCGAGGTCGCGCCGGGCATCCGCCTCCACCATTGCGGCGGGCACACGGCGGGGTTGCAGTTCGTCACCGTCAACACCGCGCGCGGCTGGGTCGTCGTCGCGTCGGACGCCTCGCATTTCTACGACAATCTCGCCGGATACCGGCCGTTCACGCGCGCCTTCAACGTGGGCGACATGATGACCGCGTTCGACCGGCTGCGCGCGCTCGCGCCGACGCCGGATCATATCGTACCGGGCCACGACCCGCAGGTGATGGAGCGCTATCCCGCCCCTTCGCCCGAGCTCGAGGGCGTCGTCGTGCGGCTCGACGTCGATCCGCGGCCGTCCTGAGCCAGATCAATCCAACAAGGGGGAAAGAATGTCCGAAACGGCCGCCGAGGCACTGGCCCGTCATTTCGTCAACCTCAAGCCGGCGAATATCCCGGCCCAGCATGTTGCCGACTGCAAGGCGCTGGTCCGCGACTATCTGGGCGTCGCGCTGGGCGGAAGCAAAACGGGCAGCGGCCGGTCGTCGGCAGCCTTCGCGCTCGAGGTCGGCGGCCGCGAGGAAGCGACCCTGATCGGTCATGGCGGCCGCGTGCCTGCGGTGCATGCCGCGCTCGCCAATGCCATCGCCTCGCACTCGATCGAATTGGATGACGTCGACATCCTCGCCCTGTTCCATTTCAGCCCGCCGGTCGTCTCGGCCGCGCTGGCCGCCGCCGAGCGCGAGGGATCGAGCGGGGAGGAGTTCATCACCGCCGTGGTCGCCGGCTGCGAGATGATGGCGCGGGCAAGCAATGCGACCAACTTCTCCCTGCGCGATCGCGGCTATCACACGACGCCGGTTTGCGGCGTGTTCGGCGCGACCATCGCGGCGGCCATGTTGATGAAGCTTGACGAAGCGCAGACCGTCTCTGCGCTCGGCATGGCGGGCGCTCAGGCGTCGGGCCTCATGGAAATGTACGGCCCCTCCATGCAAAAGCGGTTCAACCCCGGTCCGGCCGCGCGCAACGGCGTGACCGCCGCGCAAATGGCGAAGCTCGGCTTCACCGGCGCCGCGACCATCTTCGACGGCGAACGGGGCTTCTGCCGCGCGTTCAGCGACCAGCACGAGATAGATGCGCTGACCCGCGACCTCGGCACCGATTTCCCGATCTTCATCGAGTACAAGGCCTATAGCTGCGCCCGACCCATCCATAATGCGATCGACTGCGCGCTGGCGGTGCGGGCGCAGCTCAGCGAACCCGTCTCGGCGATCACCCGGATGACGATGCGCCGCCACCCGAGTTGGGCGCATTATCACCTCAACACGCGCCCGCGCACTTATCATGAAGCGCAGGTCAGCCTGCCTTATTCGGTTGCCGTGGCGCTGATCGATGGCGCCGCCTTCTTCCCGCAATATCAGGACGAGAAGCTGGGCGATGCGGAGATCCGCCGCCTGTCGGACCTGCTGCAGATCGTTCCGGACGAGAGCCTGCCGCGCGGTGTCTCCTGCCATCTGGTCGCGGAAACGGCCGGTGGCGCACGGCTGGAAAGCCAGGTCGATCACCCCAAGGGATCGATCGCCAATCCGATGACCGACGAGGAAATGCGTCGGAAGGTCCATCTGCTTGGCGACGCGGTGCTGGGCGAGGATCGCGTGGGCGCGATGATCGCGGCGATCGATCATGTGGAAAGCCTTGCATCGACCGGCGATTTGATGCGGCTGACGGTGCCTGCGGGTTAGGCGGTGTGGACAAATTCGCTGATGTTCGCGGAAGAGAAAGGCAGGCTTTCAGCCATTTTCTTCGTCATCCCGGACTGGATCCGGGATCCCGCTTCTTCTTTGCAAGCTGAACCGGACAGGCCAGGTTCAAGGCAGCGGGATCCCGGATCCAGTCCGGGATGACGCAGTTTTTCAAAGGTTGCGTTGCGCTGCCATGTCCTTGGAAGTTGTCCACAGCGCCTAGGCTTCGCTGAGATCCGGTTGCCGCATGGCGTCCTGAGAAATCGCTGTCCTACCGTCCCCGACCCATGGCACTCCGGGCCGAGCGCATTCTCGGGTCCGAAAATCCCTCCTCCCGCCACCAGTCCGGGCGCGGAAAAACATGCTCGATAGTGTGACTTTAGTGTGACCTTTCAATCCGGCTCATGTCGATCGTCAGCATGGATCGAGGCGGGCTTGAAGACGAATTAACAGGCAACAATCTGTTTTTGCATGATTTGTTAGAATGGGGAGGAACTTGTTCAGCGCAATCCCCCATAGACGCCCCACAGGCTCCCGGTCATCCATCCGCAATCGACCACCATGTCGATGCCCGTGACGGCCGACGCGCGATCCGAGCAGAGGAACTCGACCACCTCGGCCACCTCGCGCGGCTCGACGCAGCGGCCGAGCGCCATCTGGTCGTCGAGGTCTGCCGGGTAACGGTTGCCGGAACGCTTGCGCTCGACGATGCGCGGCACCAGCGTGACGCCCGGCGAGACCGAGTTCACCCGCACGCCGCGCTTCCCCCATTCGCCCGCCAGGCTCTTGCTGAGGTTGATGATCGCCGCCTTGGTCGGCCCGTAGATGTTGAGCGGCGTCGATCCCTGGCCGGTGACCGACGAGACGTTGACGATGCTGCCCCGTCCCCGCGCCGCCATGGCCGAGCCGATGATGCTGTTGACATGATAGGTGCCGCGCAGGTTCACCGAGGTGATCCGGTCGAACTCCTCCGCGGCGATGGTCTCGATCGGAACGTTCGCCTGGAACACGCCGGACGAGACGACCAGCGCGCCGACCGCGCCGATCTCGCGCTCGACCCGATCGGCGAGCGCCTGAATCGAGGCGATGTCGCTGACATCGACTTCGCAGGCGACGCCCTCCAGCCGCTCCGCCAGTTCCCCGGCCGCCGCCATGTCGCGGTCGGCAATGACGACGGACCAGCCGCGCTCCGCCATCACCTCGCAGCAGGCCGCGCCGATGCCGTTCGCACCGCCGATGACAAGGGCAACGTCGCTCATCTCAGCCTCGCGCCGCGGTCGACGGCAGCTTGAAGACCGCATTGGCCCGCGCGGCCGTCCCGCCTGGACCGACAAGCACGGTATCGCAGAACACCATGCTGCGTGTCCGCCGGAGGATGCGGACGCGGGATTCGAGCCAGTCTCCCAGCATCGCGGCGCGCATGAAGTCGATTGCGAGCGTCACCGTGGGTGCGTGGGCGCCCTCGATCAGCGCCGCGATGCTTCGCCCCAGCGCGATGTCGAGCACCGTCGCCAGCATGCCGCCGTGGCAGATGCCTGCAAAGTTGCAGTGATGCGGCTCGATGCGGAAGCCGAAGCGGGCGGGTTCGGTCTCGTCTCCCGCGAACGCGTCGGCGATGAAGACGGGTCCGACCCGATCGAGGAACGGATCGTCGAGGTCTAGCCGGCGCCATCCGGCCGGATCACCGCTGGAATTGCTCATCGCGTCGCGCGCCTTCCTCAATAAGCGATGGGGTCCTCGTCGAGCCGGACGATATCCGCAATGTCGGCGCGCGCGCGTGGATAGCGCTCGAGCACAAGCGGGTCGTGCCCGGGCACGATGTGGCGGATCGAGGTCGCCAGCGCGCGCATCCGGTCATAGCCGGCGATCATCTGCGCGACATTGTCGACCACGGGAAACGGCCGGTATTGCTCGAAATTCGCGTAATAATGCGACGCATCGGAGCCGAGCACGACCCAGCCGCGCTTCGTCTTCACCCGCACGATCTGTAGGCCCCGCGTGTGTCCGCCGAGATGGTGGACGGTCAGTCCCGGCTCGATCTGATGCTCGCCGTCGTGAAAGCGGACGCGCCCGGCGAAGACCTTGCCGACCATCGACTGGATGTCGACCGGATCGAAGGCGTGGTTAAACACCGGATGGCACATGCACCGGCCCGTGCAGAACGCCATCTCGTCGTCCTGCAGATGGTAGGTCGCGGCCGGGAAGAGGTCCCGGTTGCCGGCATGGTCGTAATGCATGTGCGAGATGATGATGTCGCCGACAGTCGCATGGTCGATGCCGATCGCCCGCAGCCCTTCCTCGACCGGGCGGATCAGCTGCCGCCCGCGCGCGCGGCTCGCGGCCAGATCGAAGCCCGTGTCGACGAGATAGGTCTTGGTCGGGCCGACGATCGCCCAGACGAAATAGTCCATCGGCATCGCTTCATCGTGCGGATCGCCGCCGATGAAATTCTCCGAAGAGCGCCGATCATGATGGGCATAGCGGACCGCATAGATCTCGAAGATCGTCTCCGTACTCATCCCATCCCCGATCGCCCGTTACCGGTATCACGGCCTCCGTATCCCGCGTACTTTCATGTGGCAAGGGAGGATGTGTAGGACGGGCGCGCGCATTTGGCCTCCCGCCGCAAAAGACGCTCGCGTGTCGCCCAAGACTGAATGTGGACCGACGAGGCGCGGGGATGCCTCTTGGTCTTATCCAGGATCAGCGCGAGCCTTTGCCGTTCGAACTGCTGTTGCCGGAGCTGCCGTTGTTGCTCCCGCTGGACCCGTTGTTGCCGCTGGATCCATTGTTGCCGGAACTGCCATTGTTGCCCGAGGAACCGCCGCTGCTCCCGTTGTTCCCACCGGAGCTTGCATTGCCCGAGCTTCCATTGCCTCCGCCGGTGGAGGTGCCGCCCGTCGAACTGCTGCTCGTGCCGCTGCCGGACGACGAGCCGCCGGTCGAGCTGCTCGTGCTGCTCGAACTGGAGCCGCTGCCACCGGACGACGTGCTGCCGCCGCTCGAGGTAGAAGACGATGAAGAGGAAGCACCATTGGCGCCGCGCACGGTCTGGCCCGCGCTTGCAAGGCCGGTGGAGATACTGTTTCCCAGAGCGAGCATCGCAAGCCCGACGCCCGCGCCAAGGATGGCGAGCATCAATGCATATTCCGAAGCCGCTGCGCCTTTCTGATCGAGGAAAGCCATGGAATTGAAATCGCGCCTGCCGTTGCCCCTAGCTCGCTCTAGCAGGGTGGGGTCAAACAATTCTTAAGCTCGAGGCAAGCTTCGTTCCTCCCTCCCATCGGTCCATCCATCGGGCAATGATTTGTCACGGAATGGCGCGGATCGCGCAATGTTGGGATGGCAGTTGAAACCGACTTCGATGGTCGAGGAGGTTTTACATGATCGCCAAATTCTGCATTTCGGGCCTTGTCGCCCTGCTCCCCGCCGCTGCCTTCGCGCAGGATCTCCCGCAGACGCATGAGCCGGTGTCGGTGCCGGGCAAGGCGATCGCCGCCTATCGCCCCATTGAGCGGACCGAGGCCGCGCCGGCGACCTGCCATCCCGACGGGACCAAGGCCGTCGCGTGCGAAGCGCGCGCGCAGCAGGCGCGGGTCGAGGCCCTGGCACGCAAGCGCGACGAGGAAGCGGTCCGGCTCGGTAGCCGCTGAGCCCCATGCCCGGCATGCGCATCATCCGGCTTTTGCTCGCGAGCGGCGCGCTGGCTTGCCTTGCCGGCGGGGCGGCGCATGGCCAGCCCAATGTCCCCCGCAAGCTGGCGGCGATGACGCCGGCGGACGTGGGCGCACGCGTCCGCGTCGCCGACGACCCGCTCGAGCGCCATGTTGTCATCTCGACCGACGGCGCTTTTCGCGGCAGCCGTCCGGTCGAGGGTGGTCTGGAGGGACAGGCACATCTGCGCGCGGTGATCGATCGGGCGAGCGGCGCCGTCCGCTTCGAGGTGCGGCAGGAAACCGCCTATAGCGGCCCGCGCAAGCAGCTCTATCAGGTCAATTATCTCGCCGGCGGCCGGCTCGTCGAGGCCGAGCTGGCGCTCGCCGTGCACGAAACGGACGATTGCCCGCAGGTCGACATGATCGGTTCCTGCGTCCTCGCCAAGACCGTGGCCTTCGAGCTGCCCGAGCCGCTGGTGCGGGAGATCGCCGCGCAGTACCAGCCTGGCGCGCGCACGCCCTGGGCCTATCGGATCAAGGATCGCAACGGCAAGGACGTCACTGGCGGCATCGCGCCGGTCGAGGCGTCCGGCCTGCTTGAGGCGCTGGCAAGCTGGCGCGCCCGCAACCTCACGCCGGCGCCCGATCACTAGGACGCGCGCAGGCCGAACCCCACGGCTGGGCATGGATTGCGCGGCAGTCGGCGATTTCCGGATTGGAAGTTTCCGCCCAGCCACTATCTGATGCATCATCCCGCTCAAATTCCGGCAAAGATTTCCGCAGAGACCCGTTCACCGCATGACTGCCCAGACCATCATTCTCGTGGAGGACGATCCAGGCCTCCGGACCCTCATTGCGCGCCTCCTCCAGGAAAACGGCTTCCCCGTGCGCACCGCGGCGACCGCACCGGAGATGTGGATAGCGCTCGAGAACGGCCCGGCCGCGAGCCTCATCATTCTCGACATCATGCTGCCCGGCACCAACGGGCTGGACCTCTGCCGCCAGATCCGGCGCACCAGCGATATCCCGATCATCTTCATCAGCGCCAAGGGCGGCGATGAGGACCGCATCCTGGGGCTGGAGCTGGGCGCGGACGACTTCCTCGCCAAGCCGTTTCAGCCGCGCGAGCTGGTTGCGCGCGCCCGCGCCATCCTGCGCCGGGGCCCGATGACCGACCACGCGGCACCCAAGACCCGCAACGAAGTGCAATTCGATGGCTGGACGGTGTTCTTTGCCCGGCGCGAACTGCGCTCGCCCTCCGGCGCCGTCGTCGACCTGACCGGCGCGGAGTTTGATCTGCTTGGCACCTTCATTTCCCAGCCGCAGCGCGTCATCGGGCGTGAACGCCTGATCGAGCTGTCGCGCACGCGCCTCGGCGACAGTTCGGATCGCAGCATCGATGTGCTGGTCAGCCGCTTGCGCCGCAAGCTGACGGCGGCAGGCGCCGAGCCGCCGATCATGACCGTCCGTGGTGTGGGGTACATGTTCAGCGCCGCCGTCTCGCCCGCGTGATCCGCCGGCCCTCGATCGGTCTGCTGGGCAGGATCGTGCTAATCCTCGCCTTCCTGCTGACGACCGAGTTCGTCGCCAATACCCTGATCTTCGAGCGCGTCAGCGAATTTGCGTTGCAGGACGACGACGCGCATCGGCTGGCCGAATATCTCGCCGTGGCCCACCGCGTGATGGACCGCACGCCCCAGGCGGGTCGCGAGACGGTCGCGCGCGAGCTGAGCTCCGCCCGACTGGAGGTGCGCTGGAGCCGGGGCATCGACACCCAGTCCACCAATTTCCGCCTCAATGACCTGCGCGCGCAGATGCTTGCCTTCGAGCCGCGCCTGCTCGCGGCAAAGCTACGCCTGCATCTCATGCCGCTGCGCCAGGGCGGCGATATCGGCGGCAGCCTGGAGCTCACCGATCATTCCACGCTGATTTTCCGCAGCTCCCATCAGGAGGGGTTCTGGTCGCTCACCTTCGGGCGGATCGTGGCGCTGGCGCTGCCCATGCTGGCGCTGGCGCTGGTCGGTGGCCTCATGATCCGGGCGACGCTGCGGCCGTTGCGCGTGCTGATGAACGCGACCGGCAAGGTCGGCGGGCGCGATGCCGCTCCGGTCCCGGAGCAGGGGCCGGCTGAAGTGCGCGACCTCATCCGCAACTTCAACGCCATGCAGCTCCGCATCAATCGCCTGATCGCCACGCGGACGCAGGCGCTGGCCGCCGTCGGCCATGATTTGCGCACGCCGCTCACGCGCATGGAGCTGCGCCTCGACAGCGCCGACATCGACGCGGATATGCGCGAGGCTATCCGCCATGACATGGGGGAGATGGGCGACCTGCTGCGCTCGCTGCAAATCTATCTCGGCGGCGAAGGCCAGACTGTCCCCGCCGAGAAGCTGGACCTCGCGGTCATGGCCTCGACCATCATCGACGCCGCCCGCGATGCCGGACAGGATGCCTTCTATGATGGCCCTTCCAGCCTGGAAATCTGGGGACGGGCCGTGTCGATCCGCCGCGCCATCGCCAATCTCGTCGAGAATGCGCTGCACTATGGCGGCAATGTCCGCCTCGCCATTCGACAGGAGGAGGGCGAGACGCTCGTCTGCGTCGATGATGACGGCCCCGGCATCCCTGCCGACAAGATGGAGGCGGTGCTTCAGCCCTTCGTGCGGCTGGACGAGGGCCGGGCGCGCAATACACGGGGCATGGGACTGGGCCTCGCCATCGTCCACAATGCCATCCGGCAGGAGGGCGGCCTTCTCACGCTCGCCAATCGCCCCGAAGGCGGTCTGCGCGCGACCATCCGGCTGCCTCGCCAGCCGGCCTGAAAGCCGCACAGCAACACTTCCTTACACCCTCGTGCGGTCGCAGCAAATTTCGCTGCCTAGGTCTCTCCTGTCTGCGGGCGTCCCCCCGCGCCATGGAGATCTGACTCATGAACGAACTGATCGGACGGGTTTTCAGCTTCGAGAAGAGCGTCTTTCCCGATAGCAGCGACCTATACGGAAAGCTCGCCACTCACGGCCAAAGCCCCAAGGCACTGATGATCTCGTGCGCGGATTCCCGCGTGGTTCCCGAGCTCATCATGCAGGCCCAGCCGGGCGACCTCTTCGTCTGCCGCAATGCGGGAAATATCGTCCCGCCCTTCGCCACGCAAAACGGCGGCGTCTCCTCGACGGTGGAATATGCCGTCGCCGCTCTCGGCGTGCGCGACATCATCGTCTGCGGCCATAGCGACTGCGGCGCGATGAAGGCGCTCAGCAAGCCGGAAAGCCTCGCAGGCATGCCCAATGTCGCGGCCTGGCTGCGCCACGGCGCTGCCGCTCAGCACGTCGTCGACACCTGCTATCCCGATCTGCACGATCATGATCGCGTCCGCGCGATCAGCCTCGAAAATGTCGTGGCCCAGATCGCGCATCTGCGCACGCACCCCTCCGTCGCCGCGTCGATCGCGCGGGGCGAAATGGCGCTTCACGGCTGGTTCGTGGACATTCATGCCGGCCAGATTCTCGGCCTTGATGGCGAGAGCAACCGGTTCGTGCCGCTGCGGGAAGATCGGCCGCTGCCGGTCGCCGTCGCTTCGGTGCCGCGCATGGCCGCGGACTTCTTCGCTGCCGAGGCGGCCGAATGATGATCGGTTCCCGCACATTCCGCGCGTCCGGCGGCACATGGCTCAGCGATTTCACCGCGTCGATCGTCGTCTTCCTGGTGGCGATGCCCCTTTGCATGGGTATCGCCATCGCCTCGGGCGTTCCGCCTGAAAAGGGGCTGATCACCGGCATCATCGGCGGCCTCGTCGTCGGCTTCCTTGCCGGCTCGCCCTTGCAGGTGAGCGGCCCTGCCGCCGGCCTCGCCGTGATCGTGTTCGAATTCGTGCGCGAGCATGGCCTGGCCGCGCTGGCGCCTGTGCTGTTTCTCGCGGGCCTGCTGCAGGTCGTGGCTGGAGCCGCGCGCATGGGCGGCTTCTTCCGCTCCATCTCGCCCGCGGTGGTGCATGGCATGCTGGCCGGCATCGGCGCTCTGATCGTGATCGGCCAGTTCCATATTCTCTTCGATGACCGGCCGATGTCGAGCGGGCTGGAGAATATCGCGGCGATGCCGGGCCAGCTTCTCGGCCTTTCGCCTTTCAATCTCACGGCGGCGGAATATGCGCTGGCTATCGGTCTGGTGACGATGGGAGTCATGCTCGCCTGGGAGAAATGGCGTCCGGCGAGCCTCAAGCTCGTCCCCGGTGCGCTGCTCGGTGTCACGGCAGCGACGCTGATTGCCTGGTTCGGCAATCTCGACATCGCGAGGGTGGACGTGCCGGCCTCGATCGTCGGCGCGATCAGTGCGCCGACCGGTGGCTTCTTCGCGCCGCTCGCCGAGCCTGCCTTGCTGGTCACGGCCCTCGCCATCGCCTTCATCGCCAGCGCCGAGACCTTGCTCTCCGCCGCCGCGGTCGATCGCATGCATGACGGCGTACGCACCGACTACAACAAGGAACTGCGCGCGCAGGGCGTGGGCAATCTTCTCTGCGGCCTTGCGGGGGCGCTCCCGGTGACCGGCGTCATCGTGCGCAGTTCGGCCAACGTGCAGGCCGGCGCCAAGACGCGCTGGTCGACCATCCTGCATGGCGTCTGGATCCTCGGCTTCGTGGCGCTGCTTCCCGGTCTGCTGCGCGAGATCCCGATGGCCGCGCTGGGCGGCATCCTGGTCGTCACCGGCTGGCGGCTTGTGAGCCTCAGCCATGTGCGCCATCTGTTCGCCAGCTACGGCCTGCTGCCTGCCGCAATCTGGGCGGTCACCTTCATCCTCGTCGTCACGACGGATCTCCTGACCGGCGTGCTGGTCGGCCTCGGCCTCTCGGTGGTGGAACTGCTTCAGCACCGCAAGAGCCTGCGGCTCAAGGTGGAGGAAGAGGATGCCGAGGGTGCGCGCCGCGTGCGGCTGGAAGGGGCGGCGACCTTCGTCAGCCTCACCCGGCTCACCCACATCCTGGAGCGGATACCCGGCGGCCACGCTGTGCATCTTGATCTGCACGAGCTGCGCGGCATCGATCACACCAGTGCCGAGATGATGCGCGAGTGGGTAGCGCGTCGCCACGGCACCGGGCAGCCGGTCGTCCTGGCGGGGTCCGATCGTCTGGTTGCGCGCCTGGCTCCGGCGCATTGATCCCCCGAGGGGCAGGCTCCGGTCTGCACCCGCCGGACCGTGGCAATAATTTGTCACGGTCCGGCAAATCTTCCGACAAGCGCCCCTTCTAGACTGGCCTCCTCCGCGGGACGGAACACCGGTCGCCCTTAGAGGCGGTTGAGATGTTTTTCGCCCGCGGAGCGCAGGAAGGAACAATCATCCTTGATAAAAAGGGGTTTGTTCCAATGAAGAAGTTGATCCTCGCCGCCGTCCTCTCGACGGTGGCTGCACCGGCGCTCGCGCAGGACGACGCCGCGGGGCCGATCTCGGTCTCCGGCACTGTCGCGCTCGTGTCGGATTACATGTTCCGTGGCGTTTCGCAGACGGACGAAGGGGTAGCAATCCAGGGTGGCCTGACCGTCGCCCATGAGAACGGCCTTTATGCCGGGACCTGGGCCTCCAACCTGGCCGGCTGGGGCACGTTCGGCGGTTCCAACATGGAACTGGATCTCTATGCCGGCTACAGCACGTCGGTTGGCGTCGGGAAGCTCGACGTTGGCCTCACCTGGTACATGTATCCCAACGGTGCCGACAAAACGGATTTTGCCGAATTCTACGCCAAGTTCAGCGGTGATCTGGGGCCTGCCTCGGCGCTGGTGGGCGTTGCCTATGCGCCCGCGCAGGAAGCGCTCGGCAATTGGAGCAACACGCCGCAGAGCGCCGTGGGCGACAAGGAGGACAATCTCTACATCTGGACCGACATTTCCGGCGGCGTGCCGTCCACACCGATCACGCTCAAGGCGCATCTGGGCTATTCGGACGGCAATCCGGGACTCGGTCCTAACGGCACCAGCGTCGCGCCCACGGGCTCGTATTGGGACTGGTCGGCCGGCGCGGACCTGGCGCTGGGACCGGTCACGCTGGGTGTCGCCTACGTCGATACCAGCATCAGCAATGCCGATCGTCAGTATATCCTGCCCAACTTCGCCAATACGAAGGACGGCAGCAATATCGGCGGAGGCCGCGTCGTCGCGTCCATCACCGCCGCCTTCTGATGCCTGATCGGGGACGCGGCGCGAGGATGTGCCGCGCCCCCGCCTGCCTCATCTGCCTGATCCGCAGCTACTGCGCGGCAGCCGCATGATGAAGGTCGCACCGACCGCTATGTCCGGCGAAGCCCAGAAGCTCCCGCCATGCTCCTCGGCAACAGTACGGCAGAGCGTGAGACCGAGACCCGTACCGGTCGCCTTGGTGGTGAAAAAGGGCTCGAAGATGTGCGGCATCGCCTCGGGCGGGATGCCGCCGCCATTGTCGCGAAACTCGATCTGGAGCTGGCGGTCGTCCAGCCGCGACGACTGGATGAGGATGCGCCGCGAGCGCCCTTCCACGGAGGCAAGGGACTCGATCGCGTTGGTGAACAGGTTGACGAGCGCGCGCTGCACCTGGGCGCGGTCGGCCAGGATTGCTGGCAGCGTTTCCTCGAGCCTCATTCGCAGCGCGATCTTCTCGCGGGAAAGGTCGCGACGCATCAGCGCGGCTGTGTCGCTGATGAGATCGTTGAGGCAAAACTCCGTGGCTGTCCCGCCGCCCTTTCGGAATGCGGCGCGGATGGTTCTGACGACCTCGGCCGTGCGGTTTCCCGCGTCGATCGTGGCGCGCAGTGACTTGATCGCCTTATCCACATCGGGGTGCTCGCGGCTGAGCCAGTTCAGGCCGGCATTCGCATTGTTGCCGATGGCCGTGAGCGGCTGGCCGACCTCGTGCGCAAGCGCTGCCGTGAGGCCCTCCATGGTCATCAGCTTGCTTTCGCGCTCCTCCTTCAACGCAGCGACCGAGAGCGCCAGTCGCGCGTAGTTTCTGCTGGCCTCGGCGATGAGAGCGAGTGTCACGATGATCTGGGAGATCGATCCAACCCCATATGCGGTATACCAGGTGAGGGTGAACCGGCCGGAGCTCATCGCAATCAGCAACAGGTGGAGCAGCCAAGCCAGCAACATGACCAGCAGCCATATGTCCAGATAGGACCGTCGCCGCCAAATCAGCGCCGCAATGGCGGCGAGGCACAGAGCGAAAAGGATACCCACGACGGTGAGGAAGTTCGGCAGGTTCCAGTCGCGCGTGCCATCCAGCAGGGGCGGAAGCAGATCGACATAGTGCGTTGCGACCACCGACAGGCCAATGGCGGCGACGACGGTGCCCCCGACACTCGCTGCGATACCGATCGCCGGCTGGCTGAAATGTATCGAATTCTGAAGCCCGAGCCGGGAATAGACGATGACGGCGAGCGGCAGTCCTGCGCGCCAGAAGGCGGCGACCCAGGCCGTGGTGCTCGGGCTCGCTTCCAGAAGCCCTTTCGCCGTGAAGGCTCCGGGAAATGTGAGCGCATGCGTGATGGTGATGAGGCCCGTGAACAGATAGCCCGATGCAAGTGCCATGAAGGCGCGCGAGCGCAGCACCGATGCCTGGGCAAACAGCAATGTGGCGGTGACGGCGTCGCTCACCAGCAGCAGCGTGTCGACGACAGGTATGAAGGCCTCGTACGCCGGCAGTTTGATCTCGCCGAGCAAGATAACCCAAAGGCTGCCTGCCAACAGAAGGCACGCGACCCCGATCGCGGCGCCTATTTGTTGTCGATCCGGCAGCATCTCGATCAGCTGCGGTTGGTTTCGCGACACCCGATCCCCCGAGTCATTTTGGCCCTAAGCTGAATCAATCGAGGCCGTTTGGAAAGCGTATCCGGTGAAACACCCGTTTTGACGCGCATCAATGCGGTGGGACAGGATTAGACGATCATTCCTTCGAATTGAAAGGAATGATCCATGATTGCGATTGACCTGGCTGCGGCGTCGGCGCCGACCAAAAGGGCGATACCGGGCACTTCCCTGTTTGACGGCGAGGCGGCAGCACGCGGCTACGCGCTCAACGCCATGTGCTACTCGTTCAACGACAAGGACAATCGGAACGCCTTCCGCGCCGACGAGGAGGGATATTGCGTCCGCTTCGGGCTGACGGACGAGCAGCGCGCCGCGGTCGCCTCGCGCAACGTGCTGGCGCTGCTCGCGGCCGGCGGCAACATTTACTACCTCGCCAAGCTGGCCGGCATCTTCGGGCTCAGCGTGCAGGACCTCGGCGCCCAGCAGACGGGCATGACGGTGGAGGAATTCCGACAGAAACTGCTTGAAGAAGGAGTGCTCTGACCATGGCCGAGATTGTCGGTGGTGTCTTCACCAGCCACGTGCCCGCCATTGGCGGCGCCATTGCGCGCGGCCTTCAGGGCGATCCCTACTGGAAGCCGTTCTTCGATGGCTTTCATCCGGTTCACCGCTGGCTGAAGACCGCGCGACCCGACATGGTCGTGTTGTTCTACAACGACCACGGGCTCAACTTCTTCCTGGACAAGATGCCGACCTTCGCGGTCGGCGCGGCCGGGCAATATCACAATGCCGACGAGGGTTGGGGCTTGCCGGTGATGCAGCCTTTTCCCGGCGCGCAGGATCTCTCCTGGCACATCATCGAGCATCTGGTGGCGAGCGAGTTCGATATCACCACCTGTCAGAAGATGGCGATCGATCACGCCGTCACCGTGCCGCTCGCACTGGCCTGGCCCGGCGCGAACAACCGGCCGGTAAAGATCGTGCCGATCGCGATCAACACGGTGCAGCACCCGCTTCCGAGCCCCAGGCGCTGCCTGGCGCTGGGCCGGGCTGTGCATGAGGCGCTGCGCAGTTGGCCGGGCGCGCACCGGATTGCGGTGTTCGGCACGGGCGGTCTCTCGCACCAGCTCGACGGCGAGCGGGCCGGGTTCATCAACAAGGAGTATGACCGCTTCTGTCTCGACCATCTCGGACCCGATCCCGACGCACTTTGTGACCGCAGCGCAATCGACATTGTCGAGCTCGCGGGCAGCCAGGGCGTCGAGATCCTGAACTGGATCGCGGCGCGCGGGGCGCTGGGGCCGGACGTGCGCGAAGTCAGCCGCAACTATCACATCCCGATTTCGAACACCGCGGCGGCCACGATGCTGCTGGAGACGAGCGCGGCGTTCAGCCGGGCGGCGTGAGGTTGGCGAGGTCGCGCCGGGGCATGTCCGGCGCGACCTACAGACTGGCCAGATGGGCGCAATAGGCGGCGAGGGCGGCAGGGCTTTCCACGACGCTGAGCAGCGCGAGCACCACCATGACGCCGCCCAGCCACTTCCCGGCGCTACGGGCCCGCAAGGCCGCCTGCATCTGCCGGAAGCCGAACCCCGCCGCCACCAGCGCGGGCAGCGTGCCGAGGCCGAAGCCGAGCATCACCAGCGCGCCGCCGAGCGCGGTGCCGGCGAACATGGCGAACAGCAGGGCGCCATAGACGACGCCGCAGGGGAGCAGGCCCCACAAGAGGCCGCCCGCGATCCGGCGCGCCGGCATGGGCAGGGGACGCATCAGCCGGGTGCGCCATCGCCCGGGTGGGGCGGTGTGGCCGAGAAATGCGGGGGTGGGCGCGACGCCGGCCGTGACGAGGCCGATCCAGGCGAGCGAGAAGGCGGCCGCCCAGCGCAGCACGATTTGCGCGCTGCCCGGATCGAGCCGGGTCAGCGCGGCGCTTCCGAGGCCGCCTGCGAGCGCCCCCAGCGTAACGTAGCTCGCGATGCGGCCGCCATGAAGGAGCGCCTGCTCGCGGCTCGCCGCCAACGCGCTGCCATGGCCTCCGGAATAGCCGAACAGCACCGAAATACCGCCACACATGCCGATGCAATGCAGGCCGGACGCCAGGCCGAGCGCGACGCCACCGGCGAAGCTGACGGCCGACATGGCGCTAGATCGCCGTGCTGAAACGCTGGCCCTGCTCGACGCGATAGCGGTCGAAAAGGGCAGCGATGACGCGGCCATAGGGCCGTCCATCCGGAGTGATCCGCAGCCCGCCCTGCTCCAGCGAGGCGAGATTGCGGTCGAGGAAGGGCGCGAGCCGCTCGACCATGCCCGGCTCGGCGAGAAAGGGCGTGACGGCGGCGGCGCGGCCGCACAGCAGGTCCTCGATGACACGCGCGCGTCGACGATCGTCCGCATCCCGGCGGATGCCGCGCTCGCCGGTCAACTGGCCTGCCATGGCCCGCATGCGATAGCGCCCGCTGTTCTTCTCGTTCTGCACGAGAAGGTCCGGGAATTCGCTGATCGCGGTGGCGCCGAGGCCGATCAGTACCTGCGCGTCATCCTCCGTAAAGCCCTGAAAATTGCGGTGCAGGCTTCTCTCGCGCTGGGCGAGGGCAAGCGCATCGCCCGGCAGCGCGAAGTGATCGAACCCGACGGGCTTGTAGCCTGCGGCGGTCAGGCGCGCGTGGCCGAGTTGGGCCATGGCGAAGCGCTCGTCCTGATCGGGCAGGTTCGAGGCATCGATGCGGCGCTGGCGCGGCAGCATGTGCGGCACATGAGCATAGCCGAACAGGGCGATGCGTTCCGGCGCTAGCGCAATGGTCTCGTCGAGCGTCGCCGCGAGGACATCCCGGTTCTGGCCGGGCAGGCCATACATCAGGTCGAAGTTGATCGAACCGACGCCGTTCGCCCGGAGCGCTGCGGCCGTTTCCTCGATCAGTTCGCGCGGCTGGACCCGGCCGATGGCGGCCTGAACGACGGGATCGAAGGTCTGCACACCGAGGCTCACCCGCGAGACGCCAGCCTCGCCCAGCATCACTGCCCACTCCGGCGTGAAGCCCCGTGGATCGAGCTCGATCGAGAGGATTGGCGCCTCGAGGCTGAAGGCCCGGTTCAGCGTATCGAGCAGGGTCATGAACTCGGTCGGCGTGAGCGCATTGGGGCTGCCGCCGCCAAAGGCGATCCGGTTGATCCTGCCGCGTCCGCCCAGCCGGGTCGCGGTCGTCCAGATCTCGGCTGCGAGCGCGTCGAGATAGGCGCCGAGGCGCTGCGTCCGGTTGGCGCGGCCGGTGTTGCAGCCGCAATACCAGCAGATCTCCTGGCAGAAGGGGATGTGGACATAGAGCGAGACGGCTTGGTCCAGCGCGACGCGTGCCAGCGCCTCCGCCTGGTCCACGACGCCGGCCGCCGCAGAGAATTCCGCCGCGGTCGGATAGCTGGTGTAGCGGGGGACGGGGCGGGCGAGCAGCTCTGGATAATAGGTCCACATGCCCATGGTCTAGCGCGCCTGCCGGGCGCGCGCTTTGCCCTCGATCAAGGCGCCCGTTGCGGCGCGTCAATGTCCGGCCAGCCGTGCCGAACTACCGTCGGTCCGTGGTTCACGAAAGAAAGGAACAAGACCCGTGAAGACATGGATTTTCACAGGCGCGGCCACCGCGCTCGCCCTCGCGCTGCCCATGGCGGCGCAAGCCGGGACGTCTGAGGGGCCGTGGCAGATCAAGCTGCTGGGGACGGCGGTGCTGCCCGATGGCGGCATTTCCAAGGTCGAGGCGAGCAAGGTGACGTTGCCTGCGGGCACCGACACCAGCGTTAGCGACAATTTCGTGCCGACTGTCGCGATCGAATATTTCCTGGCGCCTGGCGTCTCGGTCGAGACGATCTGCTGCACAACCGCGCATCATGTCGACGGGGCAGGCGCGATCGCGGGCGTCGATCACCTCATCGACGATGTGCTGATCGTGCCGGCGACGCTGACGCTCAAATATCACCTGACCACTCTCGGCGCGATCAAGCCCTATGTGGGCGCCGGCCCGAGCTACTTCCTGGTCCTCGATTCCAAGGTCGGGTCCGGCGGCACGGCAGCGCTGGGCGCGGCAAGCGCGGAGGTGAAGAGCAAGATCGGCTTTGCGCTGCAGGCTGGCGTCGATATCCCGATCGGCAGCAGGGGCTTCGGCCTGTCGTTCGATGCCAAGCGCTACTTCGTGAAGCCGCTGGCGAGTTTCAGCAATGCGGCCGGCACGGAGATCCTGCGCACGCGTCATGATCTCGACCCCTGGGTGCTGAGCGCGGGACTTTCCTATCGCTTCTGAGCAAATCACAGACCGGCATGGAAGGCTCCCGGGCTACCGGGGGCCTTTTGCGTCAGTCCATGACGGCCGGGGGAGCGCTCAAGCGTCCTCGTCTTCGATGAGAATGCGCATCGCCGCGCCATCCATATCGTCGAACTGGCCCGCGCGCATCGACCAGAGAAAGGCGAGCAGGCCCATGAGGCCGAGGAACAGGGCGACGGGGATGAGCAGCAGCAATCCGTTCATGTGACGGCTCCACGCAGGCGCAGGCTATTGGCGATGACGATGAGAGAGCTGGTCGACATCGAGACGGCAGCGATCAGCGGCGTCACCTGGCCGGCCATGGCAAGCGGCACGGCGAGCACGTTATAGCCGATCGCCAGCACGAAGTTCTGCCGCACGACCCGCATCGTTGCGCGCGCGGCGCGTACGGCCTTGGGCAGCCCGAGCAGGCTGTCGCCGAGAAAGACGATGTCCGCCGCCTGCTGGCCGACATCGCTGGCGGAGGCGGGGGCGATCGAGACATGGGCGGCGGCAAGGGCAGGCCCGTCGTTGAGACCGTCGCCGACCATCAGCGGGCGCCGGCCGGCCGCGATCTCCGCTTCGAGGAGCGCCATCTTCTCGGTTGGGCGCATGTCGCCTTGTCCCACTATGCCGAGCTCGGCCGCGACCGCGTCCACCGCATCGGTACGATCGCCGGACATGATACGGGCGGGCAGGCCGAGCCTGTTCAGTTCGGCCAGCGCCTCGCGCGCGCCGGGGCGGAGGCTGTCGGCGAAGCGGATGACGATGGGCGCGCCTTCGCCCAGATCGAGCGCGGCGGCGGCGCGGTCGTCGGACACCGGACCGATTTCGCTCGCGCGGGGGCGGCGCATGGCGACGGGGCGCCCCTCATATCTGGCCTCCACGCCCTCGCCGGGCTGTTCGACGATGTTCGTGAGCGCGGCGGGCGAGACATACGCGCCGCCCAATGCCTGGCGCAGGGCCATGGCAAGCGGATGGCGGCTGGCCATGGCGAGGCCACGGGCGATCGGCCGCAGATGGAGCGGGATCGCCTCGATGCCCTGAGCGGCGGGGCGTCCGAGCGTCAGCGTGCCGGTCTTGTCGAGCAGCACTTCGTCAGCCTCGGACAGGCGCTCCAGGGCGCTCCCGTCCTTCACGAGCAGGCCGGCGCGCATCATCGTGCCGCAGGCGACGACTTGCGCGACCGGGACGGCAAGGCCGAGTGCGCAGGGACAGGTAATGATCAGCACGGCGAGCGCGACGAGCAGCGATTGGTGCCAGCCCGCGCCGGAGATCATCCAGGCCGCGAAGCTGACCGCCGCCAGCAGATGGACTGCTGGCGCGTAAATCGTCGCCGCGCGGTCGGCCAGACGCACGAAGCGCGAGCGGCTTTGCGATGCGCTTTCGATGAGCCGTGCAATCTCGGCAATGGCGCGCGCCTCGCCGACCGCGGTGACGCGCAGGGTGATCGGACGCTCGAGGTTGAGCGTGCCCGCCGTCGCGACATCGCCCGGCCCGGCCGGGACCGGTGCGCTCTCGCCGGTCAGCAATGAGAGGTCGAAGCGGCTGGTGCCGTCCTCGATGATCCCGTCGGCCGCCAGTCGTTCGCCGGCGGCGACAAGGAGGCGGTCGCCCACCTGCAGGTCTTCCGCCGCGACCCATTGGCTCGCGCCGGTCTCGTCCAGCCGCATCGCGCCCGCAGCCGTCCGGCGCACCAGCGCCTCGGCGCCGCTGGCCGCGCGGCTGCGCATCATCTCGTCCAGCACGCGGCCGATCAGCAGGAAGGCGAGCAGCATGAGCGCGCCGTCGAACCAGGCGTGCTGGCCGTTCACCACCGTCTCGTAAAGGCTCATGCCCGTCGCGAGGAGCACGCCGATGGAGATCGGTACGTCCATGTTCACCGTGCCGGCCCGGAGCGCGCGGAACGCGGAATCGAAGAACGGGCGGCCTGCATAGGCGATGGCAGGGACCGCGATCAGCGCCTCGATCCAGTGGAACAGATGCCGCGAGTTGCCGTCCGCGCCGGACCAGACCGACACGGCGAGCAGCATGACGTTCATGGCCGCGAAGCCGGCGACGCCGAGCGCGCGGATCAGCCGCTTGAGAACGAGGCCGCGCTCGACCGAGGCGGCGCTGTGTAGCGGCTGAGCGTCGAAGCCGATCGCATCGAAGGCGCGGATGATGTCCGGATCGGCCAGCCGTTCTGCATGCGCGACGGTGACCGTCTTCCCGGAGAAGTTGACGCGCGCGCCCGTGATTCCGGGTTGCTGCGGCAGCAGGCGCTCGATCTTGGCGATGCAGCCGGCGCAATGCATGTCCGGCACGGCGAAGCGGGTTTCGACCGGCCCGCCGGTCCAGTCCTCGTCAGGCGCGATGTAGCTCATGGCAGGTCCACCAGCTGATCGAGCTGCCGCCCATGGGTGGCGGCATGAAGATGCACTATCCAGCGGCCCTGCGGAAGCGTTTCGACGCTTTCGTAGCGGCCGGGCGCGAGGGCGCGAAATTGCAGTGTCCGTTGCGGTGCGCGGCCGAGCGGGTGCCGGATGAGCGCGGTAAGGCGGGCGTCAGCCATCGGCTGGCCGTTGCTGGTGAGCCTCGCGAGGACATGGTGATCGGGCGTCCGCGCCGCCTCGAGCGTCCAGCCGAGCGCCTTCTGCTCGCGGGCTTCCTCCAGCCAACTGTTGAACTTCTGGCTGGCGACATAGCTGTTCTGCACCACCAGCCCACCGAAGGTCGAACTGGCGAGCCAGGCCATGGCGATGTTGACTGCGATGACCACGCCGAAGAAGGCGACGAGGATGATCGCGATGTGCCTGCCGGTGAATGTGCGTGTCATTGTCCGTTCTCCGGCCGGACGAAGCTCTCGTCGTCCTGGGCCTTTTCCTTGCGGCTGTTGCCGGCCTGCAGCGTGAAGGCGAAATCCTCGTGCGCGACGCCCGCCGCCGGGGCGACGACATAGATGCGTTCGCGCAGCACCTGATCGGCCGGCACGTCGAGGACGAGGCTGCGCCGTGCCTGCGCGCGGGTCTCGCTCTCGCGCCACATGAGCGCTTCCGGCAGCCCCGCAATGCCGACCGTCATCGTGCGCGGGCGGCTCTCCATATTGCGCAGCTTGAGGAGGTAGGCGTTGCGGATCGAGCCGTCCGACAGGCGCACGAATTGCGGGTTGCGGTCCGCGTCGGCAGCGATGTCGGCCCGTGTGCGGGTGCCGAGCGCGAACAGCATGGCAAGGCCGATCGCGCCCCACAGGCCGAAATAGATGAGCGTGCGCGGACGGAGCAGGCGCTTGACCGCCGGGACGGCTTTCTCGCCGCGCATCTCGCGCTCGCAGTCCAGTTCGGTCGCATAGTCGATCAGGCCGCGCGGACGGTCGATCTGCGCCATCACCCGGTCGCAGGCGTCGATGCAGAGCGCGCAGGTGATGCAGCCGATCTGCGGACCCTCGCGAATGTCGATACCGGTCGGGCAGACCTGGACGCACTGCATGCAGTCGATGCAGTCGCCGGTCGGCAGATGGTCCTCACTGGCCTTCTTGATGCCGCGCGTGCGAGGCTCACCGCGCCAGTGCTTGTAGGTGACGATCAACGATTTCTCGTCGGTCATCGCCGTCTGGATGCGCGGCCAGGGGCACATATAGATGCACACCTGCTCGCGCATGAAGCCGCCGAGGATAAACGTCGTCAGCGTGAGCACGGCGGTCGTTGCATAGGCGACATAAGGCGCCTGGCCGCTCCAGAACGCGCGCTGGAGCGTTGGCGCGTCGGCGAAGTAGAAGATCCAGGCACCGCCGGTGAGGAAGGCGATCAGCAGCCAGACCGTCCACTTGCGCAGGCGCCGGACCAGTTTGCCGAAGGTCCACGGCGCGCGGTCGAGGCGGATCTGGGCGTTGCGGTCGCCGTCCAGGAAGCGCTCGACATGCTGGAAAAGGTCGGTCCAGACGGTCTGCGGGCAGGCATAGCCGCACCACGCGCGACCGACCGCGGAAGTGACGAGAAACAGCCCGATGCCGGCCATGATGAGAAGTCCGGCCACATAGTAGAATTCGTGCGGCCAGATCTCGATCGAGAACATGTAGAAACGGCGGTTGGCGAGATCCACCAGTACCGCCTGATCGGGAGCGTGGGGGCCGCGATCCCAGCGGATCCAGGGCGTGCCCCAATAGATCGCCAGCGTGACCGCCATGACGAGCCATTTGAACCGGCGGAACGGGCCGTCGATCTGCTTGGGAAAGACAGCCTTGCGCTTTTCGTAGAGGCCCGGTTGAGGGCTGGTCAGGTCATTCGCGGTGGACATTGGCAGCGTCCGATTGGTCGGATGAGGAACAGTCTAGGCGGGGCGGGCCGCGTGGACCTTGAGCAAGATCAAGAGCCTCTCCTTTTGCAGGGAGAGGCTCCGTCGGTGATTTATTCGGCCGCGGCGGCGGCGTTGGTCGCGGCCGGCGGTTCCGGCTCTCTCGGCGTGGCTTCGCCGCCGCCCAGCGAGTGGACATAGGCCGCCAGCATCTTGATCGTCACCTTGTCGAGCGCATGACCCCAGGCCGGCATCACGCCCTTGCGGCTGTCGGTCACGGTCTGGGTCAGTGCTTCGCGGCTGCCGCCGTAGAGCCAGATGCCGTCAGTCAGGTTGGGCGCGCCCAAAGCACGCATGCCCTTGCCCTCCGGCCCGTGGCAGACGGAACAGTTCGCCTCGAACAGCGCGGCGCCGCGGTGCGAGGAGGCGCTGGGCTTTTCCTGCCTGCTGATCACTCGGACATGGCTGACGACGTCCTCCACCTGTGCGGGATTCAGGATGCCGTCATGCCCGAAGGCCGGCATCTGGCTGACCCGCGTCTCCTTCACGTCCGGATTTCGGGCGCCGTAGGTGATGGTATATTCGACGGAGCGCAGATCGCCGCCCCACAGCCAGTCGTCGTCGTTGAGATTGGGATAGCCCGGCGATCCCGCCGCGCCCGAACCGTGACACTGGACGCAATGCGCCTTGAACGCCGCACTGCCGCCCTGGATCGCGGCCTGCATGAGGTCTGGCCGGCCCGGAAGCCGCTCGATCGGCGTCGCGGCGATGGCAGTGAGGATCGGCGCCTTGCGGTTTGTCTCGGCCTGCATTTCCTTGCGGAACTCGGCGCGGCTGGACCAGCTGAAGACCCCCTTCGTGGCGCCGGTCAGGCCGGGCAGGGCGGGATAGACGACGACGTAGCCGATCGAGAAGATGATCGTCGCGTACAAGGTGAGCAGCCACCAGCGCGGCATCGGCGTATCGAGTTCCTCGATGCCGTCCCATTCGTGGCCGACGGTCTGCGTACCGGTCGGTGCGTCGATGCGCTTGTTGTCAGCCATGGCTTTCGTCCTTGTCGGCAGCAGCGGTTCGTTCGCCCTCGTCGGCGAAGATCATGTTGGCGGCGGAGTCGTTCTGGCGGCGCGAGCCGGGGCGGAATGCCCAGCCGACAAGCACCAGATAGGCGACGATCATGATGGCCAGCCCGTAGCTGTCCGCCAGGTGCCGCAGCTCGTTGTAGCTCATCGCTCCACCTCCTGCGGGGCCGCGCTCTCGAAGTCGACGAGCGTGCCGAGCATCTGCAGATAGGCCACCAGCGCGTCCATCTCGGTCAGCCGGGAGGGATTGCCGTCGAAGTCGCGCGCCTGCGCCTTGGGGTAGCGCTTGAGCAGGTCGGCGGTGTCCGCCTCCGGATCGGCCTGGGCCGCGAGGTCCGCATTGGCGAGTTCGAGATCCTTGTCAGTATAGGGCACGCCCACCCGCGTCAGCGCCTTGAGATGCGCGGACATGTCGCCGGGCTTGAGGTCGCGATCGGCGAGGAAGGCATAGCCCGGCATGATCGACTCCGGCACGACCGAGCGCGGGTCCTTGAGATGCTGGACATGCCACTCGTCCGAGTAGCGCTTGCCGACGCGCGCTAGGTCCGGCCCGGTGCGTTTCGATCCCCACTGGAAGGGATGGTCGTACATGCTCTCGGCGGCGAGGCTGTAATGCCCGTAGCGCTCTACCTCGTCCCGGAAGGGGCGGATCATCTGGCTGTGGCAGTTGTAGCAGCCCTCGCGCATGTAGATGTTGCGGCCGGCGAGCTCGAGCGGCGTATAGGGCCGCATGCCCTCCACCTTCTCGATCGTGTTGTCGATCCAGAAGAGCGGGGCGATCTCGACGATGCCGCCGATGGCGACCACGGCGAAGGCCGCGACGCCCAGGAGCGTCACGTTGCGCTCGAGTTTCTTGTGCTTTTCGGCAAAGCTGCTCATGGCGTTCCGTCCTTACTCGGCAGGCGTTGCGTGGGGTTGGGCGACGATGGGGCGATCCTTCGCGGGATCGAAGGCCGCATCGCTCATCGGCGCCTCGGTGCGCAGGTCACCGCGGATGGTGCGCCAGATGTTGACGGTCATGACGATCGCACCGGCGAGGTAGAGGAGGCCGCCGAAGGCCCGCAGCACATACATGGGGTGCATGGCCGCGACGCTGTCCGAGAAGGCATAGACCAGATAGCCGTCCGCCCCATATTCCCGCCACATCAGCCCCTGCATGATGCCGGCGACCCACATGGCGGCTGCGTAGAAGACGATGCCGACGGTCGCGAGCCAGAAGTGCCAGTTGACCATGCGCAGGGAATAGAGCCGCTTGCGGCCCCAGAGGCGCGGGACGAGATAGTAGAGCGAGGCGAAGGTGATCATGCCGTTCCAGCCGAGCGCGCCGCTGTGGACGTGGCCGATGGTCCAGTCGGTATAGTGCGACAGGCTGTTGACGCTCTTGATCGAGAGCATCGGGCCTTCGAAGGTACTCATCCCATAGAAGGCGAGGGCCATGACCATCATGCGGATGATCGGATCGGTGCGGACCTTGTCCCAGGCGCCGTTCAGCGTCATCAGGCCGTTGATCATGCCGCCCCAACTCGGCATCCACAGCATGATGGAAAAGACCATGCCCAGCGTCTGCGCCCAGTCGGGCAGCGCGGTGTAGAGCAGATGGTGCGGGCCGGCCCAGATGTAGAGGAAGATCAGCGACCAGAAGTGGATGATCGACAGGCGGTAGGAATAGATCGGCCGCTCGGCCTGCTTGGGCACGAAGTAATACATCATGGCCAGGAAGCCGGCGGTGAGGAAGAAGCCCACCGCATTGTGGCCATACCACCATTGGGTCAGCGCATCCTGCACGCCGGAAAAGGCGCTGTAGCTCTTGGATCCGACGAGGCTCACCGGCATCGAGAGATTGTTCACCACGTGGAGCATCGCGATGGTGACGATGAAGCCCAGATAAAACCAGTTGGCCACGTAGATGTGCGGTTCGGAACGGCGCACGATCGTGCCGACGAACACGGCGAGATAGGCCAGCCAGACGACCGTCAGCCAGAGGTCCACATACCATTCCGGCTCGGCATATTCCTTCGCCTCGGTAATGCCGAGCAGATAGCCGGTGGCGGCAAGGACGATAAAGAGCTGGTAGCCCCAGAAGACGAACTTCGCGAGGCCGGGAAAGGCGAGGCGCGCGCGGCAGGTGCGTTGCACGACGTAGAAGCTGGTCGCGATCAGGGCGTTGCCGCCGAAAGCGAAGATCACGGCAGAGGTGTGCAGCGGCCGCAGGCGGCCGAAGCTGGTATATTCAATGCCCAGGTTCAGCACCGGGAAAGCGAGCTGTAGCGCGATGTAGAGGCCTGCAAGGAAACCGGCCATGCCCCAGAACACGGTTGCGATGACGCCCCAGCGGATCACGTCGTCGTCATAGCGCCCGGCGTCGGGCATCTTGAGGATGCCGCACGCGATGGCGGTATAGTCGGCCTTGCTGATCGTCACCCAGCAGGCGATCAGCGCCGCGGCGCACACGATCGCCATGTGGATTGCAAAGCCGCCATCGGCAGCGAGCCCCGCCGCCATCAAGGCGAGCAGGGCCGCGCAAAGGAATATCCCCGCGCGCATCGTCAGTCCGGTCATGATCTACTCCCTGGGGCAGCGCCGAGAAGCTGGCTCGGCGCATCCTGTCTAACCGGGTTCGGCCCCGCGCTCCTTGACCTCGGTCAAGACCGGGGGCAGTGGTTGCTGGCAGGGCGCGTGTCGCGGAAAAAGCCCACAAGATGGGATGCGAAGGTGGTCGTTGAATGAAGGCAGGCGATCCCGCACAGATAGCCGAAGAACTGAACCTGCTGATCGACGGCGCCCAGGGGCTTGCCCTCTACATGCTCGATTCCGATGGCTGCGTGACGATCTGGAACCGGGGTGCGGAGCGGCTGAAGGGCTGGACCGAGGCCGAGGTGATCGGCCGGCACATGTCGCTCTTCTATCCGCCGGACGCCATCGCCGCCGGCAAGCCCGAGGCTGACCTTGCCCGCGCCGCCGCCGAGGGCCGCTTCGAGGAGGAAGACTGGCGACTGCGCAAGGACGGCTCGGAATTCCTGGCTTCCGTCGCGATCACGGCGCTGCGCGACGATGCAGGCGAGATGCGCGGCTTTGCCAAGATCGTCTCGGACATCACCGAGCGGCGCGCGGTGGAGGACCTGCTGCGGGCACGCGAGAGCCATCTGCGCTCGATCCTCTCGACCATTCCCGATGCGATGGTGGTCATCGACGAACGCGGCATGATCCGCTCGTTCAGCGCGGCGGCGGAAAAGCTGTTCGGCTATGCCGAGGCCGAGGTGCGCGGCCGCAACGTCAGCAAGCTGATGCCGTCGCCCGACCGGGAGCGGCATGACGGCTATATCCACCGCTACCTGACGACAGGCGAGAAGCGGATCATTGGCATCGGCCGGGTCGTATTCGCCCAGCGCAAGGACGGCTCGACCTTTCCGATGGAACTCGCCGTCGGTGAGGCGATCGGCACCGGCGAGCGCCTGTTCACTGGTTTCATTCGTGACCTCACCGAGCGGCAGCGTATGCGCGAGCGGCTGGAAACGCTGCAATCCGAGCTGATCCATGTCGCCCGCGTGAGCGCCATGGGCACCATGGCCTCGACGCTGGCGCACGAGCTCAACCAGCCGATCACTGCCATCGCCAACTATGTCGAGGCGGTGCGCCATCAGCTCGATGCGCCTGATCCGGACGACTTGCCGATGCTCCGCGAGGCGCTCGAGGAAACCGCGAAGGAGGCGTTGCGCGCCGGCCACATCGTGCGCCGGCTGCGTGATTTCATCGCGCGCGGCGAGGTCGAGAAGACCATTGAGAAGCTGCCCGCACTCATCAACGAGGCGGCCGCGCTCGGTCTCCTCGGCGCCCGCGAGCGGGGCATCGAGCCGCAGTTCGATCTCGATCCCTACGCCTCGCCGGTGCTGGTCGACAAGATCCAGATCCAGCAGGTGCTCATCAACCTCGTCCGCAATGCCTGTGAGGCGATGAGCGACAGCGACGAGCGCCGCCTGATCGTGACGAGCCGGATGGACGAGCAGCCCGGCTTTGTGCGCGTGATCGTCGCGGACACCGGGCCGGGCATTGCGCCCGAAGTCGCCGAGCAGCTGTTCACGGCATTCGTCAGCACCAAGAGCGAAGGCATGGGGCTGGGTCTCTCGATTTGCCGCACCATCGTCGAGGCGAATGGCGGGCGCATCTGGATGCAGCCGCGCGCCGATCATCTCGACGGCGGCACGGAATTTCACTTCACGTTGGTGCTTGCCGGCCAAGAGGAAGACCATGACTGACCGTAAGCTCGTCCACATTGTCGACGATGAGGAGGCGATCCGGAAATCGACGGCCTTCCTCCTGAAGTCGGCTGGCTATGCAGTGGAGAGCTGGCCTTCCGGCTCGGTGTTCCTGGGCGAGGTGAAGCATGCCGCGCATGGTTGCGTGCTGCTCGACATCCGCATGCCGGAGATGGACGGGCTGGACGTCCAGCGCGCGCTCGCCGAGCGCGGCGTGACGATGCCGGTGGTCATCATGACTGGCCATGGCGATGTGGCCATCGCTGTGCGCGCGATGAAGGCGGGCGCCATCGATTTCCTTGAGAAGCCGTTTGAACGGGCGGCGCTGCTCGCGGCTATCGAGGCGGCATTCGCGCGGATCGCCAAAGCGGGCAGTGCCATCGAGCGCGCGAAGGAGGCCGAAATCCGGCTCGCCGCGCTCACGCCGCGCGAGCGCGACGTGCTGTATGGTCTCGCAAAGGGGCACCCGAACAAGACCATTGCCTTCGATCTCGGTATTTCCGCCCGCACGGTCGAGCTCCATCGCGCCAATCTCATGGCCAAGCTGGAAGTCCACAGTCTTTCGGATGCCCTGCGCATCGCCTTCGCCGCCGGGGTAGGGGTGGAGGGATAGCCGGTTTCCCACGGCCGGGCTCGGTTACGAACCCTCGGATATCTACGTAGCGACAGGAACCAGTTCGCCCTGTCATCACGGTTTCATGATGCTTCCCGCCGCCCAATCGGACTTTCGTTCGGCGTCGTCACGACGGCCGCAAGTCCTGCTGGTCGAGGACGATGCGCGCGTCCGTCGGTCGTTGCAGCTTCTGTTGGAAGGGGAAGGATTTTGTGTCCGGGCGTTCGCCGGTGCGGCTGCGCTGCTCGCCGATGAGAGCGCGACCGATGCAGCCTGTCTGGTGACGGACTATCGCCTTGGCGAGCAGGACGGTATTTCGCTGCTGCGGGCCATGCGACGGGTGGGCTGGTCCGGCCCCGCGATACTTATGACGGCGTTCATGACGTCCGGCGTAGCGGCGCGCGCGACGCGCGAGGGCTTCGCGCAGCTCTTCGAAAAGCCGTTCAGCCCGCATCTGCTGATCGAAGCGCTGGGCCGGATCCTTGCCCCATGACGTGCTTTTCCGGGAACCAAACTAGGAGCATCCCGTATTCCGGCGCGCGTCGAAAGTCCGCACAGTCGGTACCGGTCAAACAGGAAATGGAGAATGGTCATGGCGCGATTTGACGTGCTGCCCGCCGCGCGGCTCCATGAGGAATCCCAGGTGTCACGCTGCCAGAACTGCGCCGTGCGCCACAATGCGCTCTGCGTGAGCATGGATGACGAGGAGCTGACCGCGCTCAGCTCGATCGGCCGCCGCCGAATCGCGCCCGCCGGGCAGGTGATCAGCTGGGCGGGAGACGCCAGTTCCGCCTGCGCCAATATCGTGAGCGGCGCACTCAAGGTGACGGCTGCTCTGGCGGATGGGCGCGAGCAGATCGTCGGACTTCTCTTCCCCGGCGATTTCGTCGGCCAGCTTTTCGCCGACGAGTCCAGTCTCACCGTCACCGCGATCATCGATACGGATCTGTGCAGCTATTCGCGAACGGCCTTCGAGACCCTGCTCGAGGAGCACCCCCGCATGGAGCGAATGTTGCTCAAGCGCACCATGGCCTCGCTGAACGAGGCGCGCGCCTGCATGCTCTCGCTCGGCCGCAAGAACGCGCAGGAGCGCGTGGCCGGCTTCATCCTCGGCCTTGCCGAACGGGCGGGCACGCGCGGCGCGGATGGCCTGACGCACGTCTCCATCCCGGTCAGCCGGGGCGAGATGGCCGATTATCTCGGCCTCACGATCGAAACGGTCAGCCGTCAGCTCACGCGGCTGCGGACCGCTCGCGTCATCGCCTTCGCCAACGGCGACCGCGATTGCTGCATTCTCGACCCCGATCAGCTCGAAGACATCGTCAATCCGGCCTGACCGGCGCCAGTCCCGTCGCGGCGATCCAGCTTTCCTTGAGCACGATCGCGCGCCGGCACCCGTCGAAGCAGCAGCGCAGCATATAGGCGAGCTGCTCGACATTGCGCCGCTCATCCAGCCGGGCATGCTGCCATAGCGTCGCGATCAGATCCTGCGCGTGGACCTCGTCGAGCTGGTGCATACGGTGCAGTGCCGCCAGGGCGGCCTCGTCCGGGCCCAGACCGGGCGGCAGGGCCGCGAACATCCTTTCCGCGCGCACGAAATGCGTCGTCGTGACGTGCTGGATCCGGTCGCACAGCCGCCGGATCGTGGGCAGGGGCGGCAAGGCGGGCAACCGATCCGCCGCCGCCTCCAGGTCATTGCACAGAACCTGCTGGATCAGATGATCCTCCAGAACAATCTCCAGCGTCGGGGGCGTCAGCGGAAAGCCTCTGTGAGCGCAACTCGTCATGAAGCGACCTCCATGAAGGCGGCACTATCCGGAATGGCGTGACGCTACCTTGATCGACGTCAAGGGGCCCGGGCTAGCTTCTGGAGGAACGCAGAACGCGATGGATGGAACCACCGTCCGCTAGCCGTTCCCCGCAGCTGGAGGCCGAAATTTCAGTCCCTTGGCGGCAAAAATCAGCTTCCCTTCGTAGCGGCAAACAAAATCTATCGCGATAATCCATATTAAATAGATAGGAATAAAGGTGATACGAGAAATGGGGATTTTTCATGGTTTCGAAGTCGATGGTCGTTGGGTTGGAGAGTCGTAACAGCCGGAAGGGCGCTGTCCTCCTTGTCGGTGCAGGTCTCATGGCGATGACGGCGGTAATGCCTGCCTTTGCCGAGGAGCAGGCTCCGCCCGCCGTCCCGGCCGATGCCGGAGCGTCCATTCCGGCCGATGACGAAGCGGGATCGCAGGTGATCGTCGTCACCGGCAGCCGCGTCGGCGCCCGCGCGGTGGATGACAGCATCGTCCCCATTTCGGTGGCGGGCACGGACGACCTTGCCCGCTCGGGCAAGCAGAACCTGCGGGATTCGCTGGCGCAGGCGCTGCCCAGCTATCAGGTGCAGGCCGGCGGCTATCAGGGCCAGCAGGGCGCGGCGGTTCGCGGCGCGCGCCTGCGGGGCCTCGACGCCAAGGATACGCTGATCCTCGTCGACGGCGTGCGTCGGCACACGACCTCGCTACTGGTCGGCGGCGCCTCGCCGACTGACCTCGATCTCATTCCGTCGAACGCCGTCGAGCGCGTCGAGGTGCTCGGCAATGGCGCCGCGTCCCTTTACGGTTCGGACGCCATTGCGGGCGTGATCAACATCATCCTCAAGGACACGCGCGACAGCGGCGGCACCTTCACCGTCCATTATGGCCAATATGGCGAGAGCGTCGGCGACCTGCCGGACAAATATGGCCGGACCCGAAACGTCCAATATCATCAGGGCTGGCGGATCGGTGACGACGGCTTCTTCAACGTGAGCGCGAACGCGCAGTGGCAGAACGGCACCAACAATTATCCGGGCTATGCACCGGCCACGCTGACGAACCGGACCACCTTGCTCTATCCCCGTCTTGCCAACGGTTCGCTCGATCCGCGCGAGACGAGCGTGTCGCGCTATCGGCAATGGCTCGGCCAGCCCTCGTCGGAAATCTACTCCTTCGCCTATAACACCGAACTGCCGCTCAGCCCGGACGTGACGTTCTACAGCAACGGCACCTATGCGTGGCGCTATTCGGTCGGGCCGGGCTATTTCCGCACCGCATCCAACCAGACCCTGGCGCCGAGCACGACGCCAAGCCCGCAGGATCCCTTTGCCAATGCGCCCTATACAAGTGGCGAGCTGGTCTTCCCGGATGGCTATCTGCCGACCTTCGATGTCGAGGAGAACGACTTCCAGGCCGTCGCCGGCCTCAAGGGCGAAATCGCGGGCTGGGACTGGAACTTCTACGGCAGCTACGGTGGCGACCATGCCAAGGTCTATACCAACAACAGCATCAACGTCTCGGCGGGGCCGCAATATTGGGGCCAGCGCAACTTCTACGACGGCGCCCATGTCAACGGCCAGTTCCTGACCACGTTGGCGCTGTCCAAAAACCTGGACTCTGGCTTCTTCAGCCAGCCGCTGACGGTCTCGACCGGCATCGAGTATCGCTATGACAGCTTCAAGAAGCGCCCCGGCGAACTGCTGTCCTATCTCGCCGGGCCGTGGGTGTGGCCGGCGGGCACGGGCAATGCGGGCATCCGTCCCAATCTCGGCGCGCAGGGCATGTCCGGCATCACGCCGGAAGCCAGCGGATCCTGGCACCGGCATAACATTGCGGCCTATGTCGAGCTCAACCAGCAGCTCAGCGACCGCTGGACGCTCGATCTCTCCGGCCGATACGAGCATTTTACCGATTTCGGCAGCGTGCTTTCCGGCCAGCTCTCCACGCGGTTCGATGTCAGCGATGCCTTCGCCGTCCGCGGCAGTTTCGGCAACGGCTTCTCCGCGCCGACGCTGCTCCAGCAACGCAACACGACCCGCAGTGGCAGCTACTCGGTGGACAACAACCCGCTGAGCCCGACTTTCGGCCAATATACCCAGCGCTATTCGGTAACGACCAATCACTATGACCCGCTCGGCCAGGCGATCGGCCTTCCGGCGCTGGTGCCCGAGGACAGCATCAACGCCAGCCTCGGCATCGTCGCCAAGCCTTTCCCGCGTACAGTCGTGACGCTCGACGGCTATCTGATCGACATCAAGAATCGGATCGTCTCGGCCTCGGCCAATGTCACCGCAGGAACACCGCTCTACAACCTGCTGACAGGTCTCGGAATCTACAATGTCACCAGCGTGACATTCAACATCAACGGGGCGCACACACGCACCACGGGCTTCGACTTCCGGGTGGATCACAGCGATCCGATCGGCAATCTCGGCACCTTGCACTGGACGTTGACAAGCAATCAGAACTCGACCTCGGTGAAGAGTTTTGCGCCGCTGCCGGCCGTCATCGGGACGGCCAGCGCGGGCACGATCCGCACGTTGCAGGGGCAGTTCACCAGCTATTATCCCAAGAACATCACCTCGCTGGCGCTGCGCTGGGAATATGACCGGCTCAACATCTCGGTGAAGGGCACCCGCTGGAGCTCCACCACCTATCTCGGCACCAGCGCGGCGACGGACGAGCACCAGTCCCCGGCCGTCACCGCTGATGCGAGCATTAGCTACGACGCGACCGACTGGCTGCGGCTCTCCGTGGGCGGCACCAACATCTTCAACAAGCGGCCGGACCGGATTTCGGCCACCGCGCAGGCGCTCCAGTTCATCGCCGCTACCGAGATCGCGCCCTACAACCGCTATGCGCCCTTCGGGCTCGACGGCGGGTTCTATTACGCGCGGCTCGACATCAACTGGTAAGCCTGGCGATGCTGGTCGAGCCGTCCCTCGCCTCCGGGTCCGAGTTCCTCTGGTATATTCCCAACCAGATCGAACCGGGCCATCGGGGTGACGCCGTCACGGCGAACCACGGCAGCCTGGAAACGCTGACCGAGCAGGCCGAGGCGCTGGAGCGGAACGGTTGGCAGGGAGCGCTGATCGGGGCGGGATGGGGGCGGCCGGATACCTTTACCGTCGCCACCGCGCTGACGGCGCGGACCACTCGCTTCGAGCCGCTGATCGCCATTCGTCCCGGTTACTGGCGGCCGGCCAATTTCGCGTCGGCCGCGGCGACGCTCGATCATCTGAGCGGTGGGCGGGTGAGGGTCAACATCGTCTCCGGGCAGGACAAGCTGGCCGCCTATGGCGACAGCGAGGACGACCAGGCGCAGCGCTATGTCCGCACGGGCGAATTCATGCGGCTGGTGCGTCGGCTCTGGACCGAGGAAGACGTGACTTACGAGGGCGCGCATTTCCGGGTGGCGGGCTCCACCGTGGTGCCGCGCATCCGGGCGCGCGAAGGCCGCCTGCATCCCCCGCTCTATTTCGGCGGCGCGTCGGATGCGGCGGCGCGCGTCGCGGCGGCGGAGGCGGACGTCCAGCTGTTCTGGGGGGAACCGCTCGACGGCATCGCCCAGCGGATCGCGACTCTCAAGGCGCTGAGCCGGGAGCTGGACCGCGATCTGCCGCCGCTGAAATTCGGCCTGCGGATTACCACGCTCGTGCGGGAGACGACCGCGCAAGCCTGGGCGGACGCGGAAGCCAAGGTGGCCGTCATGGCCCGGAAGGGCGGGGGGGAGGCAGACCAGCACCGGCGTCGTGTGGCGGTGGGGCAGCAGCGCCTGCTTGATCTGCAGGCCCGGGGCGATGTGCTGGATGACAACCTCTACACGGCGCCGGGCCGGTATGGCGGCGGCGGGGCGGGCACCACGTGGCTGGTCGGATCGGCTGAAGACGTGGCCCGGTCGCTGCGCAAATATGAGGCGCTGGGCATTACCCACTTCGTGCTGTCGGACACGCCCTATCTTCCCGAGATCAAGCGGCAAGGCGAACAATTGCTGCCGCTCCTGCGGTCGCCTCATAGCCTGCTTGCCGCAGGCTGAAAGGCAATCGGAACCCGAAAAAGTGGAGCGATCAACTGCCCTGTTCTTGCAAGTAAAATATCTCGATAATATTGGTAGAGATTATGTGATATGCGGGCGTTGGCCCGTCGCAGTCCCGCAGGATGCGACCGGCCCGCTCAGGCGATTGGAGACGAATAGATGCCTACGAACGTGTTGCAGAAGCCGCAAATCGCAGACGTTGCTCCCGTGCTGACGCGGGAGGAGATTCTCGCCAGCCTGCCGGCGATCGCGGCGCGGGTCGCGGAGGGCGCGGCGCAGCGGGAACTGGAGGGGCGGCTGCCCTTCGAGCTGTTCGACTATCTGCGCACGACGGGCATCACCTGGCTTCGCGTGCCGCAATCGCTTGGCGGGCCGGGCGGCGGCACGTCCGACCAGATCGAGGTCATCTGCGCGATCGCGTCGGCCGACAGCGGCGTCGCCCACGCCCTGCGCAGCCATTTCGCCTTCATCGAGTCGATCGCGCTCGATCCGCAGAGCGAGCATAGCCGCCATTTCGTTCGCGACGTGCTGGCGGGCAAGCTGTTCGGCGGCGCGAACATGGAAGTGGGCACACCCCGGCCGAACATGATCCGCACGACGCTCCACAAGGAAGGCGACCATTATCGGCTGAACGGCCACAAATATTACGCCACCGGCGCGATCTTCGCCGATTTCACCAGCTTCAGTGCGGTCGACGAAGAGGGCAAGCCGACCGGCGTCATGGTGCCGGCGGGCCGCGAGGGTGTCGAGATCCGCGACGACTGGGACGGCATGGGCCAGCGGCTGAGCGCCAGCGGCAGCGTGTTCCTCAACAATGTCCGCATCGAGCCGCACGAGATCAACCTGCGCCGTCAGACGGCCAATCCCTTCGCTAAGCGCCACGGCGCAGTGCGGGCGCAACTGCATCTCTACGCAGTGGTCGCGGGTATCGTGCGCAACGTGCTTTCGGACGCCATCGCCTATGTGCAGGGCCAGGCGCGCTCGGCCAAGCATTCGGCCTCCGAGACGGCGCGCGGCGATCATTTCGTGCAGCTCGCGGTCGGCGAGATCTCGGCCATTTCCCATACGGTCGACGCGCTGGTGGCTGAGACGGCGCGGCGCCTCGATGCCTCTGCCGCCGCGATCCTCTCCGGTGCCGGCGACATTGAGGACATCGTCTTCGCGACTCAACTCGCCAATTCCAAGGGCCAGTTCATGATCGGGCGGTTGGCGCTGCGGGCGGCGGAACTGCTGTTCGATACAGGCGGTGGGTCCGCCACCTCGCGCAGCCGCAATTTCGATCGCCACTGGCGTAACGTCCGCACGCTCTGCAACCACAATCCGGCCTCGCTGCGCGGCCGCGTGCTGGGCGACTTCTACCTCAATGACGTGCGGGACGATTTCGTCGAGGGCCGCGTCTTCTGAGAGCTATGTGCCGCCGGGCTGTGGGAGACCGGCGCAGCGCATAAGGGAAGGGCCGCCGCCGGAGGATTCGGCAGCGGCCCTTTTGCTTGTCTGGCGGTCGATCAGGCTGCGACGGCGTCCTTTGCGTTCGCGCTGGAGGACTCCGTCTGCGCGAAGGGATGGCGCAGGATAGCGATCTCGAAGTCGCGGCGCGAGAGCCAGTGCGCCACGGTCTGGGCGCGGATGCCGTCGCTGTCGTCGATCAGCACGAGGCGGGCGCCGCGCGTCGCGATGGTGCGGCTCGAGAGGCCGAGCAACTGGCCGCCTTCGGACGAGAGCGAACCGGGAATATATTCGGCCGCGAATTCCTCCGGGGTGCGCACGTCCAGAAGGTAGGTGGTGCGTTCGGGATCGGCCGCCCATTGCTGCGCGGTTTCCAGGTCGATCGTGGGGAACCGGTCCGCCGTCGGGAAGCGGGCGATATGATCCCGGCCGAATTCCCGCGAGCTTTCCGTGGCGCGGCCGTAATGGGCGGTCAGCCCTTCCTCCAGTTCCCAGCCGGCGCGGCGCCAGGCGGCGGTGCCGTCCTCCAGATAAGCGACCGGATTGGCGATGCCCGCGTCGATCAGCGTCTGCGCCCCCAGGATTGCGCGCGGCAGCCCGGCGCAGGAGACGACCACCTGTGTCGTCGCGGAGGGCACCGTCTCGCTGAAGCGCAGCAGCAGTTCCGCACCGGGGATGTTTACGGCGCCGGGAACATGGTTCCGCGTAAACTCGGGCACTGTCCGGGTGTCGATGACGATGATGTCCTCGCCCTTCTCGCGCCGGTCCTTGAGCTCCTGCACGGTGACGACGGGCGTGCCGCGCTCGCGCTGGACGCCGAGCGAGAAGTCGCGGCCGGCAATGTCGAAGGAACGGGTCGCCTCGCCGCTTTCCAGCCAGGCAGGGAAGCCGCCGGTCAGCGCGTGGATATTCTCCCAGCCCTGATCGTAGAGTGCGCTGGCGAGCGCCAGACCGCGCCCGTCGCCGCCATCCACCAGAACGGTGCGGACGGCCCGGCGCGGAACAAAGAGGTCGATCTGCTCCAGCAAAACGTCGGCGGGGAGATTCTTGCCGAAGAGGGGCTGGCCATAGCCTGTCGCCTCTTCCTTGCTGCGCAGGTCGAGAACGGCGAGTTCGGCGCCATCGTCGAGCCAGCGTCCGAAGGTCCGGCTGTCAATGCTGCGATCGGTCATGATAGGTCTCCTGCTAAGGGGAGGGACAGGGTAACAGCGTTACCCGACTGGCATACACATAATTCCTATCAATATGGTAGAGATATATTTGCGAGCGGACCGGGCACATGCGGTCGCGCGCGATTACAGCTCGTCGAACGAGGAATAATTGCGGCGGTGCAGGCTCGCATAGATGCCGCCCCGCAGGAGCAGATCGGCCGGCGACCCCTCTTCCACGATGCCGCCGTCCTTCAGCACGACGATGCGGTCCGCGTCCTTCACGGTCGCGAGCCGGTGCGCGATCAGGATGCTGGTGCGGCCTTCCATCAGCACCTGCAGCGCGTCCTGGATCTGCGCCTCGACGAAGCTGTCGATGCTCGCCGTCGCTTCGTCCAGGATCAGGATCGCCGGGTTCGCGACCAGCGCGCGCGCGAAGCTCAACAGCTGGCGCTGGCCGATGGAGAGATTCTGTCCGCGCTGGTGAAGCACGGTCGCATAGCCGTTCGGCAGCGTCCGGATGAAGTCGTCGGCCCGCACGGCACGCGCGGCGCGGACGACTTCCTCATGGCTGGCGTCGGTCGTGAAGCGGATATTCTCCTCGATCGTGCCCGTGAAGAGAAAGGGCTCCTGCAGCACCATGGCGACCTTGCGCGAAATGGACTGTTGCTGGACGTCGCGCACATCCTCGCCGCCGACCAGAACCTGACCCGACCAGACATCGTAGAGGCGACAGACGAGCGCGGCGATGCTGCTCTTGCCCGATCCGGTGGCGCCCACCAGCGCGACGACCTCGCGCGGCGCGATGGACAGGTTGAAGTTGCGGAACAGCGGCTGACCGGCCTGATAGCCGAAGGTCACGTCGCGCAGTTCGACCGAGGGTTCGGCGGCCTCCAGCGGCGTGGCGTCCGCCTTGTCGACGATGTCGACCGGCACATTGATGACCTCGAAGATGCGGTGCGCCGCGGTCGTGGCGCGTTGGGCCATCGTATATTGCTGGGAAAGGGTGCGGACCGGCTCGAAGAAGCGCTGCACGTAGAAGATGAAGGCGACGAGCACGCCGACATCGGTCTTGCCCGCCAGTGCCAGCCAGGCGCCGCCGAACACAACCACGGCCATGGCGAGACCGGTCAGTATGTCGATGGTCGGCACCATGATCTGCGCGGTCCAGGCGGAGGCGATCTGCGCCTGCAGATTGTCGGTCGCCTTGCGGTCGAAGTCTGCGAGATTGATCTCCTCGCGCCGGGTCGCCTGTACCACGCGGACGCCGCCGATATTCTCGGCGAGCGCGCCGTTCACGATCGACGATGCGTCGCGCGCGCGGGCGAACACGCGGCGTGCGCGGGGCAGCCAGAGTGCCCGCACGCCGATCAGCACGGGCAGGAGTAGCAGCGTCAGCAGGGCGAGGCGCCATTCCAGCACGAACAGCATGCTGATGATGCCGACGAGCAAGGCGAGGTCGCCGACGGCGGTCACCGAGGTCTCGAAGAATTCCTGCAGCGCATTCACGTCGCCTTGCAGGCGCGACATGAGCCGGCCGACATGGCTGCGGTCCATGAAGCTCTGCGAAACCCGCTGGAGATGCGAGAACATCGCCCGGCGCAGATCGAAGATGATGCGCTGCGCAAGCCGGGCGGCGGTAGCCTCGCTGAGATAGCTGGCCGTGCTGTTGAACAGGATGACCGCGCCGAACGCGATCAAGACCAGCGGCAGGCCCCAGCTGCCCGGCTTGTCCATCAGGCTGTCGACCGCGCCCTTGATGAGCAGCGGAATGGCCAGTTGCGCCGCGACGAAAGCGAGGATGGCGCCGATCGCTACGATGGCGAGGCGGCCATGCGGGCGGATGAACGGCACCAGCCGCCCGACCGCGCCTGAGCTCAGCTCGGTGAACATCTCCTCGCGCTCGTCGCGCTCGGTGAAACCTTCCGGATCCCGGTCGTCATCGGGGTCGATCGCATGATCTTCCCTTGGGGGCGGGACGAGGGATAGCGTGGCGCTCATAGGCTTGCCTCCATCTGGGGCCGGGGCGCGGCGGCATCGGGCGACGTGGTCTGAAGCGCATAGAGCGTCGCATAATAGCCGCCCGCCGCGACGAGATCGGCATGATTGCCGCGCTCGGTGATCCGCCCCTCGTGCAGTACGATGATCTCGTCGGCGTGCATCAGTGAGGTGAGGCGGTGGGAGATGATGACGATCGCCTTTTCCCGCGTCGCCTCGCGCAGGGCGTGGCGCAGGCGATGCTCGGTGGCGGCGTCCACCGCGGAGGTGGCGTCGTCCAGCACCAGGATGGAGGAGGAAGGCAGCAGGCTCCGCGCGATGGCGGTGCGTTGCCGCTGGCCGCCGGAGAGCCGCGATCCGCGTTCGCCGATCCGCGTGCGATAGCCGCGCGGCAGGCCCGCGACATGATCGTGAAGTTGCGAGATGCCCGCCGCCGCGCGGACGCTCGCGGCGAGCGCCTCCGGCTCGGCATAGGCGATGTTGCGGGCGACATCGTCGTCGAAGAGGAACACGTCCTGCGCGACGAGGCTGACCGCGCTGCGCAGAGAATGCAGCGTGACGCCGCTGATGTCCTGCCCGTCGATCGAGATGGTGCCCTGCTGCGGATCGTGGAAGCGCGCCGTGAGATGGGCGAGCGTGGACTTGCCCGATCCCGCCGGCCCGACGATGCCGAGCGTGCGGCCGCGCCTGATCGTGAGGTCGATGTCGCGCACGGCCCACGGCGCGTCGTCCGCATAGCGGAAGGAAACGTTCTCGAAGCGCAGTGTGCCCTCGCCGGGCAGCAGTGGGCGCGCATCGGGGCGGTCCACGATCTCGGGCTCGCGATCGAGGATCTGGAAAAGACGTGTGCCGGAGGAGACGGCGCGGGCGCCGGAGTTTGCGATCATGCTGATCTGCCGGATGGGCATCTGCAGAATGGTCATGAAGGTCAGGAATTCGGCCAGCTGGCCGATGGTGATCGCGCCCGCGGCGATCCGGTAGGATCCCAGCCACAGGATCAGCAGCATCGCGATATAATAGGTGCCGTGGATCCGTGCCATCGCGCTCGCGCGCACGCGGATGCGCTGGTTGGCGTTGACGAGGGCCGCGTTGCCGGCGTCGTCGAAGGCGGCCATCTGATGATCGCGCGCGGGGAATGCGCGCACGACCCGTGCGCCGTGGAGATTCTCCTCCATCACGCGCGTCAGGATGGTCATGCGTTTCTGCAGCCGCGTCCACGCGAGGCGAAGGCGGATGCCCATTCGGGCGGCCATCAGGCCGACGACGGGCAGGAACAGCAACGTCACGGCGGCGAGCAGGGGGTCGCGCGTGAACAGCAGCCAGCCCCCCACGCCGGCCAGCAGCACGAGTTGGACCGCGCGCTGGAGGCCCATTTCCAGAAAGCCCCGCACGCCCTCCAGATCGAGCATGCCGCGCGTGATGAGATCCCCCGAGTGGATGCGATCGTGGAAAGCCAGGTCAAGCCGCTGGAGCTTCTCGAAAAAAGCCAGTCGCAGATCCCGCCCGACGCTCTGGCCGATATGCTCGGCATTGTAGCCCGCCGTCATCTGGAGAACACCGCGCAGCGCCGCGGCTGCGACGAGCAACGCCGCAGTGACGGCAATCGGCCGCAGCGCGGCGCCCGTCGCCGCATGACGGCCGTGCGAAAGCGCGACGATCTGGTCGACAGCGTGGCCGAGCAGGCGTGGCAGCATGAGATTGGCGAGAGCTGCGCCGAGGCAGGCGATCATGGCTAGCGCGAAGCGTGCCTTGTAGCGGAAAGTCTGGCTCACCACGCGATACAGGATCGCGTGCGCGCGCGTCGTATCGATGCCGAGCGTGGCGATGGCCTCGCTCGTCGAGTAGCTTCTCACATCTCGCAGGGGTGCGCCTTCGTTCGGCGCCATATTACACCTCAAACTTGCTTCTCGAAATCCTGCGGGCGAGCAGTCCTCATGTCGGAGGGGGCGGCAAAGGGATTGCCGCCCCCGCCCGGACCGGATCAGGCCGCGACGCTCTCGCGAACCTGCGTCGTGTCGAGCGTGATGGCTCCGACCAGATCGTCCGCGAACACCAGCGGCGCCGGGTCGATCCAGCTATCGAAGTCGAAATCTTCGACGAAGCCCTCGCGGACGAGGAAGTCCTTCTGCTGGCGTAGGCCCTCGATGTAGAGCGGCGTCAGCCCCACCTCGAAGCGTTCGTGCAGATGCGGGCCGAAGCCGCGCCGCACCGCTGCCTCGCTCGCGCGGGTCTCGGCCGCGATGGCGCGCACGACTTCGTCAGGGTGCGTGCGCGCCCATTCCGCCGTCTTCTGGAGAACGGCGAGATAGCGGGCGACGAGCTGAGGATGCTCGCGGGCGAGCGTGGCGTCCACCGTGACGGGGCGCGGCGTGCCAGCATTGACGCGCTTCAGCGGATCTTCTTGCGCATTGATGTCGAGGATCACGCGGAACCCGTGCTTCTCGATCAACGTCGCGCTCACAGCGCCCTTGGCGTAGATGGCGTCGACCGTACCGGCGAGCAGGGCCTCGGCACCGAGATGAAGGCGCTCCGCCGCGCGCTGCTCGCGCAGGTCGAAGTCGCCGCCCTCCAGATCGACGAAGGTCACCTCGTCGCGGCCGATACCGCCGATCTCCAGCGCGGTCAGCAAGCCGCGCAGATCCTGGGCGCGGCCGATATCCACGATGTCGCTGTCATGGCGCGGCAGGCCGAGGCGTGCGCCGCGCAACTGCTCGACCCGTGCGATGCGGCTGTCGTCGCGCACGAGGATGAGCTGCTCCTCGTCCACCCAGGTGATGCCGACCATGACAGTGTCGCGCCCGAGGCCGCGCGCCCAGATCGGTGGCACGTTGCCGCCCTCGCGGAACATGTTCGGCTGGGTATGGTCGAAGTGCGAGCGGCGCACCGCCTTCTCTTCCGACGCCCGGATCGATTCCAGCGCGATGCCGGTGCGCGCATATTCCTGATGCAGCCAGTGGAAATGCTGGGCGATGCCGGAGGTCGTAGGCACCGGGCAGCGCGTGTACCAAATCGTGTCTGGTTGGGTCATGACAATCTCCTGGGGCTTGAGGATTGGCCGGCGCTCATGCCGGGGCGAGCGACACGCCGGCGAAATTGTCGAGCGTGCCATAAGCGGTGTCGGGCAGGTTGTGGACGCGGGCGCTGGCGATGGTGACGGCGGCGCCCGCGATCAGCGGGATGCGGGGCAGGTCCTCTTCCACCTGCTGCTGGAAGGCGTGGTAAAGCGCCTTGCGCCGCTCAGCGTCCGGCTCCTGCTGGGCCTGTTCGAGCAGGGAGTCGACCCGGGGGCTCGCATAGTGCGCGCCGTTGGAGAAGGCGACGCCCGGCTTGAAGTTCTGCGACCAGTAGAAGCGCTGCGTGCCGATCGCGGGGTCCGGCCCGGCGCTGGCGGAATACTGGATCGTGTCGAAATCCCGGTCGGCATAGACGCGCTTCAGGAAGCCGGGGAAATCGGACGAGCGGATGCTGAGCTCGACGCCGACGCGGCGCAGATTGTCGCGGATGGCCAACGCCGACTTCTGGAGCATGTCGCCCGTCGGCGCGGGATCGTGCGTCAGGCGCAAGCGGACGCCGTTCGTGTCAGGCTTCAGTCCCGCCGCATCGAGCAGTTGTGCTGCCTTGGCCGGGTCATAACCGTAGTCGGGCACGGAAAGATCGCTGAACCCGGCAAGCGACCGGGGGATTGGCGAGTTCTCGATGGTGCCGAAACCGTGCCAGACATGTTCGAGCAGGAAAGCCTTGTCGATTGCATGGGCGAAGGCGCGGCGCACGCGGACGTCCCGCAGTGCCGGGCGATCGAGATTGAACTCGAACACCGCGAGGCCGGCGGTGAAGTCGACCGGTCGGTCGTGCAACTGGATGCCCGGCAGCGCCTTCAGTCGTTTGATGTCGTTGAGCGCGATCTGCGTGCTGGTGACGAGATGGACCTCGCCGGTCTCCAGCGCCGCTGCTGCGGCTGCGGGGTCCGACACGAGCTTGTAGATGATCCCGTCCAGCCGCGGCTCGTCGGGTGCCCAGTAGTGCGGGTTGCGCTCGAGGCGGATGAATTCGCCCCGTCGCCACTCGGCGAAGCGGAACGGCCCGGTGCCGATCGGGGCGTTGCCGGCGGGATTGGAGAGGAAGTCCTTCCCCTCATAGATGTGCCGGGGCACGATCTGGGATTCGGGCGATCCGAGCGCCGCGAGCAGATAGGGCGCGGGCCTGGAGAGCCGGATGATCGCTGTCAGCGGGTCGGGCATCTCCACCGCCGTCACATTGGCGAAGGTCGAGCGGCCGCGCCCGTGCAGCTTCCGCCAGACCTCGAGCAGCGAATAGGAGATATCCGCCGAGGTGAACGGCGCGCCGTCATGCCATTTGACGTCAGGCCGCAGCCTGAATGTGATGGCGAGCCCGTCCGGCGCCACGTTCCATGACAGTGCGAGCTGAGGTTGCGGTTTGGCGTCCGCGTCGAAGGTCACGAGGCCGTCGAAGATCTTGCTGGAAATCGCCTGGGTCGGCCCGGCGGTGGTTGCAGCGCTGGTGAGCGTCGGCGGTTCGGGGCTGAAGCCGATGACGAGCGTATTGCCGGCAGCGGAGCCGGCGGAAGGCGCGCAGCCGCTCAGCGCCGCGAAACCGAGCGCGCCGCCGCCGACAAGCGCCTGGCGTCGGGAAAGCAGCATCATGCGCACGGCTCAGCTTGCGGGAGCAGTGCCGGATAATCGGTATAGCCTGCCGCTCCGCCGCCGTAGAAAGTCGCGCGGTCGGCCGGGTTGAGCGGGGCGTTGTGGCGGAAGCGTTCCGGCAGATCCGGATTGGCGATGAAACCCGCGCCGAACGCGACGAGGTCGGTCGTGCCGGCGGCGAGCGCGGCTTCCCCCGTGTCCCGGCCATAGCCGCCCGCGACAATGAGCGCTCCGCCGAACCTGCTGCGCAGCTTGGGGGCGAGCGGGTGCTTCTGATCCACCGGCTCGACGAGATGGACGTAGCCGACGCCAAGCTGGTCCAGCGCCTCGATGGCGTAGGTGAAGGTCTCGACCGGGTGGCGATCCGACATGCCGTTGAAGTCGCTCCACGGCGAGAGACGCACGCCGATCCGCTCGACGCCCCAGATCGCGGCGACGGCCTCGGTCACCTCGAGCAGGAACCGGCTGCGATTCTGCGCCCCGCCTCCGTAGTCGTCGGTCCGCTGGTTGGAGCCCGAGCGCAGGAACTGGTCGATGAGATAGCCATTGGCGCCGTGGATCTCGACCCCGTCGAAGCCCGCCTTCAGGGCCAGCGAGGCGGCCTGGGCGAACTGATCGACGATGCGGCGGATGTCGCGGAGCGGGAGCGTGCGCGGCACCGGAAAGGGCAGCAGTCCCTCGCGCGTATAAGCTGATCCGCTGGCCGCGATGCTCGACGGGCCGACCGGTTCGGCGCGTCCGGTCAGCATGAGCGGATGCGCCGCGCGGCCGAGATGCGAGAGCTGGACGAAGATCCGCCCCCCCGCCTGATGGACACGCTCGGTGACGCGGCGCCAGCCGTCGCACTGGGCGCTGTTGAAGAGGCCGGGGCGGGTCGGCGTGTCGGGGGCGGTATGCGGATCGACCTCGGTCGATTCCGAGATGATGAGCCCGGCGCCCGCCCGCTGGGCATAGTGCTCGGCCATCAGCTCCGTCGGGATCTTGCCGAAGCTCGCCCGGCGGCGCGTCAGCGGCGCCATCACGATACGGTTGGGAAGCCTCAGGGGTCCCAGGTCCAGTGGCTCGAGCAGTTTCATTGAGGCCTCCGAGTGACTCGCCGTCGCAGCCTAGGGCGAACCTGCCAGGCTTCATATAAATAAAACCTATCGGATCACTAGAGTATTTTTATCTAGGACAGCCGGACGGACGGGCGGTTCAGAGATGAAAGTCGAAGACGAACGGGGGGGGCTGGGCGCCGCTTGCTCATCCGGAGCCGGCGCGCGCCACAGCGGCAGCGTCGATCAGATGACGCTCTATATTATAAGGCAAGCAGCTCGGGCATCGGCTGCCCGCCGCGCGTCACGAGACCGCGACGCGCTCGCCGAGGGCGGCCGGGCGGAACTCGCCCTTGATGGCGTCCGCGATGGTGCGGTGATCGAGCACCGCCGAGAGCTGTTCGCGCGCCTCGACCATGATGCTCCGCAGCCTGCAGGCTTCCTCGTCGGGGCAGTCGAGGCAACGGCGGTAAAACTTCTTGCTGGCGCAGTGGATCAGGGCCAGCGGCCCGTCCGTCACGCGGATGACCTCGCCGAAGGTGATTTCCTCGGGCCGACGGGCCAGCGCATAGCCGCCCGCCTTGCCGCGCGTGCTCTGCACGATGCCCGCTATCTTGAGATCGAGCAGGATCGCTTCCAGGAACTTCCGCGGCACATTGGCGGCGGCGGCAATCTCGCCAGTCGGATGGGGCCGGTCCGGATCCTGGGTGGCGAGGTGGAGAAGCGCTTTGAAGGCGTAACGCGATTGCTGCGAGAGCATGTGGAACCCATCACCTTCCAAAATGTCGCGCCCGCTGATCCGGGCGTTCAGATTGTGGCCGTGAAGTAGAATATCCCTGTCGAATTTTCAAGGTTTCGGCAGGCGTCCGGGCCAGCGCGGCGGGGGCGCCGAAAGGGCGGACGTAGATAGGGTTTCCCCGCCGATATTTCTTCTTCGGCCGCCGCCGTTGAGTCATTATTGACAATTCCTATCGTTTTAATCAGGTTTAGCGCATCAGCCGGTTTTCGGGCGTTTTTGGCCCGGGTCCGGGATCATTGGAACCTGAATATGTCCGCGCTGTCCCGTACTGCCCGCATCGCCACAAAGACCGGACTGCATGCCGTGCCGACGGCGCTCGGCATCGTCATGCTGAGCTTCGTGCTGCTGCAATTCGCGCCTGGCGACGCGGTCGACGTGCTGGCCGGCGAGGCGGGTTCGGCGACGGCGGAGGGCATGGCCGAGATGCGCGCGCGCTTCGGCCTCGACCGGCCGGTGATCGAGCAGCTCTGGACCTATCTCTCGAACCTCGCGCACGGCAATCTCGGCTGGTCGCCGCGCTACAACATGCCCGTCTCGCAGCTGATCTGGGAGCGTGTGCCGGATTCGCTGATCCTTGCCGGGTCGGCGCTGGTGCTGGCGCTGGTGATCGGCATCGCGCTGGGCGCGGTCATGGCCGCCTATGAAGGGCGCGCGGTTGACCGCATCTTCTCCGTGCTCTCGCTCGTCTTTTACTCGGTGCCGGGCTTCTGGATCGGCCTCATGTTGATCGTGCTGTTCTCGATCAAGCTCGGCTGGCTGCCCAGTGGCGGGGCGGAAACGATCGGCTCCTCGGCCACGGGCCTCGCGGCGCTGCTCGACAAGCTGCGCTACATGGTGCTGCCGGTCATCTCGCTCGCGCTGCTTTATGTAGCGGTTTACAGCCGCCTGACGCGGGTTTCGATGATCGAGGCGAAGGCGCAGGACTTCGTTCGCACCGCGCGGGCGAAGGGGCTGAGCGAGGGCCGTATCCTGCTGCGCCATGTGCTGCGCAACGCGCTCATTCCGGTGACGACGGTTGCGGGCATGCATGTGGGCGGCATGCTGGGCGGCTCGGTAGTCATCGAGACGATCTATGGCTGGCCGGGCCTCGGGCGTCTTGCCTATGAGGCGGTCATGGGCCGGGACTTTGGTGTCCTGCTCGGCATCCTCCTCTTCTCCTCGCTGCTGGTGATCTTCGCCAACGCGCTGGTCGACATCGTCCACGGTCTTCTCGATCCGAGAGTGGGAGGGCGCGATGCCGCCGTATAATCCGGGCGCCGCCTTGAGGGACTCTGCGCAGGAGTCGGTGCCGCAGCCGGACTTTTCCGAAGTGGTGGTGGCGCTGCCGGGCGTGGTCGTGCCTTATGCGCCGATGGCCCCCGCGCCGCGCGCGCGCCGAGGGGTAGGCCGGCGGATTCTGTCGGTCGGCGCACGCAATCCGCTGGTGCTGGTCGGGGTGGCGATTCTCGCCTTCATGTCGATCATCGGGCTTCTCGCGCCCTTGCTCTTTCCCGGCGATCCGCTGGCCATTGTAGGGGAGCCGTTCCTGTGGCCCGGCGCCGACGGCGCCCATCCGCTCGGCACCGACTCCCTCGGGCGCGATTTGCTGGCCGGCATCGCGCATGGCGCCAGCATTTCCCTCCGCGTGGGCATCGCGGCGACCGCGATCGGCCTGCTGATCGGGGTCAGCATCGGCGCCATCGCGGGCTATTTCGGCGGCTGGACGGATGCGGTGCTGTCCCGCCTGATCGAGATTTTCCAGACCCTGCCCAACTTCGTGATGCTGGTCGTGGTGGTCGCGATCGCGCAACCGAGCATCGTCACCCTGTCGGTCGCGATCGCCATCGTTACCTGGCCCGGCGTCGCCCGGCTGGCGCGCGCTGAGTTCCGCACGATCCGGGAGCGGGATTTCGTGATGGCCGCGCGCAGCCTCGGCTTCGGTCCCGCGCGCATCATCCTCTCGGAGATTCTGCCGAGCGCGCTGCCGCCGATCATCGTCACCGCCTCGATGATGGTCGCCTCAGCGATCCTTATGGAGTCCGCGCTCTCCTTCATGGGCCTGGGCGATCCCAATGTGGTGAGCTGGGGCAGCATGATCGGCTCGGGGCGGGAGTATCTGCGCACTGCCTGGTACATGTGTGCGCTCCCCGGCTTCGCGATCATGCTCACGGTTCTCGCGCTCAACCTCATCGGTGACGCGCTCAACGAGATCCTCAATCCGCGCAACAACGAGGGGCCACGATGAACGGCCATTTCACACCGACTTCCCGACGGTCGGCGCCGCCCCTGCTTGTCGTGGACGATCTGCAAATCGCTTTTGGCGACAACAAGGCGGTGCGCGGGGTCAGTTTCGACGTGCGCGAGGGCGAGACGCTGGCGATCGTGGGGGAGTCCGGCTCGGGCAAGTCGGTTACCGCGCTCTCGATCATGAGCCTGCTCTCGTCCAATGCACGGATCGAACAGGGCAGCATCCGCTTCGAGGGGCGTGAGATCACCGGCCTTTCGGGTCGGCAGGCACGTCAGATCCGCGGCGCCTCCATCGGCATGATCTTCCAGGAGCCAATGACCTGCCTCAACCCGGTGATGACCATCGGCGATCAGATCGCTGAGGCCGTCCGCCAGCATCAAAATCTTTCGCGAAAGGCAGCGCATGCCCGCGCGTTGGAACTGCTCGATCTTGTCCGTATCCCGGATCCGCATCGCCGCTCCACGGATTATCCGCACCAGCTTTCCGGCGGCATGCGCCAGCGCGTCATGATCGCGATCGCTGTCGCCTGCGGTCCGCGTCTACTGATCGCGGACGAGCCGACGACGGCGCTCGACGTGACGATACAGTCGCAAGTGCTGGATTTGATCGATCGGCTGCGTCGCGAACTGTCCATGGCCGTGCTGCTCATCACGCACGACCTCGGCATCGTCGGCCAGTGGGCGGACCGTGTGGTCGTCATGTATGCGGGCCGCACGGTCGAGCAGGGGGATCCCGGCGCGCTCTTCTCGCGGCCGCTGCACCCCTACACGCACGGTTTGTTGACCGCCTCGCCACGGCTCGACGACGGCTACGATTGTCACGACGGCCCGCTGAGCGAGATTCCGGGCTCGATCCGATCTGCGGCAGGCGAGCGGGGCTGCGCCTTCGCGTCCCGCTGCGCGTCCGTCCTGCCGGGGTGCCGCGATGCCGTTCCCACACTCCAGAGCCTGTCGGACGGGCGCCAGGTCGCCTGCCCGGTCTTCATTCAGGAAGAGCATCGTGTCGCTTCTCTCCATTACTGACCTCAGCACGCATTTTCGCCTGCCCAATGGCGCCTTGCGCGCGCTGGACGGCGTTTCGCTGGATCTGCACGCGGGCGAAACCATCGGTATCGTGGGCGAGTCCGGCTGCGGCAAGTCGACGCTGGGCAAAACTATCCTGCGTCTCGTCGAGCCGACGGCCGGCTCAATCCGCTTTGCGGGCGAGGATGTGACGGGCCTGCCCGCGCGGCGGCTCGGCGGGTTCCGTCGCCGCGCGCAGATGGTGTTTCAGGATCCGTTCGCCTCGCTCAATCCCAGGCACCGCATCCGCAAGATACTGACCGATCCGCTGATCGTCCACGGGCTCGGGGACCGGAATGAACGGGAGCGCAAGGTCGAGGATATCGTCCAGCGCGTCGGCCTCGATGTGGGGGCGCTCGATCGCTACCCGCACGAATTTTCGGGCGGGCAACGCCAGCGCATCGGCATCGCCCGCGCGCTGATCCTCGAGCCGGAGCTGGTCATCTGCGACGAGCCGGTGTCCGCGCTCGATGTCTCCATCCAGGCCCAGACGCTTAATCTGCTGAGCCGGATGAAGGCGGACCTCAATCTCTCCTACATCTTCATTTCGCACGACCTCTCGGTGGTGCGCTATTTCACCGATCGCGTGCTGGTCATGTATCTTGGCCGCGTCGTGGAGAGTGCGCCGACGCGCCAGCTCTGGTCGACCCCGCGCCACCCCTACACCCGCGCCCTCATGGCGTCCGTGCCCGATCCTGCGCGGCGTCGGCAGGCCGCGCCGATCAAGGGCGATCTGCCGAGCCCGCAGGATATCCCCACGGGCTGCCGCTTCCATCCGCGCTGCCCGATGGCGACCGATCTGTGCGCGCGCGTGGAGCCCTCGCTCGAGACTTCGGACAGCGGCCACGCCGTCGCTTGCCACCACGCCTAGCCCCCTTTCACCACAGGAGTTTTCAATGGTTGATTATCGTTATCTCGGCCGCTCGGGCCTCAAGGTCTCGCCCCTCACGCTCGGCACGATGATGTTCGGCGGGGAGACCGATGAGGCGACCTCGCACCGCATCATCGACAAGGCGCGTGAGCAGGGCATCAACTTCATCGACACGGCGGACGGTTATAATCGCGGCCAGTCGGAGGAAGTCGTCGGCCGGGGCATCAAGGCCAATCGCGATCATTGGGTGCTCGCAACCAAGTTCGCCAACGGGCGCGGCGGGCCGAACCAGCGCGGCCACTCGCGCAAGTGGATCATCGAGACCGTCGAGAACAGCCTGCGGCGCCTCGGCACCGATTATATCGACCTCCTTTACTTCCACCGCGCGATCTTCGACGCGCCGCTGGGTGAAGCGGTCCGCGCGATCGGCGACCTGATCCAGCAGGGCAAACTGCGCTATTTCGGCGTGTCCAACTTCCGCGCCTGGCGCATCGCCGAGGTCTCGCACTTGGCCGACAAGTTCAATATCGACCGGCCCATCGCGAGTCAGCCGCTCTACAACATCGTGAACCGCGTCGCCGAGGCCGAGCAGCTTCCCTCCGCAAACTATTATGGGTTGGGCGTGGTGTCCTACAGCCCGCTGGCGCGCGGCGTGCTGACTGGCAAGTATGCCGTGGATCAGGCTCCGCCGGCGGACAGCCGCGCCGGCCGCAATGACAACCGCATCCTGCAGACCGAATGGCGCCCGGAATCGGTCGCGATCGCCCAGAAGATCGCCAGCCATGCGCGCGGGAAGGGGATTGATCCCGTCGCCTTCGCCATCGCCTGGGTGCTGAACAACAAGCTCATCACCTCGACGATCACCGGCCCCCGCACCGAGGCGCATTGGGACAGCTACATCGCGTCGCTCGACGTCAGGCTGGATGGCGAGGACGAGGCTTTCATCAATGGGCTCGTCATCACCGGCCATGCCTCGACGCTCGGCTTCAACGATCCCAGCCATCCGATCGAGGGCCGCGTGCCCTACAGCGCGCCGGAGAGCGCCGACGTGCTGCCGTTCGAGCGGCCGGTGCGGGAAGCCGTCGCCTGACCGATCATGCGCCTCCGCCCGTGCACGCGCGGGCGGAGGTCCAGGCCTTTCAATCGCTGCCGCGTGGAGGAAAAAGCACATGACCATTCCGTTCGTGGATGTAGCGATCATCGGGGGCGGGCCGGGGGGACTGGCGCTGGCCCACGGCCTGCGCAAGCACGGCATCCAGACGGCCGTGTTCGAGCGGGACACGGTGCGGGCCGACTATGTTCAGGGGTTTCGCCTGGGTATTCGCCAGCGCGGGATCGACGCGCTGGAGGCCAATCTGCCGCGGCATCTCTTCGAGGCTTTTCTCGGCACGGTGGGACGGCAGAGCACCCGCCGCATTACCGTCGACGAGAAGTTCAACCGCCTGGCCGACATCCCCCGCAGCGAGGGCCGGGAGGACGTGCACAGCGATAAGTCCGTCAGCCGTATCACGCTACGACAGATCCTGCTTTCCGACCTTGGCGATATCTACCAGTCGGGCAGGGCCTTCGAGCGCTACGAGGTGGAACCAGAAGGGACCGTGCTCGCGCATTTCGCCGACGGATCTGCCGTGCGCGCCAACATCCTCGTGGGCGCCGACGGCGCTGGCTCCGCTGTCCGGCGCCAGCTCGTGCCGCAGTATAAGAGCTTCGATACCGGCATGCGCCGCCTGGCCGGCAAGATCACGCTGGCCGACGCCGCGCGCCATGGGCTCGCTCCCGCGCTGGTGCATCAGAATGTCGGCGTCCATCCGATCGGCGGCCGCCGCATGTCGATTGCCGCTCATTATGTCGATCCGGAAGCCTATGCCCGCTTCGGCCTGATCGGCCAGGATGATCCGTCGCATCGCGACATTGCCGGTAGCCATTTCGACAACACCACCAGTTACCTTTGGTGGAACACGGCCTATGCGCAGGACGAGCTCGCGCCCGATGCCGAGTTGGAGAAGATGGACGGCGCCCAGTTGCGGGACGTGCTCCTGCGCCACATCGCCCATTGGGACGAGCGCCTTCTGCGCCTTATCCGGCACAGCGATCCGTCCACCATTGCACTGCTCAAGGTGCGCAGTTCCGAGCCCGGCGCGCTGTGGGAAACCGGCCCCGTCACGCTGCTCGGCGATGCCATCCACCCCATGACCTATTTCCGCGCTCTCGGCGGCAATTCCGCCCTTTTCGACGCCGGGCTGCTTGCGGTGCAATTGTTTGCCCGCAAGCACGGCAAACCGCGGCTCGCCGCGATCCACGACTATGAGGTCGCGATGCGGGAGCATGGCTACGAGGCCGTCCGCTCTTCGCTGCTCGCCATGCAGCGCAACGACAATGCCGGCCAGCCCGTCGCCACAGTCGCGGCCGCCTGACGCGCGCCCCTGCTCCATTTTTCCGAGGGAACCATCATGACGCAATCTCCCCGCCGGCTGAATATCAACGTCGGCATCAACACCACCGGCTATCTGGGCGGCGCCTGGCGCTATCGCACTGGCAGCCGGCACGATGTCACCGATCCGGACTACTTTCTCCGCCTCGCCAAACTCGCGCATCGTGGGCGGTTCGATGCGGTGTTCCTCTCAGACATGCCACTGCTGCGGCCCGAGCCCAACAGCCGTCCGTTCCACACGCTCGATCCGCTGATCCTGCTCACCGCGCTGGCGGCGCAGGTGCCGGACATCGGCCTCGTGGCCACTGTCTCGTCCACCTACAATTCGCCGTTCAACCTGGCTCGCCGCGCGCAGTCGCTCGACATTCTCTCGGGCGGGCGGCTCATCGTGAACATCGTCTCGAATTTCGTACCTGCCGTCGCCGCCAATTTCGGCAGCGATCCGCTGCCGCCGCGCGACATACGCTATCCGCGCGCGGACGAGTTCCTCAACGTGGCGAAAAAGCTCTGGGCAAGCTGGGATCCGCGCCGGGAAGGGGAAATTCCGGAGGGGCAGTTCTGGGACATCACGACAGCACAGCCGATCGATCATGACGGCGATTTCTTCTCTGTCCGAGGGCCGCTCAACGTGCCGCGCGGACCGCAGGGCCATCCCGTCATTGCCCAGGCTGGCGCCTCCGATCAGGGGCTCGATCTGGCCGCAAAGCATGGCGAGATCATCTATTGCAACATCCTCTCGCGCTCGGCCGGGCAGGCCTTTCGCAAGAAGGTTTATGATCGCGCGGCAGCCTTCGGTAGGGACCCCGCCGGCATCAAGATCGTTCCGGGTCTCGTCGCCATCGTCGGCGAGACGCGGGCAGAGGCTCTGCGCAAGCACGAGCTGTTCAGCGGCACGGGTTCGGAGGATGGCCTTCTCGCGCGCTTCGCGCGGGATCATGGCATCGATCCCCGCGAGTTCGATCCCGATGCCCCGCTGGACGGAGAGGCATTCATTCCCGATCAGAACCGCGTGCAGGCGGTTGGCATGGGGCTCGGTCTCTCCGATCTGCTCACGCACGAGCGATTGACCGCCCGCCAGGCCGTGCGACGCGCGGACGGCAATCACCGGTTGGTGCTGGGTACACCGGAGGAAGTGGCCGACCAAATCATCGACTGGTGGGAAGACGGCATCGTGGACGGCTATACCTACCAGCCGCCGCGCGCGCCGGACGACATCGAGGAGTTCGTCGAGAAGGTGGTGCCGATCCTGCAGGATCGCGGCGTCTATCCGCGCGAATATGAGGGCGCGACGATCCGCGATCGCTACGGCCTGCCCTATCCTGACTGATCGAAGCGCCACCGAAAGCGCGGGTGCGTTTCCGGCGCACCGCCTACTCAAGAGGACTTCATGACCGCAGACATTTCACCGGCCTTCAGTCGCCGGACGCTCCTGGCCGGTAGTGCTGCCCTAGCGGCCTTTCCGATTCTCGAAGGGTGCGCCTCCGGCGGCTCTGACGTCGCGGCCGGCGACACGCTCGTCGTCGGCATCAGCGCCGATCCGACGTCGCTCACAGCTGCGATCACATCGGCGGGCACGGCGGCGATTGTTTCCACCAAGATCTTCGACGGACTGTTGGGCTATTCTGTGGACTTGAAGCCCGAACCCCGGCTGGCGCGCGCTTGGCAGCTGAGCGAGGATCAGCGCAGCCTCACGCTCAACCTGCGCGAAGGCGTGAAGTGGCATGACCGGCGGCCGTTCACGTCGGGCGACGTCGCTTTCTCCGCGCTGCAGATCTGGCGCAAATATCACAGCCGGGGGAGGGCGACCTTCGCCAATCTCCTCGCGGTGGACACGCCCGATCCGCTGACGGCAGTTCTGCGCTTTTCCAAGCCCGCGCCCTATATTCTGAGTGCGCTGGCCTCGAACGAGTCCCAGGTCGTGCCGCGCCACCTCTACGCGGACAAGGATGTCCTGACCAACCCCGCGAACAACAAGCCGGTAGGCACCGGGCCGTTCCGCTTCGCCAACTGGGAGCGTGGCCAATATCTCCGGCTGGAGCGCAATCCGGACTATTGGGACAAGGGCAAGCCGCACTTTTCGGCGTTGATCTTCCGCATTTTGGGCGACAGCGCCTCGCATGCGGCCGCGCTCGAAACCGGCGAAGTGCATTTCACCAGCGGCATCGCGCCGGGCGACTGGGCGCGGATTGCCACCCTGCCGAATGTGCGCGTCGACAATCGCAATTTCGGTCTCGCCACCTCAGCGTCCGGCCTGGAGTTCAATCTCGACCTGCCCAAGTTGCAGGACGTCCGCGTGCGCCGCGCAATCGCCCACGCAATCGACCGGCAATTCGTCCTCAAAAACATCCTTTACGGCAACGGCCTGATCGATACCGGCCCGATCCCGGCGGTCTACAAGGACTTCTATACCGCCGATGTTCCCCTCTATCCCTATGATCCGGGGAAAGCGAAGGCGCTGCTGGACGAGGCGGGGCTCAAGCCGGATGCAAACGGCGTAAGGCTCAGTTTCACGCTCGATCCCACCCCGAGCGGCGATCGCTCCAGCAAGCTTGCCGAATATATCCGCAGCGCGCTGGCCAAGATCGGCGTGAAGGTGCAGCTGCGCAATCAGGATTTCGCGACCTTCGTGAAGCGTGTTTACACGGATCGCGATTTCGAGGTCATCATTGCCGGCGGCCAGATGGGACCCGACCCCGTCATTGGTGTACAGCGTTTCTTCTGGTCCAAGAATTTCCAGAAGGGCGTCGCCTTCTCGAATGCCTCGCATTACGCGAGCCGGGAGGCAGACGGTTTCCTCGAGCAGGCACAGATTGAAACGGATCCGGAAAAGCGCCGGGCGCTCTACGCGCAATTCCAGCGGGTCACGCAGACCGATCTGCCGCGCATCCCGCTGTTCACCTCAAGCGGTGCGCTTTTCTACAACGCCCGGCTAACGCCCCTCGACGACAATGCGGAGGGCACGTTCGGTAACTTCGCCAATTTGAAGTTCACGTAATTACTGCCGCGCCGAGTGTCTTAACCTCCTGCGCAGCGACAGCCGCCCGGCGGACGAGGATCGTCCAGCCGGGCGGGAATGTGCGGATCAGCCGTTGAGCTTGTCCTTGATCGCCTTCGCGGGCGTGAAGGTCAGTTTCTTGGCAGCCGCGATCTGGATGGTCGCGCCGGTTGAGGGATTGCGGCCTTCGCGGGCGGGCGTGTCCTTCACCTTGAACTTGCCGAAGCTGCCGAGCGAGACTTCCTCGCCCTTCGCGGCGGCGTCGGTGATGACGGCGAAGACGTCGTCGACCAGCTTGCGCGCGTCGGCCTTCGAGATGTTCTGCTTCGAGGCAACGGCCTCGGCAATGTCGGCATTGTTCATTTGGTTTCTCCAGAACGGAAATTAGGGGCGGGTCCCTAGCGCTCGACGCAGGAACAATCCAGTCCCTTGGCGTTTCGAGGCTTTTTTCTCGACGGGACGGGGGAATCCTTCGGCGTTTGCTGGCACGTGCTACCCTTTGCCAATCGATACGCTCCGCACGATCGTATTTGACAATTGTTTGATTCTGAACGCATGTGCCGGCCATGCTGATAGGCAATTGCCATTTTCGGTTTCGCCACCACTCGGGGCAGCTTCTCGCGGGCATCTAGCCCCGGGTCCAGCGCGCATGCGCTCGGCACCGGGGCATCCTTCGCCAGACTGACGCGCAGAGCCGGGAAGGCCACGCGCTCCCGCATAGCGAAAAGCCAGCAGCATGACATATCGGGCCGAGAAGCGACCCTCTGAAAAATTCATTGATTTCAAAGGCCATGCCTTCGCTGACCTCGGGGCCGGCATTGCAGGTGGCCGCACGATGAAAATGCCGGGCCAATCTGGCACGGCCGCCCCGCGAAGCGAACTCCGGAGAGCCGGACGCTAGGGTACGGCCTTACGAAATTCCTCATAAGATACTGAATAACAAGAAAACAGGGTTCGCCTGCACGGGCGCGCCCGCACTTCAGGTCGCTAACAATGACAATGAAAGGATGACTATTGTCGAGGATCGATGAAAAGTTGCAGCCCATTCTGCATGATGTGATCCGCCGGAACGCCGGCGAGCCGGAATTCCACCAGGCAGTCACGGAAGTCATGGAAAGCCTGGGCCGCGTGATCGCGAAGCGCCCGCACTATGTCGACAACGCTCTTATCCAGCGCCTGTGCGAGCCGGAGCGGCAGATCATCTTCCGCGTCCCCTGGGTCGACGACAGTGGCAATGTGCAGATCAATCGCGGCTTTCGTGTTCAGTTCAACTCGGCGCTGGGCCCGTACAAGGGCGGCATCCGCTTCCATCCGTCGGTCAACGTTGGCATCATCAAGTTCCTCGGCTTTGAGCAGACGTTCAAGAATGCGCTGACCGGCATGCCGATCGGCGGAGGCAAGGGCGGTACCGACTTCAATCCGCGCGGCCGCTCCGATGCGGAAATCATGCGCTTTTGCCAGTCGTTCATGACCGAGCTGTTCCGCCACCTGGGCGAATATACCGACGTCCCTGCGGGCGACATTGGCGTCGGCGGCCGCGAGATCGGCTACATGTTCGGCCAGTACAAGCGTCTGACCAATCGCTACGAAGCGGGCGTGCTGACTGGCAAGGCGCTGTTCCACGGCGGTTCGCGCGCTCGCACCGAGGCGACCGGCTATGGTGCGACCTACTTCGTCCAGCGCATGCTCGGCACGCGCAAGGACAGCTTCGAGGGCAAGCGCGTAACGGTTTCCGGTTCGGGCAACGTTGCGATCTACACCATGGAGAAGGTGATCGAGTTCGGTGGCATCATCGCCGCATGCTCCGATTCCAACGGCTATATCGTCGATGAGGACGGCATCGATCTCGCGCTCGTCAAGGAGATCAAGGAAGTACGGCGCGAGCGGATTAGCGAATATGTCCGCCTGAAGGGCGAGCGCAGCCATTATGTGGATGGCGGCTCCGTCTGGGACGTGCCGTGCGATGTTGCAATGCCCTCGGCCACGCAGAACGAGCTGACCGGCAAGGATGCGAAGACGCTGATCGAGAACGGCGTGATCGCCGTGGGCGAAGGCGCCAACATGCCCTCGACGCCCGATGCGGTGCGGCTGTTCCAGGAAGCGGGCGTTCTCTTCGCGCCCGGCAAGGCCGCCAATGCCGGTGGCGTCGCCACTTCGGCGCTCGAGATGCAGCAGAATGCGTCCCGTGACAGCTGGACCTTCCAGCAAACGGAATCGCGCCTGGCCGACATCATGCACGGCATCCACGATCGCTGTGCTGAGACGGCGGACGAATATGGCGCGCCGTCCGACTATGTCCTCGGCGCGAACATCGCCGGCTTCGTCCGCGTCGCGGAGGCCATGGACGCGCTCGGCGTGATCTGACGCGGCAGCGCAGATCGCCAAGGCGTCAAAGCAAAAAAATGGCCCGTTCGGCATGCCGGACGGGCCACTAAGTTGAAGATCTCCGAGTCTGACGACTGAGAGTCCTTCGGGTCGCAGGGAGGTGCTAGCGCTCCGGATGCGCGATTGATTGGACATAAGCGACATAAGGGGTCAAAAAAACAGACATCGGAGGGTAGTCGCGCAGCGGCCCTCACGGGTGTCGGCAGGGGGCCGTGCATCGTGGTCTTTGAGGGAACGGGGACAAGCTTGGATTTCAGGGGCGGCACCAGTGCATCCATTTGCTTGAACGCGCGTTCAGAGCCTAGGCCCTGAGAAACCGATGCAGACCACTCTCGACGCAGATCTGACCGATATCTTTCCTGGCACGAGCGAGATGGCACGGATCATGCGGGAGCATGACTGGGCTGCTACGCCGCTGGGCGCCCCGCGTTCCTGGCCGGACGCGCTCAAGATTCCCCTGCGCATGCTGCTGACCTCGCGCTTCGAGATGTGGCTCGGCTGGGGGCCTGACCTCCAGTTCTTCTACAATGACGCTTACATACCGACGCTCGGCCTCAAACATCCCGTCATGCTTGGCCGGCCGTTTCAGGAAGTATGGTCCGAGGTCTATGAGGATGTCGCGGACCAGGTTGCGCGCGTGCGCGCCGGCGAAGCGACCTGGAACAAGGCGCTGTTGCTGCTGCTGGAACGCAGCGGCTATCCCGAGGAGACTTATCACAGCTTTTCCTACAGCCCGCTCTATGAAGTCGACGGCACGGTCGGCGGCCTGATGTGCGTCGTTACCGAGGAGACGGCCCGCATCATCAGTGAGCGGCGGCTGGAAACCCTGCGCCATCTCGGCGCCTCCCTCGCCGGCGCGGTAGACCGGGGCGCCGTCCATGAGGCAGTCCACGCGACCTTCGCCGCCAATCGCCGGGACTTTCCCTTCGTGGCGCTGCGGCAAGCCGGCGAGAAGGCCTCGCATGGTGATGCGGCGTTGTTCGGACGCGCGGCGCGGCTGTTACCGGGCGGCTTCAAGGAGGAAGGCGAGCTCATCGCACTGTCGCCCGAGCAGGCGTGGCAGACGGGAGACTGGGAGCAGCCGCCCAACCGCGCGATCGCCATTGCGATCCCCGGCCTCGGGGGCACGTCGAGCGGCGACGCGCTGATCCTTGCGCTCAACCCTTACCGCCCCGACGATCCAGATATCCTGAATGTCGCGCGGTTGATTGCCGGCCAGATCGGGGCGGCGCTCGCGAATGTGGAGACGCTCCATGCCGAGCGGCGGCGGGCCGACCGCATCTGGAACGCGTCGCGGGACCTCATGGTCGTCGTCGATGCCGAGGGGAGGTTTCTTTCGGTTAGCCCCTCCTGGACCCGGATACTGGGGCATCCTGCCGATGAGGTCACGGGCCGCCCGTTCCGCGAGTTCATGCATCCCGACGACGTAGCGCCGAGCACTGGCGCATTGGCGCGCGCGATCGGTGACGAGGAACTCTCCAATTACGAGAACCGGCTGCGCGGGCTGGACGGAAGCTACCGCCGGATCGAATGGCACACCACGCTCGAGGATGGGGTGGTCTATGCCTATGGGCGCGACGTCACCGAGCGGCGTTATGTCGAGGAAGCGCTGAGCGAAAGCCAGGAGCAGTTCCGCCACCTCGTTCAGGGGGTAACCGACTACGCCATCTACATGATCGATCTGGAAGGCCGCGTGTCGAGCTGGAACGAGGGCGCGCGCCGCATCAAGGGCTATGAGCCGGACGAGATCATCGGCAAGCATTTCTCGCAGTTCTACACGGAGGAAGATCGTGCCGATGGCATGCCCGACCATGCGCTGGAAACGGCCCGGAAGGAGGGACGGTTCATCGCTGAGGGCTGGCGCGTGCGCAAGAACGGCGAGCGTTTCCGGGCGAGCGTGGTCATTGACGCTATTCGCGACGATGAAGGCCGGCCGATCGGCTTCGCCAAGATCACGCGCGATATCACGGAGCGGGAACAGGCACAGCGTGAACTGGAAGTTGCGCGAGAAGCCCTGTTCCAATCGCAGAAGATGGATGCGCTCGGCCAACTGACTGGCGGAATTGCTCATGACTTCAACAACCTGTTGATGGCGGTCCTCAGCAGCCTCGATCTGCTGCGCAGGCGCATCCCCGAAGATCCGCTCTCGCAGCGCCTGCTCGACAATGCCGTGGAAGGCGCCGAGCGGGGCGCGACCCTCACCCAGCGCATGCTGGCCTTCGCGCGGCGGCAGGAGCTCAAGGTCGACCGTGTCGACGTCTCCCGGCTGCTCGCGGGGATGAATGATCTGGTGCAGCGCTCGATCGGCCCGGAATGGCCGATCTCGACGTCCTTTCCGCTCAAGCTACCCCCGGTCTGGGCGGACGCCAACCAGCTGGAGATGGCACTCCTCAATCTCATCGTGAATGCGCGCGACGCGACTCCGTCCGGCGGCCCGATCCTGATCTCCGCTCGGTGCGAGGACCGGCAGGAGGGGCAAGCGGGCAAATTGCCTGCGGGCAGCTATGTGCGGCTCGTCGTGAAGGATCAGGGTACCGGCATGGACGAGGAAACGCTGCGGCGCGCGACCGAGCCGTTCTTCACCACGAAGGGCGTCGGCAAGGGAACCGGCCTCGGTTTGCCGATGGTGCATGGCATGGCACAGCAGATCGGCGGGACGTTCGAGCTCATCAGCCGGGTGGGGGAGGGGGCCAGCGCCGTGCTTTGGCTGCCGATCGCGCAGGAAGAGGACGTCGCCCCGGGACAGGCGGCAGCCCTGCCATGCGTGCCCGCGGTGCCGCGCCTTACCATCCTTGCCGTCGATGACGATGCGCTCGTGCTCATGAACACCGCGGCGCTCCTCGAAGATCTCGGGCACGAGGTGATCGAGGCGAGTTCTGGAGCGGCCGCGCTCGAGGCGTTTCGCGCGCGGGAGGACATCGATCTCATCATTACCGACCAGGCGATGCCCAGCATGACCGGGGCCGATCTGATCGCGGCCGTCGATGACCTGCGGCCGGGCACGCCGACGATCATCGCCAGCGGCTATGGCGAGGGCGTTGAAACGCCGGGGCGCGAGGTCATCCGTCTCGGCAAACCGTTCACTCAGACCCAGCTTGCGCATGCGGTTGCGGAAGCGGCGCGAGCGACCGACTGACCACCTAATTTTTCCCGCGGCACAGGGTCGCGCAATATGTCGCCTGCGGGAACAGGGAAGCCATCATCGCGTTCCCGAAGTTTGAACCGATTTTCTGATCGGCCGCGCGGCGGAACGCATCCGTCGCGGGACGAAGTACATCCGGCGGCAAATAATGTAGATTGCAACCTAATATTTCGTCGGATACCTATCTTGCTAGATATAACACGCCCAGGGAGAGAGACTGATGAGGATTCCCGCATTCGGGTTGCGTGAGCGCACCTGCCTTCTGGCCATTGCCACCGGTTTGCTGGCGACGCAGCCAGTTCTTGCCCAAACCGCGCCCCAGAGCGCCGCTGAAAGCGACGACACCGCCGCTAATCAGGATGAAGCGATCGTCGTGACCGGCTCGCGCATCGCGTCCGGCTTCGATCGCCCGACGCCGGTCTCCGTGCTCGGCGCCGAGCGGCTGGAAGCCCGCGGCGCGACCAATCTTGGCGATGCGCTCAACGAACTCCCCGCTTTCCGCGCGACCAACACGCCTGCCTCGACTGGCCTCGGCGCCGCAGGCGGCTATGTCGGCGGCCGCATCCTCGATCTTCGCGGCCTGGGCGCCGTGCGCACGCTGACGCTGGTCGACGGCAAGCGCTTCGTCCCCTCCACGACGCAGGCGACGGTCGACACCAACATGATTCCCTCGATCCTGCTGCAGCGGGCCGAGGTCGTGACCGGCGGCGCGTCTGCGGTTTACGGATCGGACGCCGTGTCGGGCGTGGTCAATCTGATCATCGACAAGAAATTCACCGGCTATCGGCTGAACGGCCAGGTCGGCTTCGCCCAGGATGGCGACAATTTCACGCGCCAGTTCGGTGCGGCCGGCGGCTGGCAGATCGGCTCCAACGTCCACCTGCTGCTGGGCGGCGAATATGAAAAGGCCGAGGGCGTCGAATCCTGCCCGCAACGTGACTGGTGCCGCAACGGCTTCATCAACATCAGCCGCAATCCGGGCGTGACGAGCATTCCGGCCAACAACATTCTTGCCGGCGTGTTTCCCTGGACGGCGCCGTATAACGGCATCACCACGCCGCCGAGCGCCGCCTATACCGGCCGCCTCGTTCCCGCGCTCCGGCCGATCGACGGCATCGCCTTCTCCGCCAATGGCACGCCGTTCCGCGCGACGCAGGGCTCGCTCGCCAACAATCTCTACCAGGTCGGCGGCACCAACGACGGTCCGGGCGAGAACATCTATTTCGACTTCCCGATCGTCTCGCCGACGGAGCGCTGGAACGCCATGGGCTTCCTTAGCTGGGAAGCGACGCCGGACCTGACCTTCGAGCTGGGCGTCAACTACGGCCACGGCGAGGGCTATCACCGCGCCGTCGCCTATCGCAACACGGCGATCACGATCCGTGACGATAACCCGTTCATTCCGCGCTCGTCCGATCCCTCGCTCGATCTGCGCACCCTCATGGCACAGTCCGGCGTCACCAGCTTCACGCTGGGCAAGGGCTTCAAGGACATCGGCCCTGGCGACTTGAACGTGCAGAACGACGTGTTCCGCATCGTCGGTTCGGCCGCTTATGACATCACCGACAACTGGAAGGCGGACCTCTACTATCAGTATGGCCGCAACGACTTCCGCAGCGACGTCACCGGGGGCACGATCACCTCGCGTATCGTGAACGCGCTCGACGCCACCACCGGCGCGAACGGCCAGCCGGTCTGCCGCATCAACGTCGACACCTCGACGACCAACGACGACCCCAACTGCGTGCCGCTCAATCCGTTCGGATCGGGCCAGGGGGCGACCTTCGCCGCGGCCAAGGCATATGTGAAGGCCAATGCCTGGCAGACCAACATCACGACCGAGCATGTCGTGGCGGCCAACGTCACCGGCTCGCTGGTCGATCTGCCGGCAGGTCCGCTCGGCATCGCCGTCGGCGCGGAATATCGCAGCGATTCTGTGAAGGGTGACGCGGATCCGCTCTCCAAGACGGGCCAGTTCTTCACGGGCGGCGGTTCCGCCATCTCGGGCAAGATCGAGGTCGCCGAAGTCTATGGCGAGTTCGAGGCCCCGCTGCTGCGCGACATGACGGCCTTCGACGAACTGAGCGTCAACGGCGCCGTTCGTCGCACGCATTATGATCGCTCCAGCGCCACGGTTCCGAGCAGCACCGTCAACGTCACCACCTGGAAGGTCGGCGGCGTCTGGGCTCCGATCGCGCCGATCCGCTTCCGCGTCACGCGCTCGCGCGACATTCGTGCGCCTAACGTGGCGGAGCTGTTCGGCCCGATCACCAACTCGCAGGGTATTCTGAACGATCCCCAGCGCGGTGGTCAGCAGACGGTGGCGCCGATCACGCTCGGCTCCAACCCCAATCTGCGTCCTGAAAAGGCTGACACCTTCACCGTGGGCGTCGTGCTGCAGCCCGACGGGGGCTTCCTCAGCCGTCTGCGCCTGTCGGTCGACTATTACGACATCAAGATCGACGACGCGATCAGCACGCTGGGCCAGCAGAACATCGTGACCCGCTGCTTCCAGGGCGACGCGCTGAGCTGCTCGCTGGTCACGCGTGACTCACAGGGCGTCATCACCAACGTGCGGGACACCGTGCAGAACGTGAACCAACTGACGGCCAAGGGCATCGACTTCGAGTTCAACTATCGCCAGCCGATCGGCGACGACAACATGCTCAACCTGAGCGTCCTTGCCAGCAACGTGATCGACCTGATCACGGTCGACGCGGTTGGCCCAGTCGAGCGTGCCGGTCAGACCGGTCTGCGCGGCGGTACGCCTCCGGGCATTCCTGACTGGACGGTCGACGCGACCGCCAAGCTGGATCTGGGCGAGCTGTTCTCGTTCTCCGGCCACGTGCGCTGGATCAACAAGGGCTTCTACAACGCCGCCTTCATCGGGTCGGAACAGCCGGGCTATGCGGTCACGCTGCCCAACAGCTCCAACACCAACGCTATGCCTGGCCGCACCTATGTGGACATCATGAGCACCGTGAAGATCCCAGTTTCGGAGAAGACGAAGCTCGACGTCTATTTCGGCATCGACAATCTCTTCAACATCGATCCGCCCGCCTATCCGGGCGCCAACGGCAGCGGCAACAACGTGCTCTTCAACCCTGTCGGCCGCATGTACAAGGCCGGCATCCGGGCACGCTTCTAATCCCCCCGACTGGTGCCGGACCCCTTGTGGTCCGGCACCATTTCTCTGGCTATGTTCCAAGGGAGGGTGCCGCGCGGATGAGCCGTGCAACGATCAGGGCAGCTTTCAGGTCCTAACGGCGCCTGCCGCCCTGAGCGGGCGAAGTTTCGGGGAGGGGACAGCGATGGGCAGAGACGATGCTGACGAAACACCACAGAGTGAACAGGCGGTGTCCGCCGCACAAAACCGCGAGAGCAAGGCGCGCTACGGCGGCTACTCGATCGATCTCGTCGCCCAGCATCTCCAGAAATTCTCCGCCGACGCCAAGCTGGACAGGCGCGACGAAACCTTCTTCCGCACCACGCGGGAGATGGTGGTGGCGGGGCGGCGGTGGCGTAAACTTGCCAATGAACGTATCAGTAAACTTGGCCAGAACATGGCGCGGTGGGAAACGCTCTACCTCATGGCCTGCTCGGACGAGGAACTGAGCCAGGGCGAGCTCGCGACGGTCGTGGGCGTCACCGGACCGAGCATGGTCCACATGCTCAACTCACTGGAGCGCGACGGGCTGATCGAGCGCTCGCAAAGCGCGCAGGACCGGCGCGTCACCCACAACCGCATCACCGCAAAGGGCCAGCAGGCCACGCGCGACATCATGGCGATCACCAATGCCCTGCGCGCGGAAGTGCTGCGGGACATCGACCCGGCCAAGCTGGAGATCGCGCTGGAAGTGCTCGAAGCCATCCACGCCAAGCTGGACGAGCTGCGCTGACGCCGGGCCGCGCGCGCCTCAGCCGCGACGCTTCATGAACTCCAGCACCGCCGCGTTGAACAGGTCCGGACGCTCCCAATAGCCGGAATGGCCGCACTCGTTGAGAATGACGAGCTCGCTGTTGGGGATCGTCTTCTGGAACAGCCGGCCGACCGGCGGCGAGGCGTTGGGATCGGCGTCGCCATAGATCAGCAATGTCGGCACCACGCCGATTTTGGCGATGTCGGCGAGCGTGTCCGGCCCGCCATAAGGCTGGGCGGGAAGGCCCTTCTGCTCGGACACGGCGCGCGCGCGATGAGCCAGATCGGTCCACATCGCATGCCCATCCTTGGCGAGCGCCCGATAGGAGGGGCTGAGTTCGGAAACGTCATGCGGCATATGCTGCACCCATGACTGGCCGAGCAGCGGCCAGAGCGCGCGGACTTCCGGCGAAGTCAGCGAAATGATCGAATGGGCGATGGTGACGGTGCGCGTCCGCTGGGGATGATGCAACGCCCAGCCCCCTGCCAGCAGGCCCCCGCCCGCCGTGCCGACGACATGGCATTTGTCGACCTTCAGATAGTCCATCAGCTGCCGCATATCCTCGACCGCGTTGCTGCCGGAGGGATCGGGCGAGGTAGTGTCGCGATAGCTGCGGCGCGAATAGCCGATCACGCGATAGCCCGCCGCGCGGAACGCCTGCTGCTGATAGCCCCAGACATGGCCGCTGCCGGTCATGGCGTGCTGCAGAACGACAACCTCGCCGGGGCCGCCCGTGTCCCAGTACCAGATGTTGACGCCGTTCAGCCTGGCGATCGCCGAGGGCGCCGTCATGGCGGGCGGCGGTGGCGGGACCGTGAAGGGATCGGGATCGCGGTTCGGCAGAACCGTGCCCCTGGCGGCGGAAGGAGGCTGCGCCTGCGCAGGCATCGTGGCCGCGCCTGCAAAAACGGCGGCACCCGCGAGGGCACCGCCGGCTAGAATGTCGCGGCGGGTCGGATCACTGGTGGTCATGATGTCCTCATCTTCCGGGATCTGGCCCGCTGCGTTTTTTTGAAACCGTATCGGGCCCCACCATATGGCAGGGCCCGACCGTTGCGACCCTCGATCTTTTTTAGAAGGCGAGGCGGACGCCCGCCTTCCAACGCATGCCGAAGGTATCGAAGTAGACCGGGTTGGTCGGATAGGCTGCCGGATTGATCGGGTCGGCGCTCGGCGCGACCGGCGGCTTCTTGTCGAACAGATTCTCGATCGTGCCGAAGACTTCGATGTGCTGGCTTTCGTCAGCGCCGATCGGAATCTTGTACGACGCGGCGACGTTGATGTAGGTCGCGCCGTTCACCCGGTTGGTGGTGATGCTGTTCGGGAGGCTCGGGGAATAGCCCGCGTCCTCCGGCCCGATGCGCTCGGCATTCAGGATACCCTTGCTGATCCGGCGGACGCCCAGCGTGTAGTTGAAGCGATCGGTGCTGTACGCGATCATCGCATTCCACATCCACTTGGGCGTCGGATAGAAATCGGCGCTGGTGGAAGGTCCGGTCTGACCCGCATAGTCGAGCGGCTTGGCCGACGGGCCTTGCTGAACGACGAAGTCATACTGGCGGTTCAGCAGGAAGCGGAAGTCGATCATGCCCGGCAGATCGCCCTTCAGGTTGGACAGCGGCAGGTTGTAGGACGCCTCGAAGTCGAAGCCGCGCAGGGTGATGCTGCCGACATTGGCCTGGCCCGCGTCGACCCGCGTGATGTCGATCGGCGAGGCGAAGGTGACGCGGTCGCACAGCAGATTGTACTGGAGGCAGTTGTTGACGACGGCCTGACCGGTGAGGTTGGCGATCGCGTCCTTCAGCTTGATCTGGTACCAGTCGAGCGACACCCGGAAACCACGCAGGAAGCTCGGCGTGCCGACGACACCGATCGTGGTGGTATCGCCCTTTTCCGGCGCCAGCGTGAAGTTGCCGCCGGTGTAAATCGGCGTCGAGTCCGCTTGGTCGGCGCCGGCGGTTCCGCCCTTGGACGGGTCGATCTTGTTCGCGTTCTGAACACGGCCCTGCGCCGTGGTAGGATCGGTCGGCGCGGTCTTCTGGAACAGCTCGCGGAAGCCGGCGGCCCGCATGTCGCGCGATTGCGTGGCGCGGAAGCGCAGGCCCTCGATGACATCGTAGATGCCGCCGATCTTCCAGCTGGTCGCGTTGATGGACCGCGACTGGTTGAGCAGCGTGTCCGTGCTCTTGTTCTTGGTGTAGCGGATCGCGCCGTTCAGCTCGAACATGTCACCCAGTGCGGAATCGCGGAACACCGGCACGTTGGTCTCGAGGAAACCCTCGATGACCCTGATCTTGCCGGCATAGTCGAGGCCGAAGGAGAAGGCGTAGTCATTGGGATTGACGCCGCCATGAGTGACGTCGCCCTTCTCGGAGCGATAGTCGAGCCCGGTCGCCAGGCTGATCGGGCCCGCGCCCCAACCGTCGAACAGCGTGCCCTGCGCGCTGCCGGACAGCACTTGCTGGGTGAACTCGAAATCCTCGATCTGCGGCCGCCACGCATAGGCGATGGCCTCCGGGCTCATATTGCCCTGACCGAACAGGTTGAGCGGCTTACAGGCGGCGTGCTCGGCCCGGAGCTGCGTCACATAGGCCGGGGTGAAGCGGCCGGCCGCGAGACCCGCGGAGATCGTCGCCTCGTTCAGCGGCCGGCAGACGATCTGGCCGGAAGAGTTGCGCACGGCGTCGATCGCCATGAAGAACGCATCGTTGTGACGCGAATAGCGGACCGACGAGTGCCGCTTGTTCTTGCCGTACTGATAATAGGCGTCCCAGGTCCAATCGTTGAAAAGATCGCCGCTGAAGCCGAGAACACCACGAAACGCATCGGCGTCCACGGAGAGTTCGTTGTCGAGCTCGTTGTCGGGATCCTTGCCGAGGCTGAAGGTGTAGGGCGCACACGCATAGGGCGCGCAGGACGCCGCTGTCTGCGGGGCATTCATGATCGCCGCGATTTCAGGCGGCAGAAAGGCGTTGTCCGCCCGGATCGACATGGTCGAGCGCGTCGCGGCCGTGATCGAACGGCTGTTCGCAGTCCGGTTCGCATAGGAGAGCTCGGTCAGCACCTTGATCGTCTCGGTGAGCTCGTAGTCCGCCGCCAGATACAGGGAGTAACGCTTGACCGGCGTCTGGATATACTGATCGCGATAGGCGCCGTCATTGTCGCCGCCGAGCGCGACGCCGCCGACCAGCTTGGGTCCATAGAGGCCCGGATCATAGTCGCTGACGGACTTGCCGTCGGGCGAGAAGACCTTGTCGATCAGCGCCGTCGGCGGGTTCACCTCCGGAAAGTTGAGGCTGTAGAAGTTACCCGTGGAGGACCCGGCCGTGTAGAAGTTGCGGATCGATCCGTAGATCGAGTTGTAAACGAGGCCGAGATCGCGCCCGATGATGTAGTTTGGCTGGCCGAAACCGACCGACCCGGGCACATTGTATCCGACCGTGTTGTTGGAGCTCGCGCGGCCAGCCTGGTTCTGGTTCAACGTGGTGCGGTCTGCGCGGCTATAGTTGGGCCGGATGGCGCCCGAGTTGTTGACGGTGCCCCAGCTTTCCGCGCACCACTCACGGACGTCGGCGCACTGCTCGATGCCCTTGTTCCTCTGATACTCGCCGCCGAACATGACGTGGCCGCGGCCGTCCGCGAAATTGAGGCCATAGGCGGCCGCGCCGTGGAAGGATCTGCCGTCGCCGCGCCCCGTCTGACCGTAATCGACCTGCCCCTTGAAGCCGGTCAGATTGTCATCGAGGATGATGTTCACGACGCCAGCCACCGCGTCCGAGCCGTAGGCTGCGGAGGCGCCGCCAGTGACGGTCTCCACCCGGCCGATCATCACCGAGGGAATGAGGTTGAGGTCGACCTGGCCACCGTCCGACGTCGGGATGAAACGCCGCGTGTTGACGAGGGTGAGCGTGCGCGTGCCGTTCACCGGATTGAGGCCGCGCAGGTTGGCGAATTGCGAGCCGACATTGGCCGACGTGCTGGTGCCCGAGGTCGCGTCGGACTGCGACGGGATGTTCTGCGGCATCAGACGCACCACTTCGGCTGCGTTGGTCTGGCCGAGGCGCTGGATGAGGCCCGAATCCACCACCGTGACCGGGACCGGCGAGTCAAACCCGTCCTTCTTGATGCGCGAACCGGTGACGAAAATGTCTCCGCCGTCCGCAGCGGCGGGATCCTGTGGCGCCGTGTCCTGCGCAGAGGCCAGCGACGGCAGCACCAGGCCCGCTATCGCCGTTCCGCAGATGAGAATCGCCCTTCTGGATGAAATTTTCATGCTCACTCCCCTTGTCCGCCCGCATAGTTTGCAGGCCCTGTCAGGAGGTAGATGCGCGGGGGAACCAAACCCGCCGTAGGGGCGGAAATTTTTTGCCAGGCGGAATTTGCGGGACGCGGGCGAGGGCGGTGCGCGGCACGCGCGCGCCTGTCGCCCCGCACTAGGGTCAGGAAGGGATTTTCGACAGTTCCGGCATGTCGGCGTCGCTTCGACCGAGCTGCCGCACGCAGCTGGCAAGGGTTCTTGCCAGGCACTTCTGCACGGCATTGGCGGTCATGCCGAGCCGATCGCCGATCTCGTGATGGGAGAGGCCGTGCGCCAGTCGCAACGTCATGGCTGCCCGGCTCGCCTTGGGCTGGCGCGCGATCATCGCCGCAAGCAGTTGCAACTGCTGCCGGTCGCTGGCCTGCACGTCCGGGCCGGGCTCGTCGGACGGGATGGCGAGCTGCTCGATATGCTCCACGGCCTGGATCGAGACCACGCGCGAGCGGCGGACGTGCATCAGGATGATCGAGCGGGCGGCGCGGACGAAATAGGCCCGGGGATGCCGGATGCTCTCGACATCGTCGAGCGTCGCCAGTCTGGCGTAGGTTTCCTGAATGATGTCATCGACATCGAGATCGTCCGGCACGCGCCAGCGCATGAGTTGCGCGCGCAGGGACGCCTCATAGGGCAGGATGTGCTGGCCCAGCCACGCGGCGCGGCCGTTCGAGAAATCGAACCCCCTGGGCGCCTGTCGCCTTTCTCCCCGCGACGTCCTCATCCTGTTTTTCCCACCTTGCGTGGTGCTCTGGTGTTTGGCATGCACTGCGTGCCGAAAAGCATAACATGATAAATATAACCGCGTTACACAATATATAATGCCGTTTCACCATGTCAACGCGCCATCGTGGTGGTGATGCGGGTTCGCGCTCCAGGAGAAGGCAGGCCATGAAGAAGCTGATCAACGATCCCGCGCGCGTCGTGGACGAGCTGGTCGAGGGGCTGGCGCTGGCGGACGGGCGGCTGATGTTGCTGCCGGACGAGACCGTCGTGGTGCGGGCGGATCACGAGGCGCTGAGGCAGGCCGGCAAGGTCGCTATCCTCTCCGGCGGCGGCTCGGGCCATGAGCCGGCACATGCGGGCTATGTCGGCCCCGGCATGCTGACCGGCGCGATCGCGGGTGCAGTCTTCACCTCGCCCAGCGTGGATGCGGTGCTCAAGGCGATCCTGACCGTGGGCGGCCCGGCGGGCGTGCTGCTGATCGTCAAGAACTATACCGGCGACAAGCTCAATTTCGGCCTTGCAGCCGAGTTCGCGCGGGCGCGGGGAATCCCGGTCGAGATGGTGATCGTCGGCGACGATGTCGCGCTGGGCGACGGCAATGTCGCGGTCGGGCGCCGGGGCATTGCGGGGACGATCCTGGTGCACAAGATCGCGGGCGCCGCGGCCGAGGCGGGGCTCTCGCTCGCGCAGGTGCGCGATGCGGCGCAGGCGGCGGCGGACAATCTCGCCAGCATGGGCCTCAGCCTCACGCCCTGCACGGTGCCGGCGGCGGGCAAGCCGGGCTTCGAGCTGGGCGAGGGCGAGGTGGAGTTCGGTCTCGGCATCCATGGCGAGAGCGGCGTGCGGCGCGGCGCCATCGCTCCGGTCGACGAGATGCTGGAGGAACTGCTGGCGCAGATCGTCCGCTACGGGGGCTATGCGCGCGGCGAGACCGTGGCGCTGCTGGTCAACGGCCTCGGCGGCACGCCCGCGCTCGAGCTGGCGATCGTCACCCGCCATGCGCTGCGGCGCCTCGCCGAGCTGGGCATCGAGGTGCGCGCGGTGATGAGCGGCACGTTCCTCAGCGCGCTGGAGATGGCGGGCTGTTCGCTCTCGCTGCTGCGGCTGGACGAGGAGCGCGAGGCGCGGCTGCTCGCGCCCACCAGCGCCTCGGCCTGGAGCCAGCCGACCGTGCCGGGCGGGGGGATCAAGCGGGCGGCGCCGATCGACCTGGGGGCGGACGACAGCATCGTCGGCCCGTCATGGCACGAGGTGGACGGGGCGGCCGCGTTCGGCAACGGCATCCGCGCGGTGATCTTCGCGCTGCGCGAGGCCGAGCCGGAGCTGACGCGGCTCGACAGCGCGGTGGGCGACGGCGATCTCGGCATCAGCATGACGCGCGGGGCGGAGGGGGTCGAGGCGGCGTTCCGCAAGCTGGACCTGGTGCACCCGGCCAGTGCGCTGGCGCAGATTTCGGCGGTGCTGCGCCGCTGGCTCGGCGGCACCTCCGGGCCGCTCTATGCGATGTTCGTGCTGCGCGCCGCGGCGGCGCTGGCACAGGAGGAGAATGTCGACGAGCCGGCTGCCTGGGGCCGCGCGCTCCAGGCGGGCTGCGCGGGGATGATGGAACTGGGCGGGGCGGCGCCGGGCGACCGCACCATGCTGGATGCGCTGGTGCCGGCGGTCGATGCCTTCGTGAACACGCCGGGCGATGCCGCCGCGCGGATCGCCGCCATGCACGAGGCCGCGCTCGCCGGGGCCGAGGCGACACGCGCCATGGCGCCGCGCCGCGGGCGCTCCAGCTATCTGGGCGATCGTGTCGCGGGGCATCCCGATCCGGGGGCGGTCGCCGTCGCGATCTGGATCGGGGCGCTGAAGGGCTGAGGCAGGAGCAGGCACATGGCAGACCAGGAAACGCCGTACACCCCCGTCCGCATCGGCGCGCGGGAGATCCCGCCGCCGGAGACGATCAGTCCGGCCGCCCGCAAGGCGCTGTCCGACGGCGCGGCGGGGCCGGGGCTTTCGTGGCCGGCCGTGGACGATGCCGAGGGCTGGCGGCAGAACGCCGCGACCAGCGACGCGAACTGGGAGGAACTGGCCGCGCCGCTGCTCGCCACGCTGCCGGCGAAGGTCGAGACGACGCGGATCGCGGGCGTGCTCTGCCATGATTGCGCGCCGAGCGAGGGCGCGGCGGCCGACAGGCCGGTCTATCTCTTCGTCCATGGCGGCGCGTTCGTGGTCGGCGGCGGCGCCTTCGCCAAGCTGCTAGGCGCGCGGGCGGCTGTCCGGCTCGGCGCACGCACGGTGTCGGTCGACTACCGCATGCCGCCCGATCACCCCTTTCCGGCCGCGCCGGAGGATGTCGTCGCCGTCTATGGGGCGCTGATCGAGACCGTCGCGCCTGCGCGCATCGTCATCGGCGGCAGTTCGGCGGGCGGGAACATCGCCGCCGCCGCGACGCTGATGATCCGCGATCGCGGCCTGCCGATGCCCGCCGGGACCGTGCTGATGACGCCCGAGGTCGATCTCACCGAGTCCGGCGACAGCTTCCGCACCAACGAGGATCTCGACGTCGTTCTGCGGCGCGGCCTGCCCGAGGCCAATGCGCTTTACGCCAATGGCCACGACCTCACCGATCCCTATCTCTCGCCGCTGTTCGGGGACTTCGGGAAGGGTTTCCCGCCGACGCTGATCCAGACCGGCACGCGCGATCTGTTCCTCTCGAACTCTGTGCTCATCCATCGCAAGCTGCGCAATGCGGGCATCGATGCCGAACTGCACGTCTGGGAGGCGATGCCGCATGGCGGTTTCCTCCCCAGCGATGCGCCGGAAAATGAGGAGATCCAGGCGGAGGTCGCGCGTTTCATCCGGCGCGTGACGGCCTGACGCCTTCGTTCAGGCGCCGCGCTTCGTTGACAGGCGGCGGGGCGACAGATAGTTATCATGTTATCTTTTGCGCTGCCGGCGCGGAGGAGAGGATTTGGGAGAAACCGGCGCGTAGGGGGCATCTCCTTGGCCTGACCAAGCAGGATTGCGTCCACGCCAGCCAGCCAGGAGGGCAGCCAGCATGTCAGACAGCGACGACAATTACCCGAACCTGCGCCGTGTCATCACCGGGCATGACGAGAATGGCCGGTCGATCGCGATGATCGACGAGCTGTGCACCTATCATGGCGCCGGTGGATCGAGCTGGCGCGTGCAGGATATCTGGGAGCATGACACGCTGCCGGTGCCGATCGACGCGACCGAGCCGGACCGGACGGCAGGACCGGTCAACTTCAACATGCCCGACCACGGCCTGCGCGTGCGCATCACCGATATTCCGCCGACACCCGCCGATGCCGTGCCGTTCATGCACCGCACCAACAGCGTCGATTATCTGCATGTGCTGGAAGGGGAGATCACCATGCTCTTCCCAGACGGCGTGCCGCCGGTGATCCTGCGCAAGGGCGATACGCTGGTGCAGCGCGCGACCGATCATGCCTGGGTGAACCATACGGACAAGCATTGCCGGCTGTTCATCGTCATGGTCGCCGGGCGCATCACCCCGGCGCTGGAGAGCCTCATCGGCGCGATGCCCGCCTGGGATCCGGATCACAAGCGCGCGGGCTAGGGCGGATCGCCATTCGGCGCGGACGCCCGCAAGCGGCGCATCGGAACCTTCGAAAACTGCGTCATCCCGGATCAAGTCCGGGATGACGGAGGGAAATGACTGAAAAGCCTGTCTTTCATTCTCCGAAGATCAGCGAATTTGTCCACGCGGCCTAAGCGATATCAATCGGTTGCCAGCGGTGTTGGTCTGCCCACGATAATCCGGTTTCGAACAATGAGACTGCGTTTCGTTCGTTGACTCGCCGATGTTGCGGACATACTTATCATGTTATGTTTTGCGGCGCCGGTCGCAACATGATGGCGGGAACCGAAGCATCGGCCCGCCCGCACGCGAGAGGGTGACAGAGTGAGCGCAAGCAACGCCGGTGACGCAATGGGAGTCAGTGCCGATATCGAGGCGCCGACGGTGCCCGCCGCGAAACCGGCGCAGATGAGCGCCGGCGGCTGGTACACGGTCTTCGTGCTCGCGCTGGTCGCGATGCTCGCGCAGATCGACCGTGGCGTCATCTCGCTGGTGGTGCAGCCGATGAAGCGCGATCTCGGCCTCTCCGATACGCAGGTGAGCCTGCTGATCGGCTTCGCCTTCACCTTCTTCTACGCCATGGTCGGCCCACCGGTGTCGCGGATATCGGATCGGGGCGTGCGCAAGTCGGTGATCGCCGCCAGCCTGTCGATCTGGAGCATCGGCACGGTGCTGTGCGGCTTTGCGCAGAGCTTCTGGGGTTTCTTCGCCGCGCGCGCGGTCGTCGGGGGCGCCGAGTCCGGCAGCAGCCCGGCTTCGCTTTCGATGATGGCCGACGTGGTTCCGCGCGAGAAGCTGCCGCGCGCCTTCGCCATCTACAATTCGGGCGTTATGGGCGGCATGGCGCTCTCCATGGTCTTCGGCGGCCTGTTGCTCGGCGCGCTCGCCAATGTGCCCTCGATCACGCTGCCGGGCCTCGGCCAGATCCACAACTGGCATCTGGTCTTCATGATCGTCGGCCTGCCGGGCCTGCTGGTCGCGGCGCTCATCATGCTCACCGTGCCGGAGCCGCGCCGCAAGGGTGGCAGCAAGCCGGGCGGCTATCCGATCCGCGAGGTCGTGGGCTTCGTCTGGACCAATCGCGCCATGCACGTGCCGCTGCTGCTCGGCGTCCTCATCATGTCGATGCAGTCCTTCGGCATCCAGGCCTGGGGGCCGGCCTTTTACGAGCGCACCTATGGCTGGGGGCCGGCGACGGCAGGGCCGCTGATCGGCCTCACCGGCCTCGTCAGCTCGCTCATCGGCCTGTTCGTCGGAGCCAAGCTCTGCGAGCTTCTCGGCAAGCGGCATGACGACGCCAATCTGCGCGTGCTCTTCTATGCGCAGATCTTCTCCATCCCACTCGTCGCGGCGGGGCCGCTCATGCCGAGTCCCTGGCTGGCCCTCGCGTGCGCAGCCGGTGGCGGCGTCATCGCGGGCATGGGTGGTCCGGCCTATAATGCCGCATTGCAGCTTTCCACGCCCAACGAGATGCGCGCACAAATGAACGCGCTCTACCTCTTCACCATCGCCGCGATCGGCGGCGGGCTCGGGCCGCTGATCGTCGCGCTGCTCACGGACTTCGTGGCGCATAACGAGGCGGCGCTGCGCTATGTGCTGGTCGGCTTCCGGCTCATCCTCGGCCCGCTCGATGCGATCCTCATCTGGATGGCGATTCGCCCCTATGGGCACGCCTACCGGGCGCGGCTCGCAGAGGGAGGCGCATGACCGCATCGGCCGCCGACGACACCTCCGCCGGCGCGCCATCCCCCGCCGCCGATGCCGCCGAGGAAAGCACGGTCAAGGGCGGCTGGTACACCGTCGTGATCTGCGCGGTCGTGGTCATGCTGGCGCAGGTCGACCGCAACATCATCAACCTGATGGTCCAGCCGATGAAGCGGGATCTCGGCCTCTCCGACACGGAGGTCAGCCTGCTGATCGGCCTCGCTTTCTCCCTCACCTACACGATGGTCGGGCCGCCCGTTTCCCGCATAGCGGATCGCGGCTTCCGCAAGCCGGTGGTGGCAGCCAGCCTCGCCATCTGGAGCGCGGCGACATCGATATGCGGCCTTGCCCAGAATTTCTGGCAATTGTTCCTCGGCCGGGCGGTGGTCGGCGGCGCGGAATCCTCGAGCAGCCCCGCGTCGCTCTCGATGATCGCCGACGTCATCCCGCGTCACAAGCTGCCGCGCGCCTACGCCATCTACAATAGCGGCTTCATTGCCGGCGGCGCGATCGCGATGACGCTGGGCGCTTTCCTGCTGGGCCTGTTCGCCAATGTCGAGCCGTTCCATGTGCCCGGCATCGGCATCATCCGCGACTGGCAGCTCGTCTTCGTCATCCTCGGCCTGCCGGGCCTGCTGGTCTCGCTGCTGTTCATGCTGACCGTGCCCGAGCCGCAGCGCCGCGCCGGCCACAAGGCGCAGGGCTATCCGCTGCGTGAGGTCATCGCCTTCCTCGTCGCCAACCGCGCCATGCACCTGCCGATGCTGGCCGGCGTGCTGCTCAATTCCATGCAGGCCTTCGGCACAATCGCGTGGATTCCGGCCTTTTACGAGCGAACCTATGGCTGGGGGCCGGCGGTCTCCGGCCTGGTGCTCGGGCCTGTCAATCTCGCCACTGCGCTCTGCGGACTGTTCTTCGGCGCCTGGCTGGCGGAGCGGCTCGCCAAGCGGCGGGACGACGCGAACCTTCACGTCATGTTCCTCGCGAATTTCCTCTCCATCCCCTTCCTGGTGGTCCAGCCGCTGATGCCCTCGCCATGGCTGGCGCTCTCCCTGAGCGCGGTCGGCGGGGCCATCGCTGCGATGGGCGGGGCGGGCTACAACAGCGCGCTGCAGCTCTCGACGCCCAATGCGATGCGTGGCCAGATCAACGCGCTCTACCTCTTCTGCATCGCGGCGATCGGCGGCACGCTGGGGCCGCTGCTGATCGCGCTCATCACCGATTTCGTCGCGGGGGACGAGGCGCATCTTCGCTATGTGCTGGTCGGCTTCCGGCTGGTGCTGGCGCCGCTCGATTGCCTGCTGATCTGGCTGGCGGTCCGGCCCTACGGGAAGGCCTATCGCGACAGGATCGAGGCGGGCGATTAGGACGGATCGACATTCGGCGCTGACGGCCTGCAAATGGCGGCTTCGCGCGCGTCCGGTGCTCACGTACGTTTCGTACGCTGCGCGCCGGGTCACGCAAAACCACCATTTTCGTCACGTCATCACCTGAATGGCGATCCGTCCTAGACCGGCAGACAAGGGGAATGGCGTGACTGCAAGCACTTCCGGCGAGTCCTTTACAAACGCGCAACCCGAGGCACCACCGGCGGGGGACGGCACCAGTTATCGCGGCTGGTACACCGTCTACATGACGGGGCTGGTCGCGGTCATGTCGCAGATCGACCGGGGCGTGCTGGCGCTGTTCGTGCAGCCGATGAAGCGCGATTTCCATTTGAGCGACACGCAGGTGAGCATCCTGCTCGGCTTCGCCTTCACCTTCTTCTACGTCGTCGGCGGGCCGCCGCTGTCACGCATCGCCGATCGCGGCGTGCGCAAGACGGTGATCGCGAGTTGCCTCGCCGTGTGGAGCCTCGCCACGGCCTTCTGCACCATTGCGCAGAATTTCTGGGCCTATTTCGCGGCGCGCGCCGTGGTCGGCGGGACGGAGGCGGGTTGCGGACCGGCCAGCATGTCGATGATCGCCGATTCCGTGCCGCGTCACCGGCTCCCGCTCGCCTATGCCATCTACAACAGCGGCTTCGTGGGCGGCGGCGCGCTGTCCCTGCTGATCGGCGGCGTGCTGCTCGGCCTGCTGGCGGACGTCCAGCCGATCCACCTCGCCGGCATCGGCGTGGTGCACAACTGGCAGCTCGTGTTCCTGATGCTGGGGATTCCGGGACTGCTCATCGCCGCCTTCTTCTTCCTGACCGTGCCGGAACCGGCGCGGCGCGGAACGCAGAAGAAGGGGGGCTATTCGTTGCGGGAAGTGATCGGCTTCATGATGATTCACCGCGCGATGCATCTGCCGTTCATCACCGCCTCGCTGCTCATGTCCTTCCAGATCTACGGGCTGCAGGCATGGGTGCCCGCCTTCTTCGAGCGGACCTATGGCTGGGGGCCGGCCGTCGCCGGGCCGCTACTCGGCCTGTTCGGGCTGGTCAGCACCACCATCGGCATGTTTGTGGGCGCCTGGTTCGCCACCTGGCTGGGCAAGCGCCATGACGACGCCAATATGCGCGTCTATTTCATCGCGCAGGCGCTCGCCATTCCGTTCGGGATCATCGGGCCGCTGATGCCCAGCCCGTGGCTGTCGCTGGCCTGCATCGCGGTCGGCGGGGCAGCGGCGTCGATGGCCAGCCCGGCCTTCAGCGCGGCGATCCAGCTGACCACGCCAAACGCGATGCGCAGCCAGGTGACGGCGCTCTATTTCATTCTCGCCAACGCCATCGCCGGATCGCTGGGGCCGACGCTGGTGGCGCTGCTGACCGACCATGTCGCCCGCTCCGAGGCGGACCTGCGCTATGTGATGTCGGGCTTCCGTCTCGTGCTGGGGCCGCTCGGCGCGATCTTCATGTGGCGCACCATCGCCCCCTATGCGCAGCTCTACCGCCAGCAGCGGGACGCGGAAGGGGGCTGAGCGTCACATCGCCTTCGTGTCGACGCGCAGCGAGGTGTAGGGCAGCTGGAGATAGTCGAGGATGGTGTAGCCGATCCTCCCGACCTTCGAGCGCGAGCGGCCGAACAGCAGCTCGCCCACGTTGAGGCCGACGCCGACGAACAGGTGGCGCTGGGGGATGACGCCGGCGGCGCGGTCCTCCTCCAGAAAATCAGAGGCATAATAGCCGACCTGGAAATCGAGGAAACGCAGCGGGGTCGATTGCAGCGGCTTGAAGCCGGCGCCCTTGATCGAGAACATGAAGCGCTGCTGCTCGAAATGCTCCTTGCCCTGATAGCTGTAGATATTGTCGTCGGGGACGATCTCGATCTTGAACGCGACCTTCTCCTTGAGGCCGGGGATCGTGTTGCGCATCAGCGAGAAGATCGCGCCCGCGACGTTCATCGCGATGTCCTCCATGGAATAGCCATGGTCGGGCTCGATCCCGTCCGAGATCTCGTTGAGGGCCATGAAGGTCGCTGCCCAGATCGAAGCGTTCAGCGCGTCGCCGGCGGAGGCATGCGTGGTCTTGTGCAGCCGCATGTGGATGACCTCGGCGAGCAGATAGGTGTCGAAGGCATGGGTGAGCTTGTCGACGCCGACATTGGAGGTGTCCTTGCCGAACCATTTCTCGGAATTGAAATTGAAGCCGGAGGTCGGCTTGAACAGCTTCTTGCCGCTCTGCGCGGCGAAATAGGCGGTCAGCAGCAGCAGTTCGGTGGTGATCGTGCCCGATTGCTTGAAGAATCCGCGATATTCCGACTGCTCGGGCGTGGCATGGTCCGTCCAGCGCGCGGGAGGGCCTTGCGTGTTGCCGGCGAGCTTGGCGGGCTCCGGCCCGGTGCCTTCATCCTGTTGCGTGTAAGGGCCGCCGATCAGCGACGCGGCGGCAGCGGGCGCCGTTTCGTCCGCCGGAGGCTGCGCGTTGTGCAGCCCGGCGAGGCGCCAGTCGATCGCGGCGATCTCGGTGCAGTTGCGCGTCGCGCGATCGCACCAGGCGAAGGGGCTTGCCAGCGCGGGCGAGATGGCGTGGAGCGGGGAGGCGGCGAGCGGCGTCGGCACGGGCAGGCCGGGCATCGCCGCGACCGCCGGATCGTCGCCGGAGGGCCCAGCGTCGGCGAAAGCGGCCGTGGAGGAGAGGCCGGCTGCGGCGACCGTCAAAATGTGGCGGCGGAACTGCCTGATGAAGCGCGAGCGGCGTGCTCGGCGGTGGGCAGGCGTCGTCGGCATTCCGGCATCTCCGTCATGTGAAGCATGTCACATGACATCGCGGCGGCGCTGCCGGGATCAGAGATTTTCTCCGGATTCGATAGGGATATATGCCTAGGTGCCCTGAGTTCGGCACGCAGGGCGGCCGGGCGTGGGCACATCAGCACACACGCGCGCCGAGCCGCTAGTCTGCCGCCTCGTTCCAGCCCATCAGCACGCGGCGGCCGGTATCGTGCAGCACCTTGCGACGCTCCTCGTCGGTCAGCAGCACCGTCGAGTCGATCGCCCGCTTCACCATTTCCTTGTAGGTGCCGGACGAGGTGCCGATGTCCGATCCCCACATGATCTTGTCGGCGCCGTAGAAATCGACCGCGCGGCGCAGCACCGCCTCGACGGAGATGCCCTGCTCGCGGGTCGTGTCTATGATGAGCGAGGTCCATTTGAGATAGATGTTCGGGCGCGCCCGATAGCCCTCGAACTGCGCGTCGATGCCGAAATTCGGTCTGGTCACGTCCGGCATGAACAGGTGGTCGAGCACGATCGGCGTGTTGGGGAAGCGATCGGCCATCGATTCCATGACCGGGATCAGTTCCTCGCCTTCCCATGGCGGCCCCTCGATATCGACCGCGAGGCCCAGTTCGTCGCACAGCGCCCAGACCGCCACGGACTTCTCCGAGCCGAACCAGGCGACCTTGTCCTCCACGTTCACCGGGAAATAGCGGACCCCGACGATGCCTCGCTTAGCCCCGGCGCGGATCTCCGGGAGCGTCTTCTCCTCCTCCGGATCGAGAATGACGATCGCGCGCATCTCCTCGGGGAAGAGGTCTGCCGCATCGACGATGTAGCTGTTGTCGGTGCCGTAGATCATGCCCTTCTGCACTGCGGCGATACCGACGACATTCTCCTCGGCCATCCAGCGATGCATCTGCTCGGCGGTCGGCTTCTCATTGACCGGCGTGGGGCCGTGCATGCCGCCGGGGATGCCGATCGTGCCCGGCCCGAAGGGCGGGCGCAGCGCCGGCTGCCCGTCCTTCGACGGTCTCAGCTTGAAGGGATTGCGAGGGTAGCGCGCATCGTCGCTGGAGACGAGATGCGCGTGCGAATCGTAGAGGCGGATGCGAGTGTCGGCCACGTATTGATCTCCCGGTGGGCTGGGCCTGTTGGCGCTCAGGCGCCTTTCATCAGCTTGTTGAAGTTGGCGAGTTGCGCAGCGGCGCTGTTGCGCAGGAAAGCCTGATCGTTGCCGACCAGCATCACGGTCACGCCGATGTCCTTCATCGCCTGCGCGTCGTCCGAGGCAAGGCTGGGGCAGACGGCGGCGAGCGCCTTGCCGTTGCGCAGTACGGCCTCGGCGGCCTTCTTGACCGCTTCGTCCAGCGTCGGCTTGGGGCCTTTGACGTTGCTGAGCGAGAGGCCGAGGTCGCCGCGACCGAGGAAGAAGACGTCGATGCCCTCGACCGCCGTGATCTCCTCGATATTGTCGATGGCGGCGGCGTCCTCGATCATCGCGAAGACGGTGGTGACGCCGTCGGCCCACTCATAATAGCTGTCGATACCGCCGGTCGCCATGCCGCCATAGTCGCCGCCACGGCTCACGCCCGAGCCGCGCGTGCCGCCCTTGTAGCGCGACCAGGAGGCGACATCGCGGGCCTTCTCGGCCGAGTCCACGTGCGGCACCATGATGCCGACCGCGCCGTCATCCAGGCAGGAGAGGATGCTGGCGGCATCCGGCCGCGAGACGCGCACGATCGGCGCGATGTTGTAGGCACGGGCGCCCAGATAGGCGTGGCCGAGTTGCTCGCGCGTCCAGGGCGAATGCTCCTCGTCCAGCATCACGAAGTCGAAGCCGATCTGGCCGAGAATCTCGGTCGGCTGTGGCACGGGGAACTTCATGAAGGTGCCCAGCACCGGCTCGCCATTCTTGACTCGGTTGCGGAACTCGCGCGGATCGGGACGGGACGTGGTCATGGCGTGCATCGGCCTTTCGGATGGGAGGGATGGGCACTCATATGCCGCGACGGCGGCGTCCGGCCTCGGCGGCCGTCGGGTGGGAAACATCGCGCTGGCGGCGCGAGGATCCCTGCGGTTGGACAGGGTTTGGCGCAGGGCGACGCTGCCCGTCGGTTGCACGAGCGCACAGCGCTCTCTCCGTCCCGCCCTGCGCCAAACCTCCGGTCCGTCCCGGCCATCGCGGCATATGAGTGCACATCCCCTGGAAGATAGGAGAGGCCCGCGCTTATCACGCGGGCCTCGCATCGGTTTGATCAGGCCGGCGCTTTTTCCGGCATCGTCACGCCTTCCGGCAGCGGATATTCGTCGTGATTCTGGATCCAGCCTTCGAGCAGCGAGAAGTCGAGCCGCGGCGGCGCGAAGATGTCGGCCATGCGGTTGTTCGACGAGTGCAGGCTCTCGGAGGAGTGGATGACACGGGCCGGAATGAAGGTGGCCGAGGGCGCCTCGGTGATCGGATATTCGTCCGCGCGCCACTCATTCTTGTCGACGCCCCAGGGCCAGCGCATGTTGTGCAGGAACGACCCTGCCACCACGAACGAGCACTGGTCGAAATCGGCATGGCTGTGCGGCGACATCTTGGTGATGTCGCGCGGGCCGCCGCCGGGCGGCGGGAAGTTCAGCATGATCGTGGTGCAGCGCCAGATCGGGCCGAACTTGCCGGGCTGGCGTTCCTTCCACAGATCATAGACGCGCAGCTTGAAGCCATCGACCGGATCGGGCCAGCGCTGGAAGGGCGGGATGTTGCGGTCCTGCACCGCATAGGTCGCGGCATTGGCACACTTGGCGTTGAGGTCCGCCGACTGGGTCGAGAAGAGGCGCGCCACGCGCCCGCCCTTGGGCAGGGTGACGCTGCTGTCGCCCGGCGGCACGATGACGACCTGGTAGCCGGGACCGCTCCTGGTCTCGGGACCATTGACGCCGTGTTGCGCGCTCACTTCGTAAGGGACATCCTCGTCGATCAGGACGATCATATATTCGTCGACCTGATTGGTGCGGGAGAAGGTCGCGCCCGGTGCTGCCTCGATATAATTGACGAGAAGATCCTGGCCGCGCGTGTACCACGCCTTGCCATTAGCATCTTCGTCGACCGGCTTGTCCTTGTAGTAGAGGCCCAGGCTGGCAGGGGTCGCGCTGCCGCCGTTGGCGCTCGCACTGGTCTGCGCCGTGGCAAGCTTGTTGCGCGGATCGCCTGGGGGATAATTGCTGCTCATCGTACCTCTCCTGCGGAGCGTTGTGCCCACCGGTTTTGCGGTCGGGCAAGAAACATAACATGATAATTATGTGCCGGGTGCAGCCCTGTCAATAAACGAAACGTGGTATCAATAAACGATACAAAGCTTGCCCGGCAATCTCTTCCCGCATATCCACACCGGCGCCGGCGCTCCCGGAAACGGGCGCAACGCCGACGGCCTGGCTGGAGGGGTCGGCAATGGCCGATTCCCGCCGCGAACGGCAATTTACGCTCCGGTGGCGGGCCATTGCAATCCGTTCGGGGTGTTGATTAATATGTTAAGTAATGCAGGCAAATCAAAGTGCCGGTTGCCGCAATTGTTGCGCTCACGATCGGCTAGGGTCTGAAAACAGAGAGAATGGAGAGGCGAGCGATGATGTCTGGGATCAAGGGAAAATGGGCGGCCGGATTGTCGTGCGCCGCGGTGCTGGCCGGGCTGAGCGCTGCGCCGCTGGCCGCGCAGGAGGCCAAGCCCGCCGATCCGCCGGTCACATGGGCCCCCGCGACCAATTCCGTCGTCAACCCGTCGAAGAACATCGCGCTCGACGCCTGGGAATCCTACAAGGGCAAGTTCACCAAGCCCTCGGTCGATGAGAACCTCCAGGATCCCATCCTGCAGGGCGCCATCGACGTCCACGCGCATTTCGGCCCGGACAGCTATGACCGGCAATGGGATGCATTCGAGATCGCGCAAAAGGCCAAGGCGCGCGGCATGCGCGGCATCGTCCTCAAGAACCACTGGACCGAGTCGGCCGGCACGGCCTGGCTGGTGCGCAAATATGCCAACGTGCCGGGGCTGGAAGTGTTCGGCGGGCTGGCGCTCAACGCCACCGTGGGCGGCGTGAACCCGCAAGCGGTGCGCTACTTCGCCGAGGTCGAGGGCCATTACGCCAAGATCGTCTGGATGCCGAGCCATGACTCCGAGAAGGAGGTCAAATATCTCAAGGAAGCCCGGCCTTATGTCATCGTCTCCAAGGACGGCGTGCTGCTGCCGACGGTGCTCGAGGTGCTCGACCTCATCGCCCAGTACAAGCTGACGCTGGCGACCGGCCATGTGAGCCCGGTGGAAATGCTCCAGATCGTCAGCGAGGCGAAGAAGCGCGGCATCGACCGGATCATCATCACCCATCCGGGCCTCGGCCCGATGTTCACCGATCCGACGATCGCGCAGCTCAAGCAGGCGACGGACATGGGCGCCTATGCCGAGATCGTGGCGACAGAACTGGGCGACCGCCTCAAGGACGATACGATCAAGGCGATCCGCGCGGTCGGTGCGGCGCACTGCATCGTCTCGTCGGACAGCGGCCTCACCGGCTCGCGCAATCATCCCGACGCGCTGGTCGTGGCGGCGCGCACGCTGCGCGAGGCAGGGTTCAGCGAGGCCGAACTGACGCTCATGTTCAAGACCAATCCGGCGAAGGTTCTGGGGCTGCCCGTTCAGTAGCGGCACCGACCGGTCAGGCCGGCGAAGCAGGGGGAGGATAGGGATGACGACGCTCGATCTTGCGGCGGATCGCCGCCAGTTCATCCTGGCGCTTGCAGCGACGGCGCTGCTGCCGGCGGTCGCGCGGGCAGCCGGTGGCGGCTATCCGACCGTGCAGTCCCTGCTCGATCGCTATGTCGCGGAGAAGCGGGTCGCCAATCTCGTCGTGGCGATCAGCCGCCGGCAGGGGGCGCCCGAATTCTTCTCCGCCGGTCAGCTTGAGATCGGCGCGGGGCCTGCTGCGGGCCCCGACACGCTCTACCGCATCTATTCGATGACCAAGCCGATCACCGGCGCGGCGATCATGATGCTGGTGGAGGACGGCAAGCTGACGCTCGACACGCCGCTCTCCGCCATCTTCCCTGCCTATGCGCAGATGAGCGTGCTGACCGATCCGGACAATAGCCTCGCGGCGCGGCCGGCGACGAAGCCGATCCTCATCCGCCATCTTGTCACCCACAGCGCGGGCCTCGCCTACGGATCGAGCGCGCCGGCGCCGCTGGCCAGGCTCTATGAGGAGAGGGGGATCGAGTCCGCCTCGGCCACGCTCGATCCGCAGTCACGTCGCCCCAAGACACTGACGGACTTCGCCGAAGCGGCGGCGAGCGTGCCGCTGATGTTCGAGCCGGGGTCGAAATGGCTCTATTCCATCGGGCTGGATGTGGCAGGCGCGGTGGTGGAGAAAGTCTCGGGCCTCCCATTCGACGTCTTCCTGCAGCAGCGCATCTTCGCGCCGCTGGGCATGGGCGACACAGCCTTCTTCGTGCCCGACGACAAGCAGGGGCGCTTCGTCACCAATTATCGCTACACGCTCACGGGCCTGGAAGTGCTGGAAACGACGCAGAACAGCGCCTTCACCCGCAAGCCGCCGATGCCGGCGGGCGGTTCCGGGCTGGTCTCCTCGGCGCGCGACTATGCCCGCTTCATGGCGATGCTGCTGGGCGAAGGGCAGCTTGACGGCAGGCGCATCATGAAGACGCAGACGGCGCGGACCATGATGTCCAACCTCATGGAGCCGGGCGTCGCAGCCACCATCACCAGTGGTCCGACCGGCTATGGCGCGGGCGGCCGATCGGTGATCGACGCGGTGCCGGGCGGCGAGGGCGTCGGCACATATGGCTGGAGCGGCGCGGCAAACAGCGTCGCCTTCGTAGACCGGTCGAACGGGGTCTACATCGTGCTGATGACCCAGGTGATGCGCTGGCCCCAGAGCCCGATCTACGACGACTTCGGCAAGGCGCTCTATGCGGACCTGCGCGCCTGAGCGCGGAAGCCCGCCAAAGACCGGTCAGACGTCCGCCGGCTCCAGCCTGCGCCCCTTGAGCAGATCGGCGGCTTTCTCGCCGATCATCAGCGTCGGCACATTGGTGTTGCCGGAGGGGTCCTCGGGCATGACGGAGGCGTCCGCCACCCGCAGGCCCTCGATGCCGTGGACGCGGAGCTGCGCGTCGACCACCGCCAACTCGTCGATGCCCATGCGGCAGGTCCCGACCGCATGGTGGCGATGCTCGGCCTGGTTGCGGATCGCCTGTTCCAGCTCGGCATCCGTGCGCAGGTCCTTGCCGGGCAGCAGTTCCTCGGCGACCAGCTCGCGCATCGGCGACTGGTCGAACAGGGTACGGCTGAGCTTCACCGCGCTGATCATCGCGTCCATGTCCGCCCGTTCGGTGAACATGTTGAAGCGGATGCGCGGCAGGTCGAGCGGATTGGCCGAACGCAGCTTCACCCAGCCGCGCGAGAGGGCGTGCAGGATGCCGACCCGCGCGGTGAAGGCATAGATTGGCGGCTTGGTGAAGCCGGGAAACCAGAGTTCGGCATGCTGGTGCACCGGCATGGCGATGATCTGCACGTCCGGCCGCTCCAGCTCGGGCCGCGTGCGCAGGAAGATGTTGGCCATGGTGCCGGCCGTCGCGAACGGCCCGTCGCCGAACAGCGCCCAGCGCAGGACGGCGATCGTCGCGCGATCGAGGCGCAGGTGCGGCGTCAGGCCGATCTTGTCCTTCATGCGGTAGATGTTGAGCAGATTGGGATGCTCCTGGAGGTTCTGCCCGACGCCGGGCAGATCCTGCACCACATCCACGCCCATCTCGCGCAGATGCTCGGCCGGGCCGATGCCGGAGAGCATGAGGATCTGCGGGGAGGCATAGGTGCCGGCGCTCACCACGATCTCACGGTCGGCGCGCACCTGCTCGATCTGGCCGCTCCGCTGATATTCCACGCCGACAGCCCGCTTGCCCTCGAAGAGGAGGCGCGTCGTCCGCGCCCCGGTGAGTACAGTCAGGTTCTTCCGCTTCATGGCGGGGCGAAGATAGGCGCGCGCCGTGCTGGCCCGGCGACCGTTGTTGGTGGTGACTTCCACGCGGCTGATACCGACCTGCTCGGCGCCGTGGTGATCCTCGCATGTCGCGAGGCCGAGCTTGCTCGCCGCTTCCTGCATCTGCGGGAACATCGCCTCGGGCAGGTCGACCGGCACATTGCCGACCGGCCCTTCGCCGCCATGATAGGGGCCGTCGCCGCGCCAGCTGCGCTCCAGCTTGCGGAAATAGGGCAGAACGTCGGCATAGCCCCAGCCGTCCAGGCCCCGCTGGCGCCAGAGATCATAATCATAGCGGCTGCCGCGCACGTTGATCATGGCGTTGATCGAGGAGCAGCCGCCCAGCGTCTTGCCGCGCAATATGGGGAGCCGGCGCCCGTTGAGGCCCGGCTCCGGGTCGGTCTCGAACGGCCAGATATATTTGGGATCGGTCGCGACCTTGGGGAAGGCGATCGGCATCGCCATGAACGGATGGTCGTCGCGCCGCCCCGCTTCGAGCAGCAGCACGGACACGCCGGGATCTTCGCTGAGGCGCGCCGCGACGATCGATCCTGCAGACCCGGACCCGATGACGATATAGTCGAACGCCTTCATTGGTGGGCCAGGCACCACCGCATGGAAGCCATCGACAGCCTGTTCGTCATCTCCGTCCGTCCCCCGCCTTCGCGCAATCAACCAGAGCCGTGAACCCGCACGAGTTCCGGCGGTTTTCGCCCGGCTCGATCCTGTAAAACTACACACGTTAATAATAAAGGCTTGCGCCGAGGGCAAGAGCGCAGGCGAATTTCGGGAAAATTGGGCGACGCGGCAAACGGCGATCGGGGCAAAAATCGACGGTTTATCAGGGCTTTTCGCGTTCCTTTCCGGAGAAAAGCCGAAGGACTGACGCGCGGTGCGGCATGCTATGGGAGCATCCCGGCTGGACAGCGGTCCCTTTTGCGACATTATGCGCGCGGGCCTTCGGCGAGGAGAGAGAAAACGGTGGCAAGTCAAGGCAGAAGACGGGTGGCAATCACGGGCGAGACCCGAAAACTGCCGCCTTTCGAGCAATCGCTGGGTGCGGTTCTGATCGGTGCGAAGGAGGCGGTGATCGCGCCGCTCCGTTCAATTCTTCGCGAGTATAATGTTACTGAGCCGCAATGGCGCGTCATGCGCGTCATCAATGATCGCGGCCTGACCGACGCGACCGGGCTCGCCGAAGTGAGCCTGCTGCGCGCGCCCAGCATCACGCGCATCCTCAAGGAGCTGGAGGACCGCAAGCTCGTCGTGCGCGAATCGGATGCCAACGACCGGCGCCGCACCATGGTGGCTCTTTCGCCGGAAGGCCGCGAGTTCGTGAAGATGACTTCCCGCAACATGATGCACATCCTGCGGCAATATTCGGACCGCTTCGGCGCGGACCGCCTCGAGCGGCTGGCCGACGAATTGCGCGCGCTTTCGGCCGCCGTCCGCAGCATCGAGTAGCACCAAGCCGCCGCTCCAAGCCCGTCCGCTGCTGCCGGCAGATCGGCTATTGCCCGTCCAATTATTATCATGTTAAATGGATTTCCGAAGGATCCGAGAGGAGTTCGGGAAGAGTATAATGGCGACGATCGAAGCACCCGTGCGGCCCGAATTGCTCGGCGCGAGCGACCAGGCGATTGAAGATGCAGTCAAATTTGGCGATCCGCTGGTGCTTCGCGGGCTGCTCTACCAATTGACGGGCGACGCCGACCTCAAGGCGGTCGCGCTGAAGAAAGTCCGCATCGGTCGCATGGAAGTGAACCAGCTGACCGATGAGGACGACATCGCGATGATCCGCCGCAAGGCGGTCGACTTCATCAAGGCCTATCGCGACGCCGGTGCCGGTCCCATGGGCTACGGACCGGCGGAGCGCTTGCCGGAGAGCTTCGCGCTGGTGCTCGGCCAGCCGGTGGAGGAAGAAGCGCTCGACCTCATGATCGAGGAAGCCGCGTTCGATCCCTGGGCGCGCTCGCTCAAATGGCGGGCCAAGCCCGATCCCGAGCGGCTCGACCAGTTCACGGTGCTGGTGATCGGCGCCGGCATGGGCGGCCTCAACTCGGCCGTCCAGCTCAAGCGCGCCGGCATTCACTTCCACATGATCGAGAAGAACCCCGACGTCGGCGGCACCTGGTACGAGAACCGCTATCCGGGCGCGCGGGTCGACACGCCCAGCCGCTTCTACATGAACCTGTTCGGCGTCGATTTCCCCAATGCCTATGCGTTCGGCACGCATGTCGAGAACCAGAAATATTATCACTGGGTGGCCGAGGAGTTCGGGCTGCGCGAGGCGATCAGCTTCAACACCGAAGTTCGTTCCATGGAATGGGACGAGGACGCCGCCATGTGGAGCGTCCATGTCGACGGCCCGGACGGCAAGCGCACACTGCGTGCCCATGCGATCATCAGCGGCGTCGGCTTCCTCAACCGGCCGAACATGCCGCAGATCGAGGGCATGGAGACCTTCCGCGGCCGCTCGTGGCATACGGCCCGCTGGCCCGATGACGTCGATCTCACCGGCAAGCGCGTTGCCGTCATCGGCACCGGCTGCACCGGCTACCAGCTCGTCCCTGAGCTGGTGAAGGAGGCCGGCCATGTCGTCGTCTTCCAGCGCACGCCGCAGTGGCTGATGGGCATTCCAGGCTATCTGGCGAAGGCGCCGGAGCAACTGCTCTGGCTGGACCGGAACCTGCCCTATCACAGCAATTTCATGCGGTTCAAAAGCTTCTACGGCACCGGCCCATATCTCGCCCGGCTGTTCGACGTCGATCCCGACTTCAAGGATCCGCACACGGTCAGCCCCGGCAACAAGGCGGCGCGCGATCGGAGCATCGAGTTTCTGCAGAGCAAGCTCAAGGACCCCGCACTCGTCGACATCATGACGCCCAGGCATCCGCCATGGTCGGCGCGGCCGGTCGCTGTCGATGCGGACTATTCGATCCTCGACGTGCTTGAGACCGACAAGGTCACGTTGGTGACGACCGGGGCCGAGCGGATCAATGCCGACGGCATCGAAGCCGGCGACGGCAGCCAATATGATGTCGACGTGATCGTCTATGCGACCGGCTTCCGCGCCAACGATTTCCTCTATCCGATGGAGATCACCGGGCGGGGCGGGCAGACGATCGGGCAGCTCTGGGCCGATGGCGGTCCGCGCGCCTATCTCGGCTGCATGATGCCGGGCTTCCCCAATCTCTGGGTGCTCTACGGGCCGAACACCAATGGCGGCCTGCCGGTCTCGCAATATCACGAGATGACGATGTTCTACGCCATGAAATGCATGGAGGAGCTCATCCTCGAAGGGAAGGACGCGATCGAGGTCACGGAAGAAGCCTATTGGCGCTACAATACGGAACTGGACGCGATCAACGGCACCAAGCTCTGGGCCGACCCCCGCGCGAACAACTATTACTGGACCAAGCACGGCCGCACCGCATCGCAGACGCCCTATACCGGCTTTGAGGTGCGCAACTTCATGCTGCAGCCGAACTTTGACGACATGGATATCAGCTGACCACCAAACCAGCGCTCGTGCGCAGGCAGGAGCCAGGGCGGCCACGGACAGGTTTGTGCTGTTGAGCCCTGCGCTCCTGCCTGCGCAGGAGCAAGGGACGGTTCATCGGCAAGATGGGAGAGACCTGATGGACTATCGCACGCTGGGCGCCTCCGGCATGAAGGTGAGCCCGCTCTCCCTCGGCGCGATGATGTTCGGCGATATCGGCAATCGCGACCATGGCGATTGCGTGCGCATCGTCCATCGCGCGCTCGATGCCGGGATCAACTTCATCGACACGGCGGACGGCTATTCGCGCGGCGAGTCCGAGGAGATCATCGGCAAGGCGATCAAGGGGCGGCGCGACAAGCTCGTCATCGCCACCAAGTTCATGGCGCGGATGGGCGACGATCCGAACATGGGCGGGGCCTCGCGCCGCTGGATCGTGCAGGAGGTCGAGAACAGTCTGCGCCGCCTCGGCACCGATCATATCGACCTCTACCAGATCCACTTTTTCGACACGAATGTCGCCGTCGAGGAAGTGCTGTTCACGATGACCGAGCTGGTGCGGCAGGGGAAGGTGCGCGAGATCGGCTCGTCCAGCTTCCCGGCCGACCGCATCGTCGAGGCGCAATGGGCGGCCGAGAAGCGCGGTACGCTGCGCTTTCGCAGCGAACAGCCCGGCTATTCGATCTTCCGCCGCGACGTCGAGCGCTTCGTGCTGCCGGCCTGCAAGCGCTACGGCATGGGCGTACTCAGCTTCAGTCCGCTCGACGGCGGGTTCCTCTCGGGCAAATATCGCGGGCCGGAGGATCTGGAGGGCGAGAACCGCTTCGCGCTGTTCGGGCGGATGGTCGGCCGCGCCTTCGATCCGCACACCGAGCTGATCCGCCGCAAGCTCGCTCTCGTTTCCGACCTGGGCAAGCTCGCCGACGAGATCGGCATTACGCTCGCCCAGATGGCCGTCGCCTTCGTCCTTCAGCATCCGGCCGTGACCTCGGCCATCATCGGGCCGCGCACGATGGAGCAGCTCGAGGGCCTGCTGCCCGCCGTCGACGTCCGCCTCTCGGCCGAGACGCTGGACCGCATCGACGCGCTGGTGCCGCCCGGGACCAACCTCAATGCCATCAACGACCTGCCGCCGGGGACGACGAAGGACCAGCTTCGCCGGGCATGAGCCGGCCATTGTGAAAAGAACAGTCAGGAGGGAAGCGATGACCGACGCAGCACGGCTCCGGGAGCTGGAGGACAAGGAAGCGATCCGCCAGATCTTCACCGACTATGCCCGCTATCTCGATAGCTACGACTATGCCGGCTATGCGAGCCTGTTTGCGAAGAACGGCGCGTTCGGCGACGCTGTCGGGCCCGAGGCGATCACCGCGCACATGGCCAAATATGTCGAGCGCGTCACCACGGCCAAGGCGGAAGGGCGCTTCAAGGACGCCGTCCACCTAATGAGCAACCATCATATCGAGATCGACGGCGACACCGCCAGGGCCGACATCACCTGGTGTTACATGACCCGCGATGCCGACCAGGTGCCGACGGTGTTCCAGATGGGGCATTATCTCGACGATCTCGTCCGCGAGGACGGCCGGTGGAAAATCCTCAGGCACACGGTCAACCGCAGCATGGGCCGCGCCCAGCTGGAGGACGCGCATCCTGCCCGTCTCGACGACACCAACACGCGGCTGCGCGAACTGGAGGACAAGGAAGCGATCCGGCAGATCTTCACCGATTATGCCCGCTTCCTCGATAGCGGCAATATGGAGGGCTATGCGGGCCTCTTCGCGCGCAACGGCTGGATGAAGGCCTCGCTTGGCGAGGCGACCGGCCCCGTGGCGATCCTGGAGCTGCTCAACAAGTATCGCGAGGTCTCGAAGGGGCGAAAGTTCCCGCGCGCCAAGCATATCGTCAACAATCACGACATCACGCTGGACGGCGACACCGCCAAGGCGGTGGTGAGCTGGTTCTACCTGACGCTCGATCCGGACGGCGTGCCGATGATCCTGCAGGGCGGTCATTATGTCGACGATCTCGTCCGCGAGGACGGCATCTGGAAGCTGGTCAGCCACGACATCGACCGCTTTTTCGGCCGTGCGCCGTTCGAGACGCCGCCGGTGACGCGGCTCGACCGCATCGAGGCGCGGCTCAAGGAACTGGAGGACAAGGAAGCGATCATGCGCCTCTTCCAGGACCTGCAGGATGCGCTCGATGGGCGCGACCTCAAGCTTTACGGCGACCTCTTCACCGAGGACGGGGTGTGGACCGGCGTGACCGGCCACCAGACCGGCCCGGCCGCGATCACCGAGTTCTTCACGCGGCTCTGCAAACCCTGGGAAAGCGAAGGGCACCGCACCTATCACAGCACGTCGGACCACCGCATCGATGTTCAGGGCGACACGGCGGTCTCGACCAGCCAGTGGCGCCACATCATGCGCGGGCCGAAGGACGAGCCGGTGGTCGTGCATCACGGCCACTATGAGGACATCTTGCGCCGCACGCCCGAGGGCTGGCGTTTTGCGCGCCGCGATGCGTTCGGCGACATTCCGTATTACGAGCCCAAATTCCAGCTGATCGGCCGGGAAGAGACGGCGGAGGGGTAGGGGCGGGCCTTCTTCGCCGCGTCATTCCTGCGAACGTCTAAATCCGAATAGCAAGCCCGGTTTCGCGGGACGGTCGTTGCGTGTGCGCTCGTCTCACGTTTCAGGCGGCGCCGCACCGGAAGACCCTTCGCGTCCATCCGGCGAGAAGCCATCAACTTCTTCACCGAACAGTTTTGAATCAATGTTTCGTTTAACGATACGGTGTGAACGGGGGCGAGATTTTATTGAAACTATATCACATGTGTAATTTATATTTCGAAGAAGACGGCCCTCACTGCGCCAGAAAACCGCCGTCCATCACCAGCGTCTCGCCCAGAGCGAGCGTCGAGCGGGGGCTGGCGAGCCACAGCACGCCGTCGGCGATCTCGGAAGGCTCTCCCCAGCGGCCGATCGGCAGGCCCTGGCGGATGAGCGCGTCGGGGAAGGGGTCGACGAAGGGCGTCGATCCCGGTCGCCGGCCGATCGAGGAGCGCACTGCGCCCGGCGCGATCGTGTTGATGCGCACGCCCGTGGTGGCAAGCTCCAGCGCGACGGTGCGCGTGATGCCCACGATGCCGTGCTTGGCGGCGACATAGGCAACGGCGCCCGGAGCCCCGGCGAACGCGACGTTGGAGGCGGTGGTGATGATCGATCCCCGGCCGAGCGGCTTCATGTGGCGCACCTGCGCGCGCACGCAGAGCCACACGCCCTTGAGATCCACGGCGATGACGCGGTCCCAGTCCTCCTCGCTCGTGTCCTCGATGGCGTGGAAGCCGGAGTTGATGCCGGCATTGTTGAAGCCGACGTCGATCCCGCCGAAGGTCTCGATCACCCAGTCATGGGCGTCCTCCACGGCCTGCGAGCTGGAGACGTCGACCTGTCGGGCGATCACCTGCGCGCCGTTCGCGCGGATGGTCTCCTCCGCGGCCGCCAGTCCCTCCGCATTCCAGTCGAACAGGGCGACACGCGCGCCCTCCCGGGCGAAGGCCTGTGCTGTGGCGAAGCCGATGCCGCTCGCTGCGCCGGTGATGATGACCGACTTGCCGTCGAGTTCCAGATCCATGCCCGTCCCCTTCGCCTAGATGCTCATGTCCAGCTCGGGATCCGACACCACGTCGTTGTCGATCGGCACGCCCGAGCTGTTCAGAAACATGCCGAGCATGCAGAAATGGCCGCAGACGAAGATGACGTCGATGCACTGCTCTTCGTCGAAATGCGCGCGCAGTTCGGCCCAGACGTCGTCGGGGATGAAGAAGTCGCTGACCAGCGCCTCGGTCGCATGAATGAGCGCGATGTCCGCCGCGCTCCAGGGATGGGCGGAAATCGGCTTCTTGAGCGCCTCCATCTCCTCTGCCGTCAGCCCCGCAGTCGTGCCGTAGGGGATGTGTCGCGACCAGACATAGCCGGACTTGATGAGCCAGGCGGTGCGCAGCGCGACGACCTCCCGCTCGCGATCCTTAAGCTTGTTCTGGCCGCCCATCGTGTAGCCCGACCAGACGCGGAACGCCTGAGATGCGCGGAGATGGCGCAGCAGCGAGCGGAGCACATGCGTGTCGATGCCCCGATCGCGCAGCGGCGCGAAATAGGCCTCCTGCTCGGCGTCCAGCTGGTCGTCCGTCAGGCCCGGCAATCGCGGCGTCTTGGTTCTCATGCATCCCCTCCCACTATGTCCTGTCGTGCCGTCGGCGGTGTTTCAGCGATGATGTGGAGGCAGTCGCGAAGAGGCCTCTTCACAAAACATAACATGATAAGTATATTTCGGTGTCGGCGGAGTCAACGAACGAAGTTGCGCCCGGGCCAGGGATGGCAGGCCGGGATCAGGCGAAAACGAGGCGGGACCGGGCGGCCCGTGCGGCGTTTCCAGGCCAGCACGGGAAGAGGATCGGCATCGCCGAGTCGAACGAGAGGGATGGGATGACGCAGTCGAGGGAAGAGTTTGACGCCGTCGTGATCGGCGCGGGTTTTGCGGGCATCTACATGCTCTACAAGCTGCGCGGCCTGGGCCTGCGCTGCCGGCTGTTCGAGGCGGGCGACGGCCCCGGCGGGGCCTGGTACTGGAACCGTTATCCCGGCGCGCGCTGCGATTCCGAGAGTTATTTCTACTGCTATTCCTTCTCGCAGGACGTGCTGGACGAATGGACCTGGTCCGAGCGTTTCCCGGCCCAGCCGGAGATCGAGGCCTATCTCAACTTCGTCTCGGACCGGCTCGATCTGCGGCAGGACATGCGTTTCGGCGCGCGCGTCACCGGCGCGGCATGGGATGAGGCTGCGCAGCGCTGGACGGTGGAGACGAGCGCCGGCGACGCAGTGGACGCGCGCTATGTCGTGACCGCGATCGGTGGCCTGACCTCGACCGCGTCCAACCTCCCGGCCATTCCCGGCATCGAGGACTTCAAGGGCGACTGGTACCATACCGGCCACTGGCCCAAGGAAGGGGTCGACTTCGCCGGGAAGCGCGTCGGCATTCTCGGCACGGGGTCGACGGGCATCCAGGCGATCCCGGAAATCGCCAAGACCGCCGCGCATCTTACCGTTTTCCAGCGCACCCCGGCCTATATCATGCCGGCCAAGAACCATCCGCTGACGGCGGAATACAACGCCGATATCAAAGCCAGCTATCCGGTGATCTGGGCCAAGGCGAAGGCGCATTTCGGCGGCCAGCCTTATGATCCCCCGGCCTATACGTTCGACGATCTCGACGAAGCCGAGGCCCGCCGCCTGCAGGAGCAATATTGGGACGAGGGCGGCCTGCGCGTCGCTCAGGTGTTCAAGGATGCCTACACGAACGTGAAGGCGCGCGAATTCATTGAGGGCTTCTTCCGCGAGAAGGTGCGCAGCATCGTCAAGGATCCGGTGAAGGCCGAGATCCTCGAGCCCAAGGGCTATCCCTTCGGCGCCAAGCGCATCGCCCTCGACAGCCAGTTCTACGAGACGTTCAACCTGCCGCATGTCGACGTGGTGAACGTCCGCAAGACGCCGATCACGCGCGTGACGCCCGAGGGCCTCCGCGTCGGCGAGACGGACTATCCGCTCGACGTCATCGTCTTCGCGACCGGTTATGACGCGGTGACGGGGCCGTTCCGGGCGATGAACATCGTCGGCCGTGAGGGCATGCGCCTCGCCGACCGGCTGGACGACGGGCCGCGCGCCTATCTCGGCATGAGCTTCCACGGCTTCCCGAATTTCATGGCGGTCAGCGGCCCCTGCAATCCCGCGCTTTCGACCAACGTGCCGGTCTCGATCGAGCACGACGTCGAGTGGATCGCCGACGCGATCGGCTATTGCGAGGTGAACGGGATCCGCACGATCGAGCCGACCGCGGAAGCCGAGGAGGATTGGACGCAGGAAACGCAGTCCAAGCTGGAAGGCTCACTGCTCCAGCAGGCGGACAGCTGGCACATCGGCGCCAATGTGCCCGGCAAGCCGCGCCGCCTGCTGCTCTGGCTGGGCGGTATGATCGCCTTTCGCAAGCGCTGCGACGAGGTGACGGAGGCCGGCTACAAGGGCTTCTCGCTGTCGCGCTGAACCCGGAGCCGGCCTGCGCGAGGCTCAGGAACGCGTGCCGCCGCCGGCGCGCATGTCCAGCTCGGGGTCGAGGGGCACGTCGGGGTCGATGGGGACGCCGGCCGTGTTGAGATACATGCCCAGCATGCAGAAATGGCCGACGACGAAGATGATGTCGATGCACTGTTCCTCGTCGAAATGGGCGGAAAGCTCGGCCCAGATGTCGTCGGGAATGAAGAAGTCGCTGACCAGCGCGTCGGTCGCCTTGATGAGCGCGGCGTCGGCGGCGCTCCAGTTGTGGGCGGTGACGGGGCGCTTGGTCGCCTCGCGCTCCTCGTCGCTCAGGCCGACATTGGTCGCATACCAGAGATGGCGCGACCAGACATAGCCGGCCTTGATGAGCCACGCCGTGCGGAGCGCCACGATTTCGCGCTCGCGGCCCTCGAGCTTGTTCTTGTCGATCATCACATAGGTCGCCCATGTGCGGAATGCCGTCAGCATGCGCGGATGGCGGGCCATCGAGCGGGCGACGCCGAACGCTGCGTTGACGGCGCGAAACGGCGCAATGATGGCTTCCTGTGCGGCGTCGAGCTCCTCGTCCTTGAGCGGGCCCAAGCGCTGATTGTCAGTCCTCACGCAACTCTCCTTCATTCGTTATCTATTTGGTGATGTCCTATCTATCGGTCGTCGTTGCATCGCTCAACCCGCGATGATTGGCGAATTTCTGCGGTTCAGCGCCACGATTCGACCCTCTGTATCATAGTCCGAAACAGGCCTCCCGCTGATTATGTTGACGCGGTGATCGGCTCGATATACTTATCATGTTATGTTTTGAGGCTTAGCCGCATTGCATGAAGCCGACAAGAGCCGCAACAGACGGCGTTCCCGGCTACCAAAAACGAAACAGAGGAGTAGGGAAATGAAACAAAGGGGAGGGCCCAGGTTCGCGGCCGGGCGGCATCTGCTCGCCGGCAGTTGCTTCGCCGCGATGGCGATCTTTTCGCAACCAGCAATGGCCCAGAACGACGCGGAGCCGCAGGCTGCCGACCAGACCAAGGAAAATACGAGCGCGATCCAGGACATCGTCGTCACCGCGCGCTACGTCAGCGAGAATATCCAGGACACGCCGATCGCCATCACGGTGCAGACGAGCCAGCAGCTCGAGGCGTCGAACGTCCAGAGCATGAGCACGCTCGGCGCGGTCGTGCCGAACCTGTTCACCATGCCCGGCGACTCGCAGTCGGCCGGCACGCCGGTCATCGGCCTGCGCGCCGTCACGCAGGGCGCGACCTCAAGCCTTGCCGTCCCGCCCGCGCTCGCCGTCTATACCGACGACATCTATCACGCGACGACGGCCGGCTCGGAACTCGACTTCACCGACATCGACCATATCGAAGTCAATCGCGGCCCGCAGAGCACGCTTTCGGGCAACGCCTCCATCGCCGGCTCGATCAAGCTCTACACCGTCGATCCCAAGGGGGACGGCTCGGGCTATGTCGAGGCCGTGGGCGGCTCGCGCAAGCTGATGGGCGTCAGCGGCGCATTCGACCTCGGCCTGACCGACACGCTCGCGATCCGCGCCTCGGGCAATTTCGAGCGGCAGGACGGTTTCAGCAACCGCCTCGACTTCGCCTGCATGATGGACAAGCTCGGTACCCCCGCGAAGAAGGGCCGTCTGCCCTATTTCCAACCGGACTCGGCCAAGAAGGATTGCGTCATCGGCCAGCTCGGCGGCGGCCAGATCGCCGTGGGGCAGGTCAAGCTGCGCTGGCAGCCGACTGACACGATCGACATTCTCCTCACCGGCCGCCATCGCGAGGAGGATCTGCAGGAAACGCCGGAAGTGGCGCTTTTCTATCAGGAAGGGTGTGCGGCCGCCTCGACGCTGCCGACCCCCGGAGGCACGCCGTCCGTCGGCCCGCAGCCCTGCGGCGCCACGGTCGGTGCACAGGCCTATCACCGCGCGGCCTATCGCACCTTCGGCATCGTCACCAATTCCAACTTCCTGACGCCGCAGCGCAATGGCGGCGTCTATGACACCTATGCGACCAACTGCCGCCCTCTGCTCGACAAGACCGGCGGCGGCTTCCCGGCCGACTATCCGGACGGCTTCTGCTTCGACCAGGGCAAGCAGGCGCACCACACGCTCCTGTCCGGCAAGCTGCGCGCGGAGCTGACCGACAAGATCAACCTGACCGCGATCGCCGGCTACACGAACTACTCCAACGAGTTCACGCAGAATGGCGACCAGTCGCCGCTCGGCTATGTGGTCACGCACTTCATCAACAAGGACAAGCAGTGGTCCGGCGAGCTTCGTGTCGACGGCACCTCGTTCAATGACAACCTCAACTGGGTTGTCGGCGGCTTCTGGCTGAAGATGGATGGCTACCAGAACAACATGGTGAGCTTCATCAACATCTATCAGCTCACCCAGGTGCACGGCATCAACAACAGCAAGTCCGCCTTCTTCCACCTCGATTACAGCATCCTCGACAATCTGCGCGTTTCGGGCGGCGCCCGCTATACGGACAGTGAACTGTCGATCACCCTGCTCAACCCGCAGGCCGTCTCGGTCCTGGTCCCGGCGATCGCCGACCAGAAGCGCGTCGACTGGAAGATCGGCCTCGATTACAAGTTCACCGACGACATCATGGTCTATGCGTCCGCAGCCACCGGCTCGCGTCCGCCGGGCATGACGACGATCATCTCCACGCCGCGCCAGCTTCAGGCGACGTCGGACGAGGAACTGATCTCCTATGAGGCCGGCCTCAAGGCCGACCTGTTCGATCGCCGCCTGCGGTACAATTTCACCGCCTTCTACATCGACTACAAGAAGATCTCCGCGAGCGCGACCGGCGTGGAATGCCGCAACCAGCCCGGACCGACCGCGACCTGGTTCTCCGTCGCCCAGAACTCGCCGCAGGCCCTCGTCGTCTGCAGCCAGTTCACCACGACGACGGTGCCCGGCCCGAACGGCCCGCCGGACCCGGTGACGTTCACCCAGAACGTCGGCATCCCGGCCAAGATCAAGGGCTTCGAGTGGGAGTTCGCTGCGGCACCCGTCGATGGCCTGCGTCTCGACTGGTCGGGCGGCTACAACAACTACACGTCCAGCGTTAAGACGCCGAACACGCCCGGCTATCTGTGGCCCGGCAACCTGCGTCAGCCGCGCTGGAACCAGCATGCCGACATCGCGTACGATATCGAGACGTCGATCGGCACGTTCACGCCGCGCCTGGACTGGAACTGGGTATCGAAGCAGACCTACGACACGACGCCTCAGGCGAGAGCGCCGCTGCCGAAGCTCATCATCGATCCCTATTCGCTGTGGAATGCGCAGATCGCCTACAAGTCGCCGAGCCGCGACTGGACGGCGACGCTGCTCATCACCAACCTCGCCGACAAATGGTACCATTATCAGGTGCTTTCGGGCGTCATCAACGACCAGACCCGCGTGGCGCCGCCGCGCGAGGTCTCGCTGACCGTCCGCAAGACCTTCTGACGCAATTGACCGTCTCTCTCCTGGACCCACAGCGCTTTTCAAAGCGCTGTGGGCCTTTTTTGTTCCGGCTCCTGCAAGCGATTGCCGGTCGAGCGGCTAGGCTGGCCGCTTCTGGGGAGGGCCATGCGGCTCATGGGATATTTTCGAGCGAGGCGGCCGACCGGCACAGGCGGTATTGGCGCGCGCCGCGCATCTCATATCGGGCGAGCCGCGTCGCGGCCCGCGCCCCGATTTTGCGACCCTGCTTCAACGGTGAAGCGGCGGCCCGCAAGGCGACAACGAGGCGGCCGGCCGGCGCGCCTTGCGGATTGGCGGATAAGTGAAGGGACTGTGATTCGATGAGGCGTTCGACCGACTATTTTCTGAGCACCCACGGCGGCAATCTTCCCCTGCCGGGCGATCTGGAGAGCCTGATCTCCAAGCCCAGGGAGAATGCCGAGGCGATCGAGGCCAAGCTGCCCGGCGCCGTCGACTGGGTCGTCAAGCAGCAGATGGATTGCGGCGTCGATATCATCAACGACGGCGAATATGTGAAGGCGGCGACGCCCGGCACTTATGCTGCCTACATCTACGACCGCATGAGCGGCTTCAACACGGTCGACAAGCCCGCCGGCTGGCAACCCAAGCGCGCCTTCACGGCCGAGCGCGACAAGCGTGACTTCCCCGGCTTCTACGAGTCCGGCCTGTGGTTCTCCGGCTCGGGCGGGCAGCAACGCCCCGGCTTCGCCAAGCCGGGCAGCGGCGTTCCCGCCTTCATGAGCGGCAGCGGCACCACGATCCGGGCCTGCAGCGAGCCGATCAAATATCACGGCTATGCCGCGATCCAGGAAGACATCGACGCGCTCCAGAACGCGTTGGCGGGCAAGTCCGGCGTCGACGGCTTCATCGCCGCGCTCGGCCCGCTCAGCACCGGCGCCGGCATCACCAACCTGCATTACAAGGACGAGCGCGACTATATGTTCGCGGTCGCCGACGCCTGCCGCGAGGAATATAAGGCCGTCACCGATGCCGGCCTGATCGTGCAGATCGACGAACCGGAATTCGCGACCACCTGGATGTTCTATCCGGACTGGTCGACCGATGAGTATCGTGCGCATCTCGATTTCTGCGTCGACATCATCAATCACGCGCTGCGCGGGCTGCCGGAAGAGCAGGTCCGCTTCCACACCTGCTGGGGCTCGGGCCACCGGCCGCATGTCCACGACATCGAGTTCAAATATATCGTCGACAAGCTGCTGAAGATCGACGCGCAATGCTACACTTTCGAGTCCAGCAACGTCCGTCACGCGCACGAATATCGCGTGTTCGAGGACGTGAAGCTGCCCGAAGGCAAGATCATCGCGCCGGGCGTGGTCGGCCACTATACCGATCTGGTCGAGCATCCCGAACTGGTCGCCGAGCGCCTGTGCAATTTCGCCAAGCTGGTCGGCATGGAGAATGTCCAGGCCAGCACGGACTGCGGCATCGGCTCGCGCGTGGGGCATGAGGAGATTGTCTGGGCAAAGCTCAAGGCCATGGCCGAGGGCTGCCGCATCGCGGGCAAGCGGATGAAAGGAAAATAGGCGGCGGGCTTCCGTGCTTCCCGCGTGGCGCGGGGGCACGGGTTGCCGGCCTCTCCGATCCTTCCCTCCGGCAGGCGGCGCAACTTGGGGTGGCCAGAAGGCCCCGGCGGTTGCTACGCACGAGCGATGAGTTTTGAAGGAGAGGTGATGGCGAGCGCAGGCATGGGGCAGGGATGAGCACGATCCGGAAACTGCCGCCGTTTGAACAGTCGATCGCGGCCGTCATGCTGGGCGCCAAGGAATCGGTCATCGCACCGATGCGGACCAAGCTGCGCGACTACAACATCACCGAGCCGCAGTGGCGCGTCATGCGCGTCATCAACGATCGCGGCGCCACCGATGCGACCGGCCTCGCCGAGGTCGGCCTGCTGCACGCGCCGAGCGTCACCCGCATCCTCAAGGAGCTGGAGGAGCGCAAGCTCATCATCCGCGAGCCGGACCCCAATGACCGCCGCCGCACCGTGGTCGCGCTCACCGCGGAAGGGCGGGAGGTCGTCAAGGTGGTGTCGCGCCACGTCATGCGCGTGATGCGGGAATATTCGGACCGTTTCGGCGATCAGCGCCTTGAGCGCCTGCTTGCGGAACTGCGCGCGCTTTCCGCCGCGATCAAGGGCGTCAACGTCGAATAGGGGCGCCAGCGCGCGTTGACGCGGCGGCCGGCGCAAGAATATGATTGTCGCTGAATGGTTATCATGTTAAGTGGTTGTGTCTGATAGGCGTGGATATGCGCGCGAATCCGGTCATCGGGCCGGGACTTGTGCGGGGTCTGCGGCGCCGGGCATCCGGCACGATCGGCAGCGAAAAATGCCAACGAGAAGAAGGGAATGAGCCTTGCACAAGATTGTCGTCCTCTATCCGCCGCAGCCTGATCCGGAAGCCTTCAAGGCCTATTATGTCGAGACGCACATCCCGCTCGCCCGCAAGCTGCCGGGGCTGAAGGCTCTGCGCTACAGTTTCGACGTCCATGGCGTCGGTGGCGATCCGGCCTATTTCTGCGTATTCGAGGCGGAGTTCGAGGATGGCGCGGCGCTCGGCGCGGCGATGGGCTCGCCCGAGGGCGGCGCGGTCGCGGGCGATGTGCCCAATTTCGCGCAGGTGCCGCCGACGCTCATCCACTATTCGGTGGACGCCAGCATGTAAGGCGGCGTCCCGTCCCGGGAGGCGTCGCGACGCGCTCCCGGACGGCGCCGGGGCATCGAGCGCCTCACGCAGACGGGAACAAATATCGGACCGGGCGGCGTACGCCGCGCGACGACTTTTCATTACGAGACTGGACTGGCAATGAAACCCTTCGCCCTCCGCGACCTGATCGATGACCGCCCGCAGGACGGCGTGTTCCGCGTCAATCGCGCCCTGTTCCGTGATCAGGCGTTGTTCGATCTGGAGATGAAGCACATCTTCGAGGGCGGCTGGTTGTTCATCGGCCTTTCGACGCAGGCCGAGAATCCGCACGATTATTTCACCAGCTTCATCGGCCGAGTGCCGATCATCGTCCAGCGCGACGGCGAGGGGCAGCTGCGCTGCTTCGTCAATGCCTGCCCGCACAAGGGCGTGCGCCTCGTCCAGAAGCGCTGCGGCAGCGCGCGCCGTCACGTCTGCCCCTATCACAGCTGGACGTTCGACAGCGCCGGCGCCAACAAGAACATCAAGTGGCAGAAGAGCGGCCAATATGGCGCAGGCTTCGACGAGGAAAATCACGACCTCGCCACGGTGGCGAAGTTCGGCGAATATCGCGGCTTCCTGTTCGCCAGCCTCAATGCCGATGTGCCGACGCTTGAGGAGCATCTGGGCGAGACGCGCAAGCTGATCGACCTGATCGTCGACAAGAGCCCCGAAGGCGTCGAGCTGGTGCCGGGGCGCGTGGTCTTCACCTATGCGGCCAACTGGAAGATGCAGCTGGAGAACTGCTCGGACCAGTATCACTTCACCTCGACCCACCCGAGCTACATCCGCATCCTCGACCAGCGCGCCAAGGAGACGGTGAACGAGGTGGTGCAGTCCTCGATCGGCGCGGCCGACTTCTGGCAGGAGGATGCGAGCGGCGTTACCGGCGGCACGATGAGCTTCGATCACGGCCATGTGCTCAACTGGGGCGTGATGCCGGTTTCGGCCGCGCTGCCCGAGTTCGAGCGCGCCGAGGAGCTGGCCCGGCTGCACGGCGCCGCCAAGCGCAACTGGATGTTCAACATGCGCAACCTCACCATCTTCCCCAACCTGCAGCTGGCGGAGAATGCGTCGAGCCAGATGCGCGTGATCCGTCCGATCGCGGCGGGCATGACGGAGATGCAGACCTGGTGCATCGCCCCGCGCGGCGAGAGCGCGCAGGCGCGCGCCTTTCGCATCCGGCAATATGAGGACTTCTTCAATCCGACCGGCATGGCGACGCCCGACGACACGGTCTGCTACGAGGAAGCGCAGATCGGCATGGCCGAGCAGGACCGCCCCTGGCTGCAGGGCCATGCGCGCGGCTGGTCGGCGTCCGTCGAGGGCGGCAATGATTGGTCGGATATGATCGGCATGAAGCCCGCGCGCAGCGTGCTCGCCGATGCCCAGCTCTGCGACGAGAGCCTGTTCGGGAGCTATTATCGCGCCTGGTCGGCCCGCATGGCGGAGGCGCTGGCATGACGACGCTGACGAAAAGCGCGAGCCTGACCCAGAGCGAGGCGACCGCCTATCTGGCGCGCGAGGCGCTGTATCTGGACCGGCTGGATTTCGATCCCTGGCTGGATCTCTACACGCCGGACTGCCTGTTCTGGATGCCCGCCTGGCGCGACGACGGCACGCAGACCGAGGACCCCGACCGCGAGCTGTCGCTGATCTTCTATCGCGGCCGCCGCAATCTGGAGGATCGCGTCCAGCGCATCCGCTCGGGCTTTTCCGTCGCTTCCGCGGTGATGCCGCGCGTCGCCCACATGATCGGCAATGTGCAGGCCGAGGCGGTGGGGGAGGGGCACATGCGCCTCGATTCCTCGTTCATCACCAATGTCCATGACGTACGGACCAACAAGAGCCACGCCTATTTCGGCCGCTACGAGCATGAGCTGGTGCTGCAGGATGGCGCTTGGAAGATCTCCAGCAAGATCATCCGCCTCATGAACGACGTCGTCCCGACCATGCTTGACGTCTACGGCGTCTGAGGAGTTCCCCAATGCTGTCTTCGTCTCCCAGCATCGCGATCGTTGGGGCAGGGGCCATGGGCTGCCTGTTCGCCGCCCGCCTCGCCGAACAGGGCGCGCGCGTCACCCTGATCGATGTCGATCGTGACCGCCTCGCTGCCATCGCGCGCGACGGCGTCAGCCTCACCGACGACAACGGCGCGCGCACGCTGCAGGTGGACGCGGCGCTCGCCGCCGATGTCGCGCCGGTCGAGTTGCTGCTGCTCTTCACCAAAGGCATCCACAGTGGGGCGGCGATCCGGTCCGTCGCGCATCTCGCCGCCAGCAAGCCCATCGCGCTGACGCTGCAGAACGGCATCGGCAATGCCGATCTGCTGGCCGAGAGCTTCGGCGGGGAGCAGGTGCTGATGGGCACGGCGCATGTGCCCGCGGACCTCACCGGCCCGTCCTCGGTGCTGACGCACGGCTTCGGTCATCTCGACGTCGGCGGGTTCACCGCTGCGGCGCACGCGTTCGCGTCGTCGGTCGCCGCGCTGCTGCAGGGCGCGGGCTTCAACACCCATGTCGCCGACGACATCAACGCGGCGGTCTGGGAGAAGGTCGCCTTCAATGCCGCGCTCAACGCGACGGGCATGATCTGCGAAGTGCCCAATGCCGGTCTCGACAACGAGCCGGGCCGTCGCCTCGCCGAGAAGGTGGTCGACGAGACGGTGGCCGTCGCCGCCGCGCAGGGCATTTCGATCGACCGGGCGAAGATCGTCGCGACCGTCGACGCGGCGCTGCGCGAGCATGCGCACCACAAGGCGTCGATGCTGCAGGATCGCGAGCACGGTCGCCAGACCGAGATCGAGACGATCAACGGCGCGATCGCGCGCGAGGGCGCGCGGCTTGGCGTCCCCACCCCGGTCTGCGACACGCTGACCGATCTTGTGCGGATCATCGAGCAGGCCGCACGGCGCTGAATTGTCAAAAGATCCTGCCGACCGGACATGGCTTCTGGCGGTGAATCATGGTCTCGAAGGATCGGCTCGCATGCCACGGGCCGGCTGACATATAAGGAGGGGACGCGATGGCGTTTGCGAGCTTTTCGGGATCTTTGCGCGCCACCGCGGCGCTGACTCTGGCGCTCTCTCTTCCCACGCTCGTCGCCCTCGCGCCGGTACGGGCCGCGTCCGACACGGCGGCGCCCATCGCCATCGAGCGAATGGGCAGCTTCGCGGCCGGCGGCAAAACGATCAGCAGCGGCGAGAACACGCTCCATTGCGACCAGGGCCATGTCGAATATCTGGTGCCCGCCAATGCTCGGAAAACCTCGATCTTCCTGTGGCACAGCTCCAGCGCGCATGTCTGGCAGAACCGCTGGGATGGAGGGGAGGGCTATCAGAGCAAGCTGCTGCGCCGTGGCTATCCCACCTACATCTGGGATGGCCCTCGCGTCGGCCGGGGCACGATGAGCTGCGAGCCCACCAGCTACGAGCCGCGCATGGGGCAGGACCAGGGCAACTGGGTCGCCTGGCGCTTCGGCCCCAAGTCAGGCGAGTGGTTCAAGGGCGTCCAGTTCCCGACCGACTCCAAGGAAGCCTATGACGCCGCGATGGACGCGCGCTACGTCGAATATGACGTCGCGAAGAACGCGCATCTGGAAGCCGAGGCCGCCGCCAAGGCGATCGACAAGATCGGCCCCGTGGTGGCACTCACCAACAGCGCCGGCGGCTGGCGCGCGATGCTCGCGGCGCTCAAGAGCGACAATGTGAAGGGCATCGTCGCCTATGAGCCGGCCGCCTTCGTCTTTCCGGAAGGCGAGGGTCCGCAAGGCGAGGAAGGCGGCTTCGGCCCCACCCATGTGCCGCTGGAGGAATTCAAGCGGCTGACCCGTATCCCGATCCAGATCGTCTGGGGCGATTATACCGAGCAGACCTATTGGAAGACCAATGCCGAGCTCAGCCGGCAGTTTGTGGCCATCGTGAACAAATATGGCGGCCATGCCGAGGTGCTGATGCTGCCCTCGGTCGGGCTGGTGGGCAACACGCACATTCCCTTCGCCGACATGAACAACGAGAAGGTGGCCGAGCAGCTCGACCTGTTCCTCAAGAAGAACAAGCTCGACGGGCGGTAGGTTAGCCCAGGATGTCGGTCTTGTGCTCCTGCTTCCGCAGGAGCACGGGAGCGAGTTAGATCAGGGGCTCGGCCTCACCAGCCCGGATTGTCGAGCGGCGTCTCTTCCGACATCTCGTTGTAGATCCGGCGCTTCGTGAAGCGCCAGCCTTCGGGCGTGCGGATCAGCTCGTCTTCATAATAGCCATAGGCTTGGACATAGGGCCAGCGCGGCTGGTTATCGTTGTTGAAGTCGAACCAGTAGCAGCGCGCCGTTGCCCGGTCGCCGTCTATCCGGATGACGCGATTGCTGACGAAATGCCGCTTGTGCGCCATCTTGATCGGCGCTGCTGCCTCCGCCTGACGGCGATACATCTCGCCGAGCCGCACGCAGGTGGCGCGGATCGCCTCACGTCCCTCGGCATGGCCCTCCGGCCATGAGAGGATGCCGTCCTCCGTGAAGACGCCGGCATAGACATCCGCATCCCACCAATCGAGCGCGAACATGTAGCGGTTCTGCAGTTCGCCGATCTCGACCTTGTCGATGAGATCCTGCTGGGCCTTCGCGTTCGCGCTCACCATGCCGGGTTCTCCGGCGGCGAGACGGCCGAAATCTCGTTCATCACGAACCGCTTGGAGAAGCGCCAGCCATCCGGGGTGCGGACGAGATCGTCCTGATAATAGCCATAGCCCGCGACATAGGGCCAGCGCGGCTGATTGTCGTTGTTGAGGTCGAACCAGTAGGCAACGGCATGGGCGGTGTCGCCGTCGACCTTAATCACGCGATTGGTGATGAAGTGCCGCAGCTTGGCCGCCTTCGTGGGCTTTGCCGCTTCCGCGAACTTGCCGAAGAACTGGCCGATCCGCACGACCGCACCGGCAATGGCCTCGCGCCCCTGCGCATGGCCTTCCGGCCAGGAGAGGATGGCATCCTCGGTGAACACCCCGCCATAGACCTCGGGATCGAACCAATCGATCGCGAACATGTAGCGGCTCTGCAACTCGCCGATCTCGATCTTGTCGATCGCATCCTGCAGCGCCTTTGGATCCGGGCCGGTGCTCATCTGCCTCTCCGTTTCTAATCATCGATTATGCATCCACGAATTTAACTTGGTAAGTAATTCCGGGCAATGGGATTCTGGCTTTTGGAGGCGGTGCGGGCGGCTCTTTTCACCGTCTGATGCTGTGCGCTCCCGGTGATCGTGCGCGCGGGTGCAGCCTCTCATCGACGTGCTGACGACGGAAAGCGTAGGGGCGGTGGAGCGTTGCGCGCGTGCCACAGATCTCCCGTCAAGCGACCCCATCGTTGTCGCGGCTGTGCTAAACTTGTTGAGAACTCAAGCAAGCGCTGATAATCAGTGTTCGTTGTATCTCGCCGGCGGGAGCAATTTTCGATGTTTCGGCTGCCGGCCAAAAGTTCTTGAGACGCTGCATTCCCAAGCAGCGCTGCCGATCAGGAGAGGAAGACCATGTCCGGTTTCGCAACACATTCCCGTCATTCCGCGCGCGTCGCCGGGGCAAGCCTGCGCGTGCTCGCGCTGAGCCTGTCGCTGCTCGCCGCGCCCGCCTTCGCGCAGGATGAGGATGCGGCCGCGCCGCAGACTCCGGCCGCAGACGAGAGCGAAATCGTCGTCACCGGTTCGCGCATCGCGCGCTCGGGCTTCGATCAGCCGACCCCGGTGACGGTGCTCGGTTCGGACATGCTCGAGCGGCAGGCCGCGGTGAACGTCGCGCAGGCGCTCAATGATCTGCCCGCCTTCCGTCCGCAGGCGACGCCGACCACCAACGCCATCTTCACGAACAACATCGGCGCCTCGACGGCCGACCTTCGCGGCCTCGGCGCCAACCGCACGCTGGTGCTCATCAACGGCCGCCGCGTCGTCCCCTCGACCGTTCAGGGCAGCAGCTTCGCCAATGCCGGCGCGGTCGATCTCAACATGATCCCGACCTCGCTGGTGCAGCGCGCCGAAGTGGTGACGGGCGGCGCATCGGCCGCCTACGGCTCGGACGCCGTCGCCGGCGTCGTCAACATCTTGCTCGACACGAAGCTGACCGGCATCAAGGCCTCGGCCCAATATGGCGTCAACGACGCGGGCGACGGCGACCAGTATATGCTGGCGCTGGCGGGCGGCACCGGCTTTGCCGGCGGACGCGGCCACATCATCGCCGGCATCGAATATTCCGACGATAAGGGCGCTGGCGATTGCTACACGCGCGACTGGTGCGCACTCTCGTATAACACGGTCGCCAATCCCTTCGTGACCGGCAGCACCACGCAGCGCGTCGGCACGGGCCAGCCCGCCACGCTGATCCTGCCCAACACGCGCACCGCCACCGCGACGGTCAAGGGCATCATCCCGATCCTGCCCGGGCCGCCTAATGCGGCGCTCATCGCCTCCGGCCTGCGCGGCATGGAGTTCGGCCCCAACGGCACGCTCGTTCCGCATGATTACGGCACCTATTATGGCGTGCCGATCTTCCAGAGCGGCGGCGGCGACGCCAAGCAGGCCTTCTACGAAAACTTCCCCATCTCGGCCCCGGTCGAGCGCCTCAACACCTTCGCGCATGTCGAGTTCGATGTCGCCGACAGCGTCACCCTGTTCGCGGAAGGCAGCTACAGCCGCGTCAAGGGCGCCACGATCGGCGCCCAGCGCCGTGACCTCGGCAACCTCACTATCCAGCGCGACAATGCCTTCCTGCCCTCGGGCGTGGTCGCGACCATGACGCAATATGGCCTGACCTCGATCCCCTTCGGTCGCATCTGGAACGACATTGGCCCGCAGCGGGCGGAAGTGACCCGCGAGACCTATCGCGGCGTGTTCGGCCTCAAGGCGGACATGTGGGCGGACTGGAAGCTGGACGCTTATTACCAGTACGGCCGCACCGACTATTCGCAGCGCGGCTACAACACCACGATCACCCCGCGCATGACCTTCGCGATCGACGCGGTGCGCGACGCCAACGGCAACATCGTGTGCCGCGGCGTGCGTGACGGAAACCCGGCGGCGGCCGGCTGTATCCCGCTCAACCCGTTCATCCAGAACGCGCAGGGCGCGAACAGCTATGTCGTCGGCACGGTGATGCAGGACACGCAGCTGACCCAGAATGTCGTCGCGGTGGCGGCAAACGGCACGCTGTTTGAAGGCTGGGCCGGCCCGATTATGGCCGCGACCGGCGCGGAGATCCGCCAGGACATCGCCCGCGGCACCGCCGACCCGATCAGCAGCGCGCTGCAGTTCTACACCGGCCCCGGCTCGCCGATCAGCGGCAAGGTCGACGTGTTCGAGGCGTTCGGCGAACTCAACGTGCCGCTGTTCGATGGCGCGCAGCTGAACGGCGCGCTGCGCTACACCGACTATTCGACGAGCGGCGACGTCACGACCTGGAAGATCGGCGCGGACTGGGATGCATTGAGCTGGCTGCGTTTCCGCGGCACCCGCTCGCGCGACATCCGCGCACCCAACCTGTTCGAACTCTATGGCCCGACGCAGACCTCGTTCCAGTCGATCCTCGATCCGCGCACCGGCACGCAGGTGCTGAGCCAGGTGCTGCTCGGCGGCAACAGCGCGCTGGTGCCCGAAGTGGCGGACACCTGGACGGTGGGCGTAGTGCTCCAGCCGGACTTCGGTTCGACCGGCCGCCTGCGCTTCTCGGTCGACTATTATGACATCAAGCTGGACAACGCCGTCTCCACGCTCGGCGCCCAGGTCATCGTCAATGGCTGCAACAACGGCGTCGCCCAGCTCTGCGGGCTGGTGACGCGCGATCCCTCCTCGCAGACGATCACCCAGGTGGTGAACCGCAACATCAACCTCGGCAGCCTCATCACGCGCGGCTGGGACATCGAGGCGCTCTACACGCTGCCGGTCGGCCTGTGGAACGGCAACCTCTCGGTGCGCGGCCTCGCCACGATCGTCGATGATCTCATCACCAACTCGGCGAGCGGGACGGTCGATCGCGCGGGCATGAACGGGTCGCCGGTGTCGCTGCCCTCGGGCATGCCGCGGTACATCATCAACGGCTATCTGACGTTCGATGCCGATCCGGGCTCCATCCAGCTGCAGGTCCGCCACATCTCCTCGGGCACCTACAATGCCGAGCTCGTCGGCCCTGGTCAGGACGGCTATGATCCGCTCAAGACCAACAGCATCAACGACAACAGCATCGGCAGCTGGACCTACGTCAACCTCAATGCCAGCGTGAACGTCTGGAACAAGGGCAACAGCAAGCTGGAGATCTTCGGCACGATCACCAACCTGTTCGACAAGGATCCGCCGGTGAACGCGCCGTCGAGCTTCGGCCCGACCAACAACGTGCTCTATGACGTGCTGGGCCGCGCCTACCGCATCGGCGCGCGCGTCCGCTTCTGACGTGGATAGCCCCTCCCTTTCAAGGGAGGGGTAGGGGGTGGGTGTCGCGCAGCGACCTTCGCGACGCCCAATCCCCACCCCAACCCCTCCCCTGAAGGGGAGGGGCTCGATAGGTAGGAGAGGCTTATGACCAGCACGGGCGGATTCACGCTGATCATGAAGGACGGCGTTGACCCGTCGACCGCGCCGAACAAGCCGCCGCTGCCACCGCGCGAGCACCAGCAATGGGTCGAGGACGGCCTGCTGATCGATCGCAACATCGCGGTGACGATGCGCGACGGCGTTCGCATCCTTGTCGACCTCTATCGCCCGGCCGATGCGCCGGACGGTCCTCTGCCGGTGCTGCTGGGCTGGAGTCCCTATGGCAAGCACGGCATGTCGGACACGCTGTTCCCGCCGCATTCGGGCGTGGAGGCGGGCTGGATGTCCCGCTTCACCGCCTTCGAGGCGGCCGACCCCGCTTATTGGTGCGCGCAGGGCTATGCGGTCTGCAATGCGGACTCGCGCGGCATGTGGCTCTCCGAGGGCGACGTGCGCCACAACGGCATCGGCGAGGGCGAGGATTGCTACGACCTCATCGAGTGGCTCGGCGTGCAGCCCTGGTGCAACGGCAAGGTCGGCATGACCGGCGTCTCTTATCTCGCGGCCATTCAGTATCTCGTCGCCCAGCTGAAGCCGCCGCATCTGGCCGCGATCAACCCCTGGGAAGGCTTTTCCGACTGGTATCGCGAGTTCGCCTATCATGGCGGCATCCGCGAGACCGGCTTCGTGCCGCGCGGCACCGGCAATCTGCGCTTCTCAAACCAGCGCTACGAGGACACCAACGCCAACGTCCAGGCCCACCCGCTTCACGATGCCTATTGGGAAAGCAAGGAGGTCGATCTCGCGGCGATCGACGTGCCCGCCTTCGTCGTGGCGAGCTGGTCCGATCACGGGCTGCACACGCGCGGCACGATCGAGGCGTTCCGGCACATCTCGTCCGAGCAGAAGTGGATGCTCGTCCATGGCCAGAAGAAATGGGCGCATTTCTACAATCCCGAAAGCCGCGCGCTTGCGCGGGCCTTCTTCGACCAGTTTTTGAAGGGCGAGGCGCGGGGCGTCGAGGCCTGGCCGCCGGTGCAGATCGAGGTGCGCGAGAGCGCGCGCGTCCATCCGCTGCGCGCCGAGCAGGAATGGCCGCTGGCCCGCACCCGCTACGAGCCGCTTTATCTGAACGCGGCCGACGGCTCGCTGGGCGTGGCGCCCGTCGCAGAGGCGGGCGCGCTCTCCTACGATCCGCTCGACGAGGCCGGCGAGGCGCGCTTCGACCATCGCTTCGCGGCGGACACTGAGATCAGCGGCTATATGAAGCTCAAGCTCTGGGTCGAGGCGCAGGGTGCGGAGGACATGGACCTGTTCGTCGCGGTCCAGAAGCTCGATGCGGCCGGGCAGCCGGTCGGCATGACTTTCTACGCCTTCTACGAGAACGGGCCGGTCGCGCTCGGCTGGCTGCGCGCGAGCCATCGCGCGCTCGATGCGGCCCGCTCGACGCCGTGGCAGCCGGTGCACAGCCACCGCGCGGAGGAGAAGCTCCAGCCCGGCGTGCCGGTGCCCGTCGAGATCGAGATCTGGCCGTCATCCACCCTATTCCGCGCCGGTGAGACGCTGCGCGTGGTGGTGAAGGGCATGGACATCTACCGCGACGCCCTGCCGATGCTGCCCTTCGCGCGGCACGAGGAACTGCGCAACGCCGGCACGCATGTCATCCATGCCGGTGGCGACTATGACAGCCATCTGCTGGTCCCGGTAATCCCGGCCGGCTGAGGCGCGCTTATAGAATTACCGTTTTACCCTCTCCCGCTGGCGGGAGAGGTAGCCCGCGCCATCAGGCGTGGGAGGGTGAGGGTCTTCGGCGACCTTCGCAAAAGTACGCTTTATCCAAGAAGACCCTCACCCACGCCGCCCGCGTGCGGCGGTCGCATGGCTCACGCTCACGAATTCTGTCGCGACGCGGCACGGTTGACGCTACGGAAAGGCGTCAAACATCCGGTCATGTCGACACGGGAAAAAGGGGAGGGATCATGCGCGCACGCCATCAGCGGCAACGACGGCTCTCGGGGGATGCGCGATGAGCGCGGCCGGCCTCTCTATCGAGCAGCGGTTGCAGATCCTCGAGGACAAGGAAGCCATCCGCCAGATCATCATCGACTACGCCTCCGCGCTCGATGCGCAGGATGCGGATGCCTATGTCGGCCTGTTCGCGGAGGATGGCGAATGGGCGATCGGCAGCATGATCCGCAAGGGCAAGGACGAGATCCGCGCGTTGGTGGACGGCCTGTTCCGCAGCCGGACGGACGATTTCGTCAATCTGGAAAGCTTCGAGATCACCTTCCATCCCCGGATCGAACTGAACGGCGACCGCGCGAAGATGAAGTCGGGCCACGTCGCCTTCCGTCGCGCGCCCGGCGGCAACCCCGTGCCGGTCCTGTTCGGCCGCTATGAGGACGAGTTCATCCGCGAGAACGGCAGCTGGAAGATCCTGCGGCGGACGGACATTCCCACCATTCCGACCGCCGAGGAATATGCCCCGGTGCTGCGCGCGCGCGGGCAGATCCTCGACCAGAACATCAAGGCGGCGGAGGCGCGGGCAGCCCGGTCCTGAGGTCCGGCGTTTGCCGTGCGATACGAGCCTGCTACCAAGGACGGATGAGCGCGATCATCCTCCGTCCTCTCGAGCGCGCCGATGCGGAGCAATTGATCGCCGCCAATCGCGCGAGCATCGATCTGCATCGTCCATGGGTCTCGCCCTTCACGGACGAGGAAGGGTTCGAGGCGCATTTCGCCACGCTGGGCGAGCAGACCGTCAGTCTCGTCGCCCGCGAGCCGGCGGGCGGGGCGATCATCGGCGTGTTCACGCTCAGCCAGATCTTCCGCAAGGCGTTCCAGAACGCCTATCTCGGCTTCTACGCGGTGCGTGACGGGGAAGGGCGCGGCCTGATGACGCAGGCGCTCCGGCTCACCGCTGTCCATGCGTTCGGCGACCTTGGCCTGCACCGGATCGAGGCGAATGTGCAGCCCGCGAACCTCCGCTCCATCGCGCTTCTGCAGCGCGCCGGTTTTCGCAAGGAAGGCTATTCGCCGCGCTATCTGAAGATCGGGGGCGAGTGGCGCGACCATGAGCGCTGGGCGCTGCTGAGCGACGAGGCGTAGGGAGGGGCGGAAACGCCTCGTGAGCCTGTCCCCCTGGATCGAACCGATACGTGCTCCTGCCTTCGCAGGAGCACCGCAAGCCAGAAGGCTCGAAGCTCTCTCTACCCGGGGTGGACCAGGCCTGCCGCCGCTTACGCGATCAGTTCTTCGAGCTTGCTCTTGAGCGCCTGGATGCGCGTGGCAGCCTCGGTGAAGGTCTGCACGTCCGCCCGGTTGTTGTTGCCACGCGCTTCCTTGGCGGCCTCGACATAGCCTTCGAGATCGGCCTCGAGCGCATCGACGAGGATCTCGACCTCGTCCTCGGTCAGCGACAATTTGATGGATTTGGCCATGATCTGGTCCCCATTTCGTTGATTGGCGCTCGTCCTACGCGAGCGATGCGGTCCCGTCGACCGGGGATGCGCCCGGCCGGCATGTTTCGCCCGGCAAGGCTCAGCGCGGCCGCGCTTCCGCGGCTGGCACGGGCTTTGGCGTGGCCAGAACCGGCCGCTCGTCCAGTTCGCGTCGGAGCATCCGCAGCATCCAGCGCCGGTGCCGGTCGAGGAAGCGGGGCAGGTCGTCCGGCCGCGCCGGATCGAGCACGGGAACGGCCCAGTCGTCGGCATCCTGCGCTTCTTCCTCGCGCTCCTCGCCGCTCTCGTCGGTCGGGCGGCCCACATGGCTGCCGGCATAGACATTGCCCGCAAAGGTGAGCGTGAGCGGCGGCGGGAAGCCGGGGCCGGTGACATAGTGGCCGTTCGATCGGCCCGTCTCATAACCGTACTGCGCCGTGCCGCTGGTGCCGAGATGATTGTTCCGGAAATCGATCCGCTCCGACCAGCCATTCCACCAGGTCGCGACGACCATCTGGACCTCCCCCGCACCGGCATGGATCACGTTCTTCTCGATCAGCGCGTCCGATCCGCCGCCGATCTGGAAGATGCGCTCGCGATCATTGTAGCTGACATTCTGCCGGACGATCGTGCCGGTGTTGCCGATATTCTCGGCCGCGTCGCGCACCACGGGTGTGCAGATCAGCATGAAGCCGCCCTCATTGTCGTGGCTGAAATTGTAGAGGAACGTGGTGCCGCGCGAGTTGAAATCGGAATCGAAGCCCATGCCGTCATAGATGCCATGGGTGAAGGCCGCCTCGTTGAGCTGGATCAGCGTGTTGTCCGTGCTCCATTGCCAGATGGCGACATTGTATCCTGGCGCCCGGCTCGCCGCGTGGCGCACGATGTTGTGCTCGATCAGCGCACCATCCGCGCCGCGCGGCACGATCCCGTCGCCGCCGATATCCTCCAGCACATTGTCGCGGATCACCACGAACCGGCTGGGGAACCAGCGCGCGGCGGTTACCTGGTCGCTGATCCCGGCGATGCCGGAGCGGTCCACCTTCCAGATGAGGTTGCGTTCGATGACAATCCCCTCGAAGCGGGTCGGCACCTTGGGGCCGAGCGCGGAGAAGACGATGCCGCCATTGTCCTTGCGCTCGTTGGTGCCGTTGACGTCGTGAATGTAGAGGTCGCGCAGGGCGATGTTCTTGCCGACGCCGAAGTCGACCAGGTTGACGAACACGCCCCGGCGCGGGGCGGGGGTGGCGCCGCTGTTGGTGATCTCCAGCCCACTCACCGTCACGTTGTCGGCATTGCGGATCTCGACGGCATTCTCGGCGATTTCGCCTGCCTCGATGCGGGGGCGGGGGCCATCGCCGGTACGGGTCACGGTGATCGGCGCACCCTCGCTGCCGGAGCGCTCGATGAGCAGCGGCTCGCGCCACACCGATCCCGCCGCCAGCAGCACGCTATCGCCGGGCTTGAGCGGCGCCTCGCGCAGGCGCGCGAGCGATTTCCAGGCTTCGGCCGCGCCCAACCCGGTGCGGGCGTCGTCGCCGCGCACGGAGTCCACATACCAGGTCTCGGCCTCGGCCGCTCCGGCACTGCCGAGCGCGAAGAGAATGGCGGCGCGTTTCATGGGCGGCGGTCAGGTAGGGCGATCGTCATGGATCGCCCATGCCATGTGCGCGGGCGAGCTTTCAATGGTGGTGAACCCGGCTTTGCGCGGGGCGATTACTGCCTGACCGCGTAGTAGGTGAAGATCGAGTGGTCCGGATCGGTGCGGCGATGGCCGGTGCCGACGAACAGGGTGCGGCCCATCCAGTCGTGCGGCCCCTCGGGCACGGTGAAGGTCGGCGAGAAGCAGAAATAGGCCGGCTGCCGCACGCCGTGGACGATCACGCCTTCGCCCGGCTTGGACGGGACGAGATAGCCGCGGTTGTTGATGTAGATCTTGGTGCCGTCGTCGGCTTCCAGCAGATAGTGCGAGTTGACGACGACCGTGCCGTCGTCGCGCACCACGGCGAAGTCCGCGCCGCTGTCCGGCACGATGATGCCCTGCAGGCGCGGCCCGTAGATGGTGCCGCCGGAGCAGGGCGTATAGCCCTGATGTCCGCCGCCGGGCAGCGGCCCAAAGGTGCAGCGCTCGGGGCGGAATTCGACCCGCATCTCGAAGACATAGTCGAGATGGGCGGGAACCTGGGGATCGTTCATGGGCTGTCCTTCGGGGCTATTCGCGTCGTCATCCCCGCCTGAGCGGGAATGACGGGGTTTGTCGGCTCGCCGCGTTCTACAGCAGCATGAAATAATGGATGCGGTTCGCCTTCGGGATCTTTTCCGCGATGCCGACGAAGATGTGCTTGCCGAGCCAGTCGTGCGGGCCTTCCGGCACGTCGAACTTGGGGCTGACGCGCATGTAATATTCATCCGCGCCGACGTCCTCGTTGCGCGCCATGCGGTCCATCGCGTCGCCCTCGGCCCAGCGATAGCCACGGCTCTGCAGGTAGATCGGCGTGCCGTCGTCGGCCTCGAGCAGGTAGCGCGCGTCGAAGTCGATCACGCCGTTCGGCCGCACCAGCGGAAAGTCGCCGCCGCTCATCGGAATCACACGGCCCTTGATGCGCGGTCCCTCGAACGTGCCCTGCGCCGCCCAGATTGCCGCGCGCGTCGCGCCCATGCTGGTGGGCTTGAGCCAGATCGGCGCAGTGAGGTCGATCGAGACGGTGAACGCGAACTCGAACTTGGGGGCAAAGGGATGGGAAGGCGGCTCGATGGCCATGATAGTCTGGTCTCCTTGAAAAAATATTCGGATCAGGCGGACGCGGCGACGACGGGGAGGGTCTTGTACCGCGCGCCCAGGATGCGGGCGAACTTGCCGTCGCGCAGATAGTAGAAGCCGAGGCTCTCGATGTTCAGGCTCTCGCCCTTCATCAGCGGCCCCGCGATGAAGTCCGGCCAGTCGACCAGGCCGTAGAATTCCGTGCGGACATGGCAGGCGAGCGTGTCCGGCCCCGCCGCGACGGCGAGAATGTCCAGCGTTTCCCGGACCTTGGATTTCACGTCGCGGTAGAAATCGAGGATGTTCTCGCGGCCGATGATCTGGCGCTTCTCGCCGAGGTTGAACACGACGTCGTCGCAATAATAGCGGCCGAACCCCTCGAAATCGTTAGCGTTGAAGCGGGCGATATAGTCCGCATAGTCCTCTTCCGTCACCGGGCCTCTCCCTTCGTCTCCGTCCGCTCGCGCGGCAAGATGTTGATTATTCAACAGCTAGGCGGGTCGCCCGTTGTTCGCAACAACAATTCGACATTGCCAAGCGCTTTCAATTTTGGTCGAAGATGAGAACCATGGATCGCATGTTGAGAGGAACGGGCGCGCGTGGCTAAGGCCGCGGCGCAGCTTGCCGATATGCCGCCGGGGCAGGGGGTCTCGAGCGGGCCGCGGCGCGTGCCGATTTACGAGGTTATGCGCATTTTCCTGCGCAAGCCGGGCTTCCTGCTGAACCGGGTCGATCAGGTCGCCAATGCGATCTATGGCGCGCTGGCCGAGGGCGGCGAGACGCTGGCCCAGGCCGAGATGCTGCTGGCGATCGACGGCGGTAAGGACCGCGATCAGGTTGGCCTGGCGCGTGCCTGCGGCATCGACACTTCGACCACAGCGATCATCCTCGACAATCTCGAAGTGACCGGCTTGATCGCGCGCGAGCAGGATATGCGGGATCGCCGTCGCAGCCTGCCGGTGCTGACGCGCGAGGGGCGGCGGCGCATGCCCGGCGTCCGGCGCGCCTTCGCGGGATTGCAGGATGCGCTGCTGGAAGGCTTCGACAGCGCCGAGCGCCGCCGGCTCGACGATCTGCTGGGCCGGGTCGTGCGCCGCAGTGGCGATGCCGCGCCGCGCTGGGACATCGACGCTTCTCCGCTGGCCACCGCGCCGAGCCTGCTGTTCCGCCGAGCGCTGCAGATCTGCCACGCGCATTTCAACGCCTGCGTGGCGCCCCAGGCGATCACGCTGCGGCAATTCTCGGCGCTGGTTATCCTGCATCTTCACCCCGGCCTCAGCCAGGTCGAGTTCGCCCGCGTCTTCGGCCTCGATCCCTCGACCTGCGCGATCGTGCTCAAGAAGCTCGCCACGCGCGGCCTGCTGCTGGCGGTCCGCTCGCCGGAGGACCGGCGCAAGACGCTCTACTCCACGACGCCGGAAGGCTGCGAGCAGGCCGCCACCGTCCAGCCCGAGGCGGACCGGTCCGAAGCGCTCACGCTCGCCTCGCTCGGCCCGGCCGAAATCGGGAGCCTGCTGCCGATGCTCCAGTCGATCGTGCGCCACCATGCCGAGCGCCTGCGCTATCCCGGCTGTCTGCCGTGGGACGATCAGCCGTATCACGAAGCGGTTGATTGACGGCTCAACATCTATATACAACGATGTCTGACTAATTCGGGCGAGTCCCTCGCTCAGTGGAGAGGACATGATGGCGGACAGCGAACGACGCACGATTTCCGTGCGCAACCCGCGCACCGGCGCGGTTGATTTCGCGCTTCCGGTCGCGACAGCGGCGGACGTGGCGGAAAAGGCGGCGCGGCTGCGCGAGAACCAGAGGGCCTGGGGCGCCATGCCGCTCGCCGCGCGCATCGGCGTGATGCAGCGCTGGCTGGGCGAAGTCGCCAAGCGCGCCAACGACATTGCCGAGGCGGACGCGGTCGACACCGGCGGCTGCCACACCTCCTATCTCCAGGGCTACATCACCATGGGGAATATCGGCGGCTGGATCGAGGACGCGCAGGCTGCCCTCGATGCCGCCAGTTACAACGGCCCGTCCAAGGCGATGCCGAGCGTCGAGGTGCGCACCCAATTCGTGCCGTATCCGCTGGTGAGCGTGATCGGTCCGTGGAACGCGCCGATGATGCTGGTGCTGCTCGATGCGATCCCGGCGCTGTTCGCCGGCTGCGCGGTGCTCATCAAGCCCTCCGAAGTCACGCCGCGCTGGGTCTATCCGCTGTTCGAGACGGTCGCTGCCGTGCCGGAACTGGCGGGCGTGTTCGACTTCGTGCAGGGCGACGGCGAAACCGGGCAGCACATGATCGATGCCGCCGACCTCGTCTGCTTCACCGGCAGCGTGCCGACCGGCCGCAAGATCGCCGTGCAGTGCGCGCAGCGCCTGATTCCCTGTTTTCTGGAGCTGGGCGGCAAGGATCCGGTGATCGTCACCGAGAGCGCCGATCTGGAGCGCGCGACCACCGCCGTGCTGCGCGGCGGCGTGCATGCCAACGGCATGGTCTGCTTCTCCGTGGAGCGCATCTACGTCGCCGAAAAGATCCACGACGATTTCGTGAAGCTGCTGGTCGAGAAGGCGGAAAAGGTCCGCCTCAACAGCGACAATCCGCGCGCCGGCCATTCGCACCCCTTCACCTTCGCCCCGCAGGCCGGCATCGTCGAGAAGCAGCTTGCCGACGCCGTCGCCAAGGGCGCGACGATCCTCACCGGCGGCAAGGCCGAGGACATCAACGGCGGGCTCTACATGCGGCCCACCGTCGTCACCGGCGTCAATCACGACATGGTGCTGATGCAGGACGAGACTTTCGGCCCGATCCTGCCGATCATGAAGTTCAAGACCATCGAGGAAGCGATCGCGCTCGCCAACGACACCAGCTTCGGTCTCACCGCCAACGTGATCGCCGGCAGCGAGGACGAGGCACTCCCCATCGCGCAGCAGATCAACGCCGGGTCGGTGTTCATCCAGGACACGTTCCTCACCTTCGCCAAGAACCGCACCGTGGGCAGCACCGCGTTCGGCAATTCGGGCGTCGGCGGCGGCTCGCGCACGGGGCCGGAGGCGATCCTGCGCTATGTCCGCCGCAAGGCGCTGCTCACCCAGCATGGCGAGCCGGCGGACATCCAGAACGATCATCATCTGGGCAAGCAATAGAATCCGGAAAGACCCTCACCCTCCCACCGCCTGCGGCGGCGGGCCTCGCCCTCTCCCGCATGCGGGAGAGGGAAGGAGCGCGAAGCGCGGAAGGGTGAGGGTCTTTCTTCTCGCCTGACAAAGGCCGACAAAAGGAAGTGGAGAGACGACATGGCATGGCAACTGAGCGCGCTGGACCGGCTGGAGATCCAGGAGCTGTATTCTCGCTACGCCTGGGGCATCGACCTCGCCGACGCGGAGATGGCCATGTCCACCTTCACGCAGGATTGCTGGTTCGACCATCTCTGGCAGGGCAAGGTGCAGGGCCATGAGGAGATCCTCAAGAATCTCCAGTCCCTGTGGAACGACCGCCAGCACTGGTGGTATGGTCGCCAGCACCTGATGAACCATTTCATCATGGAGCCGCGCGAGGAAGAGGGCGAGGCGGACGTGCGCTGCTTCTTCCAGATCGTCCAGTTCCAGACCGACTACCACACCAATTTCGTGTTCGGCATCGGCACGCGCGTCGACCATGTGACGAAGAAGGAAGGCCCATGGCGCTTCCAGTCGCTGCACGTGAATGCCTGGACTGCCGCCGATCAGGTGCCGTGGAAGGGCGAGCTCCTGCTCAAGCAGAAGCCGAGCCACCAGGCCGCGCCGGTCGCGGGGAAGAAGTGATGGGGCCTTTTTTCCTGTTCTCCCGCGAAGGCGGGAGTCCAGCCCGAACTGAAATGTCGCGCGGGAGCGCGGATCGGCGCCCTGCGCCGAGTCCGGATCCCCGCCTTCGCGCGGACACGGGAGGTCGCGCATGAAAATCACTGCTGCCGTCAGCCGTGCCAATCAGGACGCGCCGAGCCTCGAGACGCTGGAGCTGGAAGCGCCGCGCCCCGGCGAGATGCTGGTGCGCATCGTCGCGGTAGGCATCTGCCACACCGACCTTCACGAGCATCCCGGCCGCCACGCGCCGCACCCGATCGTCCTCGGCCATGAGGGCGCGGGCGTGGTCGAGGCGCTCGGCCCCGGCGTGCGCGGGTTCGAAGTCGGCGATCATGTGATCCTCTCCGGCAGCAGCTGCGGCACCTGCCCGAGCTGCGTCGCCGGCCGCCCGACCTATTGCGATCTCGCCATGCCGATGAGCTTCGGCGGCAAGCGCCTGGACGGATCGGTCGCGCTCAGCTGCGGCGAGGAGAAAATCCACTCGCACTTCTTCGGCCAGTCCTCCTTCGCAACGCACTCGATCGTGCCGGAGCGCACGGCGGTGAAGGTCGACAAGGACCTGCCGCTGGACAAGCTTGCCCCGCTCGGCTGCGGCGTCATCACCGGCGCCGGCGCGATCATCGAGGCGCTGAAGGTCAAGGCGGGCCACACCGTCGCCATTCTCGGCACGGGCGGCGTCGGCCTTTCGGCGGTGATGGCGGCCCGGCTGGTCGGCGCCAAGCGCATCGTCGCGGTGGACATCAACAAGAAGCGGCTGGAGCTGGCGCTAGAACTGGGCGCGACCGACGTGATCGCCGCCGACGAGCCCGATGTCGCGCAGAAGATTCGCGCCATCACCGGCCGCGGCGTCGACTTCAGCTTCAACTCGACGACCGTTCCCGCCGTCCACAGCATCGCGCTGGACTGCCTCGCGATGAACGGCACCGCCGGCTTCGTCTCGGCGCCGCGCGGCGAATGGTCGCCGCAAATGTTCGCCATGCTGGCGGGCGGCAAGCAACTGCGCGGTATCCTTGGCGGTGACGCCAATCCGCGCACCTTCCTGCCGATGCTGATCGACTATTGGCGGCAGGGCCGCTTCCCGTTCGACCGGCTCATCGAGACCTACCGGTTCGACGAGATCGGCAAGGCTTTTCACGATTGCGAAGCGGGCACCGTCATCAAGCCCGTGCTCACCCTGGGAGATGCTGCATGACTCCGGAAATCCGCAAGCAACTGGCCGGCTTCGGCGCAGAACTCACCCCCGGCATGCTGGGCGGCACGCAGGAGATCTATCGCGGGCTCCAGCCCGGCCTGCCCACCCACGCCAAGGTGACGCGCGATCACCGCTACGGGCCGGATGAGCGCAACCGGCTCGACATCTTCACCAAGGACGGCCTGGAGAAGGCGCCGGTGCTGGTGTTCGTCCATGGCGGCGGCTTCATCATGGGCGACAAGACCACCGAGGGTTCGCCTTTCTACGATAATATCGGCGGCTTCGCGGTCGACGAGGGCTGGGTCGGCGTCACGATCACCTATCGCCTCGCGCCCATGCACAAATGGCCGGCGGGCGGCGAGGATGTCGGCCTCGCGGTCGCGTGGCTGCGCGAGAACATCGCGCAGTTCGGCGGCGATCCCGATCGCATCTTCGTGATGGGCCAGTCGGCCGGCGCGGTGCATGTCGCCGAATATGTCGCGCGCCATGATCCCCAGATCGCCGGCGCGCTGCTCGTCTCGGGCATTTACGACGTCGCCTCGGCCGCGCCGAGCGACTTTCACAAAGCTTATTATGGCGACGATCCGTTTGGCTATGGCCCGACCTCGTCGATGGCCGCGCTTACCCGCACCAAGACGCCGCTGCTGATCGCCGTGTCGGAATTCGATCCGACCGACTTCCAGCTCCAGGCGGCCGAGCTGGTCTCGCGCTACGCCACGGCGAACAAGGTCTTCCCGCGCCTGCACTGGCTGGGCGGCCACAACCATCTCTCGCCCGTGCTGGAGATCGGCACGCCCGGCAGCGACCTCGAACATCTCATCATGGAATTCATCGCCACGGTCTGAGGCCGGCGACCCTATCGGAAGGATCCACATACATGGTCGAACCCATCCATTTCCCCGACGTCGAGCTCTACCGGGGCTGGGGCGAGCCGATGCGCGCGGATGTCGCGCTGCGCGGCCTCGAACTCATCTCCGGCGCGATCCCCGACGGCCTGGAAGGCGCGCTCTACCGCGTCGGCGCCGATCGCCAATATCCGTCCGGCCGCACCGATGACATCTTCATCGACGGCGAAGGCCAGATGCACATGTTCCGCTTCAAGGACAATCAGGTCGATTATGTCGTGAAGTGGGTCGAGACCGATCGCTACCTGAAGCAGAAGGAGGCGCGTCGCGGCCTCTTCGGGCGCTATCGCAACCGCTACACGGTCGACGAGAGCGCGAAGGACGTGCATCTCGGCACGGCCAATACCACCGCCATGTTCCATGCCGGCCATCTCTACTCGCTGAAGGAAGACGATCTCCCCTATGAGATCGATCCGGACACGCTGGAGACCAAGGGGCGCGTCGATTTCGACGGGCAGATCCTTTCGGAGACCTTCACCGCGCATCCGAAGGTGGACCCGATCACGAACGAGTTGCTGGCCTTCGGCTATCAGGCCAAGGGCGACGCGACCAAGGACTTCGTGTTCTACGTTTTCGACGCGGACCGGAAGATCAAGACCGAGATCTGGTTCGAGATGCCCTACGCGGCCTGCGTCCACGATTTCGCGATTACCGACGAGTGGGTGGTCGTGCCTTTCTTCCCGCTGATTACGGACCTCGACGTCGTGAAGGCGGGCGGGCCATTCTACCAGTGGCACCCGGACGAGAACGTCCATGTCGCGCTGGTGCCGCGCTACGGCAAGGCGGAGGACATTCGCTGGTTCAAGGGGCCGACGGGCAGCGCGGGCCACATGATGAACGCCTATCGCGATGGCACCAAGATCCACCTCGACATCTGCTATTATGAGGGCAACTGCTTCCCCTTCTTCACGACGCCGAGCGGCGAGGAGACAGAAGGCGTGCCGCCGTTCCTCAACCGCATGACCTTCGATCTGGCGAGCAACGACGACGGTTTCGCCCGCCAGCGCATCCTCAACCTGCCCTGCGAGATGCCGCGCACGGACGACCGTTACCAGGGCCGTCCCTATCGCTACGGCTATGTCATCGCGCGCGCGATGGACGGCTCCAGCGGCATGGGCTGCTTCGATCACCAGACCGGCGAGATCGACATCTGGCGTCCGGGTCCGGGTGACAGCGTGCAGGAGGCCCAGTTCGTGCCCCGCACGCCGGATTCGCCGGAAGGCGATGGCTGGCTGCTGTGCCTCGTCTCGCGTGTCTCGGCGAACCGCAGTGACCTCGCCATCCTCGACGCGAAGAACCCGTCGGCCGGCCCGGTGGCGCTGCTCAAGCTCCCGATCCGTGTCCGCTCGACCTTCCACGGCACCTGGGTGCCCGAGGAGACGCTGCAGAGCGGCCAGTACAACATGTCGGTGGCGGAGGCGACTGCCTAAGACCTGACGTGCTCCTGCGAAGGCAGGAGCCCAGGGCGTCGTGGCGCTGCTGCTCCCTGGGCTCCTGCCTTCGCAGGAGCACAAACGTTCATTCGATCCGGCTGAAACGGGCGGAGCGAATGCGCCTGAATTTGCCCCCGGCAAGATCGTAGAGCGCGAAGTTGATGCTCTGCCGCGCCGCGCCCTTGACCAACGGCCCGGTCGGGAAATCCGGCCAGTCTTGCAGCGGTATGAGCGTCGTGCGGATCTCCGCCGCGATCATCTCCGCGCCGCCGACGAAGCTCAGCAGATCCACCCGCTCGTCGATCCGCGCCTTCACGCCGCGATAGAAATCGAGCACCGCCTGCCGGCCGGTCAGCGTCGCCGCCTGGCCGAAGAACTGCACGTCCTCGGCATAATAGGCGCCGAAGCCCTCGAAATCATTGGCATTGAAGGCGGCGAGATAGGCCTCGAACCACGCCCGGTCCGGCATCAGGCCGTCACGGGCTGGGCAGGGGCCTCGGCCTCTCTGCGATGCACCGCCGCCAGCACCAGCATCAGCGCCGCCACGGCGAGCGGCAGCGTCGCCGCCAGCGCCAGCGTCAGCTGCAGCGAGAAGTGCTGTGCCAGCGCGAAGCCGCCCGCGACCGGCGCGAGGATGCCGCCGACGCGACCCGCGCCGCCCGCCCAGCCGAGCGCGGTCGAGCGCATGCGTGGGGGATAGACATGGGTGATCATCGTGTTGAGCCCGCCCTGGCCGCCGGTCTGGAAGAAGCTCCACAGCACCGCGACAACGATGAACGCCACGCCGCCGAACGGCACCCAGGCCAGCGCCACCAGCGAGATCGCCAGCAGCACATAAAACAACGCAAGCAGCAGCGCCGGCTTCACCCGGTCCATCAGCCAGCCGATGCACAAGGTGCCTGCGACGCCGCCCAGATAGCCGATCATCGCCACGATCGCGAACTTCTGGATGGGGATGCCGGCCATCTGCTGGAAGAAGGTGGGCAGCCATGCGCCCATCATGGCGATGTTGGTCATGCTGAAGATGCAGGCCGCCCAGATGATCGTCGTCATCCACAGGCGCCCCTCGGAGAACACGTCGCTAAGCTTCGCCTTGCGCCCGGTGGCCTGCCCCGTGTCGAGCACGAACAACTCGTCGCCCTGCAGTTGCACGCTCGGGTCGAGCTTGCGGATCGTCTGCGCGATGCGCCGGTCGGACGGATCGCGCTCGGCGCGGAACTTGAGGGACTCGGGCATGAACAGCACCAGCAGCGGCACGCAGATCAGCGGCACCAGCCCGCCGATCCAGAAGCCGCTCTGCCAGCCATAATCGTCCAGCAGCCAGGCCGCGACCGCGCCGCTCGCTGCGCTGCCGGTCGAGTAGCCCGCCAGCGCCACCGCGACGAGGGTCGAGCGTCGCCGCTTGGGCGTGATCTCGGAAATGAGCGCCATCGCCATCGGCAGCCCCGCCGACATGAACACGCCCGCCACGCCGCGCAGGATCGCGAGTTGCGTCAGGCTCTGTGCATGGATGCTGGCGAGCGTGATCGCGCCGAACAGCAGGCAAGAGACGATCAGCATCGTGCGCCGTCCGAACCGGTCGGCCAGCGGCGCGATGCCGAAGGCGCCGATGGCGAGGCCGATCTGCTGATAGACGAACAGCGGCGTCATCGCCGCGGGCGTTTCGCCGAAATCCTTGGCGATGGCCGGCGCGATCTTGCCGATCATGAAGATGTCGAACCCGTCGATGAAGCAGACGAGGATGCAGACGAACAGCGCGATGCTCTGCGTCGCGCCGATGCGCGTGCGGTCGATGAAGGCTTCGACGTCGAACTTGGTCATTTGGCTGGCATCCCGCTCTCGCGCGCGGTCCGGCCGGCGCTGTTGTGCGCTGCACTCAATCACGGTGCTGTTGGGGAATCAACAAGCAACCGCGGATCTTCCCCGTTGGGCGTGCCGAATAGCGATTGTGGTTCCCCGCCGCGATCTTCCCCTTGCTGTGCTATATTTCAATAAATATAGGGTCTCCACCAAGCCGCAAGAGCGGCATCTTCAAAGGGGATTTCCATGCGTCACATGACCGCGCTGGCGGCGAGCCTTTTCCTGACCCTGCCGATGCCGGGGCTCGCGCAGGAGCCGGCGGTCGCGCCCGGTGCGGACGAGGCGGGCGAGGGGCCGATCATCGTCACCGCCCGTCGCCGCGAGGAGAATGCGCAGGATGTCCCCACCTCCATGTCGATCGTCGGCGCGGACACGCTGACGCGCACCTACACGGTCAACCTCAATCAGGTGACGCAGCTCGTCCCCACGCTCAACTATTCCTCGCCCAATCCACGCAACACCGCCTTCACGATACGCGGCCTCGGCTCCAGCGTCGTGGCGATCAGCCAGGCCAATGACGGCCTTGAGCCCGGCGTCGGCTTCTATGTCGATCAGGTCTATCATGCGCGCCCGGCCACGGCCGCGTTCGACTTTACCGACGTCGACCAGATCGAGGTGTTGCGCGGTCCGCAGGGCACCGTGTTCGGCAAGAACACGACGGCCGGCGCGATCAACGTCACGACGAAGAAGCCCAGCTTCGATTTCGGCGCGGAAGCCGAACTGTCGGTGGGCGAGCAAGGCTTCGTCCAGGGCAAGGCAGCGATCACCGGCCCGCTCGCGGGGGACAAGCTCGCCTTCCGCCTGTCCGGCCTGGTGACGCGGCGCGACGGCGTCATCTACAATACGCGCTTCAAGATCAATCAGAACGACGTCCATAACGACGCCGTTCGCGGCCAGCTGCTGTTCCAGCCGAGCGACGATTTCAGCCTGCGCCTGATCGCGGACTGGGCGAATTACGAGAATGAATGCTGCACGCAGGTCTATGTGCGCGTCGCGCCGACGCTGAAGCCGGCTGCCCAGCAATATGCGGCACTCGCGGCGGGGGCGCAGCCGGGCGGCTATCGCCCGCCGAGCTTCAATCCCTTCGATCGCGTGACGGACATCGATGCCGGCCTCGGCGTCGAGACGAGCGAGGGCGGCGTCTCCGCCACTGCCGACTGGAACGTCGGCGCGGCAACGCTCACCTCGGTCAGCGCCTGGCGCTTCTGGAAGTGGGATGCGGCCAATGACCGCGATTATACTGGCATCCCGATCCAGATGACGCAGCATGTGCCCTCGCGGCAGGATCAGTACAGCCAGGAACTGCGCATCGCTTCCAATGCGCCGGGCAAGATCGACTATGTGGCCGGGCTCTACTTCTTCAACCAGAAGATCGTCGGCCGCCCGATCAGCATCTACGGCCCGATGGCGACCTACTGGCTGCTGCCCGCCGGCCGCCCGGCCAACCTGCTGGACGGCTACCAGACCGACGGCACGACCGATTTCCGCACCGACAGCTACGGGGCCTTCGCTGAGATCACCTGGAACCCGCTGGAGCGCCTCGCGATCACCGGCGGCATCCGCTACACCTATGAGGTGAAGGACGGGCTCTATGATGTGCGCGCCTTCGGCGGCCTCGAAACGACGGTCCCCAGCCTCATCGCCGACAAGAACTCGATCCTGCGCTCGCAGACCTATTCGGCGCACCTGACCGACGGCAGCGCCTCGGGCCGCGTCAACATCGCCTATCACTGGACCGACGACATCATGGGCTATGTGAGCTACGCGCGCGGCCAGAAGTCGGGCGGCATCAACATGTCGGGCCTGCCGGTCTATCCCGCCGGCGTGCCGGGCCATGCCAATGGCGATCCGATCCTCTCGACCGTCACCGTGCGGCCCGAGCAAAACACGACCTGGGAGGCGGGCTTCAAGACCAGCTTCTTCGACTATGCCGTCACCTTCAACATCGATGCTTATTATGTCCGCGTGAGCGACTTCCAGGCCAATGTCGTGGACAGCGCGGCGGTCATCGCGCTGCGCTCCTACCTCGCCAACATTCCCAAGGTCAGCGTGAAGGGCGTCGAGTTCGACACGACGGCGCGGATCGGCCGCAACTTCAGCCTGCGCCTCGCGGGCGCCTATGCCGACGGCAAATATGTGAGCTATCCCAATGGCGGCTGCCCGATCGAGCGGACCGGCACGGCGACCGCCGCGTGCAATCTTTCGGGCCTCGGCCTGCCGGGCCTGCCGAAATGGTCCGGCACGATCGGCGGCGAATATCGCGTGCCGGTCTCCAGCGGCGACTTCTTCCTGCGCGCGGACGTGAGCGGCCGCACCAAGATGTTCGGCGAGGCGACGGACTCGGCCTACACCGTCATTCCCGGCTACACGCTGGTCAATGCGAGCGTCGGCTTCCGGGCCAGCAAGGACTGGGAAATCGCCTTCTTCGCCCGCAACCTGTTCGATGCGGGCTATCTGCAGAATGTGACCGTGCAGGCGGGCAACAGCGGCCTCATCGTGGGCACGCCGGGCGATCAGCGCATGTTCGGCATCACCCTGCGCGCGAGGCACTGAGGCGGATCGCGCTCCCCGGCATGTTCGGGAGAAGGGTCTGACGGCAGCGGTTGAGATCGAGTCAGGGCTCGTGGGAGGGCTGACGGCCTCACGCATCGCCAAGCTACGCCAGGTCGAGGAGGACTGTCCGGGCACGACGATATCGCTGCCTTTTTGGCCCCTCCCCTGAAGGGGAGGGGCTAGCGACGGGATACCACTCCAGCTTCCGCACTCAGCAAAGCTGAAGGCGGTCGTGAGAAGTGACACGCCGGAACGCCGCGCCGCGCCTCGTCCCCGGATGCATATTCCCGCTGTCCTACAGCCAGGCATCCATGGCAGGCCGCTCACATGCCGCTTTGCACGCCCTCATCGCCCAAATTCCGCCGAGCAGCGGCCGGCCCGGCGGAGCGGAGAGAACCTGTTCGATAGTGTGACTTTAGTGTGACCTTAGGGCGTCAAAAAGGGTTGGCGAACTCATCCCATGACCAGCCCGTTGTCCTGTTTGATCATGTCGGCCGCCTTCTCGCCGATCATGATGCAGGCAGCATTGGTGTTGCCGCCGACGATGCGCGGCATGATCGCCGCATCGGCGACGCGCAAACCCTTGAGGCCGTGGACGCGCAGGCGCGCGTCGACGACCGCCATCGGGTCGCTGGCGCTGCCCATGGCGCAGCTGCCGACCGGGTGGAGCGCTGTGCTGCACATCGAGCGGACCCAGGCATCGATCTCGTCCGGCGTCTGCACGTCGTTGCCGGGCATCACTTCGGCGCCCAGCACGTCCTTGAGCGGTTCGGTGGCGAAGATCTCGCGCAGTTGCGGGATCAGGCGGCGGAAGAAGGCGCGGTCATTCTCGGTCGAGAGGACATTCGAGAGGATGCGCGGCTTGTCGGCCGGGTCGGCCGAGCGCAGCTTGACCCAGCCGCGTCCTTCCGGCCGCAGCAGCACGCAGGCCATGGCCACCACGTCGGCCTTGGGCTTGCGCCAGCCGGGGAACCAGGTCTGCGCGCCGATCATGGTCGGCTGGAACAGGCATTGCGCGTCCGGCCGTTCCAGCTCGGGGCGGGTCTTGATGAAGCCGTTGGCTGTCACCGGCATGTCGGCGATCATGCCGCCCCGGTTGAACAGCCAGTGCAGCGCCGAGAAGCCGGCGCGGTCGAGGCGCAGGCTGTTGGTCAGCGTCACGTCGCGGACGGCGTTGAGCACCATCGCGACCGACGGGTGGTCCTGCAGGTTCATGCCGACGCCCGGCAGGTGGTGAACCATGTCGATCCCGTGTGCGGCCAGTTCCTCGGCCGGGCCGATGCCGGAGAGGAGCATGAGCTGCGGCGTGTTGTACGCGCCGCCCGAAACGATGATCTCCTGGTTGGCAGTGACGCGCCGCATCTGTCCCGAGGAATCGCGGAACTGGACGGCGACCGCGCGGCCATTCTCCACCTCGATCCGCGTGACCAGCGCGCCGGTCTCCACCTTCAGGTTGGGGCGGCTCATGGCCGGGATGAGGAAGCGGGCGGCGGTGCTGCCGCGCGTGCCGTTGTGGATCGTCAGGGGCGGCGGTCCCCAGCCTTCCTGGCCGGACCGGTGGAAGGTGTCGCGCTCCTCATAGCCGAGCTTTTCGACGGCGGTGATGAAGCGGCGATAGAGATCGCTGTTCTTGGGCTGCTGCTTGATCGACAGCGGGCCGCCCTTGCCGTGCCACGCGTCGGCCGGACCCCAGTGATTCTCCGACTTCTTGAAGTAGGGGAGCACGTCGTCATAGCTCCACCCCTCGTTGCCGAGCTGGCGCCACTCGTCGAAGTCGCGGCTGTGGCCGCGGGCATAGAGCATGCCGTTGATCATGGAGGAGCCGCCCAGGGCCTTGCCGCGCGGCTGGCGGATCTGCCGCTCGTTCGCGAAGGGCTCCGGCTCGCCCATGTACCTCCAGTTGAACTTGGGATCCATCATCACGAACGGGAACAGGATCGGCATGGCGAGGCGGATCGAGCGCTCGCGCTTGCCTGCTTCCAGCACGAGCACGTTGGCATGCGGATCCTCGGACAGTCGTGCCGCGATGACGGCGCCAGAGGAGCCCGAGCCGATGACGATGAAGTCGGGATTGGGAGAAGCCACTTAGGAGAGATCCTTGAACCGTGCAGACTTGATGTGGGTGAACTTGCCGTCCTTGACCTTGTAGAAGACGATGCTCTCGATCGTGCGGACGTCGCCGACCTTGGTTGGCCAGAGCTCGAAGTCGGGCCAGTCCTTGATGGTCGTGAACACCGTCCGGTTGTGCATGGCAAGGCCGTCGGGCGCGATGATGAGATCGAGGATGGTCAACTCCTCCTCGATATGCGCCTTCACGCCGCGGTAGAAATCGGCGATCGCCGCACGCCCGATGATGCGCTTGCGGTCGCCCAGGTTGAAATCGACATCGTCCGCGTAGAAGCTGGAGAAGCCCTCGAAGTCGTTGCGGTTGAAGCAGTCGATATAGCGCTCGAAATCTTCGCGGGTCATGCGGCTCTCTCCGGTTTGTGGGGCAGTTCGGCAGCGGGAAGCGTTTTTCCCTTGATGATGTCCGCCGCCCTTTCCGCGATCATGATCGTGGGGGCGTTGATGTTGCCGCCGGTCTCGTCGGGCATCACCGAGGCGTCCATGACGCGCAGGCCCTCCATGCCGATGACGCGCAGCTGCGGGTCGACCACCGCCATCGAGCCGGTGCCCATGCGACAGGTGCCGAGCGGGTGGGACGTGGTGGTGCCGGTGGCGCGGATATGCTCGTCCAGCGCCTCGTCGCTCTTGGCATAGGCGCCGGGGCTGATCTCTGCGCCGGTGATCTCGGCCTGCGGCGGGGTCGCGTAGATCTTGCGGGCGATGCGGATGCCGGCCCGCGCCGTCGCGAAGTCGGCGGGCGCGCTGAACAGATTGAGGCTGATGCCGATATGATCGTCGGCCCGGGGCGACTTGAGGAACACCTTACCCCGGCTTTCCGGGTGCAGCAGGATCACGTCGGCGGTGAACTTGTGCTGCGGCGCCTTCTTGATGCCGGGGAACCAGAGATGCGCGTCCAGCGTCACCGGGTTGCACCAGAGCTGGATGTCCGGCTGGGCGAGGCGCGGATCGGTCCGCAGCACCGGATTGGCGCTGTTGACCTGGCGGGCGAACGGCCCCTTGCCGGTGAAGTACCAGCGCAGCACGCTGAGCGTCGCTTTGTCGAAGCGCAGCTCGTTGACGAAAGTCACCGGCTTCGCCTCGAACAGCAGCGGCACCCGCGGATGCTCGGAAAGGTTCTGGCCGACGCCGGGCAGATCATGCACCACGTCGATGCCCTGCTCGCGCAGATGCTCCGCAGGCCCGATGCCCGAGAGCATCAGCAACTGCGGCGAGTTGTAAGCGCCACCCGAGAGGATGACCTCGCGACTCGCTTTCGCGGTGACCAGCTGGCCCTCGCGCCGATACTCGACGCCGACAGCGCGCTTGCCCTCGGTCAGCACACGCTGCGTCATCGCCCCGGTCAGGACGGTGAGGTTGGGCCGCGACATGGCGGGCTTGAGATAGGCCTCGTAGGTCGAGGCGCGGCGGCCGTTGCGGTCGATGGTCAGCTCGACCTTGCCGACGCCTTCCTCGTCGCCGTCGTGGATATCGTCCGTCAGCGGATGGCCGGCGGCCTTGGCCGCTGCCATCAGCTCGTCGTGGAGCAGCCATTTGGTCGCGTTGGGCGTCACGCTGAGCGGGCCGCTGCCGCCGTGCAGATCGGAGTCGCCGCGCCAGCTCGTCTCCATCTTGCGGAAATAGGGCAGCACGTCGGCGTAGCCCCAGCCGCTGCACCCCATCTGCGCCCAGCGGTCGAAGTCGGCGCTGTGGCCACGCATGAAGACCATGCCGTTGATGGAAGAGGAACCGCCCAGCAGCCGCCCGCGCGGCAGGATGAGCTTTCGGCCGTTCATGTGCGGCTCGGGCTCGGTCCAGTATGGCCAGGTGATCTCCGGCCGGCGCAGCGCCTTGAGGAAGCCCAGCGGCATGCGGATCAGCCAGTTGTCGGCGCCGCCACCGGCCTCCAGCAGCAGCACGCGCACGGCCGGATCCTCGGTTAGGCGCGCAGCCAGAACCGCGCCGGCCGAGCCTGCGCCCACTATCACATAATCATAGGATTCGCCGGACAGGGACCGTCTCCCGTTGACTTTGTCACGCCGACCTTGGCGTTTTCCCATTGCTGCTGTTATTGATGAGATCGTGATGATTCAACAACTCTAAGACGTCTGACCAATATGGTCGGTCTTGCGGAAAGGATGCCGGTACCATGAACGCCCCCTATAATCCCGGGCTGCTCGAGCAGCTTCAGCTTCGCTACGCCAAGGGGCCGGTGAAGATGCTGATCGGCGGCAACTGGGTCGAGGCGGCTTCCGGCGAGACGTTCGAGACGATCAATCCCTCCACCGGCCAAGTCATCGCCAATGTTGCGAGCGCGGGCGAGACGGATGTCGATCGCGCCGTTGCGGCTGCGCGCGCGGCCTTCGAGGGCCCCTGGTCGAAGGTGAAGCCGGACGAGCGCACGCGCCTGTTGCTGAAGCTCGCCGACCTCATCGAAGCCAATGCCGAGGAACTGGCGCTGCTGGAGACGCTCGACGTCGGTCGGCCCATCCAGTTCTCGCGCATGATCGACATTCAGGGCGCGATCGGTCAGCTGCGCTACAATGCGGGCTGGGCCAGCAAGATCGCCGGCGAAACGGCCGAGATCAGCGCGCCGGGCGAGTGGCTGAGCTATGTGCTGCGCGAGCCGATCGGCGTCTGCGCCCAGATCGTTCCGTGGAACTTCCCGCTGGTTATGGCGATGGGCAAGCTCGCGCCGGCGCTCGCGGCGGGCTGCACTGTCGTCCTCAAGCCGGCCGAGCAGACGCCGCTGTCGACGCTGCGCGTCGGCGAACTCGTGCTGGAAGCCGGCATCCCCGAGGGCGTGGTGAACATCGTCTCCGGCTTCGGCCGTACGGCAGGCGCGGCGCTGGCCGCGCATCGTGACGTCGACAAAGTCGCCTTCACCGGCTCGACCGTGACCGGCAAGGCGATCATCGATGCCTCCAAGACCAACTTCAAGCGCGTGCAGCTGGAGCTGGGCGGCAAGTCACCGACCTACATTTTCGCGGATGCCGATCTCTCCAAGGCGATCCCGGCCGCCGCCATGGGCATCTTCTTCAACGCGGGGCAGGTCTGCGCGGCAGGCTCGCGCCTGTTCGTGCATGAGAAGGTGGCGGACCAGGTGCTCGAAGGCGTGGTCAACATGGCCAAGGGCCTCAAGGTCGGCCAGACGCTGGAAGCCGACACGATGATCGGCCCGCTCGTTAGCGCGACGCAGCTGGAGCGCGTCACCGGCTACATCGCCTCTGGCCGCGAGGAGGGCGCAAGCGTCCTCGTCGGCGGCGATGCGATCGGCGACACCGGCTATTTCGTGCAGCCCACCGTGCTGCTCGACACCAAGCCCGACATGCGCGTGCGCAAGGAGGAGATCTTCGGCCCCGTCCTGTGCGCCATGCGCTTTGGCGACGACGATGATCTGGAAGCGCTGGCGGGCCGGGGCAACGAGACGGAGTTCGGCCTTTCGGCGTCCATTTACACGCAGAACATCACCACCGCGCACAAGCTCGCCCGCCGGCTCAAGGCAGGCACGATCCGCATCAACGGATCGGGCGGCGTCGACCCCGCAATGCCGCTCGGCGGCTTCAAGGCGTCGGGCTGGGGCCGCGAGAACGGCAAGGCCGGCATCGAGGCCTATACCGAGCTCAAGGCGGTCAGCGTCGCGCTCTAAATGGCCGATCAGGGGGGCAAGCCACGGATGATGCAGGACGAGGAAGCGGCTGTCGGGCCGCTCGAGGAGGCATGGCGCATTTTCGACGCGCGCCATGTCCCCTATCGGTTGCTGATGCTCGGCAAGATGCTGGACCGGCTTTCGGTCCAGCAGGTGCGCGACCAGGCGGGCATGTCGCTGGCCGAGTGGCGGGTGCTGGCGCATCTCGCCGTCATGGGCTCCCGGAGCGCGAGCGAGGTCTCGACCGCCGCCCTCGTCGACCGGGCCGAGGTCAGCCGCGCGGTGCGGGTGCTGGAGGAAGGCGGCTATGTGAGCCGTGTCGACAATCCACGTAATCGCAAGAGCAGCCTGCTCGACCTGACGCCGCAGGGCCGGGCGGTCTATGACCGCGTGCACACCCAGCGCCGCGCATTCTTCGAGACGCTGACGGCCGACATCGCCAAGGATGAGCTGGTGCTGCTCGACGGGCTGCTGCTGCGGATGGCGCGGCGCGCCGATCGGCTGGCCCTGGATGGGATGGCGGGGATCGGGAGCGACGAATGAAATACGATGACTACATTGACGCGTTCAACCAGGGCGATGACGAGACGCTCGTTGAGACCTGGTTCGCGCCCGATTGCGTCATGTACAGCTCCTCGCGGGTTAGCCGCGGGCGGGACGAACTGCTCGCCTTCCTGCGCTGGGCGCATGACGGCGTGCGCGAGGTCGTGCGTCCCCGGCTGGTGCTGCAGGAGGGCAACCGGCTGTTCGTCGACGTCGACATGGACTTCATCTGCACTGCGCCGCGCCCGGACTTTCCGTTCAAGCCGCTGCAGCCGGGCGACATCATCACGGTGCGCTTCTTCGTGACCTACGCGCTCGACGAGAGCGGCCTCATCAAGGAGCTCTGCTCGATGACCTGGCCGGTCGACCAGGGCGTCATCAAGGCGCCGCTGCTCTCGGGCCATGCCGGCGGGCGCGCGGCCTATCACGCTTATGCGTCTGCCTTCAGCGCGGGCGACATGGAGCGGGCCGGGCGCTATTACACCGACGACTGCACGCTGCGCCTCTCGACCATGCCGCCTATCGTCGGGAAACAGGCGATCTGCGACTTCTACGGCATGATGTTCAAGTCCGTGCGCGAGCATCTGACCATCCACAGCCTCGTCATCGACGACAGCGGCATCGCGGTCGACTGCACCAGCACCTTCGCCGCGCAGACGGATGCGCCGGATTTCGTCGTGGCGCCGCTCAAGGCAGGCGAGGCGGTCGCGGTGCGGGTATTCGTGATCTACGGTCTGCGCGACGGACAGATCTGCACCATCGACGTGACGCGGGCGGGAACGCCGGAGCATCTGCCGGCGCACTGATTGCCCGCGATCAGGCGATCGACTTGTTGAAGGACGGCGGATCGCTGGCAGGGAAGGACTCGTCTGAGGCCTCGTCCACCTCGGTCCAGGGCCGGACCGGCTTGTCCTTCATGGCCTCCGGCCCGGCATCGCGAACGGGCGGAACGGGATGCTCGGCTTTGGCCTTATCGGGCGTCTTGTCGTCGCGGGATGTCGGCATGATGGTGCTTGCTCCCTCTTCATGACTGGCAATTCGGAGGTAAGGCCAGCAATATCAGCAAGTTTCCGCGCCGTCGATGCAGCCAAGGCGTTGTCCGGGCGTTGCGCAAAGCATGTCGATCTCGCTGTTGCTCCGCTGGTTACGCCGCCTTGTCTGGCTGCTGCTGCTTGCCGGCGCGGCATGGCTCGCCTTCGTGCTGCTGCGCCCGCCGCCGCAGGATCTGCCGTGGACGCCGCTGCGCCTCGGCGAGCCGATCGGCCTGTTCACCGGTCGCAAGCTGACTGCGCTGACCGATGATCCCGGGCAATGTGCAGCGCTCCTGCGCGAGACCGGTCTGCGCTTCGAGCAACTGCCGCCGCGCGGGCAGGAGCAATGCCTCGTCCCGGATTCCGTGCGCGTGCGGCCGGGACAGGAGATGCTTGCTCTGGCACCCGTATCGGTGACGCCCTCCTGTCCCGTGGTGGCGGCGCTGGCGGTCTGGAAATGGCAGGTCGTGCAGCCGGCAGCGCAGCGCATCTTCGGCGTGTCGGTGGCATCAATCGATCATCTTGGCAGCCACAGCTGCCGCCGCATGTACGGACGGGCGGAAGGTCGGTGGAGCGAGCATGCGACCGCCGATGCCATCGACGTCAGCGGCTTCACGCTCGCCGACGGGCGACGCATTTCGGTGCTGAGAGATTGGGCCGTGCCCGGCAAGAAAGCCGAGTTCCTCAAGGTCGTGCACGATGGCGCCTGCAAGACTTTCGCCACCGTGCTTTCGCCGGACTACAACGCCCAGCATCGCGACCATCTCCATCTCGATCAGGCCGAGCGTGGTGCGATGGGCTGGCGGGCGTGCAGATAGTCACGGGCGTCTCTAAGTCCGATGGGTTGGTCATGCTCATGGCGCGTTCAACCCTGTCGAACGGACACCCAAGTAACGTCTTTGCAAAACGGGCCAACTGCGGCAAACTGTAGACAAATACAACAAGCGGGACTCAGAGTCCCGGCCGGAGGGGATCACGTCATGCGCATGCAATGTCGCCTATTCCTCATGTCCTTGCTGTTTCCCGTGCCCCTTATTCTCGGCATGGGAAGCGCGGCGAACGCTCAGGACGATCACGCGCATATGGATATGCCGGCGCATCCACCGGTTTCGACCGCCCCCGCATCGCGCTGGTCCGATCCTGCTTCCTGGCCCGACGGGAAGGTGCCGGGCGAAGGCGATGCGGTGACGATCGACCGGGACCGGAACATCATTCTCGATGTCAGTCCGCCGGCGCTGCGCAGCCTGACGATCGCCGGCAAGCTCAGCTTTTCAAATGATCGCGATATCGAGCTGAAAAGCGACTGGATTTATCTGAGCGGAGGCAGGCTGGACATTGGCAGCGAAGCCAGTCCCCATACGCGCAAGGCAACGATCACCCTCACCGACGCCGTTCCCGGCGAGAACATCAACACCATGGGCGACCGCGGGATCATCATGCTCGGGGGGGCGCTGAGCCTGCATGGTGACCGCGAGAACAGCTGGACCAAGCTCGCCAAGACCGCGAAGGCCGGCAGCGCCAGGATCGATGTGCTGGATGCCCGCGGTTGGCGCAAGGGCGACCGGATCGTCCTTGCCTCGACCGACTTCGACCCCCGGCAGGCGGAGGAGCGCACCATCACCGCCATCAGCGGCAATGCGCTGACCCTCGATAAGCCCCTGCAATACATGCACTTCGGCGAAGTAACCTTCGGCGTCGACGAGCGCGGCGAAGTCGGCCTGCTGACGCGCAACATTCGGATCCAGGCGTCGGACGATGCGGAGCGTTCTTATTTTGGCGGGCACATCATGGCGATGGCCGGCTCCAAAATGTATGTCTCCGGCGTCGAGCTCTCGCGCATGGGGCAGCATCTGCAACTCGCCCGCTATCCCATCCACTGGCACATCATCGGCGAGGGGCAGGGGCAATATATCCGCAATTCGTCGATCCACGACACCTACAGCCGCTGCGTAACCGTGCATGGCACCAACAATCTGCGGATCGAGAACAATGTGACCTTCAACACGGTAGGGCACTGCTATTTTCTGGAAGACGCAGTCGAGACCGGCAACCAGTTCATCCACAATCTCGGCATCCAGACCAAATGCCACCCCACCTTGCCCTGCGAGCCGACGAACCTTACGCTGCCCTATCAGTCGACGAAGGGGCAGACGTCCAAGAACATCCTGATCCCGTCGGACAATACCGTCGCCACCTTCTGGATCACGAACCCGGACAATGTGTTCCGCGACAATGTTGCGGCCGGGTCTGACCAGATCGGCTTCTGGATGGCGTTTCCGACCAATCCAACCGGCGCGCATGAAGGCAACAAGACGGTATGGCCCGGCCGGACGAAGCTGCGGGAGTTCAGCGGCAACACCGCCCACTCCAATTTCGATGGCCTGATGCTCGACCGCGGCCCGCGGCCCGATGGCCGCTTCGGTATCGCCGGCCCCAATCTCATCAGCTATGCCGATCCTTCCGACAAGAGCAGCGGACTGTTGGTTTCGGTCTTCGACAATTTCACCGGCTATAAGAACCGCAATGGCGCCGTCTGGGGCCGCGGCGAGATGCACCTCTACAAGAACCTGAAGCTGGCCGATAACGCGATCGGCTTTACCCACGCCTCCGGTGATCCCGGCATCGCGCCCTTCACGTCGCGGGTGGTGGACTCGCTGTTCGTGGGCGAGAGCGATAATGTTGGCAATCCCAGAAGGCCGGAGGAAGTCGCCTATGGCCGCAGCCTGCCAGCCGAAGCTGTGGACTTCCCGATCCGCGGCTACGAATATTATGATTACCATCACGAGGTGGAGAACGTCACCTTCGTGAATTACAGGCCCAACGACCTCCGCGATGCGGGCGCGCTCTCCTACCTGCTGTTCACGAGCTTCGGCATGAGCACCGAGAACTCGGTCAAGGGCCTGACATTCGTCAACGCCAAGCCGGTCAGCTTCCCGCCGATCCAGCGCCGCTGGGCGTCCGACTACGGACGCAGCTCTGCCTACAGGAGCGCGGCGTTCCGAGACCTGGACGGCTCCGTCACTGGAACGCCCGGCGCGACCATCGTCGTCGACAACGGAATCGCCTCCCATGAAGGGTCCTGCGAAAGCAAGCCGAGCTGGGGGGCTGCCGTCTGCAAGGGGGACATTGGCCGCTTCAGGATCGCCGGCAATTTCAGCGGGTTCGAGACGGGTCCGATTACCGATCCGATCATCCTCGACCGCAACGGCAAGCGGTTCGAATATAATGGCGAAACCACGATCGGCAGCGGCGCCGAGGTCAGGGTGGAGACCGGACGGCAGAGCATGACATTGTCGCTGCGGGAAATGGACAAGGGCTCCTGGGTCATCTTCGAGCTTCCGGGCTTCACCAAGAGCGCCGCGGGCGAGGCCGTGACCAGCCTGGCCGCCCTGCGCGCGGCGCACGACACCGCCTACTTCAAGGATGACGGCAAGCTATGGGTAAAGCTCGTGGTCCAGGCCACTGACTATAAAGGCCCGATCTTCGCGGAAGTCGGCAAGGTCGCCATGAAACCGGCAGCAGCGCCGGCTGGCCAGGCCCCCGCGCAGCCGGCCGCCGCTACGCAAATCACCAGACTGGCCTCGTCAGACATCGTCCCCATGCAGGCGACCATCGACGTGCTCAGATAAGGGCACGCCGCTCGCGCGCGGCCTTAGACGTCGATCTCCAGACAGGCGATCAGTCCCCGCTCATGACGGCTGAGCCAGCGCGTCTTGCGCGGCAGGTGGAGCGTCTCGCGAAACGCAACGGGCCGTTCCTTGGCGATCTCGATCAGCGCCGGGTGCACATAGGATTTGCGGGCGATGGCGGGCGTGTTGCAGAGATGCTCGGCGACATAAGCGAGCATCTCTGCAAGCCCTGTGCTCTTCTCCTCCGCCAGCCATTCGAAGGCCAGGGCACTCGCGCGCCAGGTGCGGAAATGCTTGGCGGTGAAGTCCGCGCCCATCGTTTCGCGGATATAGTCGTTGACGTCCGATGAACTCACCGGCGCGGGCTCGCCGTCTTCGCGCAGATACTGGAAGAGATGCTGCCCGCTGAGGTCCTGCATCTGCTTGACGAAGCGGATCAGCCGCGTGTCGGTCATGCCGATCTCGCAGAGTTTGCCGGACTTCGCCTTGAAGCGGAGCTTGAGCTTGCCGCGCTCCACCTTGGCATGCCGCATGCGCAGCGTGGTCGCGCCGAAGCTCTTGTTCGAGCGCGCATAGCTCTCGTTGCCGACGCGGATGCGCCCGCTGTCCAGCAGGCGGACGATCGAGGCGATGGCGCGCTGCTGGGTCAGATCGCGCCCCGCCAGATCGTCCTCCACGCGCGCGCGGATCAGCGGCAGCAACCGGCCGAACTGGGCGCAACCGTGGAACTTCGCGGTCTCGCGTTCGGCGCGAAAATCCGGATGATAGCGATATTGCTTGCGGCCCTTTGCATCGAGACCCGTGGCGAGGATGTGGGCGCGCTCGCTCGGCGCGAACCACGCGTCGCCATAAGCCGGCGGCAGGCCGATGCGGTTGAGCCGGTCGATCTCGTCGCGATCGGTAACGCGTCCCCCGCCCGGATCGAAATAGGCCCAATGGCTGCGCACCTTGCGGCGGCTGATGCCCGGCAGACTATCGTCGACGAAGATGAGCGATTGCGGCATGGTCGTGCCGCAACAATGCACGAACCGGCCAAAGGAGCCGGACGGGTCGACACGCGTTGTGCGAGGAGGGCCGGGTACCCCGGCGTGAGGAGGCAGCGCATGAGTGGAACCCGGAGCGAGAGCGACAGCATCGGCACGATCGAGGTGCCTGCCGACGCCTATTGGGGGGCGCAGACCCAGCGCAGCATCGAAAATTTCCCGTTCGGCGCGACCGAGCGCATGCCGATCCAGATCATCCGCGCGCTGGCGGTCGTGAAGCAGGCGGCGGGGCGGGTGAACCGCAAGCATGGGCTGGATGCCAAGCTCGCCGACGCGATCGAGGCGGCCGCGCATGAGGTGGCAGTGGGCAAGCTCGACGACCAGTTTCCGCTCGTCATCTGGCAGACCGGCAGCGGCACGCAGAGCAACATGAACGTCAATGAGGTGATTGCCGGGCGCGCCAACGAAGTGCTGGCCGGCATGCGCGGCGGCAAGAGCCCGGTCCATCCCAATGACCATGTGAACATGAGCCAGTCGTCCAACGACAGCTTCCCGACCGCGCTCCACGTCGCGGCCGCGCGCACCGCGACGGACGATCTGCTGCCCGCGCTCGATTATCTGCACGACCTGTTCGAGGCCAAGGCGAAGGCGTGGAGCGGGATCGTCAAGATCGGGCGTACACATCTGCAGGATGCGACGCCACTGACGCTGGGCCAGGAGTTTTCGGGCTATGCGCAGATGCTCTCCAATTGCCGCGAGCGGATCGCCCATGCGGTGATGCATGACATCATGGCGCTGGCGCAGGGCGGCACGGCGGTCGGCACCGGGCTCAACGCGCCGGAGGGTTTCGCCGAGGACGTCGCCGCGGAAATTTCGGCGCTGACCGACATGCCCTTCTACACCGCCGCCAACAAGTTCGAGGCGTTGGCTTCCAACGACCCGCTGGTCCATGTCTCCGGCGCCCTCAACACACTGGCCGTGGCGCTCACCAAGATCGCGAACGACATCCGCCTTCTCGGCTCGGGTCCGCGCTCAGGGCTGGGCGAACTTGACCTGCCGGCCAACGAGCCGGGCAGCTCGATCATGCCCGGCAAGGTCAACCCGACCCAGTGCGAGATGCTGACCATGGTGGCGGCGCAGGTGATCGGCAATCATCAGGCGGTGACGGTCGGCGGTTTGCAGGGGCATCTGGAGCTCAACGTCTTCAAGCCCATGATCGGCGCGGCGGTGCTGCGATCGATCCATTTGCTCAGTGTCGGCATGGATAGCTTCGCCGAGCGCTGCATCGAGGAACTGAAGCCCAATGAGGCGCGGATCGCCGAACTGGTCGCGCGCTCGCTGATGTTGGTGACCGCGCTGGCGCCGGAGATCGGCTATGACAATGCCGCCAATATCGCCAAGCATGCTCATGTGGAAGGGCTGACGCTCAAGGAAGCGGGGCTGGCGCTCGGGCTCGTCGACGAGGCGACCTTCGATCGGCTGGTGCGGCCGGAGACGATGGTTTGAATATTGCTTTCGCCTCTCGATTGAGGGGCTGAAACGGGAACTGAATCCCCGCCCCGAACCTTCTCCCGAAGGAGGTTCCCATGGCAGCACGAGCTTATTGGCAGGGGCAGATCAAGCTGGCGCTCGTCTCGATCCCGGTCGAGATCTATCCCGCGACGAAATCGGGTGCGGCGATCAGCTTTCACCAGATCCACGAGCCGAGCGGCAAGCGCATCCGCTACGAGAAGGTGGCGCCCGGCGTCGGCCCCGTGGACCGCGATGAGATCATGAAGGGCTTCGAGGTCTCGAAAGGCAATTACGTCCTGCTCGACGAGGCGGAAATCGAGGCGGTGAAGATCGAGAGCCGCAAGACGCTGGACCTCGTCCAGTTTGTCGCCGCCGACGAGATCGATGTGCTTTACTACGAGAAGCCCTATTTCGTGGTGCCGGCCGATGATCTCGCGGAGGAAGCCTATATCGTGCTGCGCGATGCGCTGCGGCAGACGAAAAAGGTCGGACTTGGCCAGCTTTCGGTGCGCGGCCGCGAGCAGCTTGTCTCGATCAAGCCGTGTGGCCGAGGCATCGTCATGGAAGTCCTGCGTTATGCCGACGAGGTGCACAAGGCGCAGACCTATTTTCGCGAGATCGGTGATGAGCAGCCGGAGGAGGATCTGCTCGATCTGGCGACCACGCTGATCGAGAAGAAGACCGCGCCCTTCAAGCCCGCGGAATATCACAACCGCTATGTCGAGGCGCTCGAGCGGCTGATCGAGAAGAAGCGCAAGGCCCGGGGCAACAAGCGCATCCTGGAGGATGTCGAGGAGCCGGGCCGGCCGGGCGGCGGCAACGTCATCGACCTGATGGCCGCGCTCAAGAAATCGGTCGGCGACGGCGGGCGAACCGCAGCGACGAAGACGCCTGCCGCTCGCAAACCTGCCGCGAAGAAAGCGCCGGCCAAGGCGCCGGCCCGCCGCAAGAGCGCCTGAGATGGAGCTGAATCCCAGCACGCCTATTCACTGGATCGATGCGCAGGTGCTGTTGCGCTTGGGCGTAGCAGCGGTGCTGGGGCTGTTGCTCGGCCTCGATCGCGAGTTGCGCGGCAATGCGGCCGGGCTGCGCACCCACGGCATCATCTGCTTCAGTGCGGCGGTAATGACCGTCTCGATCATCGCGCTCTATCAACAGCTTGATGGCGGCCATTCCAAGATGGACCCGCTGCGCCTGTTCGAGGGAGCGGGGGCCTTTGTCGGCATCATCGCCGCCGGCCTTATCGTCATCAGTAAGGGCGAGGTGCACAATCTGACGACCGCCGTGCACATCTGGCTGGCGACCGTGATCGGTATCGCCTGCGGGGCGGCGCAATGGCCGCTGGTGCTGGTCGCCGCGATCGTGGCGGTGGTGATGATGACGCTGCTGCGCGTGGTGGAGAGCCGCTGGATCGATCCCCACACCAAGGAGCGAGCGGAGGACCCCTGATGGCCGCGGACGCCCTCGCCACCTACAATGCCAAGCGCGACTTCAAGCGTACGCCCGAGCCTGCGGGCAAGGCGGAGCACAGCGCGGAGGGCAATCTTTTCATCGTGCAGAAGCATGCGGCGACGCGGCTGCACTGGGACTTCCGGCTGGAAGTCGACGGCGTGCTCAAGAGCTGGGCAGTGACCAAGGGACCTAGCCTCGATCCGGACGACAAGCGCCTCGCGGTCCGCACGGAGGATCACCCGCTCTCCTATGCGCGGTTTGAGGGGATCATCCCTGAGGGCGAATATGGCGGCGGCTCTGTCATGCTATGGGACCAGGGCAGCTGGGAGCCGGTCGAGGGCAAAAGCGCCAAGGACATCGAGAAAGGCCATCTCCATTTTCGCCTCAGCGGCGAGCGCATGAAGGGCGAGTGGCTGCTGGTGCGGATGAAGCTGCGCCCAGGCGAGAAGCGCGAGAACTGGCTGCTACGCAAGATCGCGGACAATGAAGCGGGCTCGGGAGACGACCTGGTCGAGCGTGGGCTCACCAGCGTGCTGACCGGGCGGACGATGGCGCAGATCGCGGCGGATCGGAAAGGCACGCAGTCGCTTGCGGGCAAGAAGGGCAAGGACTTCAATGCGGCGATGGAGGCCGCCGCCAGCCACAACGCAAAGGCGGCCAAGCGGCCCGCCAAACGAGCCAAAGAGGCGGCGCTTCCGCGTTTCCAGCCGGTCCAGCTCGCGACGCTGGTCGACGACGTGCCGAGTGGCAACGGCTGGATGCACGAGATCAAGTTTGACGGCTATCGCGCGCTGATCGCGGCGAAGGGCGGCGAAGTGAAGGTCTTCACGCGCTCCGGGCTCGACTGGAGCGAGAAGTTTCAGCCCCTAGTCGCTGCGATCGCCGCGCTCGACCTGCCGCCGTGTCTGATCGACGGCGAAATCGTCGCCTATGACAAGGCGGGCAACCCCGATTTCTCCGCGCTCCAGAATGTCCTCAAGCGCGGCCATGGCGCTCAGGGGCCGGGGGACAGCTTCGCCTTCCACGCCTTCGATCTGCTCTCGCTCGACGGGCAGGATCTGAAGCCGCTGCCCAATATCGAGCGGAAAGAGCGGCTGGAGGCTCTGCTGGGGCAGGCACAAGCGCCGATCCATGTCGCCGATCATGTGATCGGTGCGGGCGAGAAGTTGTTCGCGGCGATGTGCAAGGCGGGGCAGGAAGGCATAATCGCCAAGCGGATCGATGCGCCCTATCGCGGCGACCGCACGCGCAACTGGGTGAAGGTCAAGTGCACGCTCAGGCAGGAGTTCGTCATTCTCGGCTGGACCAGGAGCAGCGCGCGCGGGCGGCCCTTCTCCTCTCTGCTGCTGGGGCAGAAGGAGGGTGGCAAGCTCGCTTACAAGGGCAAGGTGGGCACCGGCTTCAACGGAGACCTGCTGGCCGAGCTTGCCGCGAAGATGGCGCCGCTCGCGCAGGACAAGGCGGCGGCGGACGTGCCCCGCACCGAAACGCGCGGCGCGCAATGGATCAAGCCCAGCCTCGTCGCCGAAATCGCCTTTGCCGAGCTGACCGCCGAGGGGCGGGTGCGGCACGGCAGCTTTGTCGGCCTGCGTCAGGACAAGAAAGCGAGTAGCGTGAAACCGGAAGAGCCCATGCCCGCCCCCGAACCTTCCTCCGGCATCGTCATTTCCAGTCGCGATCGCGTCGTCTTTCCCGAAAGCGGCCAGACCAAGGGGGACCTCGCGGATTATTATGCGGCGATCGCACCGCTGATGCTGCCCTTCGCCGCCAATCGTCCGGTCAGCCTGGTGCGCTGTCCGCAGGGGCGGGCCAAGCAGTGCTTCTTCCAGAAGCATGACAGTGGATCGTTCGGCGAGCATGTCTTCCACGTGCCGATCCGCGAGAAGGACGGCGGGGCGGAGGATTATCTCTACCTGAAGGACGCCGACGGCATCCTCGCCTGCGTCCAGATGAACAGCATCGAGTTCCATGGCTGGGGCTCGATGGTCGAGGACGTCGAGCGGCCGGACCGGATGGTGTTCGATCTTGACCCGGATGAAGGGCTGGACTTCGATGAGGTGAAACGCGCCGCGCGGGACATTCGCCGCCGCCTGTCGGACATCGGGCTGGTGAGCTTTGCCATGCTCTCCGGCGGCAAGGGCGTCCACGTGATCGTGCCGCTGACGCCCGGGCATGACTGGGACGCCCATAAAGGCTTTTCGCTCCGTTTCGCCGAGGCGTTGAGCACGCTGGAGCCGGAACGCTTCGTGGCGACGATGAGCAAGGCCAAGCGCAAGGGGAAGATCTTCATCGATTATCTGCGCAACCAGCGCGGGAGCACGGCGATCCTGCCCTATTCGGCGCGCGCGCGGCCCGGCGCGCCCGTGGCCGTGCCGGTCGGTTGGGACGAACTCGAAAAGGTCGAAAGTGCACATCCCTTTGATATCGGTGATATTTCTGCGCTGCTGAAGCATGCCCGGGACAAGGCGCTGCGCGGCTGGGGCTTCGCTGCGCAACCTCTCCCCGACCTCTGAGCCGTGGCGTGGCGGGGTCGCGACAAAGTCGCGCCGAGCCGTTGCAACCTTGTCGATGTCCAGCCGTTGGATGGATGTGACGGCGGTTGAACAGCCGCCGACGAAGAGCCGAAGAGCCGGCTTTGCCGGCTCAGACGGACCCCGGTCCCGGCTGGTTCGGGCGAACCCCTGCCGCGGATCGGGGATGCCGCATTTAAAGAAGAGGAGGCCGTGATGGCCGAAGGTCTTGCCGTTGAGGAAACCAATCGACTGATCTCGTCGGACCGTGTCGAAGGGACGACGGTCTATAATCGCGCCGGCGAAAAGCTCGGCAGCGTGCGCAACTTCATGGTCGACAAGCGCAGCGGCAAGGCGGACTACGCCGTGCTGCAGTTCGGCGGCCTCTTCGGGATCGGCAGCGATTATTACCCCATCCCCTGGGACATGCTGACCTATGACACCGATCTCGGCGGCTATGTCGTCGATATCGACAAGTCGCGTCTGGACGATGCGCCGCGCTATGCCGTGGAGCATCCGGAACCCGACTATGACCATGTCTATGGCCGCCAGGTCTACGGCTATTGGGGCGTCCCTTATCCGTTCATCTGAGGATGAACGGGGAATGCCGGCCGGGCCGTAGTCGGTCCCGGCCGGCCGGGCCCCCGGAGAAATTGACATGCCTGCAAAATCAAAGGCGCAGCAGAAGGCTGCGGGCGCAGCGCTTTCCGCGAAGCGCGGTGATACCAAGAAAGGCGAGCTCAAGGGCGCCTCGCGCGAGATGTATGACTCGATGAGCGAGAAGCAGCTCGAGGAGTTCGCCCATACCAAGCACAAAGGCAAACCGGAGCATGTGGATCGCTGACGCTGGATGCGCGACGGGAGCTCGACCAACAGGAGGATGAGCCATGGCGGACACCGTCGACATGATTCACGAAGACGCGCTGCCGGGCCATGAAAGTGAGCTCGAACCCAAACCGGACTGGACGCCGCGCTATCCGGGGTCCGGACGCCTCAAGGGCAAGGTCGCGATCGTCACTGGCGCCGATAGCGGCATAGGCCGTGCCGTCGCGGTGCTGTTCGCGCGCGAAGGCGCGGACATCGCGATTTCCTATCTCTGCGAACATGACGATGCCGAGAAGACGCGCACGCTCGTCGAGGCCGAGGGCGCGCGGGCCATGGTGTTCGCGGGCGACCTTGGCGACAAGGCGGTGTGCGCGGACCTCGTGAAACGCGCGATCTCCACGTTCGGCAGGCTCGACGTCCTCGTCAACAACGCCGGCGAGCAGCACCCAGACAAGGAGATCGAGGACATCAGCGAGGAGCAGCTGCGCCGCACCTTCCAGACCAATATCTTCGCGATGTTCTTCCTCGTTCAGGCCGCCGCGCCGCACCTCAAGGAAGGCGCCACCATCATCAACTGCACCTCGGTCACCATGTATCAGGGCTCGAAGGAACTGCTCGACTATTCCAGCACCAAGGGCGCGATCACGGCCTTCACCCGGTCGCTGAGCGAGAACCTGATCGGCAAGGGCATCCGCGTGAACGGGGTTGCGCCCGGGCCGATCTGGACGCCGCTCAATCCGTTCGGCGGCGCGAGCAAGGAGAAGCTGGAACATTTCGGCCAGAGCACCCCGATGGGGCGGCCCGGCCAGCCCAATGAAGTGGCCCCGAGCTTCCTGTTCCTCGCCTGCGAAGACTCCAGCTACATGAGCGGCCAGGTGCTGCATCCCAATGGCGGGACCATCGTCGGAAGCTAGGCCTCGATCGGCAGGTCCGTCGTCTGCTTCACGGTCTTGAGCGAGAAGCTTGAATTGACCGAGGCCACGCCCGGCAGGTGAAGCAGCGTCCTCTTGAGGAACCGGTCATAATCCTCGATGCTGCGGCAGAGGATGCGCATGAGATAGTCGCTCTCGCCGCTCATCGAAAAGCAGGAGACGACCTTCGGATGGCTGCGCACGGCCTCCTCGAACTGGTCCAGCGTGTCGCCGTCATGATGGCTGAGGCGGACATGGGCGAAGACGTCGACCACGAAGCCCAGTCGCTTGGCGTCGAGAATCACGGCGCGGCCGGCGATAAACCCGTTCTGCTCCAGCGCCTTCAGGCGGCGCCAGCAAGGCGTCTGGGAGAGGCCGATACGCTCGGCCAGCGCGCTGACGGTGATGTCCGGTTCGCCCTGCAGGACGGTCAATATCTTCCGATCAAACGCATCCATAGAATGATGTTCCATCAACGCGCCTCTACGTGGAACTCTTTTCCCCGATTATCGGTTTCGAGGGACGAGAAAGCAATGTTGTTTCAGGCCCCTGTGTGAGACAATCCGGCCAGACAAAAGATCATGGAGAGCCCTGCGATGAGGAATGACCAGTCATTCTCTCTCCACATCCCCGAGCCCGATGCGCGGCCCGGCGGAAAACCCGATTTTTCCCATCTTCATCTCGAGCCGGCGGGCTCGGCGGAGCGACCGGCCGCCGATACGCCGGGACTCGAACTGCGCGAACAGCCCTTCCGCTTTGTGCGCGTGCTGGATGACGAGGGGAAGGCTGTCGGCCCCTGGGCGCCGGCCGTTCCTGCCGACACCCTGCGGCAGGGCCTGCGCGCGATGATGCTCACCCGCATCTTCGACGATCGCATGTTCCGCGCCCATCGCCAGGGCAAGACCAGCTTCTACATGAAGTCGACCGGCGAGGAGGCGATCCCGGTCGCGCAATCGCTGCTGCTGGGCAAGGGCGACATGTGCTTCCCCACCTATCGCGTGCTCGGCTGGCTGATGGCGCGGGACTATCCGCTCTCCAGCCTGGTCAACCAGATCTTCTCGAACGAGCGGGACCCGCTGGAGGGCCGCCAGTTGCCGATCCTCTACTCGGCGCGGGACTATGGGTTCTATTCGCTCTCGGGCAACCTCGGCAGCCGCATGATCCACGCCGTCGGCTGGGCGATGGGGTCGGCCTACAAGAACGACGACAAGCTGGCGCTGGCCTATGTCGGCGACGGCACGACGGCGGAAGGCGACTTCCACGAGGCGTTGACCTTCGCCTCCGTCTACCATGTGCCGGTGATCCTCTGCATCACCAACAACCAGTGGGCGATCTCCAGCTATTCCGGCTTCGCCGGCGCGCAGGAGGCACCGCTGGTGGCGCGGGCGATCGGCTTCGGCCTGCCGGGGCTGCGTGTCGACGGCAATGATTTCCTCGCGGTCTGGGCCGCGACGCAATGGGCGATCGAGCGGGCGCGGGCCAATATGGGGGCGACGCTGATCGAGTTCGTGACCTATCGCGTGGCCGGCCACTCGACCTCGGATGACCCGACCAAATATCGCCCGAGTGACGAGGCCAACCATTTTCCGCTCGGCGACCCACTGGAACGCCTGAAGCGGCATCTGATCGGCCTCGGCGAATGGGACGAGGCACGGCACGCAGCGCTGACCGAGGAGCTCGACCAGGCAGTCCGTCAGGCGATGAAGGCCGGTGAGGCGGTGGGCACGCTCGGCAAGTCCAAGCCGCCGGTCAGCGAGATGTTCGAGCATGTGTTCAAGGAACCCGACTGGCGCGTGATCGAGCAGCGCCGCGAGCTGGGGGTCTAAGCGCGCCATGCCCACCATGACCATGATCCAGGCGCTGAACTCGGCGCTCGACGTGATGCTGGAGAAGGACCCCGATGTTCTGCTGTTCGGGGAGGATATCGGCTATTTCGGTGGCGTCTTCCGGGTCACCGACGGGCTGCAGGCCAAATATGGCAAGCAGCGCTGCTTCGACACGCCGATCGCCGAGGGCGGCATCATCGGCACCGCGATCGGCATGGGCGCCTATGGCTTGCGCCCGGTCGCGGAGATCCAGTTCGTCGACTACATCCTGCCGGCCTACGACCAACTCGTCTCCGAGGCGGCGCGGCTGCGCTATCGCTCGGGCGGCGAGTTCTGGGCGCCGATCACGGTGCGCTCGCCTTATGGCGGCGGCATCTTCGGCGGGCAGACGCACAGCCAGTCGCCCGAGGCGCTGTTCGCCCATGTGGTCGGGCTCAAGACGGTGATCCCTTCCAATCCCTATGATGCCAAGGGGTTGCTCATTTCGTGCATCGAGGACGATGATCCGGTCATCTTCATGGAGCCCAAGCGCATCTACAACGGCCCGTTCAACGGCCGGCATGACGAGCAGCTGAAGAACTGGGCGGGCGATCCGACGGCCGAGGTGCCGGGAGGCTATTACACCGTGCCGCTCGGCAAGGCGGCGACCGTCCGCGAAGGCAAGGACGTGACCGTGCTGGCCTATGGCACCATGGTCCATGTCGCCAAGGCGGGCATCGAGGACAGCGGCGTCGACGCCGAGCTGATCGACCTGCGCTCGATCGTGCCGCTCGACATCGAGGCGATCACGGCCTCCGTGGCGAAGACCGGGCGCTGCGTGATCCTGCACGAGGCGACGCGTTATGCGGGCTTCGGCGGAGAGCTGTCCGCGCTGATCCAGGAGCGCTGCTTCTGGGCGCTCAAGGCGCCGATCGCGCGCGTGGCGGGCTGGGACACGCCGTACCCGCATGCGTTTGAGGTGGATTATCTGCCGGGACCGGGGCGCCTTGCCGCCGCGCTCCACAAGGTGATGGAGGACTGAGCATGGGCCGCTACCTCTTCCGTCTGCCCGATATCGGCGAAGGCGTCACCGAGGCCGAGATCGTCGCCTGGCACGTGAAAGCGGGCGACCGGATCCGCGAGGACGACAATCTCGCGGACGTCATGACAGACAAGGCGACTGTCGAGATGACCTCGCCGGTGGATGGCACGGTGACCGCCGTGCACGGCGATGTCGGCGCGATGCTCGCGGTCGGCGCGGTGCTGGTCGAGCTGGAGGTCGAGGGGGAAGGCAATGCGGCTGAGAACGCCGCGCCTTCCGCCAAGGCCGAAACCGCTCCCCTCCCCGACAAGGGAGGGGCTGGGGGTGAGGCTTCTCCATTCCCGGTCGAGGCCGGCCCGCCTGCGGCGGCACCCACACCTGGCCCCTCCCTTGAACGGGAGGGAAACAAGAAGGCTGCTCCCAAGGTCGATATCCCCATCGGCCGCAAGGACGCCTTCGCCGCCCCGGCCACACGTCGCCGCGCGCATGAACTCGGCATCCCGCTCCAGTTCGTGCCCGGCACCGGTCCCGGTGGCCGCATCCTGCCCTCCGATCTCGACAATTTCATCGCGGCCGGTGGTCTGTCGCGCGCGCCGGGCGGTCTTGCGCCGCGCACCGGCGGCGAGGACATCAAGATCGTCGGCCTGCGCCGTCGCATCGCCGAGAAGATGCAGGAGGCCAAGCGCCGCATCCCGCACATCAGCTATGTCGAGGAAGTCGACGTCACACAGCTTGAAGCGCTGCGCGCGGAAATGAATGCGCGGCCCGTCGAGGGACAACCCCGGCTGACGCTGCTGCCGTTCCTCATCCGCGCCATGGTTCGAGCCTTGCCGGATTTCCCGCAAATCAACGCGCGCTTCGATGATGATGCGGGCGTGCTCCATACGTCCGAAGGCGTCCATGTCGGCATTGCGACGCAGACGCCCGCGGGCCTCATGGTGCCCGTGGTCCGCCATGCCGAGGCAATGAGCCTCTCCGAACTGGCCCGGGAGATCGCGCGGCTTTCTGAGGCGGCGCGCGACGGCACCGCCAAGCGCGAGGAGCTTTCCGGCTCGACGATCACCATGACCTCGCTCGGCCCGCTGGGCGGCATTGCGACGACGCCGGTCATCAACCATCCGGAGGTGGCGATCATCGGCCCCAACAAGATCGTCGAGAAGCCTGTGGTGCAGGGCCAGTTCGTCAGCGTTCGCAAGGTGATGAACATCTCCTCGTCTTTCGATCACCGGATCGTGGACGGCTATGACGCGGCTCTGTTCATCCAGGCGCTCAAGCGGCTGATCGAGCACCCCGCGCTGATCTTCATGGGAGACGGCGCATGAGCAAGACGTTGCGCCCGAAAGTGCTGATCGTCGGCGGCGGGCCGGGCGGCTATGTCGCGGCGATCCGCGCGGGACAGCTTGGCCTGGAGACCGTGCTGGTCGAGGCGGAGAAGCCGGGCGGCACCTGCCTCATCAAGGGCTGCATCCCCTCCAAGGCGATCATCCATGCAGCCGGCCTGTTCGAGGAAATGACCCGGGCAAGCGGCGAGGCCGGTCATCTGGGCATCTCGCTGGAAACCGCGCCCAAGGTCGATCTCGCTGGGACGATGCGTTGGAAGGATGGGGTCGTCGACAAGCTGACTGGTGGCGTCGCGGCCCTGCTCCGCCGCGCGCATGTGACGGTGCTGCATGGCTGGGCGACCTTTGCGGACGCCAAGAGCTGCACGGTCGAGACGGCGGATGGCGCGGTGAAGATCGAGCCCGAGCATGTCGTCCTCGCCACCGGATCGGTGCCGGTCGAGTTGCCGTTCCTCCCGTTCGGCGGCACCATTCTCTCCTCGACCGAGGCGCTGTCGCTGACAGACCTGCCCAAGACGCTCGCCGTGGTGGGTGCCGGCTATATCGGGCTGGAACTGGGCATCGCGTTCGCGAAACTCGGCGTGCGGGTCGCGCTGGTCGAGGCGGCCGAGCGGATCCTGCCGCTCTACGACGAGGCGCTGACGCGGCCGGTCGCGGACTGGCTGCACCGCCATGACGTCGAGATGCACTTGCAGGCGAAGGCACTCGGCCTCTCGGCGCGCGGCCTCGACATCGAGACGGCGCTCAACGACCGCTTCACGATCCCCGCGGAGAAAATCCTCGTCACCGTCGGCCGCCGGCCGCGCACCGAAGGATGGGGGCTGGAGAACATGGCTATCGAGATGGAGGGCGCATTCATCAAGGTGGACGAGCGCTGCGCGACCTCCACCACCAACGTCTGGGCGATCGGCGACGTGACCGGCGAGCCGATGCTGGCGCACCGCGCTTCCGCGCAGGGCGAGATGGTCGCGGAGATCATCGCGGGCAGGCGTCGCCGGTTCGATCCAGCCGCCATCCCCGCCATCTGCTTCACCGAGCCGGAGATCGTTTCCGTGGGTATCGACAAGCCCGGCGAGGACCATGTCGTGGGGCAATTCCCTTTCATGGCGAATGGCCGCGCGCTCTCGATGGACGCGGGCGACGCGGGCACGTTCGTGCGGACGATTGCCGAGAAGAACAGTGGGCGGATCGTCGGGATTCAGGGGGTTGGCAGGCATATCTCCGAACTGGCCGGAGAGTTCGTCACGCTCGTCGAGATGGGTGCGACGCTGGAGGACGTCGCCGGCATCATTCATGCACACCCGACACTGGGCGAGGCGGTGCACGAAAGTGCGCTCAAGGCTCTGGGCCATGCCATCCACATCTGACGAAGAAACGCTACCGGCCGAGCAGCCGACGATCCGCGTGACCGCCATGCCGGCGGACGCCAACTTCTATGGTGATATCTTCGGCGGATGGCTGGTGGGGCAGATGGACCTGGCGGCGAGCGCGCTGGCATCGCGACGCTCGAAGGGGAGGGCGGTATTGGCCTCGATGGAGCGGATCGACTTCCATCGGCCGGTGAAGGTGGGCGACGAAGTCTCGATCTACACGCGGCTGGACGGGATCGGCCGCAGCTCGATGCGGATCGCGGTCGAGGCGTGGACGCGGGACCGGAACGGCGAGGAGGTGGCCAAGGTCACCTCCGCGATGATCACCTTCGTGGCGATCGATGATGCGGGACAACCCCGCGAGGTGATTCAGGGCTGAGCGCGAACGCCCAGCCCTGATGGCCGATCAGAAGCGGTAGGAAACGCCTGCCAGCACCTGATGGCGATCATAGGTCCGGTTCTCAGAACCGAGGTCGCTGTAGCGATATTCGAGGCGGGCAGAGACATTATCGAACAGCTTGCGCTCGGCGCCGCCACCCACGAACCACCCGTCGAAGGTCTGCTGGTCGCTGGTGGTGAGATTGGCGAGCGTGGTGGTCACGCGGGCGCGGCTGTTCTGATAGCCGCCATGGACATAGAGCAGGTTCTTCTCGCCCACGACATAGCCGGCGCGGGCCGAGAAATCGAAGCTGTGCAGCGGATCGATGCGGGCGGCGTCAGGGCCGGAGGGGCCGATGCGATCGCTTGCGGCCAGTGAGAAGCCGGCCTCGGCACCGAGCACGATGTTGGGCGCGACCTCCTTGTCATAACCGCCATAAACGCCGGCGACGACGGAATCGCGGTCGTCGTTGATCGCGATGTCGTGGTTCCAGCCAGCCTGGACGCCGACATAGGGGCCTTCGAACGACTGGGCCGAGGCCGCGGCGGGGACGAGCGTGGTGGCCGCCAGAAGGCTGGCGAGGAGGGTGCGGTACATTGTCAGTCCTTTCGTGGGGACGACGCAGGGTCCGCTGCCTCGGTCGAGACAACGCCTCCGCCACCCCCTTTTCGTAGAGGTGCCTTGCCGGCAGTGTGATCAGCCTGAGCGGGGGGAGCGACCGGGCGTTTGGACCGCCTCAGTGCTGCTGCTCATTCTGTACCACTAGGTATAATAATGGGGTCGGCCGGCTTCAAGGGCCATTTGTGTACCGATCGATATTTTTTCCAGGTTCGAGGCAAAAAATTGAGATGCTCGCACTTACGCCTTAATTTTCATGATGATGCGCTCGACGGATTTCGGCGAGCGCAAGGATGCGCTGTGCCTGCACCAGATGGGGCCTGTCGATCATCCGCCCGCCGAACGACAGGGCGCCAGCCTCGGGATTGGCAGCGAAGGCATCGACGATGGCGCGGGCACGGGCGATCTCGTCGCTGCCTGGCGTGAAGCCGAGATTGATGACCGGGATCTGCGCCGGGTGGATGGCGAGCATGCCGGTGAAGCCGTCGCGGCGGGCGCGGGCGACATAGGTGGCGAGCGCGTCCAACTCCGCGATGCCTGGAAAGACGGTGTCGATGGCGGGCACGCCGGCGGCATGGGCGGCGAACAGCGTCAGGCTGCGCACCGTCTCGAACGGCGGGGTATATCGGCCGTCCTCCTCGCGCGACGTGGTGGCGCCGATGGCGGCCGGGAGATCCTCCGCGCCCCAGCTCAGGCCCGCGAGCCGGTCCGCGCAGGCGCGGTAGCTGCCAAGCTCGAAGATGGCAGCGGGAGTCTCCGTCGCGATGGGGATGATCGGCGGGTCGATCTCGCTGAGCAGGCCGTCCAGCGTCGCGATGGACTCGGCTCCTTCTGCCTTGGGCAGCATGATCGCGTCGGGCGCGAGCGTGCGCAGGCAGTCGATGTCGCGGTCGACCTCCGCGCTCGACAGCGGGTTGATCCGCACGATGACGGGCAGAGCGCGCTCGGTCGCCAGATAATCCGCCACTGCCGCGCGGGCATCCGCCTTGCGATCCGGCACGACGCTGTCCTCCAGATCGAGGATGATCGCATCCGCGCCGCTCGACGCCGCCTTGGCGAAGCGCTCCGGCCGGTCGCCGGGGACGAACAGCAGCGAGCGCAAATGCCTCATGCCGCAGGTTCCTTCAGCAGCATCGCGGTGCGAAGGCCCTGGCAGACGACCTCGCCGCGCTGGTTGAACAGTCTGTGCTCCCAGGTGGCGATCCCGGCATTGGGCCGTGACTTGCTTTCGCGCAGCGCCGCGACCGTGCTCTCGCAGCGCAGTGTGTCGCCGATGAACACCGGCTTGGGGAGCACGATCTTGTCGAAGCCGAGATTGGCGACGAGCGGGCCATGCGTGGTGCCCTCGACCGAGAGGCCGACCATGAGACTCAGCGTGAAGGTCGAATTGACGAGGATCTGGCCGAACTCGGTCGCCTTTGCCGCCTCGATATCGAGGTGAAGCGGCTGCGGATTGTGCGTCATGGTCGACCAGAGCAGGTTATCCGTCTCGGTAACGGTGCGACGGATGGGGTGGACGATATGATCGCCGACGGACAAGTCGTTGAAATATCTCGCTGTCATGCTTCACGGCCTTTCGGAACATCTGGAACTTCACACGTGTGCGCCATGTGGATCCATAAAAGTTTCGGTATTTCAGTGTCTTGCAAATAGGTTGTGCCAAGATTGCGTCGCTGTAGGACAGCTTTCATTGCTCGGCTGAAGCAGCCGGTTTGATCCGCGCCAGCACCGCGTCGACCTGGACCTGGGCGCCGGCAACGGCGCTGAGATCGGTCACGGTGCCGTCGAACGGGGCGGTCAGCGTGTGCTCCATCTTCATGGCTTCGAGGGTAAGCAGCTTCTGGCCCTTGGTGACGCTCTGGCCCTCGGTCACATCCACGGCGATGACGCGGCCGGGCATGGGGGCTAGGATGGCGCCGTCGGAGGCGGAGCTGGCGTTTGTGCCGTCCGTGCGCGGCAGCGCGACGAGGTGCGGCCAACCCCGGTCGACGACCACTATTCCTTCGTCGGTGCCGGCAAGTCCATTTGATCTGTTGGTCGCTGTCTGCGCAGGGACTGTGCCGATTTCTGTTTCAACCGTCCCGCCATTGACCGAAACTAGCATGCTCTTTTTCGGGTTCGAGTTTAGCCGGAAGCCGATCATGTCGCGCCAGATGGCGCCCGGTTCGGGTGGGAAGTCCTCCGGGTCCGTCGCTGACAAGCTGCCGCCCGCTTCACGGAAAAGCATTGACGCGACGTAGGGGAGATTTGCCGGATCGAGCGTTCGACTCTGAAGCAGCCCATCGAGGTTCGCTTCTATGTGAGCCGTCGTGACGCCGCCAGCGATGAACGCAGGGTCGCGCAGCAGCGCGGCGAGGAATCCTGCATTGTTGCGGACGGGCCAAGTGATGACAGAATCGCAGACGCCGGCCAGCGCATCGGCCGCTGCCTCTCGCGTCGGAAGATGCGTGATGATCTTCGCGATCATCGGGTCATAAAACGGCGAGACCTGCCCATCCTTCTCGACGCCTGTTTCGATGCGGGGATAGGCCGGCGGGGAGGCGTTAGGTGCGAAAATCGTCCAGCCTCGGTGATTGATTTCGAAATGCTCGAGCTTGCCCGTACTTGGCAGGAACCCTTTGGCCGGGTCTTCCGCATAAAGCCGCGCTTCCATCGCCCAGCCGTTGATCGACAGCTCCTCCTGCCGCTTGGGCAGCGGCTCGCCGCTGGCGACGCGGAACTGCCATTCGACCAGATCGACGCCGGTGATCTCCTCCGTCACCGGATGCTCGACCTGGAGCCGGGTGTTCATTTCCATGAACCAGATGCGGTCCGCCGAGAGGCCGGCCGAAGCGTCGGCGATGAACTCGATGGTGCCGGCGCCGACATAGTTCACGGCCCTGGCGGCGCGGACGGCGGCCGCGCAGAGGCTCTCGCGCGTCGCTTCGTCCATCCCCGGCGCGGGCGCTTCCTCGATGACCTTCTGGTGGCGGCGCTGGAGGGAGCAATCGCGCTCGAACAGGTGGACGATGTTGCCGTGCGTGTCGCCGAACACCTGCACCTCGATATGGCGCGGGGAGAGGATGTATTTCTCGATGATGACGCGGTCGTCGCCGAAGGAGGCGGCGGCCTCGCGCTGGCAGGAGGCGAGGGCATCGAAGAAATCGGCGGGGGCGTCGACGCGGCGCATGCCCTTGCCGCCGCCGCCCGCGACCGCCTTGATGAGGACGGGGTAGCCGATCGCGTCAGCCTCGGTCTTGAGGCGCTCGGGCGACTGGTCCGCGCCGAGATAGCCGGGGGTGACGGGGACGCCGGCGGCCTGCATCAGCGCCTTGGCGGCGTCCTTGAGGCCCATGGCGCGGATGCTGCGCGGCGTGGCGCCGACCCAGATGAGGCCGGCCGTCTCGACCGCTTCCGCGAACTTGGCGTTCTCGGAAAGGAAGCCGTAGCCGGGGTGGATCGCCTCGGCGCCGGTCGCCTTGGCGGCGGCGATGATCTTCTCGCCGACGAGATAGGACTCACGGGCCGGGGAGGGGCCGATGTGGACGGCCTCGTCGGCCTGGCGGACGTGGAGAGCATTGGCGTCGGCGTCGCTGTAGACGGCGATCGTGCGGATGCCGAGGCGGCGCGCGGTGCGGATGATGCGGCATGCGATTTCGCCGCGGTTGGCGATGAGGAGGGAGGTCAGCATTTGCCCCTCCACCACTCGCTTCGCGAGCGGTCCCCCTCCCCGAGCAAGCTCGGGGAGGATTTTGGGCTAGCCTGGCCAGATCCTCCCCGAGCTTGCTCGGGGAGGGGGACCATGCGAAGCATGGTGGAGGGGGATTGGGCATGCTGCGGGATGTGGCGCCAAAGGCGAGCGCGGGAGCGACTGATCGCGCACGTAAGTTGCGCAGGGATATGTTGCTTCCAGAGGTGTTGCTTTGGCAGGCGTTGCGTGGCCGGCCGGCCGGTCTGAAGTTTCGAAGGCAGCATCCAAGCGGTCCCTATATTCTCGATTTTTACTGTCTCGACGCCAGGCTCGCGATCGAGATTGATGGCGAGGCGCATGGGCGTGGGGATCGCCCGGAGCGGGACGTCGTTCGGAACGTCTGGTTGAGTGCGGCGGGGATCGAGACGTTGCGGATATCCGCGGCGGATTTGCTGAAAGACCTCGATGCTGTCGTTCGAGGCGTGGTCTCCGTTTGTGTCGCGCGACTGCCCCTCCACCATCCGGCCTTGCCGGATGGTCCCCCTCCCCGAGACGAGCTCGGGGAGGAACTTTAGGGCGATCGAGCTCCTCACATCCGGAACAGCCCGAAGGCTGCCTTCTCCGGTATGGGCGCGTTGAGCGTTGCGGCGAAGGCCAGGCCCAGCACGTCCCGCGTCTGCGCCGGATCGATGATGCCGTCGTCCCAGAGGCGGGCGGTGGCGTACCAGGGGTCGCCTTCCTCCTCGAACTTGGCGCGGATCGGGGCCTTGAAGGCTTCGGCCTCTTGCGGAGTCCATTTCTCGGCGTCGCGGTTCACGGTCGCGAGGACGCTGGCGGCCTGTTCGCCGCCCATCACCGAGATGCGACTGTTGGGCCAGGAGAAGAGGAAGCGCGGGGAATAGCCGCGGCCGGCCATGCCATAATTGCCGGCGCCGAAGCTCCCGCCGATCAGCACGGTGATCTTGGGCACCTGTGCGGTGGCGACGGTGGTGACGAGCTTGGCGCCATGCTTTGCAATGCCTTCCGCCTCATATTTGCCGCCGACCATGAAGCCGCTAATGTTCTGGAGGAACAGGAGCGGCGTGCGGCGCTGGCAGGCGAGCTCGATGAAATGGGCGCCCTTCTGTGCGCTTTCGCTGAATAGCACGCCATTATTGGCGAGGATCGCGACGGGCATGCCCCAGATATGGGCGAAGCCGCAGACGAGCGTGGAGCCGTAGAGCGCCTTGAACTCGTGGAATTCGCTGCCGTCGACGATGCGGGCGATGACCTCGTGCACGTCATAGGGGGCGCGCACGTCCTGGGGGACGATGCCGTAGAGTTCCTGCGGATCGTATTTGGGCGGGCGCGGGGCGATGAGCGGGATGTCCGGCGTGCGGTCGGCGGGGAGCTGGCTGATGATGTCGCGCACGATCGTCAGGGCATGCTCGTCATTCTCGGCGAGATGATCGGCGACGCCGGACTTGCGGGCGTGAAGCTCGCCGCCGCCCAGATCCTCGGCGCTGATCTCCTCGCCCGTCGCGGCTTTGACGAGGGGAGGCCCGGCCAGGAAGATGGTGCCCTGGTTGCGGACGATCACGCTCTCGTCCGACATGGCAGGCACATAGGCGCCGCCCGCCGTGCAGAAGCCCATGACGCAGGCGATCTGGGCGATGCCCTGCGCGGACATGTTCGCCTGATTGAAGAAGATGCGGCCGAAATGGTCGCGGTCCGGGAAGACCTCGCTCTGGTGGGGGAGGTTCGCGCCGCCCGAGTCCACGAGATAGATGCAGGGCAGCCGGTTTTCCTGCGCGATTTCCTGGGCGCGCAGGTGCTTCTTCACGGAGAGCGGATAATAGGTGCCGCCCTTCACCGTCGCGTCATTGCAGGCGATCATCACCTGCCGCCCGGAGACGCGGCCGATGCCCGCGACGATGCCGGCGCCGGGGACTTCATTGTCGTAGAGGCCGTGGGCTGCGAGCTGGCCGATCTCAAGGAAGGGGCTGCCGGGGTCCAGAAGGCGCTCAATGCGCTCGCGGGGGAGGAGCTTGCCGCGCGCCGTGTGGCGCTCGCGGGCGCGCTCGCCGCCGCCGAGAGCCGCCTGCGCGACGTCGGCATAGAGCCGGTCCCGCAGGGCGCGATTATGCGCGGCACGGGCGGCGAACTCCTCGCCGGCGGTGTCGATGGCAGTGGGGAGGACGGGGCCGCTCATGCCGGCTCCTTCTTGCGGATGAGGTAGCGATAGACGCCGGTGGCGTTGATCGCGAGCAGGGCGACGTTCTGCCAGCCGATGCCTTCGCTCTCGGGCTGGAGGAAGCCCCAGCCGATGAGCGCGATCGAGCTGGTGACGAACAGCACGAACGCCCAGCCGGTGATCCGGCGGCCGAGATCGAGCGCGACGACGAGCGCAGCGATCGTCGCGGCTGCCGCGCCATAATATTGCAGGGCGGTGAGGAAGGTGTCGCTCATGCGCCGACCAACTCGCGGCCGATGAGCATGCGGCGGATCTCGTTGGTGCCCGCGCCGATATCGAGCAGCTTGGCGTCGCGCAAATAGCGCTCGACCGGCCAGTCGGTGGTGTAGCCCGCGCCGCCCAGTGCCTGCACGGCCTCGAGGGCGACCTTCACGGCGTTCTCGCTGGCGAGGAGGATCGCGCCGGCGGCGTCGAAGCGGGTGGTCTGGCCCGCGTCGCAGGCTTTGGCGACGGCATAGACATAGGCGCGGGCGGAGTTGAGCGCGACATACATGTCGGCGATCTTGGCCTGCATGAGCTGGAAGGCGCCGATGGGCTTTCCGAACTGCTTGCGCTCGCGGACATAGGGCAGCACCGTGTCGAGGCAGGCCTGCATGATGCCGAGCTGGATGCCGGAGAGCACGACGCGCTCATAATCGAGGCCGGACATGAGCACTTTCGCGCCCTCGCCGAGCCCGCCCAAGATATTGGCTTCGGGCACATGGCAGTCATTGAACACCAGCTCCGCGGTGGGTGAGCCGCGCATGCCCATCTTCTCGATCTTCTGGCCGATGGAGAAGCCCTCCATGCCCTTCTCGATCAGGAAGGCGGTGATGCCCTTCGAGCCGGCGGCCGGGTCGGTCTTGGCATAGACGACCAGCGTTTCCGCATAGGGCGCGTTGGTGATCCAGAACTTGGTGCCGTTGAGAACATAGCCGCCTTGCACGCCCTCGGCGCGCAGCTTCATGCCGACGACGTCCGATCCGGCGCCCGCCTCCGACATGGCGAGGCTGCCGACATGCTCGCCGCTGATGAGCCCGGGGAGATATTTCGCCTTCTGCTCGGGCGAGCCCCAGCGGGCGATCTGGTTGATGCAGAGATTGGAATGGGCGCCGTAGCTGAGGCCGACGGAGGCGGAGGCGCGGGCGATCTCCTCGCAGGCGATGACATGCTCGAGATAGCCGAGGCCGAGGCCGCCGTCGGCTTCGCTCACCGTGATGCCGTGAAGGCCGAGTTCGCCCATTTGCGGCCAGAGATCGGCGGGAAACCAGTCCTCGCGGTCGATTCGGGCGGCGAGGGGGGCGATACGATCGGTCGCGAAACGCCGGCAGCTCTCGCGGATCATGTCCGCGGTCTCGCCCAGCGCGAAATCCAGTTGTTCCATGCAGCCTCTCCAGTCGGCCGGGTCATTGTCTTTGCCCGGCAATCTAGCCGATCCGGAGAGGCGTGAGAAATTTTATTTCGTGAGCGTGACCCTCAGTCCGCCCCGTTCAGGTCCGCCCGAATGGCGGCGAGGAGGGCCTCGTCCATCGCGTCGCCGCGTCCCGCCGCATCCCGCTCCAGCGCGGCGGCGATATCCGGCGCGGACATCGGCTCGGCTTCCATGAGTGCCCCCATGCGCACGGGAAGGCGATGCACCTCGATCCCGGCATGCCAGCAGGTGAGGGCGAGGCTGACATGGCCCACGAATTCGGGCTGGCAGGCATAGAGGTGCTGCTCGGCGAGGCGGGGCACGAGGTTCAGCGTGTCGGCATAGATGGCCATGGCGGCAGGCGCGCCGAGCGCCACCTGATCGCCGATCAGCAGATGGCCATATTGGTGCCCCATCGCGGAATCGGCGAAGATGAGCGGGCTCGCGGCGGTCGCGGCCAGCATGTCGCGCCAGCTGAACGCGACGAGGCCGAGTTGCTTGTCGGGCCGGATGCGCAGCACCAGGTCGAACTCGCCGGAGAGATCATCCAGCAGGCCAGCGGCGGCGGCGAGCTTGTAATGCATCTTGCGGCTGTTGGACCAGCCGTCGAACTCGGGGCCGGCATCGTCCTCCAGCACGACGTGATTGGTTCCGTAGAAGGCCGACAACTCATCCTTCGTCACCACGCCGCCCTGCTTGAGGGCCGCGAACAGGGCGGGATAGCGCGCCTGCATCTCCGGCATGCCGGCGCGAT